>Ga0315296_10000761_pt1 | contig 28930 bp, 22 predicted proteins | sample YL17G14_18_MG_FD_203921 | JGI IMG/M metagenome (GOLD analysis project Ga0315296, IMG submission 203921) | Sediment microbial communities from Yellowstone Lake, YNP, Wyoming, USA - YL17G14_18 | ecosystem: Environmental > Aquatic > Freshwater > Lake > Sediment | place: USA: Wyoming | collected... | reverse complement strand
CTCAGTCTGCAAGATGAAGCTCCCAGCCGCAGTTGCTGAAGCCCTGAAGACGAAGGGCGCGGACAGCGACGTGGTCCTGGGATTCAGACCCGAAGACGCTACACTAACGAGAGAATCAGTACCTAATGCGACAGAAGTGGAGGTATACATGTACGAGCCGCTGGGTTCGGAAGTCATTGCAGATCTGAAGATAGGCGAGGACTTGATAAAGGCAAAAACAAGCCCCGACTTCGAATTGAAGATCGGCAGCAAACTATGGCTATCGGTCAAAGAAAAAGCGATTCACATATTCGACAACAAGACCCAGCAAGCTCTAGTATGATCATCCAACTAGCGAATATCAAGATCTCGCTACTCCACTGATGGTAGCAGTGGTTGGCGACTGTCACTCTCGAGCATGTGAATGAATTGGTTCTTGGAGCAAGACCTGAAGACCTTACTGTTGTCAAAGGCAAATTGGGCAAGGCAGAGATCCCGGCTGAGATCTCAAAAGCATGTTCCTATGCTGTAAAGCAGTCGTTCCCATCATGATAGAGCAGAAGAGTGGCAAGATCATAAATCTGTCATCTGTTACCGGAACGTCGGTAAGTTCCGGCGGATTTGTTCACTATTCTGCCGCGAAGGCCGGCGTTATTGGTTTCACCATGTCATTGGCCCTAGAGCTTGCAAGATATGGAATTAATGTGAACGCAATTTCGCCAGGAACAATAATGACACCCGGAGTGGCGGAGCATCTTGGAGAAAGGGTAGAAGCAATAGCAGAGTCCATACCACTTAAGAGACTTGGCGATCCGATTGAGGTGGCTTACGCAGCCCTATTCCTTGCCTCGCAGGAATCGAACTACATAACGGGTCAGAGCATAGTAGTGGATGGTGGAAACATAATACAAGAGCACAAGTAGGATTATCGGAGCAAGTGCCAAAGGAGTGAGCGCGTACAGCTTAGGCTGTTGTGATCAGAACGGGACGGGTTCTCTGCTGAGGAGATCCTGTACCTGACTTGATGTCAGATTGGCAAGTCCCAGCTTTTCAGATGTAATGCCTTCACTCTTGTAGTCGACTCCGTCAATTATCGAGAAGAATTGAATCGTCGCATCCATCGTAGGCGTGGGGACACTAACCAAATCACCAAGTGACATCACAGGTACTAGTCCGTAGGTCAAGTCCTCTTTCAGATATTGATGAGAGCCCCGAGTGTATGTCCATGAGTAAGTTCGAAACTGCTCACAGCCTTGATAGTTCTCGTATATCGTATCACCTTGAGTCTTGTATCCCCACATCTCCAGCATTTCCTTCACAGGGCTGACTTTGACTCCCAGCGCTTTTCCAACCTCGGCCCTCTCCTTGTCAACTGCCTCCATCACCTTTCCGACGGACGGCGTGACTCCCTCCGTTACCGGAAGCGTAACCGACTCAGCTCGCTCGACAAATCCCTTGTTGAGAATTGTGACCACAGAGTGGCTCACGATGTTAAGATTATCCAGACTCGTCTTCAGCACATTAGCGGCAGACTTCACTTCTGGATAGACTATTCTTAGAATGCGCGTAGCGCGCTCAGTGTCAGTTGCCGGAAGAGCAGCAACATACATCTGCTTCTTCTTCCCATCCACTCTCACACATCCGGGCCCAAGGAGCCTACAAGTGTAGGGCAGGATCATGTTCTCGGCGATGACAACACGTTTGGCCGTTGATCGTAGTATGCCCCTAAACCTCAACGCTGCGAAATAGCCCGTGTTGAAGACGACAACCTGCTCGTCATTCAAGTGCGGCGCGATTGCGCGTGCGAAGGCCTCGTGCCCGAACGCGGGCACCGCCACCATCACCAGATCCGTCCCTTCAAGTGCCTCACGAACATCACTCGTAACCGTAGCTAGCTTGGCAAAGCCCTCTCCTGCAACGCCGGATATCTCTATCCCACCACGCTCGATGATTGGTCTAATGTTCTCACTAAACTTGGGTAACTCGAACAAGCGCACATCAAAGCCTGCGAGCGTCAGGTCAGCTGCCATGGCGTGTCCCCCACACCCGGCCCCAAGAACAGCGATCTTTGGAAATTCCCTCATCATCTGTCACAGAGACATATCTTGAGTGGGCTAATGGCAATAAGGAATTCCCTTCGCGAACCAATCGACTTCGTGGGATCCATCCGTTCATAGTTCAAGAACTGTGAGATGACGATTCCCGCGGGCACCTCAAAAGGACTAAGACTGAACGGCGACAGCGGAACTAATATGACGAACTTGAAGTGTTACACTAGAGCTGCTTGAAGGGGACGGACCTGCTGAAAGCAAAACTGCTCGAGATCTACGAGAAGATGTTGCAAGTAAGACGCTTTGAGGAAAGAGCAGCCGAACTGTGGGCTGAAGGCAAGATTCCAGGAATAATCCACCTCTACGTGGGTATGGAAGCGATCGCAGCAGGTGCCTGCGCAAATCTTCGTCCAGATGATTACGTAACGAGCACGCATCGCGGGCACGGTCACTGCATAGCAAAAGGCGTCTCGATGGACAGGATGATGGCTGAGCTTCTGGGCAAGAAAACTGGATGCTGCAAAGGAAAAGGTGGCTCAATGCATATCGTAGACCTCAGCGTAGGTCTACTAGGTTGCACTGGCATAGTTGGTTCAACTATCCCAATAGCCACAGGCGCTGGACTATCGATCAAGTTGAAGGGTACCGACCAGTCTGTCGCCTGTTTCCTAGGAGACAGCGCAATCAACACAGGAGCTTTTCATGAAGCAATGAATCTGGCATCACTCTGGAAACTCCCCGTGATATTCATTTGTGAAAACAACCTCTATGGACTGTCGACGAGCGTATCCCGATCGACATCCACGAAGGATTTTCTTCAGAGAGCTGCCGCGTACGATATGCCCGGCGTGACTGTCGATGGGATGGATGTGTTTGCTGTATATGATACCGTGCGAAGAGCGGTTCAAAGGGCGAGGAAGGGGAAAGGACCAACATTCGTGGAATGCAGGGCCTATCGGTTCAGAGGGCACATGGAGGGCGATCCAAAAGGGGGATTAACCTACAGAACTGAAAGGGAAGTTGCTGCTTGGAAGAAGAGGGACCCGATCGATAGGCTGCGAAGAAGACTTCTCGAAATGCGCATCTTGACTGAGAAACAGTCTAGATCGATCGAACAGACTGTAGCTTCAGAGGTGGATGCGGCGGTTGCATTTGCTGAACAGAGCCCGTACCCAGAGCAAACTGAAGCTATGGAAGACGTTTTCTCAGAGAAGACAGATCAAGAGATACCTTTCTCGAAGATCGAAGACGGAGTGAGACAACTGGATCTTCGAACCGCCATCAACGAAGCGCTACGTGAAGAAATGAGAAGAGACAAAGCCGTGCTCGTTCTGGGCGAAGACATTGGAACATACGGCGGCATTTTCAAGTGCACGCAAGGACTGCTTGAAGAATTTGGGGAAGAAAGAGTCAGGGACACACCGGTGTCCGAGACAGCCATCGTAGGCGCGGCCATCGGAGCCGCTGCAACTGGGCTACGGCCAGTGGCAGAGGTAATGTTCGAGGACTGGATAGACCTTGCGATGGACCAGATATGCAACCAAATGGCAAAGATGAGATACATGTCTGGTGGACAGATTAGATTGCCCGTTGTGATTAGAGCAGCTGGTGGTTCACGCTGTCCATTAGCATCAGGAGGAGCTCAGCACTCGCAGAGCCTAGAAGCCTGGTTCATGCATATCCCGGGATTAGTTGTGGCTACCCCGGCGACTCCTTACGATGCGAAAGGACTCCTTAAGACCGCGATTAGGGGAAATGATCCGACAGTCTTTTTTGAACCCAAACTCTCGTACTTTGCACAGGCGCGCAAACTATATCCAAGTGTGATCGGCCCCGTTCCTGAAAGAGACTATGCTATCCCATTTGGGGTTGCAGACATCAAGAGAAAGGGAAGAGATGCCACGATAGTGGCTGTCATGATGATGGTACATAAAGCCCTCGCCGCGGCCCAAGAACTCACCAAGCAAGGGATTGAAGTAGAGATAGTTGATCCCCGAACCCTTACCCCATTCGACAAGAACACTGTTATTGACTCGGTCAAAAAAACGGGCAGACTGGTTATTGCCACGGAAGACTGCAGGACGTGTGGAATAGGATCTGAAATAGCGGCTATGATCTCCGAGGAAGCGATCGACTACCTAGATGCCCCGATCAAGAGGATAGCGGCGCCCGACGTGCCAGTGCCTTATAGTCCGGCTCTTGAGAAAGTGGTCATACCTGACGAGAACACAATAATCAGCGCTGTGAAGGAGCTGGTCAGCTAGATTAAGCTCAAACTTGGCATTCTTGTTCGGTCATGCAGGAATCGTCGACTTGTTCCCAAGCGTTCAATGTGACATGATCCTCTGACTGAAAAGCCGCCAGGGAGCAAGCCCACAATACCAAAGGATGACTCCCATTCATCATGTCGTTTCAGAGAACGATCTAGATCTAGCCAGCAGAACTAGGCTCGCGGAGCGATGACAATCTCTAGGCTTTCGCCTGCGCTTGCCATTCTTATAGCGTAATCTAACTTCTCAATTGGAAACCTGTGTGTGATCAGACTCGCACACGCATCTTTCATCCTGTTCAGGGCATCGAGCGCCTTTCCGAATTTCCAGAACGGATAGGCATAGGATCCGAAGACCTCAATTTCCTTCCTGCAGATCAGGTAAGGGTTTACCGGTATAGGGCCCTTGTCGACCGCTGTCCCAAAAATGAGATATTTCCCTCCCTTGCGCAGCATCTCCAAACCTTCAGCGATAACTGCCGGACTTCCAGAGGATTCTATAGCTACGTCGACGCCAGTCCCGTTTCCGAACTGTCTAACCATCTCTATTCTCTCCTGAGAACTTGTTTTCGAGGCATCAACGACCTCGAAACCGAACTCCTTAGCCTTTTGCAGCCTGTAGGGGCTTTTTTCAATAACAATGGTCTTGGCTCCCATAGATCTCGCAAGCAATGCAAACATCAGACCGGTGGGTCCAGCGCCTTGTATTGTCACCTTGCTTTCGAAACTGAGTCCCTCTCTGATCCCAAAGATCTTCTCTATACCCGATACAGCACATGACATGGGATCCGCCAAAGAGCCTACATCAGAGGATAGGCCTTCAGGAACCTTGAACAAACGTGAACCAGGGCGTAAGTACATGTATTCCGCGAATCCGCCAAACAGATGAGGGGGATTCGTACAGGGAATCGACCCATAGCAGGTCCAACGTCCCACGCAGAGGTTTGGCCTAGCGGGCACGAGCCTACAGTAGTAGCATTCCCCACAGGGGCTGCATGGGACAACGGCAACTCTGTCACCCTCACTCAAGGGAGCGCCGGCATGGTCTCTCCTATCGACCTTGGCGCCTATCTCTTCGAGAATGCCGACGCACTCGTGCCCTGGAATGACCGGAAAATCGATTCTGTCAGTTCCCCAGTACCTGTGAAGGTCGGTTCCACAAATGGCGGTGGACTCAACCTTCAGCAATGATGCCCCTTCCTCCACCTTGGGTTTCGGAAAATACGCTATCCTTATTCTCTCAGGTCCTTCCATGATAGCAGCTTTGACTTCCATTCCTAGCAACTCCTCTCTTCTCACTTCATTCGGCGCGATGCTAAGTTGCCTTCTTGCCGTATGGCCTGGCGCGATCTGCGAAAATAAGACTTGCTTCCTCCTAGGCTTGCCTGTTCTTCTCGTCGGCTTCTCGCAGAATAGCGCGTATCTTTTTCTCGACATCTGAGGGTAGTTGGAAAGATCGACTAGGATCAAGAATCTTCTTCACGTGTTCGCGGGCACGAGCTTCAGCTTTCTTCTCGCCCCTTTCATGCCACTGAGACCAAGTGGTCCTGTCTGATAGTTGTGGTATCCACAATTCCTCTTTGAAGTATTTCAGGGAGTGTTTGGTCCCCAGGAAGCTACCTCCTGGCCCTATGCTCTTGATCAGATCGGCAGCGACCTTCTCGCCACTGACATCGATCCCGCTGAGAACTCTCTTCGTGATCGCCACGATCTCATCATCAAGTACGAATTGCTCGAAGCTCATTGTGTTCAGAGAATCCACCATGGCCATTCCCGCTATGATATTCAAGCCCGCCATCGCGGGCAAGAGACAGGTGACCATTTTTTCGTATCCGCTTTGTGCATCAACTGCCTTCGAGTCCGTGACGATGCCTCCTCCACGAGTTGGGAGGCCATAGAATCTGCCTAGTTGGGCCTGACAGACTCTCAGAAGCGCGAATTCTGGGGTACCCATAGTGACGTTCGCCGTCTTCTGATCCAAATGCCTCGCCCAACAGGCGTAGATAACTGGAGCACCCGGCGAGGCGACCTGCGATATGACTAGGCCGCTGAGGAATTCCGCATTTGCCATGGTAATGGTTCCCGCCAAAGTGACGGGCGAGCTCGCACCGGCCATTGGTCCCGAGCTAATGCTCACAGGGATTCCGTTTCTGGCGCCGCCAATAATCTCCTGTGTTTGAAGCTGATCATGCGTGAGGGGGCTGATGGCAGTGACATCGAAGGAAATGATGGGCCTCTTCCTCAGCTCATCTACGCTCCCGACGACAGCGGCGGCCATTGCAATTGCGTCCTTGACACTATCATAGCCCCTAGCCTCGCTGAGAATGTGCTTCCTCGTGTTCGCCAACCCAATAGCCCACTGATGTTTGTCAAGGGTCGCTTGAGGAACATCCCTCGGGGCGGCAGGAAGACCCGCAAGAAGCTCACAGTTCGGGAGCACCTCTGCAAGCCGAACCGCATCAGCCAAGTCCTGCGATGTGACTTCTCTCCGCACACCAGTCGAAAGATCGTAGATGTAAGTCGCGTAGCCACCAGTCGTGTAATATGTGGTCCACGACTCGAGCTTGAGTGGCGGGACTTCGTCCCTACCATACAGAATGAATTCTCTCGGTGCTTTCTTCAAGGAGTCAAGAACGAGGGTCTCGGGTATCTTCACGATTCCTTTGCGCTCGTCGATTTGGGCTCCGTCTTGCTTCAGTAGCTCTCGAGCTGATGGGTCATCTATTTTCACTCCGGTGCTCGAGAGGATTTCAAGCGAGGCGGTATGAATCTGTTCCACTTCTTCTTCGGAGAGAATCTCCAGTGTTGTCCTCGCCACAACTTGCGCCCTTAGATAGCTTGCTAGGTGCCTAGAAGAATTGTTCGCTCAATCTCGATGTAGCCACTGGCGTTAGCCAGGGCTTTGTCCTCGCCAAACAGGTGGCTTGTGCTGTGTTGCATGACTAGACATTCTTGCCTGTAAGGTTCGGTTTGAGGTGGCTGTTTCTTGGCATGGGTGTGGTTGAATCGCTGATATTCTTCGTGAGACAGCTAGTTCTGCGATTGTGATTGGCTGCTAGGGATTGGAGACGCGTCAACGAGTGTCTTGTGAAACGTGGTGAGATCCTCCTCGACTTACACATCCTAGATCGATGGGATTCTGAGCTGGAGAGGATGAATGTTGGGAAGGAGGGTGGGCGATACGTCTACCCTGAAGTCTTCGTTATGCTTCTAGGCTATGTGCATCTCCTCTTCCATCTGCCGTATAGGCAGACGGAGAGATTCCTGAAGGCGTTGAGAAGGTTCGATTCAAGATTCCAGGTGCCCGATTATTCGACGATAGCCAGGCGCGTGAATAGGCTGGATGTACGGTTGGATGAGGAAGATTACGGCGACGACATAGTCCTCTCGGCGGATGCGTCAGGCATCAAAGTCTCGAATCGAGGCGACTGGATGCGCCATAAATGGAAGGTACGACGCGGATACTTGAAGATCCATATCGCTGTGGACGTGAAGCGGAAGAAGATTCTAGCGTTGAAGGTGACTGATGAGAAGACTGGAGACGGACGAATGCTCCAGCCGCTGGTTGAAGAAGCCTCCAGGAAGGGTAAGATCGCCAAGGCGATAGGCGACGGCGCATACGACACAAAGAGCAACTTTCGCTACCTCAACGATAAGGGCATAGAGGCAGCCATCAAGGTTCGGAAGAACGCATCCAATAGGGCAGGAGGATGCATCCTCCGAAAGCTTACAGCCCAAGAATACCTACACGATCCGAAAACGTGGAAGCGCAATCATGGTTACGGGCAACGGTGGATAGCCGAGTCCGCCTTCTCATCCTTGAAGCGAACCTTCGGAGAATACGTCTCAGCCAAAACGATGCGAAACATGACGAACGAGATCATGCTCAAAGCCTCACTATACAACCTCTTCATAGGACTAAACGTAAAATAACGCCAGACGCGGATACCTCACCCAGAAAGAAAACCTGCCAAGAACCAGTCATGCAACACAGCAGTGGCTTGCAAAGCCTTAAGAACTGGGCAAGCGCCCTATTGCGTGAGGAAAATTTTTTGACAGAATCCAAAGAAGTTACAAGAAGAGGCTACATCAAGACGGTCGGAGCGGCTGCCGCTGGGTTGGTAGTAGGTGCAGCGGCAGGTTACTTTGGCAAGCCAACCGAACTCGTGCCAGGCCCGGGCGGTGTTACCACAACCTTAACGGAAACAGTGACTGCAAGCGCACCATCAGGAAAGAAGCCCGAATACATCTCTGTCGTGACTGAAGACTATGACCCCTATACGTCATTCGTTGGGAGCGAATTCAAGAAAAGGTATGGAATCGATGTCAGATTCACTGTGACTGAGTACACGGGGTGCCACGAGAAGATGGTAGCGGACATGGTGAGTGGATCTGCTACTCCTCTCTACGATGTCGCGCTGTGGGCTGATGCATTCACCCGTACCTTCGGCAGAGAGGGATACGTCGAACCCCTTGACGACTACATAGCCAAGAGCGATGTGATCAGGCTCGACAACATGCAGGGACCATGGCTGGGCCCGGCAACGTATAACGGGAAGATCTACGGGATTCCATTCCACTGCCTTGACATGCAACTGACATACCGAACTGACCTGCTCAAGAAAGCGGGATACGATAGACCTCCTAGCACGTACCAAGAGATTCTGGAGTACGCGAAGAAACTGCACGATCCTGCAGCCGGCGTGTATGGGTTCACGGGCGATTGGGATGATGACAACTTCTGGTACAACTTCCGAAGACGAATCTTCGCAGCCGGAGGCAGAATGTTCAACAAGGACGGCAGCCCGGCTTTCAACAGTGACAGAGGCGAGGCGGCACTTCAGTGGTTCAAAGACATGTGGAGTGCTGGGGTCGTATTTCCGGAGACTCTGAGGACCTACAGTGGAGGAGTAAACAACAAGGTCACGGCAGCTGGCAAGGCAGCATTGTCATTCTGCTGGTCCTGGGCGAACATGACCTTCGAGGATCCAAAGCTGTCAGTTATCCAAGGCAAATATGGGTTCGCGCTGAACCCAGCCGACGCAGATGATCCTGAGAAGAAGAAAAGCTGTTCCGCGCCGGTCTCCGAAGGCTTGGGCGGATCCGTCACAGCCAAGAGTCCGAACAAAGAGTGGGCCTTCAAGTTCATCGAAGAGTACTCAACATACGGGGCAACGATGTACAACATCAACAACTTGGGCTTGACACCTGTACGTCGAGACGTGTTCACCAACCCCGACACAAAGAAATGGCCCATATTCGATCTGAACAGGGACCAACTCGACAACTACCCGAACGATAGCTACCCCGAACCACACTCCCTGTCGCCTGTAGGTGTGGACTTTATGGTCATTCGCACGTTCTCAGAGCAGTTCCACAAAGCCATCCAAGGACAAATCAGCGTCAAGGAAGCGCTCTCAAACGCCGAGACCATAATCGCAGACGGCCAGAAGAAAGCAGCCTGACCAGGGTAGGCTCCAAAATAGGGATATGGCAGATGACCGATGACGGGGCGAAAGTTCCAAGCACGAGAAAAAAGGGAACGCGAATCCAGCGAAGAGAGATCCGATTCGCGCTTCTGCTCCTAGCCCCCTGTCTCGGCCTGATCATAGCCCTCGAGAGTTTCCCAGTTTTTTTCTCCCTTTTTCTGACTTTCCAGAGTGTTCACGCTGGAATGAAGGGGCTGACTTTCCAGTTCGCCGGCCTCGCCAACTGGCAGCAGATGTTTAGTGACCCGGCCCTGAGCCCGATACTAGTTCGAACAATGTACTTCACTAGTCTGGATGTGGGCCTATCGTTCCTGGTTGGATTGTTTGTTGCGCTGGTACTCAATCAAGATTTCTGGGGTAAGCGGTTCGCGCGGGTTGCACTCATCCTCCCTTGGGCCATTCCAACCGTTGTCTCCGGCCGCATGTTTGGTTTGATCTTCCACTCAGGTTTCGGTATTCTCAATACATTACTCATCAAGATAGGCCTCATCAACACAGGCATACTCTGGCTGACAGACACGCGATTCTCCATAAACACGGTTGCCCTTGCACAGGTCTGGACACACTTCCCACTTCTTGCCCTTTTCTTCCTAGCAGCGTTCGAGACAATTCCCGAGGAGCTCTACGATGCTGCGAAGATAGACGGCGCGTCACGCTGGCACCGGTTCAGACACGTGACAATTCCGTCAGTCCGTAACATCATTCTCATGATGCTCATCATCACGACGATTGCCTCTTTCAAAGTCTTCGACATGATCTACATTATGACAATGGGCTACGCGGAGACTATGGTTTGGTACTTCAATGTGTTTGTTCAAAGTTTCAAGTATCTATACTTCGACTACGGCGCGACGTTGGCGTATGCTCTGTTCGTGGCAATCCTCCTGCTCACGGCGGTTTACCTGAAGCTCTTTCCGTTGAGGGAACAATGAATATGTCTTCAAAACGTCCCGCACATATGATGAGAAGGGGGCTCGGTCGAGCCTTCTTCTATCTTATGGTGCTGGCAATTCTCCTATACATCTTGGCTCCAGTGGCATGGATGTTTCTATCCACCATCCTTTGGGAAACGGATTTCGTGAGACTATCAAGCGATCTTGAGATACCGAAGAGCATAAACTTCGACTACTACGTCACACTTCTTTTCCCTTGGATTCCAACCAAGGTTGAGTATGGAGTCTTTGGTGGCTCCTGGTTTCTTATCAAGAGCGTCACCGACACAACGATAGTTGCTCTCGCGACGACAGCCGTGACGTTGGTATTGGGAGTTCTCGCCGCGTATCCCCTTGCTCGTATTCGATTCCCCCGAAGATCTGGAGTACTGACTTTCCTCGTTGTCGTCCAAATGATACCTGGACTTGCCATTCTGATTCCGATCTTCATCATCATGAGATCGCTCGGGCTAATTGATACGTTCCCTGGATACATCCTTCCGCTAGCGACGTATTTTGCACCGTTCGTCGCTTGGATGATGGTCGGATTTTTCCAGTCGACTCCGGTGGAGCTGGAAGATCAGGCGATTGTGGATGGATGCAGTAGATGGGGAGCGCTCACTAAGATTGTGCTCCCACTCGTCGCGCCAGGGCTCGTGGCGTCCGCGGTATGGGCATTCCTGAGCTCGTGGGGAGAATTCATGTTCGCGATAGTCCTCACGGGATCTCGAGTCACACCGATTTCCGTACTTATTGCACTCGCAGTCGGAGAGGTGCAAGCAAGATGGGGATGGATGTGCGCACAAGCAATAATCGCTCTCCTTCCGCCTGTTGTGCTAGCGCTTCTGCTCCAGAAGTACCTCGTAAAAGGCCTCACAGCCGGCGCGATCAAAGGGTAACAGACATGATCAAGATGGTGATTCGGTAGATGACCTACACAGCTCTACGTCTCATTTGTCCTGCCGCTCAGTGCATAATGCTAATACCACAATTCCTTCACTATTAGGCGGTGGTCCTGTCTGGCAACTGTCACTCTTGACCATGTGAGCAAATCGTTCGGCAAGGTTGTTGCCGTGGACGACGTCTCGATCAAGATCGAGGACAAGCACTTCGTCGCACTTCTCGGTCCCTCAGGATGCGGCAAGACCACGACGCTTCGCCTCATAGCAGGATTGGAGATTCTCACGGGCGGCGATATTTACATAGGTGACAAGGTGGTCAACGAGCTGAGTCCCCGAGACAGAAACATAGCGATGGTCTTCCAGAGCTACGCGCTCTATCCTCACATGAGCGTCTTCGACAACATCGCCTTCCCTCTCAAAATCCGCAAGGTCCCAAGGGAAGAGGTCAAGAAACGTGTCGACGACGCCGCAGATCTACTCGGGATTAAGGACCTTCTCGGCAGAAAACCCAAGGAGCTGAGCGGCGGCCAGCGACAGAGAGTCGCGCTCGGACGCGCTATCGTCAGAAATCCAGAGGTATTCCTCTTGGACGAGCCTTTGTCGAACTTGGATGCGAAACTGCGTGTCTACATGAGAGCTGAACTGAAACGCCTTCAGCGCAACCTTGGCGTGACCACTGTCTACGTGACCCACGACCAAGTCGAAGCGCTCACGATGTCAGATAAAATCGCAGTCATGAACGAAGGCAAACTCCAGCAGATCGATGGCCCCGACGAGTTGTACAGTAAGCCAGCTAACACCTGGGTCGCCGGGTTCATCGGTAGCCCACCAATGAACCTCTTCGACTGCACACTCGGTCTCGAAGGGCAGCGAGCACACCTGGACGCGTCAGAGTTCAAACTGGAGATAGACCCGGGGCTTGCGACTGCGATTAGTAAGAACTCCTCATCCTCTGAATTCATTCTGGGGACTAGACCCGAGGACCTGACAGTCGCTAAAGGCAAGTTGGGCAAGGAGGAGATCCCCGCGGAGATCTACGTCGTTGAACCCGTGGGAGAGAGCACGATCGTTGATCTGAAGATAGGCAAGTACCTCGCGAAAGCGAGAGCACCAGCCGGGTTCAAAGGGGATATCGGCGAGAAGGTCTTAGTCACCATCAATAGAGACAAGATGCACATTTTCGACAAGAAGACAGAACGACTCCTCGTGTAGCCTACGTGCTCACTGTTTTTGTTGCTCATCATCACCATCCACAGGCGGTAGACTGAACATCTCGGATTATTGGGATCCGAGACACACTACTGGTGCCGATTTCCTTCTTTGCAGAAACCCATTAAAAAACAAATGGAGTCAGGCCTAGCAGCAGGATACGAGTCTGAACTTACTGTAAGCACTACTGAAGACCTTGTACAGATGATCCCGCATGCTGAGATGGCTCGGTTCGCAGGTTCAGGTTCCGATGCCGTAATGTCAGCAATATACATTTCCAGAGGCTACACCGGAAGGAAGAAGATACTCAAGACAGAGGGAGCCTGGCACGGGACTTGTGATTATGTCTGCGTCAGTTATCGGCCCCTAAAGGATAAGGCAGGACCCGAGAAGACCCCTCGCACGATTCCGGAATCAGCTGGATTTGTGCACGAGGACATGATCAAGAACACATTGGTTGCCCCGTTCAATGACAGCGAAGCAATGGAGGACATCGTCAAAAAGAACAAGAAGGACCTGGCCGTCGTGATAATAGAACCAATCATTCACAGTTCCGGGGCAGTCATGCCAAAGGAAGGCTATCTAGAGTCAGTCCGAGAGATTACGGAAGACAACGATGTACTTCTGATTTCCGTTGAGGTGATAACCGGTTTTCGCGGTGCGCCCGGGGCGCACAGGAATATTGTGGCATCGAGGCCGATATCTCAACATTCGGAAAAGCGATCGCGAACGGCTATCCTATTGCCGCATTGGTCGGGAAGAAAGAGATACTCCAAACCTCGGGCCCTGACACGAAACTAGGCTCCATCGGTGGATTCGGAGGTGTCATGTTCGGGGGGACGTTTCATGCTCATCATCTGGCAGCAGCAGCGTGCATAGCAACAATGGCCGAATTGAAAGATGGCAGGGTAGGCAAGCTTAAGCAAAGCCCAGGCAGCGAGAGACTACGATGTGGTATTCGAGACCGTGAAGGGTAAGTTTCGTATCAATGCTCAGAAGACCATAGAGGCTCGGAGTAGAGCAAGGAAACGCAAGAGAACGAAACATCGTCGCTAGGTGCTGATGTCCTGAAGTTGTGCCAAAATCGACGAGTATTTTTGCCGAATGAATTGACGAATCTCTCGTAATCTCTCCTACGTTTCTATGACAATAGGGCAGACGTTCTCTACCATCTGCAAGGTCAGGCTCTGGCCCATCTCTTCGTCCATTCTTGAGATTAGCGCCTAGACACACGTCATCCGGACATTTCCTCATCGAGCAAGCTTCAAAGCTTCTCGTAACTCTCCCTCTATTCTGGTTTCGTCGGGCACGACGTACCGTTCCAGTGGAGGACTGAACGGTGTTGGCACGTCAGGGGCGGCTACTCTCCTAACCGGGCTGTCCAAATAGTCGAAAGCCTCTTCCGCCAGCATTGCGGAAATCTCAGCACCAGCACCCCCAGTCTTGCAGGCCTCGTGAACAACTAGAACGAGCCGCGTTTTCTTTACGGACTCTATAATGGTCTTCTTGTCTAGCGGAACGAGCGTTCTTACATCCACAACCTCCACACCCACTCCCTCCTTTTCGAGCCTATCCGCGACATTTAGCGAAGGGCGAACCATCCTCGACCAAGTAATAATGGTGATGTCGGCACCTTCCTTCTTGAGATCTGCTTTGCCCAAGGGAACCACATACTCCTTCTCCGGAACCCGCCCCTTCGTGAAGTAGAGGGCCTGCGTCTCCATGAATAGACACGGGTTTTCATCTCTTATCGCGGCCTTTAGGAGACCTTTTGCATCGTAAGGCGTCGAAGGAAGTATGACCTTTATCCCGGGGACATGCATGAACCATGACTCAACACATTGAGAATGGTGGGGGCCGCTGGAGCTATATCCGCCAGTGACCGTTCTGATCACTACCGGCACTCTTACTCGCCCAGCCGAGATGTATCTTGCCTTTGCCACGTGGTTGACTATCTGATCCATGGCCAACGTTACCCAATCATTGTACATGATTTCGACCACCGGTCTCATTCCTGTTAGAGCGGCGCCATGAGCACATCCAATCATTGCCAGCTCGGATATCGGCGAATCCCTTACCCTTTCAGGTCCGAAGATGTCTTGGAGGCCCTTGGTAACTCCAAAAGCTCCTCCTCTCTTGCCCATGAAACCCTGCCCATAGGTGAATACTCTCTCATCCCTCGCCATCTCTTCTCTTATTGCCTCAGTAACGGCATCGCGAAAGGACAGTTCCCTCGCATCTTTGGTTGGCTCGCCCGAGATCTCACGTTCAGAACCAATTCTCGCTTCAAAGAAGACATCTCTCAAAGCCTCCTCGTTTGCTGGATAGGGTTGTGCCTCGGAGAATCCCACGGATTCTCCAATTTCTCCCCTTGCCGTTTCGTCTATACGATTCAGTTCTTCTTCTGAGGCGAACCCCTTGGCCATGAGGGCTTCTCTGAGCTTCTTGATGGGGTCTTTCCTAATCCATTCATCCTTCTCTGCCTTTGGTCTGTAGGTGTCCGGATCGCCTAGATGATGGCCGGAGAAACGATAGGTCTTGCATTCTATCAAAGTGGGTCCTTTTTCGCTTCTTGCTCTTGACACGGCCTCTCTCCCGACGTTGTAGACAGAAATCACGTCCATACCATCAACTACTATGCCGGGAATACCGTAGCCCGCTGCTCTGTCAGCTACATTTTCGGTTCTAGAAACAACTGAAAACGGCGTCCAAGTTGAGTATCGGTTGTTCTCACAAACGAATAGCACAGGGAGGTTCCACGCCGCAGCCAAGTTGACTGACTCGTGGAAAGCGCCGGTGGCGACCGCACCATCTCCGAAGAATGCTGCGCTAACCTGATCTGTCCTCCTTATTCTCGCAGATAGGCCAGCTCCGACGGCGATGGGTATCCCGGAACCGACTATTCCGCTGGCTCCAAGTACACCATTTTCGATATCTATGACGTGCATACTGCCCCCCTTTCCGTTACAGCATCCTGACCTTCTTCCCATGAATTCAGCCATCAAAGAGCTGACGGACGTACCCATGGCGATGCAGTGCCCATCGGCCCTATGAGTGCTAGTCACGTAGTCTCCTCTACGGAGATTTGCACAAATCCCTACTGCAACAGCTTCCTCCCCGGCGTAACTGTGAAGGAACCCGGGTAACCTTCCCATCGCATATAGTTCAGTGACTTTTTCCTCGTATGCTCTGATTCTTGTCATCTTCTCATACATCTGGACCAGCATTGTCTTGTCTAGGCCGACATCAGTAGAGCTCGAGTTAGGCAAGAGGACACTCGCGACCTATGATAGTGAGTTTGCGCCGGATGACTGGTCCGCTTTCATATTTCAGGCTTGGCATACAGGCGCGCGGTACCCATTTCGTCGGAACGAAGCTGGGAACGAGGGTTTTCGCTTAGCATTCGCTCGCGCACAGTCAAATACGGAGCCAGTCACGCACGACATCCGTCATTCTCGCCATGAGAGCGGGCCAAGTCCGCCAAACTTGATCACGGAGGAGGAGCCACAAAGTAGTAAGCGGCTGCACCAAGAGCAACACCCAAGATACGGATCACATCCATGACAATCGCTTGCGTTCTCGTAATTGCGGCCCTGTTTAGGATTTTCAAAATATCTCACCATGCATATCACGATGCGACCCAGTTCTATCTAGCATTTGGCTAGAAGAGAAAAGGATTGCAGGGTCCAATCCGTGAAACAGACTGTTCCCAGTCAACCCACTCGGGGAGGCGAGCTACCAGTCTCTGACGTAGCCAGCTGTCCAGCCACCGTCCACAACCAAGACATGTCCCGTAACATACTTCGCCTCGTCGGATGCGAGATACAGCGCAGCGTTGGCTTGGTCGTCGGGTTCTCCTGGTACATGCAATGGAATATGCGAAAGCAGATCCTGAGCCTTCTTCGACAGCAGTCCATCATCTGTGTAGAAGAGCGCCTTTGTTACGTCGGTAAGGGTTGAGCCGGGCGCGATCGCGTTTACTAGTATCCCATAGGGTGCTAGCTCCAGTGCCATAGCCCGGGTTAGGCCAATTACGCCTGCCTTCGCGGCAACATAGCCTATCTCCATCCTGAGCGGCACGATACCCGCTACCGAGCTAATGTTGATGATCCTTCCCTTTTTCTTGGGGATCATCTTGTTGGCTGCGGCCTTGCTGCAGTAGAAGGCACCGTTGAGGTCCACCTCTATGGCCCTCAGCCACTCGTCCACCGGGTAGTCTTGAATGGGTACTCTAGCTCGTGGGCCGACTTGGGCATAGAAGGCATTGTTCACGAGGATATCAATGCCTCCCATCTCTTTCTCAACTTGGTCAATCATTGCTATGACCTGGTAATACTTGCTCACATCGGCTTGGATGAACAGCGATTTTCTGCCGATTGCTTGGATGTCTGAAGCCGTCTTCTTGCCCTCCTCGGCGTTGATATCATTCACGACGACATTCGCGCCGTTCTCAGCAAAACGCAAGGCGATAGCTCGTCCGATTCCCCTCGCCGAACCAGTCACAAGAGCCACTCTCCCGGTCAGATTCACTTTCATGGACGATCACTCTCGCTGGGGGCAAAGGAGTGTATATAAGAATTGGTAGAATCGTTGAACAATACTACTTACGACAGCACAACGACCCGACTTCTCGAGACAGGATCATGCAAAGGAAACTCATCGTCGCCGAGTACAACAAGATCGCTTTGTGTTCCACATAATGTTGGGTATCGCAGCTATCGTAGCAGCTATCGCCTGCCGAATGCTGTTTGGTGATACGTTGACACACCCTGGGTCATATAGAGAAAACCCTACCGCAACCATCGAAACGCCTGTCAAAAGGACCAGGACGACGTTGTACTTGTGACCTTGAATTATCGGCTCGGAATCTTCGGTTTCCTTCACGGGAAAGAAAGGATTTGCTCAACTCACGAACGTTGAATTTGCGAGGACCTTTTCGGCTTGGGTTTCAGAAATACGCACGATCACAGGCTCAGGGATGTTGTACTGTCGGTAGAAGTCCGAACCTATAGCAGCTATGGTGCCTGCTATCTGCTGCCGAAATTCCGAGGATTGAGTCTGCTGATTTGGGTTCAAAATCACATGTTTTCTGAGAAACGAAACGAAGGTCGAGTTGGACACGCTAGCAGCTTAATAGTCGGACGCACTGCAGGACGAGTACGTGGACGTGAGAGGTTGAACGTCTACTATGACGAAGATGCCGATCTTTCTGTGTTGAAGAACGACATTGTTGCTATCGTCGGATATGGCAACCAGGGACAGGCTCAAGCCCTGAACATGAGGGACAGTGGTGTCAACGTTATCGTAGGAAACGTCAAGGACTCGTACTACGATCAGGCTGCTAAAGATGGGTTCAAGGCATACTCGATAGGCGAAGCAGCGAAGCAAGCGACTATCATTTGCATGATCATCCCCGACGAAGTTCAGAAAGGCGTTTATGAAACTGAGATCCAGCAGCATCTCTCAAAGGGAAAGATGCTCGTCTTCTCGAGCGGATACAATATTCATTTTGGTTTCATTGCTCCTCCGAAGGATGTTGATGTTATCGACATGTTTCCTCTGACCTTCGGAGCTCGAGTCAGAGAACGTTTTCTGAATAGGCAATCTTTGGGAAGCTTTTTGGCCATAGGTCAGGACGCCACGGGAAAAGCGAAGCAAAAAGCTTTGGCATTGGCCAAAGCGATCGGGTGCACTCGCGGCGGGACGTTCGAAACCACCTTCGCCCACGAGACCGAGATCAATCTATACCTTGAGCAAGTTGTGTATCCAGCTATCTTTAGAATAATGGCCCTGTCGTTCGACGTGTTGGTTGACGCCGGCTATCCTCCAGAACTGGTCTCTCTTGAGATGTATCTTTCAAAAGAGCCCTCGGAGTTCTTTGCCTCGATGGCGGAGTTGGGATTCTTCGAATCAGCAAAAGTTGGCTCCACAACAGCCCAGTACGGAGAAATGACTCGGGCGCCTAGAATAATCAAAGACGACATCAAGAACATAATGAAAGAACATCTGCGCGAGATTCAGACAGGAGTCTTTGCCAACGAGTGGGCTTTGGAGCAAGCGGCAGGTTACCCTGTCTTTAACAAGCTCCGAAAAGAAGGACTCGAGCACCCGATGAATGAAGTTGAAAAGAGGGTAAAGAAACTGATTCGGCCGCAGGAGGCTCAATCCAAGATTCAATCCGGCTGAGGGTTCGTGGAAACCACCGATAGAGGATGCAACAGGATCAAGAAGAAATTGGGCTGAAACGGCTACAGGACATTGTTTGATGCGAATGGCTGGCAATTGCGTGATGATGAGGTCAAGCGAGTTTTTCAAGATCAAGGTCGTAACAGCAAGGGAAATACTCGATTCGAGAGGAACTCCAACGGTAAGAAGAATAACAGCAGGCCATTTGACGTGCCCTGCATTTTGCTCATTGGTGGAGAAACAACGGTAACTATCACAGGAGAACACGGCGAAGGGGGGCGTAATCAGGAGCTAGCGTTGGCGGCAGCTCTGAAGATAGCCGGAAGCAAGAGAATAGTCATAGCCTCCGTAGGCAGAGACGGAACCGACGGTCCAACTGACATCCCAGGAGCGATTGTTGACGGTTACACGTTGGAGGAGGCCGAGAGACGGGGGATATATCTTTCCGACCACCTGAAGAGGCATGATTCATCGTGTGTGTTTAGAAGACTTGCTGATGCGATATACACAGGTAACACTGGAACGAACCCGATGGACCTTATGGTCGTCTATGTGGGAGAGTCAGAAAGCAGTAAGCAAGCATAGAAGTGCAATTTCACGGCGCTTCGTTTGACGGCGAGATGAGGCGCGTTCTTCACACGCGGTGCCAAGTGAAGGCTTGGATGGGGCGTTGGGTGCATTTGAGGAGGTGCCTGCGAGGATTTCAGATTTCAGTCGCATTCCGTTCGCCGTTTCGTCGTTTTTGGTTGATTGTATGTGGGTCTCTTGGTGCGCCCCCCCTGAAAGATTCCCTGACGCCTCTTGTCTGTGCTCCGTGAAAATGGTCCATGGTCTTCGTGGTTAGGGGGAGGAATCCCCCTAACAACCCCCTCTTCCTTCAACAACTGCAAGAGATGGTGCCCAGATCTGAACCATCAATCCAAGTGACAGAACATCAACGTCAACATGAACAATGCATTGGTTCAGCATGATCGTGAGCAATATCTGGACCGAGGGTTCACTAACCGCATTCGGGCCTTTATTGTCGCTGAACCATGGCGTCTAGCTGTCTGCGAATATCTGAGTCCAGAGTGGAAGCTTCATGTTTCGATAGGATTGCTCCCAGTTTCTTCTTGGCAAGCTCCTCGATCCTCATGCCACCTGCGGTTTCCCATGGACCACGAAAATGCTTGTCAAAGAGTCTTGCCAAGTAGTGCTCCTTCTCATAGTTCCTCAACGTATGAGGGTAACGAAGGTATCCTGCTTCGTGACCGACCTCCGCAATAAGTTCGGTCGCGAGCGTCTCCCTATCGACCCTTATCCCTCTAAGGATTCGAAACATCATTCCATAGAACTCGTCATCAATAACCAACTGGACCGGGCTAGAAGCTATGAGGCTCTCCATGACTCCTGCGCCGGAGATGATCTCTGAGCCAGCTATAGCGGGAAGGAGACCACAGATAGACTTTTCAAATCCAACCTGCTCGTCGTGCGTCTTGGCATCGGTGCAAGGCCCGTGGCCGTCAGTGGGCATGCCATAGTAATGAGCGATCTGAACAGCAGCAGCAGATAGCAACGCGGTCTCCGCGGAACCCCAGGATAGCGCGCCTGTCCTCATGTCTATGGGAGCACAGCGGGTGCCGTAGATCACCGGCGAATTGGGACTTTGAAGTTGCACTATGGCATTCATGGCAAGGTCTTCGGCGTTTTGGAGAACAAGTGAACCGGCGAGGGTTACTGGACCCGTCGCCCCTAGAATCGGGCTAGAGTCAAACATCACCGGAACCTTGGCTTCAGCACAGTCAATCAATTGCTTGGCACAATCTTGGGCAATCTTCAGTGGCGTCGAAGTAGCAGCTAAGAAGCTAACAAGAGGCCGCTTTCGAAACTCATCCTCACCTCCTGTGACGACGCGTGCCATGGCAACGATTGTTCGGTAAGTCTTGTATGTTAGTGGAGAGAAGAACAGGTGCTTCTTCGTATTCTCGAGAGACACCCTGACCGCGTGGACATCCGCTGCATTCGAGTCCACATCACTTGGGAGCACGTTGGTAGAGCAGAAAGAGATATTCTCCAGCGCGTCAATCAGCCGCGCCAGCGTTTCGACATCTTTGAGTGTGGCATTTCTAGATTCTTCTGTTTCAATGTCGAGTATCTTCGTGTAACCGCTCCCGGGCCTCGTTAGGACCCTTCCTCTCTCGACCAACAAGTCATGGGCTTGGTCCCTTCCACCCAGGACCAATTTGTGTGGTGTCTTCTCCAGGGTGGCCTCAATGACTTTCTTCGGAATCTTCACGAGCTTCTTGTTTCGGTCGACTGTGCACCCCGCCGATTCCAATAGCTTCAGCGCGTCATCATCGTGCACTATCAGGCCGGTTCGCTCGAGGACGTTCAACGTCGCTAGGTTAATCTCATCCAGCTGTTGTCTGTCCAGAACAGAGTAGAATTCTGGCATTCCCTTCCCCGGCTGCATATACCAGCCATGGGATCTCTAAATGGGTTTCCTGTGTGACGAGCTAGAGACCCATGGCCTTCGAAGGAAAGGAAACTAAAGAGCAATGGCCTAGCAATGGTGCACCCTCTAGTTCGAGAGGAAACAATCGTAACAAGACACGTCAATCTCAGGGAGCACATTGACTACACAAACCTTTTGTGGAGACGAGACAAGAGTGTCGTTCGAGATCGACGCGAATTGCAGATGCAACAACAATTGGGATCACTTCTGCCTCAGGTCAAAGTTGACCCTCCTGGACCTAATTCGAAGGCAATTGCTGCGATATTGGGAGAGTTTGAGACTCCGAGTCTTTCTCCAGTTCGCATGGGCGAAATTCCTACTGCGTGGAAACAGGCACGGGGAGCGAATGTCATAGATGTTGACGACAATCTCTACGTCGATATGACTGCTGCCTTCTGTGTCGGAATTGCTGGCCACTGTCACCCTAAGGTTGTCGAAGCGATCAAGAAACAGGCGGAGATGATGACACATGCACCGGCAGCGCAGGCGCCCAACCAGCCAAGGGCTGATCTTGTCAAAAAGATCGCTGAGATCGTTCCTCGACCATTGAAACGTACTCACCTGCTCACCGGTGGTGGCGAGGCGATCGATGTCGGTCTCAAACTAGCCCGGCTCCACTCTCGGAAGATGGAGGTAATGGCGTTCCAAGGTGGCTTCCATGGCAAGACACTCTTTGCACTCTCAGCAACCGCGCGTAGACACTACCGTGCTGGATTCCTGCCGCTTGTGCCTGGGGTCTTTCACGCACCGTTTCCTTACTGCTATAGATGCCCCTTCGGAGAGAAGGTCTCCTGTGGAGACTGTTCGACACAGTGCCTAAACTACATCGAGCACATGATCAAAGACCCTGCCTCTGGCGTGACAGAAGTTGCAGCAATGCTCCTTGAGCCAGTCCAAGGGCACGAGGGATGGATAGTACCGCCGAAGGATTTCCTACCAGGACTAAGGAGAATCTGCGACGAGAACAACATCCTCCTTATGCTCGACGAGATCATAACAGGATTCGGTAGAACTGGCAAGACGTTCTGCTTCCAGCATTATGGAATCGTACCTGACATTCTCGTATGCGCGAAAGGAGTAGCAAGCGGATTCCCGATTTCACTGGTGGTCTCGACGGACGAGATCATGAGCTCTTGGGGGAACTTTCAACATACGAGTACTTTCTCAGCAAACCCCATTGGTTGTGCAGCGGCTCTCGCCAGTCTGGACGTGATAGAAAAGGATGGACTGGTTGAGAAATCCGCGACAATGGGCCGCGAGTTCTTAAAGCGTCTGGAAGAGATGAAGGAGAAACACAGACTCATCGGCGACGTACGAGGACTAGGCATGATGTGCGGCATAGAACTGATCAAGGACGCAAATAAGACACCGGCAGTTGAAGAAACGAAGAAAACCGTCGAATATGCACTAAAGCACGGCGTAATCCTTCAACCTCCGGGGGGCCGGTTCGCCAACGTGCTCAAGATGTCACCCCCGCTGGTAATCACAAACGAGCAGCTCGACTTCGGATTACGCACGCTAGACGAGGCACTCACATTCGCAGGGAAACACTGACCAAGCTACACTCCAGATAGATGCAAGAACGGGTTGACCCAAATGACCGGCAATACCTCCTCTGAGCTGAAACTTGATGGAAAAGTCGTAGTCGTAACGGGGGCAGCCCGGGGAATAGGGGAAGCCATTGCGAGGAGCTTCGGATCACACAAGTGCAGTGTTCTGGTCGCCGACCGAATGAAACGTCCAGACGGCCAACAACGAGCCCAATCCACTGTGGATGCCATCGTGAAAAACGGTGGTCGTGCTATTACGATGAAAGTGGACGTATCCGACCGAACACAGGTCGAAAAGATGCTCCAAACTGCAGTTGACAGTTTCGGTCGAGTCGACGTTTTCGTCAACAACGCTGCAATCATGAAGGGCGGCTCTCTGGTCGACATGGATGATGTGAATCTTCAGGAGCATTTCGATGTGAACGTGAAAGGCTGCTTCTACTGCTGCCAACTCGCGGCAAAACAAATGATCAAGCAAGGTTCGGGAGGGAAGATCATCATAATCGCTTCGGTAGACGGTTTGGAAGCGGAGGAGGGAATAGTCGCGTATTCCGCGAGCAAAGCAGCCCTAATCCTCATGATGAAATGCATGGCTGTTGAACTTGCACGTCACAAAATTAACGTCAACGCGATTGCTCCTGGATGGGTTGAGACTGACATGAGTATACCGTACCTGAACGACGCACTAATGAAAGAACTGCGCAAGCGAATCCCGGCAGGCTACGTGGCGAAACCGGAACAGATCGCTGGCGCAGCACTCTTTCTGGCTTCACCGCTTTCCGACTACGTTATGGGGCATGTGCTGGTGGTAGACGGAGACCTAACCTCGAATATCACCATAAAGACCGACGAAGGCTCAGTGCAGTACACCTGATATGGAGACGTGGTGTCTTTTCGTCATCCTAGCTGTGCGAATCATGCCGCAGGGAACCTACACAAGATCAGACGTGTTCCCAGACGACGACGCACAACGTTCTTGTGAGCCGGCATGCTCCGATTCTGTGAAGTAGATTGTCAGCCGGATCGCTACTTGTCTGCAACGGTGTCGTGTACACCCCGACCTCGGTGATTCGGGACGGAGCTGTGCTGGTGAGGGACGGAAGGATCGAGAAAGTCGGTCCAAGAAGGGAAATCGCTCGTGGGGACCTCGAAACGATGGATGTCGAAGGCAACCTGATCTGTCCAGGGTTCATTGATCTTCAAGTTAACGGTGGAGGAGGCAGTCTTCTAACTGAAGACGCAAGCTATGAATCCGTCTGCAGAATCGCGAAGACGCACTCGTCTTTCGGAACCACAAGCCTCATGCCAACTGTGATAACAGCACCCGAGAAGCAAATCCGCAAAGCACTCTCCGCCGTGAGCGAAGCAGTCCACAGAGGAACTGGAACAGCATACGTGATTGGCAGCCACCTCGAGGGACCGTTCATTAACGGAAAGAAGAGGGGAATTCACGATCAGCGCTTCCTGCTTCCACCCTCGATTGATCACTTCTCCCCTTTCTATGAGGCCTCGCAAGGCACGTTGAGACTGCTCACGTTGGCGCCTGAGCTGCCAAATAGCCTCGCAGTAATAGAGCATGCAGCTTCGATGGGCGTGGCTGTCGCCATCGGTCACACGATCGCGGGGCTGTCGGAAGTCGAGCGAGCGGTAGACGCCGGAGCAACTCTCGCTACTCACGTCTTCAACGCAATGGAAGGTCCCGGCGGCCGTGACCCTGGAACCGTGGGCGCGATACTATCAATCGATGAGGTTCATGCGGGCCTGATAGCGGATGGCATACATGTCCACCCGATGTCGATGAAAGTCTGCATTCGAGCAAAGGGAACCGACAGAGTGTTCCTCGTCACCGACGCTATGCCACCTGTAGGTACATCGATGACCAGTTTCCGACTCTACGATGAGGAAATCAACGTGAAGGAAGGGGGACTCTACGGTCCGGACGGCACGATTGCCGGCAGCATCTTGACGATGAATAGGGCAGTGAAGATTGTCAACGAGCTCGTCGGCATTCCACTTGACAAGGCCATAGCGATGGCGACGATCAACCCAGCCGTTGCCGCCGGAATCGGTCATGAGAAGGGAAGCCTTCAGCCGGGAAAAGACGCAGACATAGTCATCTGTGACCACGAACTCAACGTTCGCAAGGTCATGGTGAGAGGCGAAGTTGTCTACGAGGTTTCAAGCTAGTCTGGCAGTTAGCAGGTTCGGATCAGTCCCATCGAGACCTCGGACTGCATAAGAGATCCTGTGACTTCTCGGATCTCAAGGCCTGTATCTCTTCGGAAGGTACAACACTAACACCTATAATAAGGAGCGAGTTTTCAAGCCGAACCGACGACCGGACTCAAGTTCTTTCCGAAAGGCTCTTAAATCGACAGGCTCGTAGTTCCGGACCATGTCAACTGGAAAATCCGAAACAAAAGAGCAAGCTGACGTTTCTCGTAGAAGGTTCCTGAAGGTCGGCGCCGGTGTTGTCGTTGTCGCGGCAGCTGGCGCAGCCGGATACTACCTATTGTCACAGCCAACCACACCGCCGACTACCACGGAGACTACTGGACCTACTACTGCACCACCCACCACCACAGCGGTCTTGACTCCTGAGGAGATTGAGTGGGGCATTTGGAGCTGGGGTGTCGAACTCGTTCAAGATAACACGAGAATATTCAACGAGGCCAACTCAGACATTCACGTGAAGGTCGGCGACTATGGTCTCGACACATACGGGTCAGGCATCGCAACCGCATACGCGGGAGGAAAGCCTCCCGACATGCACTACAGCACACCCGACATCACAATCACCTATCAGAACGCGAAACAAACCTACGACATGGAGACTGACTACCCTGAGATAAAGAAGTACAACGACGACATCTTTCCAGGCTACCAGTCCGGACTCGTCAATCCCTACACTGGCAAGATGTGTGGCCTGTTCTACTATTCTGGCGGGCAGACTTTCTCCTACAACAAGAGACACCTAGAAGCGGCTGGCATCGGCGATCAACCACCCAAGACAATGGAGGAACTCAGGGAACAAGCAAAGAAGATCAAACAGAAAGGAGTCGTGGAGTTCCCGATCGGCTACTTCGCTGGAAGCTGGGGCTTCACCGAATGCGCGGTCTACACAACAATGATGACACTGACAGACGAGAAGCCGCCATTCCTGTTCGATGAAGACCTGAAACCAAAATTCGACTACAAGGGATCTCCTCTATTCAACGCAATCAAGTTCATTGGCGATACCATTTGGATTGACAAGACATCGACCACCGCGGTAACACAGTACGATGAGGCGACAACCGTCAAGGTCATGGGATCTGGAAAGCACTCGTTCATCTGGATGCCTGACTACGAGCTAGCCTTCATCAACGCCACCGATTCGACAGGGAAGAAGGCGAGTGAAGAGGCATACAATGTCAAGTTCGCTGTAAGCCCGGGCTCCGGCCGAATATCGAGCATCTACCGCACCTACCTGCCCTCGCACACCGCGAACGACTCTGGACCTCGCCATCGAGACGCGGTCTGGCGGCTCATGCAGTTCACAGGAGGAAAGACCACGAACACAAAGCCCGACTTTGCGAGCGGAAAGTACCAAGTAGTCAAGCGATTGGCTATGCAAGCAGGACTCGCCTTCCCGTACATCTCCATGTGGGATGATCAAGAGATCCTCGACTCGATGAAGTCCTGGTGTGACCCGCTTGTAAGGAAAGATGCCTTGGCACTGGCCTATGACTTCTTCAACGACCCCAAGATGACCACATGGTGGGACCCGTGGTTTGGGTACTGGCTTGGTGGCTTTGTCAGACCTAAATTGCACTCCATATGGCTGGGAGAACACGGAAAGCCAGCGAGCGACGACTACATCCTACAGGTACTCAACGACATGGCCGCCGAATGGACCAAGATGAAGCAAGCCGCCGGTGGCTAGACAGAGCACAAGTGTGACGTCTTGAAAGGCGACCTTAAGGACATCCTGATAGGGCTGTTACCAGCCCTAATCCCCCTTTTCTTGCTCGGGTTTTACCCTCTGGGTTACGCTGCGTACGTGAGTTTATTCCGGTTCAACTTGAAGTACCCTGATCAGTATGGTTTCATCGGAGGCAAGAACTACGTCGATGTCACGCAGATGTACTACTTCATAGGATCTCTGACAAGTAGCGTGATATTCGCGCTTGTTGCCATTCCGATAATCCTGTTCGCTTCGCTCGCCCTTGCTATGCTTGCTGCAAGGAAGTTCAGGGGATCAGGGTTCCTCCAGTGGCTGATCCTCGTCCCCTGGGGGATACCATATGTGGTCGCAGGCTTGGACTGGAAGTGGCTGTTCGATTCGAACTATGGCCTCATCAACGACATTCTGCTCAAGCTCAAAGTGATAGATACCTATCAGCCCTGGCTTACCATGCAATGGCCTGCGATGTTTGCCATTGTTATTTCGTTCATTTGGGTTACTTTGCCGCTTCCGACCCTACTGTTCTTGGCAGGTATTCAGTCCATACCACAAGAACTCTATGAGGCATCCCAAGTGGACGGCGCTAAGGCTTTGGCTCGTTTCAGGGCCATCACTTTCACGTGGCTGAAGCCGATATTCCTGATAGTCGCTATCCTCACGACACTGTCTTCCATACAGGTCTTTGACCCAATATATGTGATAACGCAGGGAGGACCGGCCGACTTTACCGCGATGATCACTTTCTACACGTTCTTGGAGATGTTTAATTTCTTGGATTTCGGCCATGCCTCGGCTTTAGCTTTCATGATCTTCATAGTGAGCATCATCTTGATCTTCGCCTACTTCTACGCATTGAGGATGGGCCGTCTAAGACTTCGCGCATGAGGTGTCAATACCACGGCAAGAAAAGAGCAAGTTGGTGTTGCGATCGCGGTCGTCCTTGTCGCGATCTGGGTCCTGTTTCCGATCGTGTGGATGGTGAACCTGAGCCTTCAGACAGAACCTCAGATAACAACAGTTCCTCCTTACTACCTTCCTCCAACCCCAACTCTGAAGAACTATGAGTTTGTGCTTAACGCTGAGCAAGCAGTCAAAGAGCGCTTGAAGTACTTCGGAATCGGCGGAGAATTCTTGCCTGCCGTGGCAACGCAATATCCCAGAGCTATCGTCAATAGCATAGTCACTGCACTCCTCATCGTTGGAATCAACCTCGCGGCCGGGACTCTGGCCTCCTACACTTTCACAAGAGGAAGGTTCTGGGGCCGCATGAAGTTGTTCTACGCAACTATTGCGGGCAGACTGATCCCGCCTGTCGCGGTTGTGGTTCCATACTACATAATCCTGTTCAACTTCAAGCTGCTAGATACGATCCCAGCAGTCGTTATGATACATGCATATTTCACACTGCCTCTTACGATCTGGGTTCTCAATACCTACCTAGCTACCATTCCCGAGGACATCGAAGACGCTGCGAGAGTAGACGGCTATTCGCGAATGGAAACTCTCCGGAAAGTTGTTTTCCCTCTCATTAAGCCTGGAATCGTCGCGATCGGCATCATCAGTTTTATGATGTCTTGGACAGAGTTCTTCTTCGCATTCATGGTGACAAAGACAGAGGCTGCTCGCACACTTCCGGTCATCGTAGGATTCATGTCAGCGCAGCCCGTGAAGCCAATTGGCATCATCATGGCATCAGGCCTGCTTGCCATGATACCAGCACTAATTATCATCGCAGTGTTCCGCAGATACCTGATTCGAGGTCTTGTGGCCGGCGCTGTTAGGTAGTCCCGGTCGGGAACAGTGTGATGAACTTGCGCAAAGCCTAGGCAGCTTGACGTTTGTCATTGGTCTCGACTAGACTCTAGGCGAATTTGCGCAATCTACGGTTTCGCGTACGCTTGTGAGTCCCAAGAGTCTCGTGCG
>Ga0315296_10000760_pt1 | contig 28989 bp, 2 predicted proteins | sample YL17G14_18_MG_FD_203921 | JGI IMG/M metagenome (GOLD analysis project Ga0315296, IMG submission 203921) | Sediment microbial communities from Yellowstone Lake, YNP, Wyoming, USA - YL17G14_18 | ecosystem: Environmental > Aquatic > Freshwater > Lake > Sediment | place: USA: Wyoming | collected... | reverse complement strand
TGTCGAACCTGTTAAGGAACATATTATTAAAAACGCCAGAATTAACCTGTGGAGTGATATAGGCTCGGTGGACTATACCTCAAAGCCCCGAGCCGATGGCCGATTCCTTAGCAACCTTTATCAGGAATCAATTGAGCAGATTATTCTGGACAAATATCCAGATGCACGACCTAAACATGTGAAGCTTACTGCCGAAAGGTCCAGAGATAAAGGTTTGGAAACTGACCGGGAGATTCTAAAGGAATATGAAAATGTCCGGAAGGCTGGTGGATTTGTAGACTTTGGCCAAGTACAAAAGGCAAAAAGCAAACTCACGGTTGGGGGAGAAATTGCTCCAGGTGACCAGAGTAGACAATATCAAAGATTTTATAATCAGTGGCATAAGGATAAGGCATTATATAAAAGATTGGGGAAAATAAATATTGAACTCTTATCTTCTAGCAAGAAAAGAGCAAAGGCTACAAAAGTTGGAGATGAACAGGCAAAGAGAGAAGCAGAAAATAAACTTAGAGGCTTGACAACGAGAATTAATAACATAGCAATAGATGAAAGGAAAGGAATTCCGAGAAAAATACTGGAACTGGATTATCGTCCTGAAGCGAGGGAATTTTTGAATACAACAGTTGAGCAGATGAGTCTCGGTTATACTCAAAGAGCTAAGTTTTCTTTGATGGCTGCTGTTACCAGAATAGGGAAGGAAAAGAATGTCCTATTAAACAAGAGATTGGAGTTTAAGCCAGAAGATAGAGTGAAAGAGGAAAGAGATGGCAGCATAACAATTTTCTTTCAAGGAAGCACAAAAGATATAGAAATAAATCTTCCCTCTTTAACCAGGGCATTTTTCTTCCTGGACGAGGTTACGGATTCTGAAGCAATCTATTATAAAGATACCAGGAACTATATCCAAATTTTGAAGGAAGTAAAAGCAAAATTGGAAGAGATGAACCAAGATAAAGTCGGAATACTGGATAAATTAACAACCCTTTTGGAAGGAGGCATATATAAGGGAAAAGAGATAAAAGCCCTTAAATATGTAAAAGATATGCATAAACAGTTGGCTAAAGCTTATATAGAAGAGGCAATGAGCCAGTTGGAAATCGAAAACTATATAGATGCTGAAGAATTTATTTCCGGGGCAATAGACCAGCTTGAATTAAGAAAGACAGAAATTATATCTATCCTAAAAAATATAAGGAGACATTATATTGAGGAACTTAGAGGAATATTGGAAAAAAGAATTAGTGCTCTGTCCCGGAAGGTTGAAGAGGCGAGAATATTGATTAATTCTGGGCAGGTTGGATTTTTGGGAAAAGAAATCGAGAGACTTCTCCAGAACCCTATCCTCAAAGATTTTGAATTTTTAGAAGTAAAAATTCTCTTTGAAAATATTGGTGAAATTAAACAGAAGGTGCTTTACAATTTAGATGAAATCGATAAGGTACTTAAAGAATTGCGGGTGGTTTCCGGGATTGTTGCCCATTTCAGAAATTTCTGGATTTATGCCACAATTGAGGAAATGGAAAAGTTGGAAACTAAAGAAGATGTCTTTAAGAAGATTTATCAGAAACATTTAGGAGAGTTGCAGATAATCAGGGGTTCACCGAAAATCAGGGAACTGAAGTTATATCTTCTCACCCAGATTCCCTTCCGAATTAAAAACCCCAGAATAAAGGAACGAATTGATAATCCTGTATTTTTCGCTTTGAGTGATTTAATAAGTGTCGTCCAGGCGAGTAAGTTCGAAGATATCCTTTCCAGGTTTGAAGAAAAAAGTGAAATTTTCCAAAAGCTCAAACAATTTATTGATGCCCGAAAGATAAATGCTAACTCTCTTTCAGATAATGAAAAATGGTCTCTTGTTGAGGCGACCGGCAAGGATTATGGCCTTTCAATTGGCCAGTTAAATGTGGGAGGTCTATTTATAGATATAGAAAAGTTGAAGGAGAACTTGGAGAAGGCGGCGGAGTTTATCAAAAGAAGATGGCACAGGAAGGCGCTTGTAGAATTGAAGAAGGCTAAAGGAATTAAACGATTAGGACTATCTGAGGTTAATCGGAAGTTTGATGAGACTGTTACATTAGTTTCAAAGAATCTCCCGGATTTAATTAGCCAGAAGAGAAAAGAGGAGATGGCGATAAGAGAATCTCTTTTGACTGATGAGGAAAGGCATCTAAAAGAGTTGAGGAATAGAAAAAGAAGAATTTATGATATTAAGCAGTTGATATGGATTAGAGACAAAGTCAACGAGCTCAAGCCCAGAAATTATGAAAGCATATCAGAATTAATTGGTAAAATTTTAGTTGTTCTGTCGGATAAAAAGACAATAGGTCAGCCGGAGGAAATTGAACCTTTAATCAGGTGGATGGGGGCATCGCTGGGGGTATATTTTAGAAAGGGTTCGAGAGGAGTTTGGCGGAAAATTGGTAGAAGTTCAATCACTAAATTAATTAGGATTTTGAGAGAGCCTGAGGACAATAAAGAGGTTTTAGAAGAGTTATCCGGTTTAGCTAAATTAACCACTACTGAACTTGATAAAGAAATAACCCAAATAGACAAAGAAATCGAAAAAATAAGTTCAAAGATTAGACCTATTAAAAGAGAGATGAAGATTGCAAGTGTGCGGTTGGATGAGTTAGCTAAAGAAATTAGGGGAATTTATGAAACTGCTTTGGCGAATATAAGGTTTATTCGTGAACAGTTAGACAAAGTTCTTTCTCCCTTCACCTATAGAGCAAAAAAGACACCTCTGCGGTCCACTCTCATAAAGGCACTTTTTGTGGTTGCTTTAGTTCTCCTTCTTGGCTTCTTTAGTTCACACGAAGCATTCAGGGATAGCGCTCAGAGACAAACCGCAGGTTTCGGAGGCTGGGGCTATATTCTCGCTGCTTTTGTAAATATAGTAATTTGGCAATTTACTTCGGCTATTAGCTTCATTAAGAAGGTATTTAGGTCGATAATGAAGACAGCCAAAGCTCTTAAGTTAGAAATAAAGAAAGCTCTCCTACCACTTAGAGTAGCAACACTTATCAAACTTTCTACTTTAGCTTTAGGAGTTGTCTTAATTGACCAGGCAACAAAGATGTTAGCGATTCGTCATGCTCGTGATTTTGCAGATGTAGGTGGTTGGCCTTATGGTTGGAGAATTAACTTTGGTTTTAGTTATCATCCGTCTGGTTTAGTTAGAATCACTTTATTTACCCTAAGTTTTGTACCTGTTATTTTTGCGCTTTTAGTTCTCCTCTATGAGAGCTATAAAAATGAGAAAGTTAAAGAGAAACTTTCTCATTTAAGAACAACCCCTCTTTTGGTTGCCATATCATTACTGGTTGGAGGCGGTATAAGCAATTTAAGTGAACTTTGGATAAGAAGAAAAGTAACCAATGTCATTGCTTTCCATTTCAACAAGGAATATTTTCATTACGAAGTATATAACCTTGGTGATTTAGCTGCTTTAATTGCGGGTGGGATTTTCATTGGATATATAATACATCTTACACTCGCCTACAGGGAACAAAAAGATTTCCATTTATACAAGATACTAATACTATTCTTACCTTTTGTTGTTTTTGGTTATATTGTTCAACCCGAATTATTTGCTTCTTTAGTAACAGTATTACTTGTTATTGGTGCTTTCACCTTTGTTTTATTAAAAGCATATCCAAAGAAAACAATGGAACTAAAAGATTGGTTGTTGCGTGAAAGTTTTGCTCGAAGAAATAGAATTGGATATTATAGAAATATTACTTTGAAAATAATTATAGCCACTTTGAGTGTTTTATCCTATTTTCTCTATGGTGATATTCGGCCTGGTTTTCTATTAGCTTTTGTAAGCGGGATAACAGGAGGGGAACAACCTGAGGAAGAAAAGTCAAAAGAAGAGTTAGTAAAGGAACAGTTTGCAGCACAAGAAGCATTTATTTCTCTTAAGTTACATTTGATAAAAGAATTGAATGACACGAAGATAAAAACAGAAGATGAGGTAATCAAGAAGGCTTTACTAAGGGCAAATGGTTTAGTTAATGACATTGGTCAGAGAAGTAAAGAATTAAAATTGGACACTCCCATAGAAGAGTTAGAAAAATTCCATGCCCAGCTCAATAAATATTTTGAAGAAGTTGAGTGGATGAAAAAACAATTAGTTTTGTTTACTTCAAAGAAACCACTAAAGGACTTTTTTGACGGGAAGTCAAAAGTTCTTCAGCAGTTAACTAAAGATTTTGTGCCTTATGCTCTGAAAAGGTCAGAAAAAGTAATCAATGAACTTATCCAAGCAGAAAGAGAATTGAAGTTAGACAGTCCCTTAAATGAGTTACAAACGTTCCATAGTGATTTTTCTAATAAACATTCTGAGGTTATGAAGATAGTGCTGATGATTGGTCACTTAAAGATAGAGCAGGATGCAGTAGCTCTTTTTAATAAATATTTTTCAAAACCACTTCAACAGTTAAAAGAATTTGATAAAAAAGTAGCAAATATTATTGTTACACGCCAGAAGCAAGCTGGAGCGGAAGCTAAACAGGTTGTTACAGAGACCATGCCTCCTCTTCCAGGAAAGCCAGCCGTAGCTGGTGAAAAACCCGCCGAAGAGAAAGAGGCAAAACGGCAAGTAATCAAACAACCAGAAGAAGTTGAGCTTAAATTATTAAGCGAAGAAGAGCAGGCACAACTGGATGCTAATAGATTATTGGAAGAACTTGAAAAAGAGAAGAAATCACTCATTGAAAAGGCAACTACAGGGCCTAATAAGCAAGAGATTATTAATGCGCTAAGCCAATATATAAACAAATGGAATTCACTTAAAAAGTCTCTTTTGCAAGCATTGGATAAAATAAAATCACCAGAGAAAAATAGCCAATATTCTGAAAGACGTGACCGGGTAGATGGCGATAAAGTAAAAGGCCAAGTGGAAAAGGTTCTTGAAGAAAGAATGCAAGCAACCAGAAGAAGCCAAATAGAAGGTCAATTTGCTTCATTATGGAACTGGCTCGGGTTTACTGTAGGGGGAATTATTGCTTCCAGCATTTTGACTTATATTTATCATACAAGCTATCTTGACTCAAAAGCATTCTTGATTGGTGCAGTTATCCTTCCCATAATTCTCTTAGTTGCAATTCCTCTATTTACAACAATTTCCATTCTTATAACTGGCTCAAATAAGGTTGCTGAAACAAAAGATGGAGAAACGAAATACCTTCTTGCCTATGAGAAACTTAATCCTTTAGCCAAAGCAATCATCGATGCAGAAGAAGCCTTCCACAGATTTACTACAAAAAGATGGGATTTCTCCCAAAATGTCGTATTACAAATCCTTGAAGAAGCCCTCGCCAAATTTTCTGCTCCAATAATACTAATATTCTGGCTAGTAAAAAATCCTATCCAAACCGTACTTTACGAAACTGACATTGTCAAAAGTATAAAGTTAAGCATATCTAAAAACTTCTTGCCGGCTGTGGCTAGACCTCTCTTTGGTATTGGCTTAGGTGTTCTATTTGCTTATCTTGCCTTAGGTGGGGGAGATTTGCTAACACAGCACTTTTCCCATTTGCTGGGGGATGGGAGAACAGACTCGTTTATGATAATGCTGGGTATGGTGGCGTTTGCTGGAAGTATTGAAGATTTTTCTCGAAAAAGAACTTGGAGAAGGACTGCTCGTTATCTTGATAAAGTTAAAAAATATAGAGCCTGGCTTAGAAGCGATGTTGCCGAACAGCGTAGAATAGCAGCATATTGGTTCTCATATATGCAGGAGGATGGGCTGGAGGAGTTAAAGGATGTCTTATTTGATGAAAGAACAACCGAGGTAATGAAAAGGGGTGCTGGTTATGGTTTAAGGTCGATGCGTGGCCAGATGAGAAAGCTGGCCTTAAAAGTTCTTAAAGAGGGCCTTTACCATCCTAACAGGTCTGTAAGCAGGGCTTCTTTACACAATCTGTTATTAATGAAAGGCACAATAGCAGATAAGACTCTCATAGAATTTCTTAATAATACAGGGAAGGATCCAGAGAAAAATTATGTGTTTGAACAAGTTGCCAAGACTTATCAGGGCCTTCCTCGCGGAGTCCAAAACAAGGTTGGAGCTGAATTTGATAGGACATTAAAAGGTTTGACTGGCAATGCTCAACAAAAATTTCAAAATGCTTATAAATGGCATAAAAAACCAGGTGGTTTTGCTATTGATATCAATTCGTCTCCTGCTGGCTCACCCTATGGTATTTGCCAATTCCTGCAAGACAAAGGAAGGTTTATGTCTGCTAAGGAAATTGCTGGTGAACTTGGTTTATCCGAGAAACATACTATAAAACCTGATTTGGGTACACTACATTATCTTGGTTTAGTGAGGATAAAAGTTATAGAAAGGGAGAAACTATATAGAGCCACGGACATAAGTCCACCTGAATGGGAAGAAGTTGTAGAACCCTTCCTCAAAACCCTCCCTGCGCAACCTATCAGTGCACAAAAGAAAGCTGCCAGAAAAGAATTGATTACTAAGTTGAAGGATTTTAGAGACGGTCAGAAAAGAGAGTTTCATAGAGCTTCTAAAGATAAACAGGTAAAGGCAAAAAGAAAATTCGCAAAAAATGTTATTGTAATTCCACTGGGTGGAGTTGGCAGTTCAGGAAGAAGTGCTCTCTATGTCAAGGCAGGTTATACCCGATTCTTACTTGATGTCGGTCAAGGCATAAGAGATGACCAGCCATTTATGCCACGATTTGACCTGATTGATGAGGGTTTAGATTTTGTGTTCATCAGTCATCCTCATATAGACCACATTGGCTGTTTGCCAGAATTAGTGGAACTATTTGGCGATGTTCTTATCTTTTCGACTGAACCAACCAGGGAAAAGATAAAGGCTCAACTAAGATACAGGGGTTCTATTGAAAGACGTGTTTTAGAATATAAGGATAGGGGTATTGAATTGCTTGAGGACTCTATGGAACTCGATTCAGGGGAGATAGAAAAGATAGTTCGTGACCGCACAAACAGGGCAATTAGAAATATTAAGGCATTAGCGATTAATCAATTTTATGAATTTAATGATGAAGTAAAAATTCTATTACAAAATGTAGGGCATTTATTGGAAGCAAGCTCCGTAACTATATCTACGCCTTATGAAAACATTATGTATACGGGTGATTTATCTGTAGAGAGAGCACGGACTTTCAGAAAAATAGAATATCCAGTTGTTCCCATAGACAGGCTTATCATTGAATCTACATATGGTGGTAGGCTTCGTCAAAAGGAAAGGGAAGACAGAGAAAAAGAACTTGTTGATGATATAAATAAGGTTTATGAAAGAGGGGGAACGACTCTTATACCTGCTTTTGCCCTTGGACGTTCATCAGAGATAGTACTGATTTTAACGCATTACAAAAGAAAAGGTAGGCTTAACAAGGAGATTCCCATCTATATTGATGGTCTAGCCAGAAAGATGTTGGAAATTGACCTTAGATATGCTAAATGGATGCCGTTACATTCAAGGAGAGATATACATTATCTCTTATCTGGAAAGAGTAATGTAAAATGGATTGAAGACGAGAGTGAGAGAGAACAGACAATGAAAGAGCCCTGTATTGTTATTGCTCCATCAGGTATGTTATTAGAAGATAGTATTTCAGCTCGCTATTATGCTCCAAAGATTCTACTTAACCCGAATAATGCATTGAGACTGGTTGGCTATCAGAGAGAAGGAACCCCCGGAAGAAGATTATTAAAATGCAATAAGGGAGATATATTTGTTTTGGGTGAGAACGAAATCTCTTTAAGAGCTGATGTTCATTACGTTAGTTTCTCATCTCATGCTGACCATGATGAACTTGTGAGGTTTATTGAAGCAGTTGACCCTAAGCAGGTCATGCTGGTCCACGGAGATGAGATGGCAAAATCAGCAATAGCCGATGACCTACGGGTTGCCAGGTTTTATGAAGGGGACATTATTATCCCGACAGAGGGTGATGAGACAAAATTGGCTTTAGAAGATGAAGTACATAATGAGCGCGAAAAAGAATTTGATAAATTGCGAACAGACCGTAAGGTTGCTATGAAGATTATATCTATCAGGTCTACTCATGAAAGCAGGAAAAAGAGACTTATTAAAGATATTCTGGAGATATTTGATGTAAAAGCTGAGGATGTGACTCCAGAACAATATATTCTTGGTGGCTTGGGATGGCATCAGCTGGCGGAAACAATTCCATGGGATATAAGTGGTAAGTCAAAGGATAAGATAGCAGATGAGATTAAGGTGTGTTTAATTGATGTGCCTGAGATGAAGCGAGCATACTTTACTGTTGTCCCTCAAAGCCCTGAAGAAGTTAGAATATGTCGAGATTTAGGATTTGATAGTTCTCTGTCTAATGAGAGGATTATTGAGAATTTAAATAAACCATTAAAGAGTGGAGGATACGATATTGAAACAGTGGGAGAAGGTCCCAATGAGGTTTTTAAAATTAATTTCCGTTCAGTTGTAAGAGTAAGGGAAGCAGAAATTAAGACTCTTTTATTTATTCCGGAAGGTGATTTTGCTTTAAGGCGATTGAGGGCTGTCTTTAGTGATAAAGGGCCTTTAAAAACCAGCGAATTGCATGGTTTGGCTACAAAGGCTAGAACTGATAAAGACGCAAGATTTACTACATGTGGATTACCAGGGCTACCAATGGTGCTTAAAGATGAAGAAGCGAAACACAAATTATTAAATGCGGGAACAGATTTAGGAGAAGATTACGAAGAATATTTACAAAAATTGTTGTCTCACGAAGAAAAGGAAGAAGCAGAAGGTGTGGCCATAAAAGCAGAAGAAGATAAAAGAGTGGAAGAAGAGAAAAAGAAAGGAAGAGAGCCTAAAGGCGAAAGAGAAGAAGAAGTCGAAAAAGTTGCTACTACCAGGGAACAAAGACTTCCAAAAGGAGAAAAACCAAAGGTAGTAGAGCCTGTATATACTAAAGAAAAGAAAGAATCACCCAGGATTTCAGTCGAACCCGCCGTCACAGAGGTTACACCTGAGGAGAAAGCATGGAGTCAATTAGAGGCTTGCATAAAGCCCTTATATCAAGGAAAACTTAAAACCTCGAGGGAAGTTGTAGCACTCTATAAAGAGTTAAAACAGTTGTTATTATCTGACTCTATTTATGAAGATATAAGATTGCACACTGTTCAAAGATATAATGAAGAATTTAAAAACAGGGGTTGGAAAATTGATGCTGAAACGCTTTCTATAACTGGAAATGTGGTAACCAGGGGTGAACTGGAATTTACCGATCCAAATGCCTATAAACTTTTTATCATTCTTGTCCGTATTCTAATGGTTACCTGGGATGGCCTAAGAAAACCAGAGAATTTCACTGAAAAAACACCCCTGGGAAAGATTGATGATTTTGGAACATTAGGTGAGGATCTTCCTTACGGAGATTATGATTTTAGGGATTATTTTAATCGAGCAATGGAGCATTTTCTCAAACAGATTAGATTTTTGGAAAAAGTCCCTTATACTGCATTGACCAGTGTTGGTAAATACTCTCCAGCGAACAGGGAAAACCCACCCTTAATTATATCTGACCACTGGGCTGTAAGAAAATTGGGGTTCTCAAGTACTTTTAGTCCTATTGAGATTGCACGGTATTTTGTCCATTGTGACATTAGGGATGTTCAGATAATTGAGCCTCTTCATGGAGAAGTTAGTCCACCCGGTTTGAAAGTTATTCTGGGTAAAGAATATGTTCATTCCCAAGAAGAAAATCTGCGTCACTGGTGTTTCTTTTTATTAAACACACCTTTAAAGGATAGCACTGAAGAGAGTGAAGAGGCATTAGATGATATTGAAGCATTCAAAAATCATTTTGAATTTGATCGGAAAAAATATGAAGAATTAGTTTGGGAAAGAGATAATAGTATAGAAGAAAGGATTGAAAAGGCCAAGAAGTTATTTGATTTAGCCTGTAAGGGACTTTTGCTCTCTTCAGATTATTGGATTCTTAATACCGGTGTTGAGAGATTGTTAAATCAACTTGAGAGGTATGGTTTGGAACCGTCATTGCTATCCCGAGTAAGGAAACAATTGGTAGAAATAGCTGAAAAGAATACTAAAACGGCAAAGGAAACCGTCCCAGAAGAGGAAGGGAAAGCCAAATTTAAGGTGGCATCAGAAGTATGGATATATGGCAAGATAATCGCAGCTATCTGTCTGGGAGAGGAAGTAGATGAAAATCAGAGAAAACGCATTAAGCAGTTAGCTTTGGTTACTCTAAAAACAGGTCTCCCCATTATTTTAATTCCAACTATAAAGGCATTATTGGTAAAAACTAATGGGAAAACTAACAATGGCGAATCAGATTGGTTAATCAGTGATAACGATTTTACTGCTTTAACTTCTACCCTGTGGAGCTCAACCTCGCTGATTCAACAATTTTGTGAATCAGCTGAATCTTATTCAGAACTTCTACTAAAGAAAGATAGAGAGCGATTTTTAAGCGTTTGTGCCTTGGAGCTTCCTTATCTTCTAAACTCAAATAATAAAACTTCTCTTGTTCGTTTAAGAGAAGTTCTGGCTAATTTAGATAACGCTCCGGATTTTCCAAGAAAAGACTTAAATGCTGTTTCGCCAGACGAAGTCAAAGAACTATTCCACTGGGCAAAAGAAAAGGAAGAAACAAATGAGTTTTCTAAGCCGGAGAAAAATGCTATTGAGCAGGCTTTAACTGAAGTCTTAGCTTTACAGATGAGTTCCTTAACGGAGGGCATTGTTGAACTCAATGCTGATTATGTCGCAATCGGACTCTTAAGGGCTTTATGGGATATAGTCGAACTACGTGCTGAACAATTGGGTGGTAAGAGAAGAGAAGCCTCTAAGGAATTAGTTAATGAAATTATTGGAAGGATTAATGAATTTGGATTACCGAGAAAAGCTCGACGGCAATTGGCTCAATCTGCAAAGATTGGTGAATTTCCTCAAGAAGAGATTGATTCAAGAATCTGTCAGATTTGGGCAAGACTTTCTTATCCAGCCTTAGCCTTTAATCCAGAAAAGATGCTCGATGTGGTTAAAGAAGCTAAGAAAGAAAAATGGGAATATAAAACCTTGGATGAACGTCTTAAACAAGAGGAGAGACTGGCAGTAGAAGAGTTAGCTCAATTAAGAGAACAAGAACAGAATCTAAATATTGCCTGGATATATCTATTTGATGCAGAAGGTGCAATTAGAGAAGCAAAGAGACAGAACGACGAGAATAGTTTAAATAAGGCAAGAGAGAATCTTCAGACTGTTAACGATTGTATTGGAGAATTTGGCATAGAAGATGAAGAATTTTTAGCCAGATTTGATGGCGTGAAGGACCAGGTTGGGGTGGCTGAGTTTAAGGTCTTTTTTGAAAAAGCAAATGGTAGTTACAGAGATAACTGTCTATTATCAGCGCTTCAGTATCTGGAAAAGGCTGTGCCTTATGATGAAGTAACGAAAGGTAAGTTTACGAAATTAAGGCAGGGTATAGAGAAACGGGTTGAAGATGAATTTTCCCAGGAGCTAAATGCAATTAAGGAATTAATAGATAAAGAACAATTTGAAGCAGGTGGAGAAAAGATTGATGCTTTATTAACGACATTAGACGGATACGAAAGATATGGAATGAATGTTGAGGATAAGAGAAGCCAATTAGAACAAATTAAAGAATCGGCTGAGAAACAAAAACAGATAAATCCTATTGTCATAAGGCTGGTAGATTTCAAAAGGCATATTTTATCCCTGGAAAGTGGGAATCTCGAAGAAGGAAGTCAAGTTCAACAATTATTAGATCAGGCAATAGAGGATATAGATGCTGTTAGGAAAACAGACGCTTCAGCCAGACAAGCAGTCATTAATAGACACCCTGAATTGGAATTTGAGGAGTTAGGAACGCTTGTTGAGCGAGCAAGAGGAGCGATATCTCATAGGCAGGCAGAATTAGATGAGATGAGAAAGCGGAAAGTAAAGCAAGAAATACAGAATAAATTGCAAGAGGTGGAAAACCGTTGCAACACTACTAAAACTTTTGACGAGCGCCTCAAATTATGGAAAGAGATAAAGGATTGGCAAGTTCCTAAAGATTTACAGCCGAGGCTCTCTCAATTAATTGGAGAATTAGAAAATGGAATGAGGAAATCAGGACCGGAATACGCAATGTCACTTATTAAGGATATAGTGAGCCTGGCAAAGTCTGGCAAGGTAAAAGATGCAAAAGCCAAATGGCAAGCGGAAAAAGAAAGAATTAAGAAGGAATTACTTGCTTTACGTGCAGAAGGATTAATTGACAAGGATGCAATGAGTATAGTAACAACTGAGATTTTCAAGATAGTTACCAACAATTCTTTTGGCTCTTGGGAATGGATCAAAGATACTCATTTTGCGAAAACGAAAATTGGGAAGAAACTCGGATTCGACCAATACTCACCGTTCTTAAATGCGCCCTGGTTTGAGGAACTGGTCAAGGTCGGCGGGCCTCTGTTGATATTAGGCCTACTGAACCAGATTAGCCCCTGGGGGACACCGGTCAATATATTAATATATAGGGTAGTAGCTGTAGGACTTGGAATCATATCTACATTCCTCCATATCTTGAATGGAAGAGCTCCTCCCAAAGGAATATTAAATAAACTAAGATTCTGCTTTAAAGAAATCAGAAATCTCACCCCTGAAGAAAGACACCGCTTATTCGCTGCCCCGTCTTTAGCCGCCATATTTGGTATAGGCCTTTCAATGACATTGGTAACCCCACCTTCCTTCTCCCGGTCACTATTCATGGTTGGTGTTAGTGCAATAGCACACCTTTATATTAACCTCACGGTTGCCTTTATGAAAGCCTTTGGTATAGACGCTGGCTTTGCTACCCTTGCCCGTAGAAAGTTCAAGATGCCCGCGACGGAAAAAACGGCTTTAGCAGAAGTTAAGAAACAGAGTACATCATCAGACATAGCTAATATAACTGATAGAAGTGCGCCAGATACCATCTCTCTTCTCGGTGTGATGGATGGCAGTGGTTATATAAATGCCATAAGAGAACTTGCGCAAAAACATGCAACGCCCCGGGAAATTCTGGAAATAGACGGGGGACCTGAATTACACGGTGGGGTAGATACACTTGAAGCTGCAAAAGCGGGTCTTCCTGCACCAGCACAGGAGATTATTGGACTGGCGATAGGTCTATTTTTGCAGTCCCACTTCGATACTATGCAGAAGAAAGAAATATTATCTGGACTACTGGACTTTTCTTATTCTGGCTCAGCGGAGGAAGCAGTGAAGCAAGCTATCCTATGTGTAGAGTCCGGCGACCAGGAAAAAGGTGTTATGTGGCAGATTATAGCAGGAGACTGTTATGTGAGAGGGGAACAATTTAGTAAGGCGATTGAATATAAGAATAAGGCAATTAGAGAAGCAATCTTACTATGCAATAGATATTTCCGCTCTGGCAATCCTGATAAAGCTGCTAAATGGGCTAAAATAGCTGGCCAGTTGAATGAAGAACTGGGTAGAACAAAAGACGCAGCAAAAAGCTGGACAATAGCCGGTACAGACCTGGCTTTGGTGGATAATCATAAGGAGGCAATGCAATGTTTTGAAAGGTCATTAACATTGGATAAGAGTAGACTTAATAAACTGCTTGTAGCAAAAAATTTATTCACAGCGAGCAAGCGTTGTTATGACACAAAGCTAAATGCTGAATCGGCTGAATATCTCGAGAAAACTGCCCCACTGGATGAGGAATTGGGTGGTATTGAACGTGCGGCAATGGAATGGGGCTTCGCAGCCATAAATCGGGAGATGGCGAAGGATGCTGCCAAAGCACTCGAGGATGCTGATAGAGCCATTGCACTGGACAGGAGATTGGGTCGGAAAGAATTTGAGGGGAAGGACCTCCGTACGGCAGCCAATGCCTGTTTCAACTTAGGTTACCTTGCCGAAACGCGTGGAGATTTTCCTGAAGCACTCGAATATTTTGCCGATTCTCTTGCATTGGCTGTAAACGCAGCTCGAATAGAAGAGGAATTAATTGAAGAAGCTCCGAAGACAAGGAGGGCGGAGGAGGAAGTAATAAACATAAAGAAAGATAGAACTAGAAATTTAGAGCTGGCAGCCAATGCCTGTTATCACCTGGGCCTTCTGGCAAAATCGCAGGACTATTTTGCTCTATCACTTGAATATTTTGCTCAATCGATTGAATTAGCTCTAAAGGTTAGTGAACTGAACAAAGAATTAATCGAAGTTCTAAAAGAGGATAAACCAAAGGAAGTATTAGGGAGAAAGAAAGCATTAGCACTAATCTGGAACTTGGTAAGCAATTGTTGTTTTCAGTTCGAAATGCATGCTGAATCAGGGGATTATCTTAAGAAAGTTGCTAAACTTTACGAGGAATTGGGTGATGAGGAGGAAGCGGCAAATAAGTGGCAACTAACAAGCCATTGCTATGATTTAGCAGAAGACCTTCCTGAATCAATTGAGTGCAGGGAAAATGCCTTTAGATTGAACGAAAAATTAGGAAAGTTTGAAGAAGGAGCTAAAGACCAAGCCTCAATGGCAGCACGCCACAGGCGATTAGGGAATTATGAAATGGCAGGATACTGTGACAAGAGGTCTGCTGAACTGAGTGAGAAATGTGGAAAGAGAGGAATGGCTATTGAGCATTATCTATATGCAGCGAGGAACTTCGAAGATGGTAATATTTATGACGAAAAGGAAATATGCGATGAGAAAGCCAGGAATCTCCTTGAAGATTTAGTGGAAGAGATATTGAAAGCCTACCCGGGAATCTCCGAACCACTTCTTATTCAGTATTTAAAGGAAAAAGAACCTGTCATGTTTAATGAGGAAATAGAGGGACGTACACAACAGACCTTGGAAAAAATTTTGAGGAGATTACCAGAGGTTAATTCCATCCTTATAGATTTGGAAGAATTTAGGGAACAGGCCGAAAGAACAAGGGAAATGATTAATAAAATTACTGATACTATCAAAGGCTTGATTACTGAACAAGCTTCGCCTCTCGTGCAGATTTTGCAGGAAATAGGAAAACCCGTCAGATTGGGCGATATCAAACCGAGTGAAGAAGTCAAAGAAGTTACAACGGTTATGAACGGCCAGGAGATAATTTTAAATAATCTGGAAAAGACAAGGAGACTTAGCAGAATAATTTTGGCTGGTGAAGATAGAGAGGAATTGAAACAAGTTCTTGATAGTATAACCAGAGTTATCAATTACGCAGTAGAAAATGTGGAGACGCAAACAGAAATAGAACTTCTTAAGGAATTATCTGAAAGGTTTGAATCCTTAAAGGTTTTGTCAAGGATATACTGCAGTCTATCTGAAGTCTTGCGAAATAGCCAGTACTTCGAAGCCGGGGATTTAGAATTCAATTTAATCAGATTTGTGAAGGATACGACACAAAATGTGGAAGATAGATTCTATGTAGCCTCAGCATTTCTCTTTGTAAAAAATACAAGCCTCGGTTTAATTCACCTCTTTTCTAAAGAAGGAATGCAAGGTGTTGACCTCCAAAGAAAGAAAGAGGTGACAAGTAAAATTGACAGTTGTTTGAGGGACTATGAAGCAGTGGCAAAGAAGGAAGATAAGGCTACCCTTACTTTAGATGTATGCGAGAGGTTAATAAGTGCAGAGACGGAGGAAGAAAGGTATGAAATATATAGAGTATTTGAGTATCTTACGATTTATCCCATTATAGACACATCCAGGATAGACGAATCCTTGAAAGGAGAGATAATAACAAGAATACTTAACTCAAGCAGGAAGATAAGTTATGCAGAGAAGGATTTAGCGTTTTCAGTTAGACTATCGAGTATTTTGGCTGGGTTTGCACCAGACAGGGCGCTACAGGTCGTTCGAGCGAGTAAAGACCTTCGTCTTGTTTATTTTCTCGTGGATGCCTTGTACTACAAAGTTAAACAAGGATATTATCCCGACCCATTAGCGAAAGCAATAGAGAGGACTCTAAGGGAAAAGTTGGATTCTTCCCGCTGGCAAAAGGAAGAATTAGACGCACAACTTGAAGATCCCGCCCATAAACAGTTGTGTGAGCGCTTAGAAGAAGCAATGCATAGGGATTTGGAAGATCCTGATAAACTTGTGATGATTCAAAATGTGTTTAAAGAATATTATCCTCCTGGGACTGACTCAATGGTGCTAAAGAACGAATTTGAAAAAATTCTCAGAAAGACAAATAAAATCATGACTGAAATCCCTCGCTCTCTTTTCTTGCCCACCTTTGCCAAAGACTGGACTTATATGGATAGCCCTCTACCCATACCAATGGGCCATGGTCAAACTATCTCTGAGCCTAGTTTGGTGCAATGGATGACTGCACTTTTGAATCCCAAGGAGGATGACAGAGTCGGTGAGGTTGGCACAGGTACTGGCCATCTGACAGCGGTATTAGGAAAAATGACCAAAGAAGTGCATACCATAGAGAGATATGAAGACTTAGCGCGAGAAGCTAAACGCTCTTGTGACAATTTAGGCATTAAGAATATCAGATTTTATGTAGGAGATGGAAGTGGTGGATTGGTTGAACAGGCAAAACAGGAACCTTTCGACATTATTGTTTTTACTGCTGGAGCACCAGAGGTGCCGAACACTGTTGTGCATCCCAGCCTTTTAGAACAACTTAACGAGAATGGTGGAAGACTTCTGATTCCTGTAAGGACTGAAAAAATCCAAAAGTTTTCACCTTTTGCATATGAGTTAATTTTAGTGGTGAGAAAGGGAGATACATTTAAATACTTAAGTGTTGGGGCCACAAGATGGGTGCCCCTTGTGGGCGAATATGGATATAAAGTTGGGGATGAAGAGGTTTCTGGTGGTAAACCCAGGCTGTTAGAAGACCAAGCCTTCAAGGCGGAAGAAGGGGGAAAATGGGTTTGGTGGTCATGTATTGCAGGATCACTTAGCTTTTTTGGAGCATATTGGCTAAGAATGCCTATATTGATAATAGTACTTGCCCCGATTTTTGTGTGGGCAATAATAAAATATGGGATTATGGAATGGCTTCCATCTAAGAAAATAGCTGAAAAATTAATCGAGGCAGGGGCAGTGAGCACCTACAAGGAAGCTGATAAACTCGCAAGAAAAATAAATATTGCTCTATCCAAGATTGATTATGATGCTAAAGAGTTTAGATTTCTTATAAAACAATATAAGATTCTCCGAAAAATAGGCGAGAAGTTGAAAAAGGAAGGTGCCCCCCAACGAAGATTACCGGACTTTGAGAGACTACCGCATACACCCCGGCAGCGATTAAAGGGATATCTTACTAATAAAGACATAACTCCCGAAGCAGCGGATGCTTTTTTGGATTTAGCCCTTTCCAAATGGTACAGGAACCCAATAAGTTGGTCTGTTTCCCGATGGATAATGGCTCATGAGAAAGTAGAAGCTCAGTTTAAATCCCACATTATGGGAATGTTGAGAGTCTTTCCTGTCATTGGGAGGGGCATATGGCTCCTCGGCTTCTTAGTCGGACCTATAACTTCCAGAAGGGCGAAGAGAAAAGAATTGCATCGTATAGCAGAATTTGCTCGCAATAGACTAAGTAGCGAATTTCTTCTCAGCAAACTTACATATGAATCCCTCCTTGAAATGGATAAGGTATTTGATAAGCTTAAATTATCGAACCTTGAGAAAGGCTCTAAGATGTATGTAAGGCTCCTTTTATTGGAAGAGGTACTAAATAATAAAGGCACTATATCTGAAAAGTTTAAAGAAAAGATTAGAAACTACATAATTCCGGGTCTCAAGGCACTTAGGAGTCTTACGGAGAACTACCCACCGCATGTAATAAAAATTGAAAGAAAGGTACTTAGTAAAGACTTCTTTGATTTTGCAATTAGACTTTCCAACTATCTCGTTGAAGCAGATATTTTCATGCAAAAGCAAGATTCTGCTGTGATTTTGATGCCTGAGATTGCCTATCCAATTTCAAGATTGCTCCTAAAAAAGGTAGATGAGTTAGAACTATTGTATATTGGGACTGATCTAAATAAAGAGGCTTTTGACTACTTTTTACGAGAAGAAATAGAGAAAAGTTTTCTGCGTGGGTGTGCGGAAGCTGCATATTCTGGGCGTATCACAGATGGTTTATTGGAAGAATTTCACCATCTTTTATTAGTAAAACGGGCACGCGAGGGTACACCTGATTTAGACTACTCTCGAGAAGGTTTTGAATTAATAAGAACCCATATTTTCAGAGGTAGATTAAGAGAAATAGTAAAGGAAGCACTTGATGAGGATTTCAGAGGAATTAAGGATGTTGTTCGCCGATTAATCTTCGATCCTGATATATTTGTAAGTAAAAGAGCGATTCGAATTGCAAAAGATGCTTATAAAGATGACAACGAGATTATGAAGGCGGTAAAGGTAGCAGAAAGAACCACCCCCGCTGGTGCCCAATCCCTCGCCGCTAACTTATTCACAGGAAGATTGTCCTGGCTGAACTGGGTAATGAGGTTACTCTTCATCGGGGCAACACCATTTCATGAGATAGGACATATCATTGGCGCCTGGATTCACGGTCAACCCATAAACTGGAAATGGAAAGATTTATTTACAGGCAATATTGAAGAGATAAGGGGACCTCCCCTACTGTACGGCATAGCTTTAAACTTTGCAGTCAGCACTCTCATTTTGTCATTTGTGCCACCCACATCACCTATCTTCCCTAAACTTCTGTTCTGCCTTATCCTAACTAATACCCTTTCCGGACTTATTGAACTCGCTGGAGCATTATTTGGCAAGGGAGACCTATATTTAGCATTTATGAGTTATTCTCCTCTTGCAGTCCCGGCAATCCTCCCTGGTGGATCGGCTCTCTTATATATAGCTATCGCACAACATCTTCAAGCTCCCCAAAGACTCTGGGTAGCTAGCTCAGGCATAACCGGTGCTTTGTCTTGGAAGTCTCCTGTCGTGCGAGCCATTCTTATTGTATCCGCTGTTATTGTCTTGATTCTCAGCATCCTGTATAAGCGAATTACAGTTACTGTTACTATAAAGAGGCCTTTTAATGATGAAATAACTGAACCTGCTGAAGATTTAAGTCTGCGAGAAGAGAAACTTGTAGAATATGGTGTTTATACTAAAGATGAATTATCAAAAGCAAAGAATTTATATCAACATTTGAAGTTAGAAGAAGACTTATCTTCTTTCTCTTCATATGAAAAAGTTTCTATATGGCAATATATGGTTCTAATGAAGTCAGATCAAAGCCAGCACGATTTATTCAAAAAAGTCGATTCAGAGATTGAAAAGATTAGCCCTGACTATGATGAAATAGAAGAATTGTACATAGGATATGAATGGTCGGCTCGGAAAGGACTTGGCTGTCAAAACAAAATAGACACTCTTCTAAATAACGTAGTGATAAAGACTGGTGATAAGATGCTCGATGTTGGATGCGGTGATGGTAGTGTAGTCATCGGTCTGGCAGAGGCTCATCCCGAAGCTGAATTTGTAGGTATGGATTCCAACCCACATAATATATCGAAAGCCATAGATACGATAATGGAGGCAGGAGAGAGAGCTCCCCAAAATGTAAAGTTTCATATGCAAGATTGCCGGCCTCGCATTGAGACTGTTCCCAAAAGAGGCATACCATACGATGATAGCACTTTCAACATAGTAACTATTTTAGATGGGGTTATGGATGGTGTTGAGTATCAAGACGCTTGGGAGCCTCTCATCTGGCAGGAAGTTATACGTGTTACTAAAAAAGATGGGGGTAAGGTTGTATTTTTTGGGCTTAAAGGAGAAGATTCTTTTAAGACTTCATTACCAGAAGGAGTTTGTGCTGAGAGACAAAATAATACCTTATTCAGTGACGGAGAAGTAAAAAGGAAATATTATTATCCCAGTTGGGGTGCTATAAATACTTATAGAAGAGGGAAGACAGAACTTTACATCTGGAAACTTAGCAAAAGAGAACTGGAATCTCTCGCTTCAACTACTCTTGCTAACGAGGAAGTAAAGCAAGAACCAACTGAACAACCAGCCTTCAATCCAATCCATAGTGCCAAGCCATCTGCAGTAGAACCCAAGCCGGCTATCAGCTCACGAGGGGAAACTCTGTTTAGCCCAACGTTTAGCCCAACTGATAAGCCGCCTTCCACAAGTGGCAATATCAACTGCAACCGTATGTCTCTTCACGGAATTAGCATTGTGGGAGATAGCATATCTGATAAGGATGAGTTTGTCGGGAAAGACGCAAGATTAAAGAAATTTATTGATAGTTATTCTGTCGGGAGCGAAAGGGTAGAAGATGGCTCAATGTATGTTCCTACTCCCTACCATACCCTCCTCGCTGTATTTGATGAATTGAGAAGGCAGTATGGGGATTTAAGAGGGAAGCGCCTTTTGGATTTGGGAGCAGGACTAGACCTAAGGGTTTCTCTTGTTGCCGGGTACCTTTATGGAATGCAAGTCACTGCGGTGGAAAAGGACAGAGAGATTCATGCTCGAGCAAAGAGAGTCTACGACGATGCTCGAGATAAAGGTTTTGCTGACAATGTAGAATTTATCAATGAGCCAGAGAGCGCATTTGATATGGATTGGTCAAAGTTTGATTATGTATTCTTTTTCTACACCCAACCTCCTTCTTATAGAGGAAGTCAATTTCACATAACTCTCGAGGATAAAGCCAAGGAGATGAAGCCTGATGGCGTGCTGGCGATTTTGTTTACAGAAGGACAGATATTAGTGAATTTGTATAAGTTTTCCGGCCTAACTCCATCACTGGCTAAACCCATTAGGTTATCTACCGATTTAGGAGGCCTTTACCTTGGGTTTTACCAAAAACCATCTGTAACTTCCGTTTTGGGAGTCGGGAACGAGCAGGGGGAAGTACTGGCCGGGCCGACAAGAGTTGAGAGAAAGAGATTAAAAAGTGGAGACATTGAGAGAAATAGTCCACTCGGTATGGTTCCCTGGATTTGGGGAAGAATGTATGAAAGAATCAAGATATTTGCTGAACGAAATCAACGGCTTAGGTGGCTTCCCTATCTACTTCTTGGACTGGGACATTCGATTTACAATAGTTTAATTGCACCCAATTTTGGTCTTGCACTGGGAATGGGTGTGACACATAAAGTAGAAGCCGGCCAGACTCCGCGCGGCTTTCCATCAATTATTGCTCGACTGGCTACGATAGCCTTTATTCTATTTTCTGGATTCCTTGCAACCATCTACCATTATTTTGGTTTATGGGTTAGGATAAATAGAACTCCTTCAGTTTTAGTGATGGAAGATGCAAAGAAAATGGGTGATGAGGCAGCGAGACGCTTTATTAAGGTTGTGAAGAAACATTCAGATGCTGTTATTATTCTTCCTACTGGCGCAACTCCTCTACCAATGTATAATGCGATTGTGGAGGAGTTTAGAAAAGATTCAACAATCGATTTCTCTCAGGTGAAGTTTTTTAACCTGGATGAGTATATTGGCCTGCCAGACGACCATCCATTAGGGTCCCATTTCTATATGAAGAAGGTCTTTTATGAACGTCTGAATGGGATTGACCCTGCTCGAGCACCAAAACCAGAGAACATATATATCCCGGCATGCGTGGAAAAGATACGAGGAGAGGAAACAGACCTCAAAGAAGAAGAGGAAAAAGCTCGTGAATATGAGGGAAAATTAGAACAAGCTATCAAATCTACAGGTCGGGAAAAAGCAGACCTTGTAGTGTTGGGTGTTGGCGGTGCATATCCTGTATATGATAAAGAAGGTAGATTTGTTGGCATCAAAGGAGGCCACATAGGATTTAACGAACCTGGGTCCGAACAAACATGTGCAACTCGAGTAGTACAACTTACAAAAAAGACACGTTTTAATACTAAGCATCTTTTTGATAACCTAAAGTTCCGTGGCGACCTTGAAAAAGAGTATACGGATGAAGTGCCAACCCATGCCATCACTCTTGGAATCGCTAATATACTGAAGAGTAACGAAATTCTCCTTCTTGCAAGTGGAGAAGATAAAGCCCCTGTAATTAGAGATGCTTACCAAAAAATGCCAACTCCAGATTTTCCAGTAACATTTTTGAAGAGACATAAAAGTGTCCACTGGATACTTGACAAAGATGCCGCAAACTCTTTGCCTCAGGTAAAGACCCCATGGATAAAAAGGATTAAATGGTCATGGAATCTTATAAGGCAGGCTGTGTTTGAGTGGCTTTCTACCAATGATAAACTCACTATAGAAAATCTAACTTGTAGGGACTTGGTTAAATTAGGCGTCCCAATGAAAGTCATTGAACAGTTTGGAGGATTGGAGTCAATCAAGCAGGATGCAAAGAGCTTTCTCCGTACCACATTGCATTTAGACAATACCGACAAGCTTCCCAAGGAGGGAGAGCGAGTTCTTATTTTCTCGCCCCATCCGGACGACGATGTTATCACTATGGTGGCGACAATTAAGACGTTAGTGAAACGGAGATGCAAAGTCACCATAGTTTACCTGACAGGTGGCGAAGATGCGGTGAGAAACGATGATCAAAAAGCCTGGACGATATTTGACGATTATCGTCAAGCATTTTTGGCCGAGCATCATGGCAACTACCCAACAAGGAAAGAAGAAGAGGAACTCTGGAGGAGAAGCAAAATTGAGGTGAGACGTCATGAATCCCGTCTGGCAATGAAGAAACTTGGCTTATCGGGAGGCAATATTATCTTTTTGGACCTACCTTACTACCATCATCATGGATTTATTGACCTTGAAGTTACCAATAAGGTTATCACCGAGAATGACACTAATGCAGTACTTAGTGTACTCAATAAAATAAATCCTGACCATATTTTCTATTCGGCTGAAGCAGACCCACATGGTACTCATGGGTTTGGTGCACAGATAATTAGAAGGGCTCTAATTGATTCAAAGGTCTCGGAGAAGGCAATGATTTGGGAATATCGGGGTGCTTGGCAAGAGTGGCCGCTTTATTATCAGCCGGAGAACCTGGTAATTGTACCATTTACTCAAGAGGTTATGAACTTGAAGATTGAGGCAATTCAAGCTCATATGTCACAACTGAAACCCATGTATCCTGGCCCAGACCCGAGAGAATTTTACGAACGGGCAAGAGATCGAAATCGTGAAACAGGCAGAAGATTAGAGCAACTCGGCTATCTATCGTCAGAACAAGGAAAGTGGCATGCTGAAGCATTCCGCAAAATTTCCTATCAAGAATTCTTGGGAACAAAATTTGTTGTGGATGGGAATAGAGAAAAAGATAAAGAGCATAAACTCAAGAGAGCGGATGGTAACCCATCCCCCAACAGCCAACAGCAGGGAAAACTAGGCTGGGGTGGACCAGACAAGAATCCGTCCAAAGAAGCAATCAAACTTGACCCGAGAATCAAAGGGATTAGTACGATTATAGTGACTAGCATTGTAGGTGTGTTGTCTGTAGTAGGAGCTGCAATAATTATCTCGGTTCCCCAAAGTTTAATCCTTCGCTATTTGAACTACCAAGGACAAGTCAAAGGCCAAACTGGTATGTGGTTGGGCATTGTTATTGGGATGATTGTATTAGAGAAAAAATGGGGACAGGTACTTTTTTCATCGAATCATAGGGTGGGTCTTGGGATTGTGCGACAGGCTGTGGAGCGTTTGGTAGAGAGAGGACGAGGGTTTGTGGCAGCTATTGTTCCTCAGGAACAAGCAAGGGCAGGATTGAGGATGAGCTGGCTTGGTCCCCAGGAAGAGTTGTCTAAAAGAGAGATGGCAAGGATAAGGGGACTTGCTGAGGAGTTGAGGGGAAGGGGAGTAAGCCGAGAATTATTGGTTAAAGAGGCTCCTTACCGGGGAAATCCTGAGATTAGTCAATTATTGGGATGGACATCTCTTCCTGAGGAGATGGAAGGAAAGGTAGAAGGGATTGAGAAGTTTGCCAGAAGGGTGAGGAGAAGTTATGAAAGTGTGGTGGTGATGGGAGAAGAAGCCGAGCTATATGCGAAAGTGGGAGAGACCATAGGAGGGGAGAAGAGAGGTTATCCCAGGCTCTATGTTTTGGAGACTACGCATCCAGAGGCGGTAGAGAAGATTGAGAGTAAGATAAATCTGGAGAAGACTCTGTTCGTGGTTTCTTCTCCAGGGGAGGCATATGAATATTTTTATGGGAAGTTAATTGAAATTTACAGGAGCCAGGGAATCTCCAGTGAAGAGATCGAATCTCAAGTGGGGAAGCACTTTGTAGGAATAGTGGAAGCTAACACGCCATTTACTGAGGAAGCAAAGGGGAGGGAGTTCCTTGAGACATTTAATGTTTCTGAAGGGATAGGCGCTCCTTATTCTATATTTAGTTATGAAGGGTTGCTAATATTAGCATTGGCAGGTGTGAATATAAAGGGATTCGTAAAAAGTGGTATAAAGGGAATGGAGATGAGTAGAGAGGAGAATCCCGAAGAGAACTTAGCTATAAAACTGGCAGCCTTCCAGGAAGCTATGAGGGAGACAGGACGGAACAGGATAGTTCTGGTATTGCCTGAAAAACTGAAAGGATTTGGTGAGTGGTGGCAAAAGCTGGTTTCCCGTCTTGGGATAGAAGGAAAGGAAATTATCCCGATACCGGAGGGGGAGCTGACCAATCCTGGAAGTTATGGAGAGAATACAGCATTTATACACATAAATGTAGGGGCGGGACACCGTGCCCGACCAGTCTTTGGTCGGTCGCCCTTGAGGGTGACGGCTGAATTAAGAGAGGCTGGGTATCCTGTATTTGAGATTAGTTTAGCTGGCGAGGAAGCTATTGGTGAACTATTATATGTTGCAGGATTTGGCACTATCCTGAGTTATCTTATGGGAATAAATCGAGGTAGGGAGAGGATAGTGTCATCGCTGACTAAAGTCGTCGGCTACCAATTGGGGAAAATGTCGCCAGCTGTAGCCGTCGGCTACCAGTCAGAAGAGACACCGTCTGCGGTAGCCGCAAGCTTCAGCTTGCGCAAGGGTGAGCCATTATCAGAGTATGAAGTTAGGCCAGAGGTTCTGGAGTATAAGGGTACAAAGGTATTCGTATTTGACTTTGCGAGCCTCTTCGAGATAGAACCTGTTAGAGAGGCAACTCCTTCGGGGATGAGTATAGAGCTTAAGGTTAAGCCGAGGAGTAGAGCCGTGTTTAAAGTTATGGAGAGGATAGTTAATGTAGCCGAGGAAGTGGGGAATCTCGATGGGGTGAAGTTTGCCTTTGTTTCCAGTGGAAGGGATGTGAGTAGAGAGGTTATGGAGGAGATGTTAAGAGACTATATGAGCGGATATGGTTTATCAGCAGAGGTTGTAGCGAGGGCGATAGACAATAAGTTCATAATTGATGAAAGAGAACTTAGAGAAGAGGGAGGAATAGTAGGCATATCGGGAACTCCGAAGATAAGCACGAGGGTGATATTCTCGATTATCAATGAGAGGCTCCTGCTTTCCGGTAGGACAGATGGTAATGGTACAGAGATAAAGATTATCACTGACAGTGAATCGAGGTGGACAAAGGACGGAGACTCGAGGATGATGGAGAGGATTCTCTGGGTGGTTCTTAATCCAGCGAAAGAGGGAGAGGTATTGTCTACAGCAGCGGGGTTGGTTGTGGCGATAGAGGGCAAGGTATCTGATTGGCTGGTAGATTTCATAAAGTCGAGATATCCTGAGGGAGAGGCAAATAGGCTACTTTCTCGGATAGTCAGGGATGGTAAGATTATTCTTCCGGCGACGCCAGTGGATAAGAAGTATCTTAAGGGAATTGAGAGTGAAGCGAGAGTATATAAATGTCAGGCATAATGGAGTAGCGAAGCAAAGCTTCGCGATCATATGGTGGAGCTATCGCATATCGCGGAGCTATCGCTCCGCTACTCCTTTCCGGAAATGGAGTAGCGAAGCAAAGCTTCGCAATTATATCGCGGAGCTATCGCTCCGCTACTCCTTTCCGGAGTTGGAGTAGCGAAGCAAAGCTTCGCATGGGGAGCTAACATGAAGTTGCATAAGATTTTAATTATTGACGATGATTTTCATGTAGCATATTTAATTAAGATTAATTTGGAAGCGGAAGGATATGAGGCAGTTCTTGCCTTAAGTGGTGAAGAGGGTTTAGAGAAGGCAAAGGCAAGTGCTCCAGATGTTATTACCTTAGATGTGCTTATGGCTGAGATGGATGGCTTTGAAGTGCTGGGAAGTCTAAAGAGAGATAGGGGGCTAAATTCAATTCCAGTTATAATGATATCGGTAGTTAATGAAATTCGCAAGAGAAGAGGGTTGGAGATGGGAGCTGCAGATTACTTATTGAAACCGATAGATTTTGATAATCTGTTAGATAGGATAAAATGTCTGGAAGTAGTGTAGGGGCGACACGCAGTTTACCCCGATGTAGCGGGGTGGTCGCCCCGAGGGACGGCACGGAGTCCGTCCCCTACGGGAAAGAAGGGACGGCACAGAGTCCGTCCCCTACACCATTGTAGGCACAGATTCAATCTGTGCGAAGCTTTACGTTTTGCCGCTACAATTTTTGCAATTTTTCTCCCACCATGATTTTCCTCGAAGTTGCGCCACCTAAAAAACACTTGCCAAAAATTAACAAAAATGTAACAATTTTGTAACATAAGTGTAACATAACTGTAGTAAAATATATAATAGATTAGGATTTAATGGCAGGTTTTATTTTGAGGAGTTAGCCATGTTCAAGGGAAGTCGATTTTACATGCAAAGGCTGGGATGTAAAATAGTATTCCTGACCTTTTTGTTAACTTTCAATTATTTCCACCCTGAAATCTCGCCTGCCGAGACGATGTCTTCTGGAGAATATTTTGAGCAGGGCCTAGCGGATTACGGAGCCGGAAATTACAGATCGGCAATGGAAAATTTGTCTGAAGCTTTATTTTTAGACCCTACTAACAAGAAGGCAAAGGAGTATCTGGAAAAGGCCGGGAAAAAATTCCTGGAGGAACTGGAGACCGCAAGGGAATCTGAGAGGAGAGAGATTCTGAGGAAAGCCCAGACCATGCTTGTTGAACAGAAAAAGAAAGTGAAAGAGAATTATGACAGGGGATTAAAACATTTCAAACAGAATGAGCTTTTGAGAGCCAGTGAAGAATTTAATGCGGTGCTGGAAATCAAACCAGAACATAAAGAAGCAAAGAAGCATCTTGAGTTGATTGGGAAGCGGCTGGAAGACATTGTGAATAAAGGAGAATTTAAAAGGGTTAATGAATTGTATTATGCGCAAGGAGCAATCTTCTATATTAATGGTGAGTGGCTGAAGGCGATTGCTGAATGGGAGAATGCGCTTAGGCTTGACCCATCAAACGAAGAACTTTCCGAATTTATTAAAATTGCAGAGAAGAAAAAGGGCGAAGAAGAAGTATTTGAGAAAGCCGAGGTTCTGTATCGGGATGGCTTGGCGCACTATAATGAAGGGAAGATTGATGAAGCAATTGAAGACCTGGAAGAAGCTACAAAAATTAATCCCGAGCATACAAAAGCTCAAGACTATCTTGCCAAAGCCAGAGAGAAGGTAACCACGAAGAAGGAGGAGAAGGAACAGAGGACCCGTCGTGAAATTGTAGATAGGCACTATTTTCAAGGGATAGACTACTATGCTGAAGGAAAATTCGAGAAGGCGGTCAAGGAGTGGGATGAGGTGCTTAGCATAGATCCTGAACATAAGGGAGCAAAAGAGTATATAAAGAAAGCGAGAGATAAAATTGCCAGCGCAAACTCTCGAAGCAAAGAAAGGGAGCCCACGGTAAGAAGACCAGAGGAAGAGAAGATAGAGGCCTATTACAAGCAGGGGATAAACTACTATTTAGCAGGCGAGTTCAGAGAGGCAATTAGGCAGTGGGAAGAAGTTTTGAGGATGGAACCTTCCCACAAAGGTGCCAGAGAATATATGGCAAAAGCCAAAGAGAGGCTGAAAATATCAGAAGAGGGAATCGGATATCCTCCTTATGAAGAAGGAGTTGAAGAATATGTAAAGGAATTGGAAAAGAATGGTACTACCGACAAAGAGAAAGAAGAGTTGATTGCTGTTCATTATCAGGATGGATTGGTGGCTTACGCTCAGGGGGACCTTTCTCAGGCGATGAAAGAGTGGCAAATAGTTCTAAAACTGGACCCAGGACATAAAAAAGCACGTCGGGCTCTCATCAAGTTGCAAGCTGAACAGGAGCGCCGGAGAGGCAAAAAGTAATGGAATAGCCTGAGGATTTTTTCTTGACAATGTTACTTGAATTATGATAAACTTCAAAAAATCTTAGTACATAGGAGGGCCGCTGTTCCGACGAGTAAGTCGGAACAGGTCGCCGACTGAAGCGAGTGGACAGGGAACCATTGTGGAAGGGGTCGCTGGAGCGACGAATAAGGAGCGTTGCAGTTCGTAGTCGATAGTTCATAGTTCGTAGATTGAACTGAGGTTACTATGAACTACGAACTAATGACTATGAACTTTGTTGAGCACAAGCTGATTCACATAAGGAGGTGATTTGAGTGGAAGAAAAGTATAGAGCCCTGGGGCTTTTGCGGAAGACTTTTAAAGTTTTGGCTTTTATATCTGGCGGAGTGGGTTTTGTGTTCTTCCTCGTCATCCTTATTGGTGGAGGTACGCCGGAGACGCCCAGAGTAACCAGTATTCTGGCACTGGTATTGGGATTTATATATCTTGTTCTCTTTTACACTATTGCTGAAGTATTACGCTTATTTTTGGATATTGAAGAGAATACGCGAAAGACAGGCGAACTCTTAGAACGGAGGTAATCTTAGCCATTGCCTGGCAAGAGCTTTCCAGTCCCCGTGCATAGTTACAATTGCCTTCTTTATATCTTCAAATATCATATAGAAGGCAGGCACAATAAATAGAGTCAGAATCGTAGAGACTGTCAGTCCTCCGATGACAGTAATTGCTAAAGGAGACCAGAGGGCGGCACTCTCGCTTCTATCCAATGCCATGGGAACTAAGCCGAGGATGGTGGTGAGGGTAGTCATAAGAATTGGTCTCAATC
>Ga0315296_10000759_pt1 | contig 29026 bp, 23 predicted proteins | sample YL17G14_18_MG_FD_203921 | JGI IMG/M metagenome (GOLD analysis project Ga0315296, IMG submission 203921) | Sediment microbial communities from Yellowstone Lake, YNP, Wyoming, USA - YL17G14_18 | ecosystem: Environmental > Aquatic > Freshwater > Lake > Sediment | place: USA: Wyoming | collected... | reverse complement strand
CCTTCGCTCCGCTCAGGATGACTCTCGGCTCGCAACTGCGAGCCACACGGTCATTACGATGCCATGGGATCCTTCGCTCCGCTCAGGATGACTCTCGGCTCGCAACTGCGAGCCGAGAGTCAGTTCACCGCCTGCGGGGCGACGAGCCAGAACTGCCCGATCTCGATCTCGAACAGCTCGCCGGCGGCGGTGCGCATCTGGTAAGTACCCTGCATGGTCCCGAAGGAAGTCGGCAGCGGGCAGAAGCTCGTGTACTCAAAGGTCGTCCCGGGCGGCAACACCGGGGTCTCGCCGACGACGCCCGGACCCTCCACCTCCTCGGTGTGGCCGTGGCCGTCGGTTATGATCCAGTGGCGGCGCATCAGCTGGACGGTCTCATCGCCGGTGTTGGTGATGCGTACCCGGTATGCAAAGAAGAAGCTGCCCCCCTCGGGCGCGCTGCGCTCGGGGACGTAGACCGGTGCCACCCGGACGCGGATCCCCCTGGTCGTGGTGGCGCTCATCGGTGGGCGATTATGCCACCGCCGAGGCCGAAGCGGGAATGAGTCGCTGCTGCCGCGGTGCTACAATCCGCCGCCGTGAAGAAGAGCGCTCCCAATAGGCGTCCCATCAAGGTGGGGATGATCGGGCTTGGCTGCGCCAAGAACCTGGTGGACGGCGAGGTCATGCTCGGGCACCTGGTGGAGCGCGGCGTCGAGGTCACTCCCGACCTGGACGACGCCGAGGTCGTGATCGTCAACACCTGCGGCTTCATCGAGGACGCCAAGCGGGAGTCCGTGCGAGCGATCCTGGAGATCGCGCGACGGAAGGGGAAGGGACGGCTGCGCCGGCTGGTCGTCGCCGGCTGCATCGCGCAGGGGTACGCCGCCGAGCTCGCCGCGGAGGTCCCGGAGATCGACGCCTTCGTGGGCCTGGACGAGCTGGAGAGGGTCCCCGAGGCGGTGCTCGGCAGGCTCGGGCGCGGCCACCTCCCCGACCAGCACGGAGCGATGAAGCTCTACGACCACACCGCTCCCCGCCTCCTGGCCACCGGCGGCGTGTACGCCTACCTCAAGGTCGCCGAGGGCTGTGACAACCCCTGCACGTTCTGCCATATCCCCCGGATGCGGGGGAGCTTTCGCTCGCGGCCGCTCGACTCGCTGGTGGAGGAGGCGCGCCGCCTCGAGGAGGCCGGTGTGCGGGAGCTCGTTCTGGTGGCGCAGGACACCACCCGGTATGGCGAGGACCTCGGCATGGGCCGCGCCGGGCTGCGCCGACTCCTGGAGGCGCTGCTCGAGGGGACCGGCCTCCCCTGGATCCGCTTCCTGTACGCGTACCCCGCCACCCTCGACCAGAGGATCTTCCCTCTGATGGCGCGTGAGAGCCGCCTCGCTCCGTACCTCGACATCCCGCTCCAGCACGCCTCACACAGGGTGCTCAAGCTGATGAAGCGCGGTGGCGGCGCGCGCACCTACCGAGAGCTGATTGCGGCGGCACGCGAGAGCGTGCCCGGGCTCGCGGTCCGCACCACCTTCATCGTTGGCTTCCCCGGCGAGGGGGAGCAGGAGTTCGAGGAGCTGCAGCGCTTCGTGGAGGACGTGCGGTTCGACCACGTCGGGGTGTTCGCGTACTCGCACCAGGAGGAGAACCCCGGAGCCGCACTCGGGGACCCCGTCCCCCGCCGCACCAAGGAGCGACGCCGCAGGCTTCTGATGAGGCAGCAGGAGCGCATCAGCCGCGCCATGAACCGGGTGCTGCGGGGGACCGAGATGACCGCGATCGTGGAGGGGGCGAGCCCGGAGTCGGAGTACCTTCTGCAGGGGAGGCTGCTCGGGCAAGCGCCCGAGGTGGACGGCCGCCTGCTCTTCTCCGACGGGACCGGAAGGCCGGGCGATATCGTCAGGGTGAAGATCACCAAGACGTACGCCTTCGACCTGGTGGGCGAGATCCGGGAGGTGCTGGTCCCGGCGCCGTCCCGCCACCGCGCCCTGCTCCCGTCGCTTCCGTCCCTGCGCGCGGCTGCGGTCGGCCGATAGCCGGAACCATGGAGATACTCCGAGACCCCGCGCCGAGCTCCGACCTCCCACAGTCGGGGATCGTCACCATCGGCAACTTCGACGGCGTGCACCGCGGCCACCAGATGCTGGTCGCGGGCGCGGTTGCGCGCGCCGCAGAGCTGCGGGCGCCCGCCGTGGCGCTCACGTTCGAGCCCCACCCGGAGAGGGTGCTGCGCCCGGAGTCGGGCCTGAGGCTCGTGACCACCAGGGCGCAGAAGGCGCAGCTGCTGGAGCGTCTCGGCGTCTCCACGCTGGTGGAGCTCGGCTTCGACCGCCGCTTCGCTGCGACGCCCGCGGACGAGTTCGCCCGAGAGTTCCTCTTCCGCCGACTCGCCCCCGCCGAGGTGCGGCTCGGCACCAACTTCCGCTTCGGTGCGAGCCGGCTCGGCGACGTCAACTCCCTCTCGGTGGTGGGGTACGAGCTCGGGTTCTCGGTGGTAGGGGTGGAGCCGCTACTTGACGGCGGCCATGCGATCTCCTCGACGCGCCTCCGGCGCGAGATCGCCCACGGCAGGGTCGAGGAGGCGTGGCGGCTGCTGGCGCGACCGTTTTACGTGGACGGCAACGTGTACCGGGGCGAGCGCATGGGTCGCAAGCTGGGGTTTCCGACCATCAACGTCGAGGTGGAGAACGAGCTGCTGCCGGCGCATGGCGTCTACATCACTGCGGTGGACATCCCGTCTTTCTCCAGGGTGTTCCCTTCGGTGACCAACATCGGCGTGCGCCCGACGGTCTATGAGAACTACAGGGTCACCGTCGAGAGCCACGTGCTGGACTTCACGGGTGACGTGTACCGCGAGCCGGTGCGCCTGTTCTTCCTGCGCCGGCTGCGCGACGAGATGGTATTCCCCTCGAGCGTGGAGCTGGTGGCCCAGATCGGGCGGGACGTCGAGACCACCAGGCTCTACTTCGCGCAACATGGGCTGCCGAGCGCGGAGCTGGTGCGAAGATGATCCTCCCCTCGCTGCTCGTACTCGCCGTGGTTGCCGCGCTCTCGGCCACCGCTTTCCTCGTCTTCTGGTTGGACCGGTACACGACGGAGCCGGTGGTTCGGCTCGTGCTCGTCGCCTTCTGGGGCGTCCTGTGCTCGCTGCTCTTCCGCCTCGCGGACCCGACTGCGGGCCTGGCGGTGGACCTCGACCCGCTTCTGGGGACGGCGCTGCCCGCCGCCGCCGGGCTGCTCGAGGGGCTCCTCCTCGCGGCCGTCCTGGTGGTGCTGGCCACCAGCCACTACCTCGACGGCCCTCTCGACGGGGCGGTGTACGGCACGGTGGCCGGGCTGGGGTTTGCCGCCTTCCAGAGCCTCGCGGCGCTCCACCAAGGCTGGTCGCCGCCCGACCCGGGCGTGGCGGTGTTCATGACCCTCGTGCGTGCAGGCGCAACGGCGCTGGTGGGAGCCGGCATAGGGTTCGCCAAGCTCGCCGTGCGCATGGCGCTTCGGGTGCCGTGCGCTCTCGCGGGGGTGGTGGTCGCGGGTCTGGGCCGCTGGCTCCTTTCCTTGGTGGCGGTCCGGGGGTGGGGCGTCTGGGGCCAGCACAACGCCCCGTTCAACCCCGCGCTTGTCGCCGCGGCGGCCGTGCTCCTCGTGGGGGTGTTCTGGGCCGCCCTGGCCCTCGAGCACCGGGTGCTGGTCCGGCAGCTCGGGGATGAGGTGGCGCTGGGCGTGCTTCCGTCGTGGGTCGTCGAGGTGCTGCCGAGCTACCGGCGCCGAATTCGCTCCGCCTGGTGGGCGCGGAGGGACGAGCGACGCGAGATCGTCCGCCTCCTCACCTCGCTCGCGTTCCGCAAGCACCGGCTCCGCGGGCTGTCGGAGGAGCGGGCCCGCCTCTACGGCCTCGAGGTCGGCAGGTTGCGTCAGCGCGCGCGCACGCTGCTGGCCCTCGCGCCCGGCGCCGGCCCGGAGGCGCCGCAGTGAGCGGGGGCTCCGCGAGCCGCGCCGACCGTCGCTGGCTCTTCCTCCTGCTCGTCGTCTACGGAGCGGCGCTGGCGCTGCTGCTCGCGCACCACGAGATGTGGCGGGACGAGCTGCAGGGCTGGCTGTTGGCGCGAGACAGCGGGAACCTCGGTCAGCTGTGGCACAACACGCGCTACGAGGGGCACCCGCTCCTGTGGCACCTGATTCTCTTCCCGCTCGCACACCTCACCGCCAGCCCGGTCGCCATGCAGGTCGTGCACTGGGGGGTGGCGGTGGGCATGGCGGCGCTGGTGCTGTTTGCGGCGCCGTTTCCAGTCTGGGTGCGCGCCCTCATCGTGTTCGGCTACTTCCCGCTCTACGAGTACGGCGCTATCAGCCGCAACTACGGCCTCACGGTCCTGGGGCTCTGGCTCGCGTGTGCCGTGCTGGCACGGCGGGGCCCACCGCTCGCGGCGGCCGGCGGCGCCGCTCTGGCGGCCAACGCCAGCCCGATGGGTATCGTCCTCGCGCCGGCGGTCGCAGCCGCGGCGTGGGCGAGCGCCGCCCCCGGTCGCGCGCGCTCGCTTGCCGTGGGGGTGATCGTGGTGGCGGCGGGCGTGGGCACCCTGCAGTGCGTGCCGCCGGCCGACTACGAGCACGCGCGCGAGTGGTTTTTTCGCTGGGAGCCGTTGCGCGCCGCGTACGTGGCCCGGGGCTTTGCGGCGGCGCTCCTCCCCCTGCCGCGCCCGGAGCTGCACTTCTGGAACACCTCGGCGCTCTTCCCGCCCGTCACGCCCGGTCGGTCGCTGAGTCCCGGCGTCGGTGTGGGAGTCGTCGTGCTGGTCGCCGCTTTCCTGGCCGTTGCCTTCGGCGTGCGGCGGTCGCGGGCCGCCCTGTCCGCCTGGCTCCTGGGTGTCGCCGCCCTTCTGGGCTTCGCCTACGTGAAGTTCCCGGGCACCACGCGCCACTGGGGGTTTGTCTGGGTGCTGCTGGTCGGGGTTGTCTGGCTGGGTGTCGGGGGAGGCGAGGTGAGGCGCCGGCGCGGCACCCTCCTGCTGGCGCCGGCCATCGTAGCGGGCGTGGCGGGGAGCCTCGTAGCGGGCTGGTGGGAGTGGCGTGCGCCGTTCTCGGGCGCAAAGTGTGCGGCCTCGCAGCTACGGTTCCAGGGGCTGGGCACCCTGCCGCTGGTGGGCGGGGTGGACTGGGCGAGCTCGGGGGTGGCTGCGTATCTGCCGGGGGGCAGACTCTACTACCCCGCGAGCCGGGCGGAGGGCTCGTTCATCGTCTGGAACATGACCCGCACGCGACAGGAGAGCCTCTCGATCTCCTCGATCGTGGGAGAGGCGAAGGGGCGCGACCGGGGGAACGGAATCGTGCTGCTCCTCAACGAGCAACTTCCAGCGGGAGACGTCACTGGCTGCCGCACGGTCTTCGAGTGCGGTCCGACGATCGTGCCCGACGAGAGCATCTACGGCTACATGTGCTATGGTTCGCGATAACCGCGTCGGCACGAGTACCTTGCCGCGCGTGAGGAAACCGGGAGAGAGCCCGTGAACAACCGAGGAATCCACGTCTTCACTTCGGAGTCGGTGACCGAGGGTCACCCGGACAAGGTGTGCGACCAGATCTCGGACGCGGTCCTCGACGAGGTGATCAGGCAGGACATCGCGGCGGACAAGAAAGAGAAGAATCCGAGGAGGAAGCGCCTCGGTTCGTCGCGCGTCGCGTGCGAGAGCTTCATCACGGTGGGCCTGGTGATCGTGGGCGGGGAGATCACCACCGAGGGGTGGGTGGACGTGCAGGACCTCGTGCGCACCCTGATCCGCGACATCGGCTACACCGACGCCAGGTACGGCTTCAACTACGCCACCTGCGGCATCCTCAACACGATCGGGAGGCAGTCGCCGGACATCGCGCAGGGGGTAGAGATCGGCGGCGCGGGCGACCAGGGGCTGATGGTGGGCTACGCCTGCGACCAGACCCCCGAGCTGATGCCGATGCCGATCACACTGGCCCACAGGCTCACCATGCGCCTCGCCGAGGTCCGGCGCAGCGGGCTCCTGCCCTACCTGGGGCCGGACGGCAAGTCCCAGGTCACGGTGGAGTACCGCGACGGCAAGCCGCACCGGATCGACACCGTCGTGATCTCCTCCCAGCACACCGAGGAGATCCTCAACAGGAAGGGCGACCGCATCACCGGCGCCGCCCACGACGAGATCGTCGAAAAGGTCGGCCTGGCCGTGCTGCCCAAGGAGCTCGTCGACCGAAAGACGCGGTTCCTGGTGAACCCAACGGGCAAGTTCGTGGTCGGCGGCCCGCAGTCCGACACCGGCATGACCGGGCGCAAGATCATCGTGGACACGTACGGGGGGTGGGCACCGCACGGCGGCGGCGCGTTCTCGGGCAAGGACCCGACGAAGGTGGACCGCTCCGCCACCTACATGGCCCGCCACATCGCGAAGAACATCGTGGCCGCGCGGCTCGCGCGCGAGGCGCTGGTGCAGCTTGCCTACGCCATCGGCGTGCCCGACCCGGTCTCGGTGATGGTGGACACCGCCGGCACCGGGGTGATCCCCGACGAGCGGCTCACGAAGGTCATCAGGGAGGTCTTTCCGCTCACCCCGCGCGGCATCATCAAGGAGCTCGACCTGCTGCGGCCGATCTACCGGGTCACGGCGAGCAACGGCCACTTCGGCCGCTCGGAGCCCGAGTTCCGCTGGGAGAGCCTGCACCACGTCGCCGCCCTCAGGTCCGCCGCCAAGAAGATGGCCTAGGAGCCTGTCCGGGTAATACTCCGGCTGCGAATCCCGATGGCATCCGGCTGGCTGTTTCAGTCGTCGCGAAAAGTCCTCGACGTAGCTCTGGCTACGCCTCCGGGCTTTTCGCTCGGCTTCCTGGCCATCCGGCGCCCTTGGAATTCTCGCTTTCGTCGTTTACCCGGACTGGCTCCTAGACGTCCAGCGTGATCAGCGCGCTGAGGCGGCCGCCACCGCGCCGCGGCCGAAGATCGTGGTACGTGGCGGCCTTGACCTCCAGATCGGGCCGGCATCCGGGCGGCAACGGCGCGAGGGCCAGGCGGGCGCCCCGAGCCGTGCTCTCGAAGCCCACCGCAAGCTCGTGCCTCGCGTAGAGGTGGAAGAGCGCCTCGTTGACCGCGCGCACCAGGCGCGAGGGGAGGCCGGCCGGCCACGGGCGGATATCGAGCCACTCCTGGGTGGTGGCGCGCGGGACCCTCCCGAGCGCCAGCGTAACCGCGGCGGCCACCGCGTTGCGGATGAGCTCCGCCTCGTCGGCCCCCCAGACCGCGACGCGCAGGTCAGCTCGGTGGGGAAGCGTCCTGAAACGAGGGCGGCTCACCTTCGCAGTTTACCGAACGGGAGGTGGGTGGCTTAGACTTGGGGCAGTGTTCCGGGTCCGCTACGTTCTCCAGGTCCTGCTCGCGGCGGCCGCCCTCATCGCGGCGGTGGCCCTGGTCAGGGACAGGGGGGTGCCCGGGGAGGTGCAGGCCGCGGCGCTGGCCCGCGCCGCCCTCGTGCGCCTCGGCTACGAGCCGCTCGGAGAGCCCACCACGACGTTCGAGGGAGATCAGGAGCTGGCGTGGGCGCTGGAACGGGCGCGCCCCGGCCCGGCCGGGGTCGGGCTGGCGCGCGGCGAGGGGGGCGCCCTTCGCTGGCGCGTGGTTTTCCCCGGGGGCGGTGAGGCGCAGATCACCGTGGACGGGGTGGTGTGGTCGCTGCGCCGACCCGTGCCATCAGCCCCCGGCCCAGACCTCTTCCCTTCGTTGGCGCGCGCCCAGGTCGAGGCGGCAGTCGCCAGGGCGGTTCCCGATCCCTCCGCGTGGCAGCTGGTGCGGGCGCAGAGCTGGAGGGAAGGCGGGCACATCTGGCAGCGCGGGTGGTACATGGGCGGCGGGGGCGAGCTGCCCTCCGGGTGGCGGCGCGAGCTCGAGCTCGAGATGGTGGGTTCCACTGTGGTGTCCTGGCGGCGCACCGTCCACCCGCTGGGGACTGACCTCGGGGTGGTGACCGGCCGGATGGGCGAACTGCGGCTGCTCCGCCGGCCCGCGCTGCTCGGCCTCGGCATCCTCGTAATCGGGGTGTTCGTGGCGGCGGCAGAAGCCGTCGCCTACCGCGAGTCCACCGCGATCGCCCGGGGGTTGGCGTACGGGCTCGTGACCGCGACGGCCGGGAGCTTCGCCTCCGACACGCTGGTCGCGGCGCCGATCCAGGGGGTCGTGGTGGCGGTGGTGGTCGCGCTGCTGCCGGTGTGGACCGACCTCCCGCCCACCCGGCTCCGGTTCGGGCCGGCGGCCGGTGTCGCGCTCGCTGCGGTGGCGCTTGCCGGGAGGGCCTTCATCCTCGGGGCCGGGGGCTGGACCCCGGTGACCCCGCCCGTGCCCGGCGACGTCGGCCCGATCCGGCTGCTGGCCGACTCCTGGGCGCCCGCGCTGGCGGAGGAGCCGCTGCTTCGTGGGGCGCTGCCGGCGCTGGCGGCTCCCGTCGTCGGCTGGTGGGGCGCGGCGCTGCTCGCGGCGCCGGTGGGGGTTCTTCTGCACCCGCTGCCCACGGTGCCGCTGGCGGCTTCGCTGGCCCTCGAGCTGGTGCTGCAGGTGGGGCTCGCGGTCGTCGCCCGCTACGCCGGCGTCGGGGGCGCGGTGCTCGCCCGCGGCACGTGTGAAGCGCTCGTGCGAAGGGGTTCTTTCCCGGTAGGGCCCGACTGGGACCGGGTGGCGCTTCTCGGCGTGCTCCTCGGGACTGTCCTGCTCCTATGGCCGCCAAGACGCGAGTGAGCTTGTTGCTGGGCGGGGGCGTCAGCGTCGCGCTGGCCGCCGTTGCGCTCTGGGTTCCGGTGGAACCGCCGGTCCCGCCAGCGTGGCAGCCCCCGGCTCAGGCTGCCGAGCGCGCGGAGCGGGATTTGCCCGCGCTCGGGCTGCTCTGGGGCAAGGTCCGCGGTTGGAGCAGAGTCGGACCCGGGTGGACCGTGCTCTGGCAGCCGATTCACGGAATGTGGCTGGTCTCGGCGTGGGTGCCGGACGACCCCGGCCCCATCAGGTGGCGGATCGACGCGGCTCCCTGGCTCCCGGGAGTGCGGCTTTCCCGCGACGCGGCGGAGGCGCTGGCGGGGCGGAGCGCGGCGGTCGCACAACCCCGCGAGAGGCTGGGGCGGCGCGACTGGCAGGTGGGGGAGACCCGCCTGCTCGGGGCCCTCCCCGCCGGCGGCGAGATCCCGGCGGCGGCTCCGTTGAGGCGCCCGCTCCTACAGGCGGTGCTCGTTGGGCTGCTGCTGGCCGGAGCGGTCTCCCGGCATCTCGTGCCCGGCGTCCCCAGTCCGGGGTGGCGCCGAGCGGCGGTCGGGGTTGTGCTGCTCCTGCTGGCGACGCTGCCCGAGCTCCCGGCCCTCGCGCCGATGACCTTCCAACCGGGTGTGCGGCCCTGGGTGGCGGAGCTGGCCTTCGGGACGGCGGCGGTCCTGCTGCTGGGGGCGCTGATGTTCGCCGCGCAACGCTTTCCTGCGACTGTGGGCAGCCCGCCCGTCGGGTGGTTGCCGGTCGCGCTGGTGGCCGGGACGGTTGCCGGCCGCCTGGAGCCGGCTGCCTGGCTCGTCGGTGCTGCGGGGCTGGAGCTGCGCCTGCCCGTCCTGGTGGGCGTGGCCGTTCTCCTGGGCTGGCTGGCCGGGCTCGCAGGCAACGGCCTGCGTGAGCTGCTGCGCTTCTCGGCGTTTGCACGCGTCGTGGGTCTGTCGCTGCTGGCCGTGGCGGGAGTGGCGCTCGGCGGGGCGTGGACCGGTGTCACGTTGGCCGTGGTGGCCGCAGCGGCTGTCGAACGCGGCTGGGGGACCTGGATGGGGGCCGGCGTGGTGTGGGGGTGGGTGTTCGGAAACGTGTGGGCGCTCGCCAGGTGGGAGTCCGCCCTCTGGGCCGCCCTGGCTTTTCTCCTCCTCGGCTGCGCCGTGGTGGCGATCGCCTTTTTCGTGCGGATGCGCGAGGGCGTGGCCGAGGCCACGCGGAGCGTGCCGTGAGGCAGGGCACCGACGCCGGGTGACCCTTCCGGGCTAGAATCCCCCCGTGCAACTGGCATGGTTTCTCGCGGGGCGCCTGCTCCGGCGCCGGGGGACGTCGTTGCTGCGCACGAGCGCCCTCGCCGCCCTGCTGGCGGTAGCCCTCGGTGCGGCTTCGCTGGTCGTCGTGCTGGCGCTGATGAGCGGGTACACGGGCGCATTGCGCTCGGGGGTGCTCGCGGCCAGCGGGCACCTGGTCGCCCTCTACCCACCCGGTCTGTCCCACGAGGGTGCGGTGGCGGCCGAAGCCAGGGTCGCCGCGGTCCCCGGGGTGGTCAGGGTGGGGGAGGTGGTGTACCTGCCGGGGATGCTGTTCCCGCGCGCCGGTGGGCAGGCCGAGCTGGTGAGCGTAAGGGCGAACTCGCAACCGCCCCCATTCGTGCGTCTAGAAGGCAGGCATGCGGCAGGGCCGCTCGAGATCGCGCTGGGACGCGGCGTCGCGCGCCGGCTGTCCGCCAGCCGGGGTGACGCGCTCACGCTGCAGGTGGTAGGCGGCGGCACTCCGCGGGCGGTCGCGGTGCGGGTCGGGGAGGTGTTCTCGACCGGGTTCGCGGAGCTTGACGAGCGCTTCGTCGTCGCGGACCTCGCGGAGCTTCGCCGTCGCGTCCCGTCGCTGGCGGGGGGAGGGCTGGAGGTCTGGCTGGCGAACCCCGAGCAGGCCGGAGCATTGCGGGACCGCATCGAGCAGGCCTGCGGGAAAGGCGCCCTGGTTGCGACGTGGCAGGAGAGCAACCGCAACCTGTTCGCCGCGCTGCGCTGGCAGAAGATCTCACTGGGCGTGGTGCTCTCTCTGGTGCTGGGGGTCGGCGCATTCGAGGTGGCGTCGGCCCTGGTCGTCCTGGTGACCGAGAAACGCCGCGAGTTCGGCGTCCTCCTCGCCCTGGGCGGACAGCCTCGCCTGTTGCGGCGCACGCTGCTGCTTGCGGGTGGGGCGCTGGGCGCCGCCGGCGTGCTGGTGGGCATGCTGCTCGGCGTGGCCCTCGTCCTGCTGCTGGGGTTCCTCGGGGTGCCGCACTTCCCCCCGGATATCGCGAGCATCTACATGGTCGAGACGATTCCGCTCCGCCTGCTGCCGGGTGATCTCGCGGTGGTGCTCGCCCTCAGCCTGGTGGAGGTCCTGCTGGCGGCCATGCTACCCGCGCGTCGGGTGTCCAAGCGCGAGCCGGTCGAGGTGCTGCGTTGGGTGTGAAGGGCGACGCGCTGTGGGAGGTCCAGTGGCACCCGGCGGGCGGCGGCAAGTTCCGCCGCCTCGTGCTCACCCGTCGCGGCCTGAGGCGCACCCTCGTCTCCCTCGCGCTGGTTGTTCTCGTGGCGCTGATGATCGTTGCGGCGCTCCCCGTCGGGCTGAGGGGTTTTTTCACCTCCTTCACGGTTGATGCCGCCCAGCGCGAGAACCGAGCGTTGCGCCTCCAGGGCGAGTCGCTACGGGAGCAGGCGTACGGGCTGGCCACCCAACTGCGGGAGCGCGTGCAGCGTGGGCGCCGAGTGGCGTGGGTGGTCGGCGCGCCGCCGCAGGCGTGGGAAGCCCCGTGTCCGGCTCCCCCGCCCCGCGGGGTGGCGGACGAAGCCGCCATCGGGTGGCTTGGCGAACAGGGGGCGCGCCTGGATGCGCTGGGAGAGGTCCTGTCGGCCCCCCACGACGCGCTGCGCTGCCCGCTGTCCGCGCTGCCCATCGCCTCCCCGGTGAACATGGCGAGGGCGGTGCCGGTTGCCCTGTTCGGTTGGCGCGTCTCACCTTTCACGGGCAAGACGATGGCCCAATACGGGGTCACGCTGGCCGCACCCCAGGGGGAACCGGTGCTGGCGCCGGGCGCCGGCAAGGTGCTCTTCGCGGGAAGCGTGAGGGAGCGGAAGGCCAACGAGTGGACGCGCTTCGGAAACCTCGTCGCCGTGGACCACGGCGGCGGGGTGGTGACGATTTACGCGCACCTGCGTGACGTGCTGGTCAAGCGCGGGCAGACCGTGACACGCGCGCTGCGCCTCGGCTCGGTGGGCCAGACAGGCTGGACGCGCGTCCCTGCCCTGTACTACGAGGTTCGATGGCCCCTGGCCGAAAGGAACGTGCCCATCGACCCCGGGCTGGTCACACCCGCGGTGCCGGTGGAGGATCTGGACGCGCGCCTGGCCGACCCGTCGGCCGGGCTTCCGGGCGGCTTCGCGCTCCTGCAGCACCTGGTGGGGAGGAGCGACCGGCCCCCCGCCCGGCGCCCGGTCCGCCCCGCGCCGGCCCAACCGACGCCGGATGCCGATTAGGAGCCTGTCCGGGTAATACTCCGGCTGCGAATCCCGATGGCATCCGGCTGGCGGTGTCAGCCATCGCGAAAAGTCCTCGACGTAGCTCTAGCTACGCCTCCGGGCTTTTCGCTCGGCTTCCTTGCCATCCGGCGCCCTCAGAATTCTCGCTTTCGTCGTTTACCCGAACAGGCTCCTGGCCGGTACGAGCGGGATGCACGTCCCACCACGGAAGGGGCAAAGCGGCAAACGGGAGAGAAAAGGCAAAGGTCTGAGACCAATTCACCGTCCGTCATAGAGGAATGGCTGTCACTGCGAGGCCCCGAAGGGGCCGAAGCAGTCCCGTGAAACCACGAGATCCCGCCACGCGGCCTTCGCAGGCCGCTCGCGGCTTCGGCGTCGGCCCCCTCGCGGCGCTCGGGGGCCTCGCGATGACAAGGGAAACGCTACGTTTGAACGAAAAGCGGTCTGAATGGATTTCCCGTCTTTGCTTTTCCCTACCCCTTTTTCCCTTTGACCGTTTTCGCGCGCGCGTTGCTGGTCCTGGAGGGTGGTGATAGGCTTCACAAACGGCGCACCGGCGCCGGGAGGCCGGGATGACAGGGACGACCCTGAAGCGCACACCCCTGTACGAGTGTCACGTCGAGGCCAAGGCCCGAATCGTCCCCTTCGCCGGGTTCGAGATGCCGATCCAGTACGTTGGGGTCCTCGAGGAGCATCGGGCGGTGCGTACGTCGGTTGGCCTGTTCGACGTCTCCCACATGGGCGAGATCGACGTGGTAGGGAGGCGGGCGCTGAACCTCGTGCAGTACGTGACCTGTAACGACGCCTCGAAGCTCACACCCGGTCGGGCCCAGTACTCCGGCCTGATGACGCCGCGCGGGACGTTCGTGGACGACCTCCTCGTGCACAAGATCGCGGATGACCGTTACCTTCTGGTGGTCAACGCCTCCAACGCGGACAAGGACTACGCCTACCTGTGCGCCCAGGCGGCCGGTTTCGACGGCGTGGATGTCCACAACCGATCCGACGACTACGCACAGATCGCGGTCCAGGGGCCGCGGGCGCTCGAGGTCCTGCAGAAGCTGACTCCCGCGAACCTGGCGGAGATCAAGTACTACCGTTTCGTGGAGGGCACGGTCGACGGCGTGCCGGCGATCATCGCGCGCACCGGCTACACGGGGGAGGACGGCTTCGAGGTCTACGTGGCCCCGGTGGACGCCCCGGCCATCTGGCGCAAGCTCCTGGAGGCGGGTAGGGAGTTCGAGATCATGCCCGTTGGGCTCGGCGCCCGCGACACGCTCAGATTCGAGGCTTGCATGGCCCTTTACGGGAACGATATCGACGACACGACCACGCCCTTCGAAGCGGGACTGGACTGGATCGTCAAGGTCGAGAAGGAGGGGTTCCTTGGCCGCGAGACGCTCGTTCGCCAGAAGGCGGCCGGGATCAAGCGCAAGCTGGTGGGGTTCGAGATTAAGGGCCGTGGGATCGCAAGGCACGGGTACCCGATCTGGTCGGGCGGCAGCGAGGTGGGCATCGTGACGTCGGGGACGCACGCCCCGACGCTGGGCAAACCCCTGGGGCTGGGCTACGTGCCCATCGAGCTGTCCGGGCCGGGATCGCAGCTGGAGATCGAGATCCGTGAGCAGAAGATCGCGGCGCAGGTGGTGGAGACGCCTTTCTACCGCCGCGCCCGCTAGCGTGGACGAAGAGAGGAGCGTGACATGGCAAACCCTTCGGATCGCCTGTACACGAAGAGCCACGAGTGGGTGCAGCTGGCGGGTGGCGAGGCCACCGTCGGCATCACGCAGTACGCGCAGGAGCAGCTCGGCGATATCGTGTTCGTCGAGCTCCCGGCGGCCGGCAAGCAGGTGACAGCGGGCGGGGTGCTCGGCAACATCGAGTCCGTGAAGGCGGTCTCCGAATTTCTTGCTCCGGTCGGCGGCGAGGTGATCGCGGCCAACGGCGAGCTCGAGGGCCACCCCGAGCTGGTCAACCAGGATCCGTACGGGAAGGGGTGGCTGGTGCGCCTGAAAGCGGCCGGGGCCCCCGCGGGGCTCATGGACGCCGCGGCCTACGAGAAGTTCCTCGCCGAGGAGTCCCACTGATGCACCGGTACCTGGCCGGCGAGGATGACCGCCGCCGCATGCTGGCGGCGGTCGGCTGTTCGTCGGTGGAGGACCTCTTTGTCTCCATCCCCGCCGAGGTGCGCTGCGGTGAGCTCCCGCTTGCGACGGCGCGCAGCGAGGAGGAGGTGCGCCGGGAGTTCTGGGAGCTCGCCGGGAGGAACATCGCCCCGGAGTGCACGGCTAGCTTCCTGGGGGCCGGCGTCTATCGCCACGTCACCCCGGCGGTGGCCGACGCGCTGCTGCAGCGCGGCGAGTTCTTCACCGCCTACACGCCCTACCAGCCCGAGGTGAGCCAGGGCACGCTGCAGGCCATCTTCGAGTTCCAGACGTTCATCTGCCAGCTCACCGGGATGGAGGTCGCCAATGCCTCGCTGTACGACGGCGCCACCGGCGTGGTCGAGGCGGTGCTCATGGCGCACCGGCTGCTGCCGGACCGGCCCAGGGTCGTGGCTGCGGGCTCGCTGCACCCCGACTACCGCGCGGTGCTGGACACCTACTGCGCGCCGCAGGGCCTGAGCGTGGTCACGGTGCCGGCGGACGCGACAGGTCGGGTCGACGCCGCCGCGTTCGCGAAAGCGGTCGGAAGCGAGGCGTGCGCGGTCGTGTTGCAGTCGCCCAACTTTTTCGGCGTGATCGAGGATCTGCCGGCCCTCGGCGCGATCGTGAAGAGCGCGGGGGCGATGGCGATCCACGCGGTTGCCGAGGCGACGTCGCTGGGGATCCTGGCGCCCGGCGGCGCTTTCGGGTATGACGTCGTGTGCGGCGAGGCGCAGGCGTTCGGCATCCCGGCGGCGTTCGGCGGGCCACATCTGGGGTTCTTCGCGACCAGGCAGGCGCACCTGCGCCAGCTCCCGGGGCGGCTCGTCGGGGAGACCGTGGACTCGGAGGGCACGCGGGGCTACGTGCTCACCCTCTCCACCCGCGAGCAGCACATCCGCCGCGCCAAGGCCACCTCCAACATCTGCACCAACCACGGTCTGATGGCGCTCGCGGCCACCATCGTGCTGTCGCTGCTCGGCAAGAAGGGCGTCCGCGAGGTTGCGCTCGCATCGCACGCCACCGCCGAGTACCTGAAGGCAGGGATCAGGGCGCAGGGCGCAGGGGGAAAGGTGAAGCTGGCGTTTCCGGAGGCGCCCACCTACAACGAGTTCCTCGTGCTGCACGACGACCCCGACGGGTTGCTGGCCTGCATGAAGGAGGAGCTGATCCTCGGTGGTGTCTCGACCACCCGCTTCGGTGCTGGCTTGCCGCGCGGTTTCCTGGTCGCTGCCACCGAGCACAACACGAGGCAGGAGTGTGACCGGCTGCTCGACGCGTTGCGGAGGCTGGCATGAGCGACAAGACCTCCCTGCGGCAACGCGAGGGGCTGATTTTCGAGCGCTCCTCCCCGGGGCGGGTCGGCTACCAGCTTCCGCCCCTCGAGGTCCCGCCCGCTGACCCGGCCAAGACGATCCCCGCAGGGCTGCTGCGCGGCGAGATCGCGGACCTCCCGGAGGTCAGCGAGGTGGACGTGGTGCGCCACTTCACCCGTCTGTCCAAGTGGAACTACAGCGTGGACGAGGGGCTCTACCCGCTCGGCTCCTGCACGATGAAGTACAACCCGCGGATCAACGAGGAGGTTGTGCGCCTCGCCGGGCTCGCGCAGCTCCACCCTTTGCAGCCCGAGGACCAGGTGCAGGGCGCACTCGCCTTGATGTGGGAGCTGGAGCAGGCGCTGATCGCAGTGACCGGGATGGCCAGGGTGACGCTGCAGCCGGCGGCGGGCGCGCACGGCGAGCTCACCGGCATGCTGATGATCCGCAAGGCGCTCGCCGACCGCGGCGAGAAGCGCACAGTCGTGCTGATCCCCGACTCCGCCCACGGCACCAACCCCGCCTCGGCCGTGTTCGCCGGGTTCGAGGTCGTCGAGATTGCCTCCACGCCGGAAGGGACGCTGGATCTGGGGGCGGTCGGCAAGCGCCTCGAGGGCGGCGACGTCGCCGCTCTGATGGTGACGGTCCCCAACACCCTCGGCGTCTTCGAGCCCGAAATCGTGAAAGCCGCCCGGATGCTGCACGAGCGGGGCGCGTTCCTCTACATGGACGGCGCCAACCTCAACGCTTTCGTTGGGATCGCCCAGCCCGGCAAGATGGCTGTGGACGCGCTGCACATCAACCTGCACAAGACCTTCTCCACCCCTCACGGCGGCGGTGGTCCGGGCGCGGGCCCTGTGGCGGTCTCAGACGCGCTGGTGCCCTACCTGTGCGTGCCGACGGTCGAGAATGCCGGCGGCCGCTTCACCCTCTCGTACGACCGGCCGAAGAGCATCGGCAAGGTGCGCGGCTTCTACGGCAACTTCGGCATGCTCGTGCGGGCGCTGGCGTACATCCGCTCACTCGGGCGCGACGGCCTCAGGCTCATGGCCGAGGGCGCGGTCCTCAACGCGAACTACATCCGCAAGGGGCTCGAGGCCGACTATCACCTGCAGTACACGGGACCCAGCCTGCACGAGGTGGTGTTCGACGACTCGCTGCAGGCCGCCGCCGGCGTGAAGAACGTGGACATCGCCAAGCGCCTGCTCGACTACGGCTTCCACCCGCCGACCATGTCGTTCCCGCTGATCGTTCACGGCGCGCTGATGATCGAGCCGACCGAGAGCGACGGCATCGACGAGCTCGACGCCTTCATCGCGGCGATGAGGGCGATCGCACGGGAGGCCCGGGAGACCCCGGACCTGGTGAAGGGCGCGCCGTACGGCACGCCGGTGCGTCGCCTCGACGAGGTGCGCGCGGCGCGGCAGCCGGTGCTGCGCTGGCAGGCCAGGAAGGCTTGAGCCGTCGCGCCGGCGCGGCCAAGGGAAAGAGTTGACGCGGGCTGGATGGGCCACGCTCGACCTCGACGAGCTGATCCCGAGCCTCATGCGTGAGCCCGGCAACGCCGAGCGCAAGCCGGCGAACAGTGAGGAGAGGCACGCGTGACCGGGAGGCAACCCGGGTCCCATGGATCCCTTCTTCAGGTTTGTCGAAGCCCCTTCCCGCGCCGGGATGGTGAGATGGTCATACCAGGTACCCATCCCATCCAACGCCGTCTGCCACTGCTGCTCCACCCATTCCGCACCGGGCAAGCCGGGCGCGTCCGCCGAGGCGTAGTGAGAGCTGAGGGCGGTCCCGGCAACCAACTGCCTCGCGAGAGTGCTCTTGCCGACCTGACGGGGGCCCGCGAGGACCTGGATGAACCGCCGGGGCTCTTCCAGCCGTCCTCGGAGGAGGTCAAAAAGGGGTCGGCGGAAACGAGGCTCAGCCGGTCCTGGCGTCATTGCGCATGCTCCTGAGTAAATTTACTCAGGGTATTGAGTATGTCAGGCGTTGGCCAGCCAGTACCGCCATCCAGCGCTTGCCGGACTTCAGACGGCGCTATCGGCGGTCGGAAGCCTCGAGCGCCAGGCCCCAAGCCCCAAGCCTCAAGCCTGAGCGGCTGGTGGGGTGGGCACGCCTGAGCGGCGCGCCGGGGGGAACACCAGCATCACGAGCGCCGCGAGCAGCATGGGGAGGTCGCGCAGCACAAGCACCCAGGCGTTGCTGACGTCCTCGGCGCTGGTCGAGAAGCAGCCGCACGCGACGTTGACGCCGCGCAGGGCGTTGATCCCGAGCGCCACCATGAAGGCGATCAGCAGACCTGTCGAGCACAGCGCGGCGGCGCGGCGCTTGAAGCCGGTGACGAGGGCGATCCCCGCGAGCAGCTCCATCCACGGCATGTAGATCGCCATCAAGTTGATGGGCCCGGCCGGCAGGACGCGGTAGTTCCAGATGATCGTCACCAGTGGGCGCGGGTCGAGGATCTTCGCGTGGGCGGCGTACAGGAAGATGCCGCCGAGCACGAGGCCGAGAGCGCGGTGCAACCACGGGTTGCGCAGCCAACTCACCGGGCACCCCCGTCCACCGGCAGGCCGCTACCCTGCCACCCAAGGAAGCCACCGATGAGCACGTACGGCGGCGCCAGCCCGCGGCGGCCGAGCTCCTGCGCGAGGAGCTGCTCAACGTCGATCTCGTCGCTCGCGCCGTAGACGATGACCGCGCCTGCCGAGCGGAGGCGCCCGAGGCGCTCGGGCGTCAGCTGGGCCTGCAGGTCCGTGTAGGCGATCTCCTCGGCTCCGGGCACGTGCCCCGCCGCGAACTCGGTCGCGGATCTGGTGTCCAGGAAGACGACACCGGGAAGCGACGTGCGCATCGCGTCTGCGGATCCGGGATCGAGGAAGTTGAAGTCCACCCCGGCACGGGGCGGCTCGTACCCCTTGCCCCACCAGGCGAGGTGGCGACCGGGGAGGAGGTTGGCCGCGGTGCCCAGGACCAGCGTGGCGATGACGAGGAGAAGAGTGTCGCGAACGAGTCCACGCATCACGGGGCAGGGTACCATACGAGTGATGTCGCGTCGAAGACGCCTCCTGCTGTGGCTGCTGGCGGCTGCCGTCCTGTTCGGTGCACTGCTGCTGGTCGCGAGCAAGCCGTCGCGCCTGCCCGCCGACCGCGACCACGCCCTCGACCAGGCGGAGGCACACTGCCTCTCCTGTCACTGGCATGTGGGCAGGCACCCGCGCCCTCCGGACCACCCGCTGCGCGACGACTGCTTCTCCTGCCACCGCGACCCGGGCGGCGATCTGCACCCGCGTGCCGGGGCCCCGACCAGTCTGCCCAGAGGGTGGGCGGACGATCCGCGGCTCGCGCGCGGAAGCGCAACCGCCGGGGCGAGACCCTCACCCGGCGGGCCTTGAGGTGGTAGGGTAGCCGGGTGGCGGGGTCGCAACCCCCGCGGGCCGGGGAGGACCCATGAGGAGAGCGCTGTTCGCGTATCTGGTCGCCGCGTTGGCCGCAACGCTGGGTCTCGCGGGGACTGCCCCGCGCTACCCCGGGGCCGACACCTCGGTGGCGGTGAACCGGGGAAACGGGCGGATCGCGGTCCTGCGCGGAGACAAGCTGGAGATCTTCGAGGCCGCCGGGACGTCGGTCTCGACGATCGAGCTTCCGGGCAAGAACCCCCGCATCCTCGAGTTCTGCGGCGGAAACCTGCTCTACGTGACGCGCCAGGTCAGCAACCTCCCGCAGGTGTTCGTGGTCATCACGGTGGACGGGCGCGAGCGCCTGGCGTTTCCGAACGAGGGGCTCTCCGAGCTTTTTCCCAGCGAGACCAGCCACCTCACCCTTGATGGCAAGGGGGTCTACGGCTTCCTGCCCCTCGACCCGCCGGCGCGCGAGTTCTTCGGCCTGCCCGAGTCCATTCCGCTGGGGGCCGGCGTGGCGGCCACCTACCGGTTTGCGGGTGAGAAGCTGCTGGCGCGGGGCTCGGAGGTCTTCGTCGGCGTCGTGGCGCTCTCCCCCGATGACATGCTGCTGGCCGTCAAGGGCGGCGGCGCGATGCGCCATCGTTCACCGGGCGGCGTGGCCTGGAAGCGGGAGGGGGGCGGCGGCGACTGGCGGCTCGCGGACGTCGATCCGGCGGCCGGGACCGCAGTGGCGATCGACGGCCAGGGGGCGCTCGTCGGCCTCGGCCTCGAGACGGGAGAGGTTCGTTGGCAGTCGGCCGCGGGAAGCGGACCGCGGGTGAGCGATGCGCGCCTGCTGCGAGGCGGCAGGGTGCTTGCCTTCGCCCGGGAGCCCGAGAAGCAGGCGGTGGTGTTCGATCCCGCCTCGGGCAAATGGAGTGCGGCGGAGGTCACACAGGCGTTCGCGCGCCAGGGGATGCGGGCCGTTCTGGCGAGCTGGCTCGACCGCACGGACTCCCTCGCAGGGCTTTGGCAGATCGGGACCGCGAGCGGAATCGCGTGGCTGATCGCCGGCGCGGACGGCTGGTACGAGGTGCCGCTACAGTAGGCGCCCATTCGGCCGTGTGTCTCCCTGCCCGTCGTGTCTTGTAGTCGTCGTCTTACCGAGGCTCGCCCTCTGAACCCCGAGCCCCGGTCTCACACCAGCTCGAACTCCCCAGCCTCGAGGGTGGCCTTGAGCACCACCATGAACTGGTCCGCGGTCGCGCCGTCCACCAGCCGGTGGTCGAAGGAGAGCGCCAGGTACACCATGTCGCGGATCGCGATCGCCTCGCGCCCGAGATCGTCCGCCACCACCACCGGCCGGCGCTGGATCCCGCCGGTCGAGAGGATCGCCACGTTGGGCTGGTTGATGACGGGCAGGCCGTAGAGGCCGCCGTAGGGGCCCGGGTTGGTGATCGAGAACGTTGACGCCTGCACGTCTTCGGGCTTCAGCTGCTTGTTGCGTGCGCGGGTGGCGAGGTCCGTGACCGCTCGCTGCAGGCCGGTGAAGGAGAGCTCCTCTGCGCGCTTGATCACCGGCACGATGAGGCCGTGCGGCAGCGCCACCGCGACGCCGATGTTGATGTGACGGTGGTAGACGATCTCGTTGCCGTCGAGGGATGCGTTGACCACCGGGAACGCCTTCAGGGCCTCGATCGCCGAGGCAACGAAGAACGGCGTGAAGGTGAGCTTGATCCCGTGCTGCGTCTCGAAGGCCGCCTTGTTCCCCTCGCGCAACGCCACGACGCGCGACATGTCCGCCTCGAAGACCGTGTGGACGTGCGGGGAGGTCTTGCGGGAGAGCACCATGTGCTCGGCGATCTTCTGCCTCATCACCGACATCGGCTCGCGCAGCTCCTCTCCGGTGAAGGGGCCGGAGGGGCCGAGCGTCGCCCCGGTGGCGAACGGCACCGCGCGGCCAGCAGGAGCGGGCACGGCGACCGGGCGCGTGAGTGCCGCCTTCGGCGCCGCCGCAGGCTTGCCTGCCTCGACGAAGGCGAGGATGTCCTCCTTGGTCACCCTGCCGTGGAGGCCGGTCCCGGCCACCGCGGCCAGGTCCACGCCGTGCTCGGCTGCGATGCGGCGCACCAGCGGGGAGGAGCGCCGGCGCAGGAGGTCGGTCTCCGCCTCCGTGCGGGTGGGCGCCTGCGGGGGTGCGGGTGCCGCGGCGGCTGGCTTCAGCGGGGGAGACGTGGGTGCGGGTGCGGCGGCCACCTCCGCCCTCGGCACCGGGACCGCGTCCGCCGCCTCGCCCGCCTGCGCGATCACGCCGATGACCGTTTCCACCGCAACCGTGGTGCCGGGCCCGTGTAGGACCTTGGCGAGCTTGCCGCCGGCCGGGGCGGGGACCTCGGCGTCCACCTTGTCGGTGGAAATCTCGAGCAGCGGCTCGTCCTTGGCGACCTCGTCCCCCTCGTTTTTGAACCAGCGGACGATCGTCCCCTCGGTGATCGACTCGCCCATCTGCGGCATCACGACGTTGACTGGCATCGGCGCCCCCTCAGACCCCGTCTCTTGAAAAAGCTGTCTGCGGACGGGGCATTCCCGCACTTCCCGAAGAACAGCCTACAGCTGACAGCCCACAGCCGACAGCCGACAAGACCAATCGAGAGCCGCCCATCGATTCCTGTCGACCGACCGCCGAGGCCGCGGGGTGGCACTACTCACAGCACTTTTCGGTCGATCTTTTCCGCTTCAGCTGTCAGCTGTCAACTCGTACTAAATGTGGATCATGGCACCGTGCACGCCCTCGGCCGCCTCGTGGATCGCTTCGTGGAGCGTGGGGTGGGCGTGGATGGTGTGAACCAGCTCCTCGGCGGTCAGCTCGCCGCGCAGCGCCGCCGCCGCTTCCGCGATCAGCTCGGTGGCGTGCGGGCCCACGATGTGGACGCCGAGGATCTCGTCGTACTTCGCCTCACCAACGATCTTCACGAAGCCGATCGACTCGCCGAGAATCGACGCCTTGCTGTTGGCCGAGAACGGGAACACCCCGGTGCGCACCTCGTACCCCTTCTCCCGCGCCTTCGGCTCGGAGAGCCCAATGGAGGCCACCTCCGGCCAGCAGTAGGTGCAGGAGGGCACCTGGTCGTAGTCGATGGGGCGCGGGTTGGACCTCGCGATGTGCTCCACGGCGAGAACACCCTGCATCGAGGCCACATGGGCGAGCCACGGGGTGGGGAGCAGATCGCCGATCGCGTACACCCCCTCCTCGTGCGTGCGGCAGAACTCGTCCACCACGATGCGACCGCGCTCGATCTGCACCTTGGTGCTCTCGAGGCCGATCCCCTTGAAGTTCGCGACCCGGCCCACTGCCAATAGCAGGCGCTCGGTCTCGAGGTGCAGCGTCTCGCCCTTGGCGGTCACCGCTCGGCAGCGCACGACCCCGCCCTCGACCTTGGCCTCCTCCACGCGCGTGGCCGTGTGAACCGTGATCCCCTGGCGGCGGAACGCCTTGTTCACCTCGGCGGAAACGTCCGGGTCCTCGAGCGGCAGCACGCGGTCCAGCAGCTCGACCACGGTGACCTGGGAACCGAAGCGGGAGAAGATCGAGGCGAACTCCATCCCCACCGCCCCGGCGCCGAGCACCAGCAGCCGCGGAGGAACCTCCTCCAGTTCGAGGATGTGATCCGAGTTGATGATCCGGTCGCCGTCGGCGGTGATGAACGGCAGGTCGCCACAGCGGGAGCCGGTCGCCAGGATGATGTTCTTCGCGAGACGCTTCTCCACCGAGCCGTCGGGCTTCGTGATCTCGACCGTGTGGTTGCCCGCGAGCTTGCCGGTGCCCTGCACCCAGGTGACCTTGTTCTTCCGGAAGAGGAACTCCACGCCCTTGGAGCTCTTCGTCACCACCTTGGTCTTGTGCGCGTGCGCGGCCTTGAGATCGAGCTTGACGTCACCGCACACGACCCCGAACCTGGCGCCGTCCCGGGCCTGCTGGAGCAGGTCGGCGGTGTGGAGCAGCGCCTTTGTCGGAATGCACCCGCGGTGGAGGCAGGTCCCTCCGAGGAAGGGGTCCTTTTCGACCACGCAGACGTCGAACCCGAGCTGCCCCGCCCGGATTGCGGCAACGTAACCGCCGGGTCCGGACCCGATGATCACAAGGTCGTGCTGGGTTTCGGCCATCGCGCCCCCTCCTCCTGCTACTGGGACCGCCGTGCGCGGCGACTCATTCTAACTTAGGTCGGCCGTCCCGGGCGCGGCGGCCCGGAGGGAAACCCCGCAGCGGGGCGGCCCGGCACCGCTGCTCGCGGGCGAACACGGACGGGGCAGACTAGGGGAAGACGATGATCTTTGGCATGGACCCTTTCCCGAAGCAGTTGCATTCCCTGCAGTACACCGCGTAGGGATACTCGCACACGCGGGGGTGTTCGGTCTTCGCGACCACTACGGTGAATGTCCTGCCCTCGCGGGTGCCGGGCACGGTGAGCAGCCGGCTCGAATGAGGGAAGAGTTCGTGCGCTCGGTTTGGTGTTGGCACGAACAGTTCAAGCGGCCCGCAGCCTTTCGCGCAAATGAAGGTGACCTTACCCCCATAGCGAACGCAGACCTCACTGGGCTCGACGGTGCAGTAGCGGTCCTTTCCCTCTTTGGCGGGAGGGCTGATGGTCACGGTCACGCGCTTCGGAAAGCGGGTGTCGGGCTTCTTGGCCGCACGTTTCGGTTGCCTTCTCATCTCGTCTCTCCTCTCTCCGATGACTGCCCAAAACCCTACGAAAGGATGATCATCTTCGGCATCGAGCCGCCCTGCGCATCCTTGCGATCGCGCACCAGGCGGGCCTTGTAGGAGAAGCAGCCGCGAGCCCGCGCGTTGAGAATCGGCACCGTGATCGATCCTCCGGCCGGCAGCACTTTGGGTGCCGCGTCGAAGGCAGGTGAGGGCAGGTGGAGCTCGACGTCCTGGTCCACGAACGAGTGAAACTCGACGGAGGCCGGGGCCTCACGCGAGTCGATGACGAGGCGCCCCGGATGCACGCAGGGCTTCGTCTTTCCTGCGTCATCGTCATCCCAGAAGATGGCGACGGTGAGGCTTGGCATGTGCGGTCCTCCCTTTCGCTTGCGCTGTCGGTCACTTCCCTTGTTGCCGATTCGGTGCGCCGTGGGTCTGCAGCAACTTCTGCACTCGCGGGTCCTTGGCCAGGCCGTCCAGCGCGGGGAGGTTGGACAACTGCGCCTGGGGATACCCAAGCTCGAGACCCGTCCCAATCCACTTGATTGCTGTATCCGGCTGGCCCAGGTCGGTGTAGATGTCGGCAATCTGGATTGCCAGGGCGGGGCTCTTGCGGCCGTCCGCCTCGACCCTTCGAACGTAGCTCAGCGCTTTGTCCTTCTCGCCGACTAGGGCGTGGTAGCCGGCCAGGTCGGCCAACACCGTGGTATCCCGGGGGTTGACGGTGAGCTGCTGTTCGGCGAGCGCGATGGCCTTCGTGAGGGCCTCGTGCGACTGCCGTTCGTGCTGGCCGAGCCAGTGATAGGCGATGCCGAGGTTGCCCCACAGGACGTAGTCCTTGTCGTCGAGGGCGCGAGCCTGCTCGAACTTGGCGACCGCTTCGGCCCAATCCCGCTGGATGAAGGCGAGGGTCCCGAGGTTGGAGTAGAGCATGTACGACGGTTGAATCGAGACCGCCCGTTCGAACATTTCGCGCGCCTGACCGTAGCGCCCGAGCGTGAAGTAGAGGGCACCGAGGTTGTTGTAGCCCCAGACGTTCTCGGGCGTGAGCGCAATCACCTCTTGGAGCCGCTTCTCGGCGTCGTCGTAGCGGCCGTGAGCCGCGTAGAAGTTGCCCAGTCTGTTGTGGGTCAGCCAGTAGCCCGGCCTGAGCGCGATCGCCCGCTTGTAGGTCGCCTCCGCATCCTCGGCCTTGCCGAGCGCGTCGAGTGCTCGCGCCATTCCGCCGAAAGCGCTGCTGCTTCTCGGATCGAGCTCCAGCGCGCGCTCGAACTCGCGCACGGCATCTTCGTACTTGCCGGTCGTCCTGTGGATCTCGCCCAGAGTGACGTGGACCTCCGCGAGACGGTCGTTCAGCTCGGCGGCACGTCGCGCGCTCGCTGCGGCCTCGTCGACCAGGCGTGGGTCCTTCTTCCACCAGAAGAGCTCGAGGTAGGCGTTGGAGAGGCCCGCATGGGCGAGGGAAAACGCGGGGTCGAGGGCGATCGCCTGTTTGAAAAGCTCGGCGGCCTTCTGCGGGTCGCGCTCGCCCTGGTAGCTCCCGAGAGCACCGCGGGCCTGGACGTAGAGGTCGTAGGCCGCCGGCACCGTCGTGCCCCCGGCGGTGAGCTCCTTCTTCTCGTCGGGCTTGAGCTGCACGTCGAGCATCTCGGCCATCGCAGCCACGACCCGATCCTCCAGCGACGTGAGGTCCGCCGGGGTGCCCTCTATGACCTTCGACCGGAGCTGCCGCAGGTTTTCCGTGTCCACCAGGTTGAGGGCGAGGCGAACCCGGTCGCCCTCGCGCTGCACGCCGCCGGTGAAGACGAGGTTGACGTTGAAGACCTTCCGGGCATCGCTGGCGCTCTTGACCTCGCGAGTGCGGATCTCGGTGGCCGGCACGACCCAGAGCTCGCCCTGGAATCGCTCGAACTGGGTGAGGGTGCTGGTCAGGATCTCGGTGAGGCCGTCGCAGAAGGCGCGGTTTGCGGGGTCTTCGCCCACGTTGGTGAACGGGAGGACCGCCATGTGCTGCTGCTCGGGGACCGCCCGGATGTTCAGCAGCGCCCTGAGCGCGTTGCGGGCGGCGGGCACGGCCGCAAGCAGCACCAGCGCAACCATCGCAGCACCGACGGGCAGCGTGATCGCCGGGCGCAGCCGGCGGCGCACGGAGGAAATCGGGGGCGCGCCCGGAAGCGTCGAGACGGTGGCCGACGTCAGGGCACGTCGCACGCTCTTCACGTCGGCGATCAGGTCGCGGGCGCGCTGGTAGCGCTCGTCGGGGCGCTTGCGCAAGCACTTCGCGACGATCGCCGCGAGCTGGGGCGGAACCCCCGTTCGCACGCTCTCGACGGGCGGGAAGTTGCCGTCCGCAATCGCTTCGAGGACCAGGCGTTCGCCATCCGCCACGAAGGGGAGATGGCCGGTGAGCATCTCGTACGTCGTGACACCCAGCGACCAGATGTCGGTGCGCTGGTCGAGCACGTCCCCGCGCGCCTGCTCGGGGGACATGTACGAGACCGTGCCTGCGATCTCGCCGGTGTCGCCGGCTCGCGCCCTGCCGACCAGGGTGGCGATGCCGAAGTCCACGATCTTGGGGACGCCGTCCCTGGTCAGCATCACGTTTGCAGGCTTGATGTCGCGGTGGACGATCCCGTGCTCGTGCGCCTGGGCCAGCCCCTCGGCCGTCTGGATGGCGATGGTGAGGGTGTCGTCGATGCTAAGGGGGCCGCGGGCCAGCCGGCTCCTGAGGCTCTCGCCGTCGTAGTAGGCCATGCAGATGAAGACCTGGCCGTCGGCGGTCTCGTCGATCTCGTGGATCGTGCAGACGTTGGGGTGGTCGAGGGCGCTCGCGGTCCGCGCCTCCTGCTCGAAACGCCCCTTGGCCGCCGCGTCGCGGGTCAGCTCGGGCGGCAGGAACTTGAGCGCGACGAAGCGCTTGAGCCGGATGTCCTCGGCCTTGTACACCACCCCCATCCCGCCGCCACCCAGCCGCTCGAGGATCGTGTAGTGAGAGAAGGTCTCGCCGATCACGCCTCACTCCGGTCCCAAGACGCTCGGTGCAGCGCCGCGACCCTGACCCGCCGACTCGTTCTGCTCGACATGCCGTTGACTCTAAGTCTCCTTATCGTACACGCCCCGTGCCTTGTCAAGCCGCAGCTGCGCTCACCGTCGAGCGCGATAATGGCCCCATGCACCGGCTCTCGCCCACGGTCACGGCCACGACGTCGCTGCTGGCCCTCGGCTTCGCAACGTCGGTGGCGCAGGCGGTTCTCCTGCGCGAGGGGATGGCCGCCCTCGGCGGCTCGGAGCTCGCGTGGGGCGCGGTCCTGGCCCTGTGGTTGTGGGGGATGGGAATCGGGGCGTGGGTGGGGACCCGGCGTGGCGGCCGCGGCTTTGCGGTGGTGGCGCCGGGCCTTGTCCCCGTGCTTACCGCCGCCGGGGTCGTCCTGATGCGCGCCGCACCGGCGCTCACCGGCACGGTGACGGGCGAAGCCGCGACGACCTGGCGCGGGCTCTGGGTGTGGGCCGTGGCGGTGATCGTGCCGGCTGTGGTGGGTGGGTGGAGCTTCCCGGTGGCGGCGGCCGCTCTGAGCGGCGCGAGCGGTGCGGCCAAGGCCTACGCGCTCGAGAGCGGCGGAGCGATGGCGGGGGGGCTCGTCTTCACGTTCCTGCTGGCGCAGCAGGGGTCGGTGACGGCGCTCTGCGTCGCGGCTGGCATCTCTCTGGCCGCATGGCTGGCGACGCGTGGCCGTCCATGGCTTGCCGTGCTGCCGCTGGCTGCCGGGGTGATCGTGGCGGCACCTGGGGACCGGATCCTTGCAAAAGCCGGCTGGCGCTGGTCAGGCAGGGCGGGGGAACTTGCCGCCTGGCGGGAGACGCGCCAGCAGCGCCTCGAGTTTTCGGCCGGTGCGCCGGCCGCACTCTACGCCGACGGCCGGCTCCTGGCGAGCTTTCCCGATCCCTACCGCGCGGCACCGCGCGCGCACCTCGCGCTCCTGCTGCACCCGAACCCGACGAGGGTGCTTCTGCTGGGAGGGACCGCTGACGGGAGCGTGCCCGCCATGCTGCGCGAGCCCGACATACGGCTCACCGTGGTCGAGGAGGATGCCACCCTCGCCGACCTGCTGCCGCTCTGGTTCGGAGTGCCTCTGGCGACGGCGCTCGCGGACCCGCGGGTGACGGTAGTGGGCAGCGACCCGCTGCGCGCGGTCAGGCGCGGCGGGACCTGGGACGAGATCGTGCTCCTGGACGGCGACCCGACCACGCTGCGGCACGACCGCACGCGCACGGTGGAGTTCTTCCGCGCCTGCGCCGGGGCTCTCAAGAAAAACGGCGTCCTGGTGGTGCGCGTGGGGGTTGGGGACACCTACCTGGGTGGTGTTGGCGGGCGGCTGCTGGCGATCACCACTGCCACGCTCCGGGAGGCCTTCCCTAGGGTGATCGCTGTCCCGGGCGAGGAGGTCCTGCTGGTTGCCGGCCGCGAGGGTGCGAGTCTTTCTGCGGATCCGACGGTCCTCGCAGAGCGCTGGCGCCGCAGGGGCGCGGTCGATCCGGAGTTCGGGCCCGAGATGATTCCGCTGCTGGTAGACGCCGGGCGCGCCGCCACGTTGGAGGCGTTCCTGGCCGAGCGCCCCGCCCCGGTCAACCGGGCGCGGCACCCGCGCGCGGTGCTGCTGGCCGCGGCGCTTCATGAGGCGCGGGGAACCCCCCCGTTGCTCGCGGTGGCACGGGCGCTGGAGTCAGGGTCCACCGTGCCGCTCCTCGTCTGCCTCGCCGCCGTGCTGACCGTGCTGCTGGTGCGGGGTACGCGCGGCGCCAGCCTGGGTGTCGAGGCCGCCGCGGTCGTCGGCTTCGCCTCCATGGCCTGGTGGCTTCTGCTGCTCGCGGGGTGGCAGGCAACGATGGGCTCGGTGTACGCCGAGGTCGGAGCGCTGTCGGCGGCGTTCATGGCGGGGCTCGTGGGAGGCTCGGTGGTCGCTCGCAGGCGATCGTCCACCGAGGGCGGATTCCTGCCGGCGGTGCTGGTCGCGGGATCCGGTGTCTCGCTGCTGATCGCGGTGGGTGTTCCGCTGGCGTGGCCCCGGGCCACCATCGTGCCGCTCCTGCTGTTGGCCGGCTCGCTCACAGGTGCGGCTTTCCCGGCGGTGGCCTCGCTGGCCGGAAGGGGCGAGACGCGGCGTGGGGCCGGCAGGGGCTTCGGCGCCGACGAGGCGGGCGCGGGGGTCGCGGCGCTGGCGGTGGGCCTGCTCA
>Ga0315296_10000758_pt1 | contig 29033 bp, 30 predicted proteins | sample YL17G14_18_MG_FD_203921 | JGI IMG/M metagenome (GOLD analysis project Ga0315296, IMG submission 203921) | Sediment microbial communities from Yellowstone Lake, YNP, Wyoming, USA - YL17G14_18 | ecosystem: Environmental > Aquatic > Freshwater > Lake > Sediment | place: USA: Wyoming | collected... | reverse complement strand
GGCTTGGCGATAGCGCCAACCTGGATAGTAGCGGTCGGCCCGCAGCTCGTGAGAGCCCGTCGGAACTTATCCGCAGGGTAGGCCACTTTCTTTTCCGGGCCCGAGAACATCTGCACCGGCAGGGACTCGTTGGCTATGGTTTCCCCCTTCCTGTCCTGGAGAAACATCTTGCAGCCATCCGAGCTGTAGAGGACCCCAACGACCTCTGGCTGGTGTTTGCGGATAGGCTTTATCCAGGTCTTGGTCTCGATGATTACCTCCGTATCGAGCTCCTCGGGCACCACATCGGGATAATTGACAAAGGGTGTCCGCTCCAGTTCAACGGAGACATCACCCAGCTTCAGCGTATCCTGGTCGCCGACACTCACTTCCACTTCAGCACCATTGAAGTGCCGCAAGGCAAAGTTCTTGACCCCATGCCCCTTCATTAACCAGTTACCCTCCGGGAAAGCCAGGGCTACAGTGAGGTGTCCCATTCGGTAGCCATCGGTAGCCGTAAGCTGAAGAGTTCCACCCTGGGACTCGGCATAGACACAGGCCAAGTTGACTGGAGTCTCCTCAGCCATGAAGGGTGTTACCCTTCTCAGTGCTCCGGCCAGTTTATCGCCATCGACCTTGACGCTGGCCGTTACTGTCTGCTGTTCCATAGCAGCACCTCCTTAATATATGTGTCATACGTGCGCTTCTGGGACTTCCCATTCGGGCCCAGTACGACTTCCTCACCATCAATGACTAGCTTGACTTCCGGCATGTTCCTTTTCTCCTTTCTCCTCTAATTTCATTAGGCCACAGTAGCCCTCCGATTTTGACGTCCAGAGGGCAACCTCTTTCTCGCCGTCGTAGGTCAGTTCACAGGCGATACCCTGGGAGAGGTTCCTTTTGAACCCCTCCCACAGTTGCTCAAGTCTTTCCATGTGGCCTCCTTTCAGAGAGAACATCATCTATGGCGGACTCGACCACGTCCCACCAGCAGTTGCCCAGCCCAGCTTCGACACCCTTCTTCACCCGAGCTATCTCCTCTTCGGTCAGCTCTATACCCATAGCTTTGGCGGGCTCAAGGATGTCGTCCATTACGAGCTGATAGATAGGTTCCTCTTTCTCTTCCTGGCCAATGACTTTAATCACCTTCCAGTTGTCATTGCCCTCATCCTCACAGACCACGATGATATCCTTATCTTTTTTCTGAAAGGCAAAGGCCCAAACACGTTCGCTGCCCTCTTCACCCGCCAGCTCCCTGAGCTTATCGCCCGTGTATGATTTCCCAACCTCTATCATGTCTTGGTCACCTCCTCATCTAATCATCTCTTGGCTTTCCTTAAAGCAGGATACACTCTTGACTGGAGGCCATCCCAGCCTGAAGTAAACGAAGCGCATCCATACGACGTTGCCCAGGTTGGTCCGACCTACCCAGTGCAGGACAAAGGCTTTATCCGGCCGGCTTACTCCCACCTGGAATATGGTCGTGTCAACCTCGAGCTGGAACACCCTATTGCCATTCGACTCCCTAGCAACAGCTTCTTTCAGCCCCTTGAGGCCAAGGTTAAAGGTCTCCCCCGCGACAATTACCTCTTTTCTTTCCATCACAGCCCTCGCTTTTCCAGCTTGTTAAAGAGGTCAGTCAAATGGCCACCCTTCTCCCGCTCTCGGCCTTTAGCTGGGGATAACGGTGCCGGAGCTGGTGTAACCTGGCCTCCATTGTTCATGTACTCCTCAACGTGCTTACATGTCCGTGACGTGCCCCGCTTGAATGTCCACGCTGGGCAGTTACAGCTCAGGGCACCCTCCTCATCAACAGAGACGGTGTAAATCTTGTTTGGGTTAGAGGAACTGGGATACTGCCCTACCGGACGATAAGATTTAGCCATCTCTCAAATCCTCCGGTGTGAGCTCAGTTCTTACTCTCTGAAAGATGGGCCAGATAAGCTGTCCCGTCTTCGTGATGTCGTAGTATTTCACGGAGACCACCAGCATCGGCCTGACCCAGCTCACCAGGGCAGGCACCTTCGTCCCGTTCTGGAATGGGCTTTCCTCGGTCCTGATACGCTGGAGGGCCTCATACAAGTCCTGAAGGACTTTGACCTGGAAGCCTGACCCAGCGCACCCGACCCAGCGGAGCGTGCCGTTTTCGGGTTTCCCCAGCACGATTGCCCCCATCATGTCCACCCGCCAGCCCGTTCCCTTCGTGTAGCCACAGATGACGAAGTTGGCATACTTCGGGACTTTGAGCTTCAGCCAGTCCTGATTACGGCCGCCGGGATAATACAGGCCGTTCTTGGTCTTGGCCATGACGCCTTCCTGCTGAAGCTCTACGGCCTTCTGGTGCAGGGCTTTGCCATTGGTATCCACCCAGGGAGACAGCTTGACGGCTCCATTGGGAACCACTATCTTCTGGAGGATCTCCTTCCGCTGCATCAGGGTTGCCTGGGCTTTCCCGCCGGCCGTCAGGTCGAACTCGTCCACCCTTACCACGTCAAAGACCATGTAGGTGGCCGGATACTGCTTGGCCATGTTCTGGATGACCAGCGGGCCTCGCTTCCCGATGCGGTTTTGGATGCGATTGAAGTCGGGAAGCCCGTTCTCTCCCAGGCACACCACTTCGCCATCTATGTCCGCGCTGGAGGCCTTGATGAGCTTAGCTACATCAGCCAGCTCCGGAAACTGGGCCGTGAAGTCGGCCCCACTCCGTCCTTGAAGTGAGGCCGACCCACCCTGCTTGCGAGCGACAATCCGGAGGCCGTTGTATTTCCATTCCCAGATATAGTTGGGGCTATCAAACGGTTCTGTCCCGGTTTCCGCTAACATAGGTTTTATTGCTTCCATCATGCCACCCCCGCTGTTTCCTTAGCCTTCTGGCTGACGTTGATGGAGGCCATGAGCGCATCCACCAAGTCCATCGCCTTCTCTTCCGTCGGCGCCTGGACGGTGATGGGCTGGCCAGCGACCTTGGCCTGGATGACCTGCATCAGGGCATCCCGGTACTGGTTTTGATACTTGGTCAGGTCGACCGTGTCCGAGGCCAGCGTCTTATTTCAGCGAAAAGAATACCGGTCGGGAAGGGAGGAGAAGAACCTCCTGGGGGTTCAAAAGAGAGGTCTTTAAGCCTTCAGCGGGTTCAGAGACATAAAAGGGAAGTTATGGATAGTGGGACAAAGGTAACCCGGGGCGACAAAGGTGACCTTGGGCAACCAGGGTGACTTGGCGAGAGCGGGGCGAAGCGCTGCCGGCGACCTGGCACCAGCCCCCAAACCGCCATCATTGGTGGCAAGCCTTTAAGGGCTTAGGCGAAGCGGGGTCAGCAGATAGAATACCTCGGCAAAGCCCCGTGTCGGCTAGAATCGCATCCTAGAGCCTCAGTTATTGTAAAGTAGGCTCAAAGAGGCTAATTTAAGCTGGGTGAGGCTAAAAGAGGCGGGTGACCTAGAGAAACTCGGGATGCCAGGTTTCGCTCTACAGCCTGAACCATGGCCCGGTCAAGCCCTATCCTCCTCAACGTAGTGGGGAGGTCCATTCAATCCAGGCTACCCGGCCAAGGCTCTCGATATCCTCTCGAGGTCCCAACGCAGTAATTCAAATGGGTCTATCATGACGTTGCGTTTTTCGGACTAAATCGGCCGGCGTCTCGGAGCAAATCGGCCACCCTGATGTCGCTGTCAAGGGAAAATGTCAGGTATTTGTGACGAGCGATTCTGTCAGTAAGGTTGGTGACGGCATCGTATTTTGCGAGATCGGTGGCGCGTGTGCGGGCGACCTGGTTGAATAAACAGTCGGTCCGGGAGCGGCCAAGTATTTACGCACTGTTCCCCGACTCATGCCCAGTTCCCTGGCTATAGCTTGAATGGCCAATCCTCGGCGTCTGGCTGCCTGCACAGCTTTCCAGTCAGCCACTTTACGTGGAGTAGGGCCTCTTCGTGGCATATTCGACAGAATTGAAGTGCGCTCGTGGCTGCTGACGTTGTCCAGGATGACGTGCAGTTCACCGGACGGGTAGGCATGTAGCAAATGGGCCATGAAGGCGATGAACTCCTTTGAGCGGTGGCGCTCCTCAATGCTGTGTATGACGCGTCCAGCGTGGACTTCCAGGGCAGCGTAGAGTTGGACGGTGCCATTCCGCTTGTAGTCATGGGTACGCCGTTCGATCTGACCGGGACGCATGGGTAACAGAGGCTGAGTCCTGTCCAGTGCTTGAACCTGGGTCTTCTCATCGACGCAGACGACCACGGCGTGCTCCGGCGGGTGGAGATACAACCCCACCACGTCTACCACCTTGGCGGCAAAGTCCGGGTCGGGAGAACGGGAGAAGATACCTACCTGATGGGGCTTCAAGTCGACCTGACGAAGAATGCGATGAACCGTGTCCCGTCCTACCGCTGTGGCCTGGGCAAGCGTCCGCACGCTCCAGTGGCTCTCGGCTTCGGGTTTTTGGGTACAAGCTGTCTCAATGACCCGCAGCCGGTCGGCATCAGAGTATTGCCGAGGCTTGCCCGGGCGAGGCCGGTCCTCCAACCCAGCCAGCCTCTCACGGATGAACCGCCGTCGCCACATGCTAACGCTCTGCCATCCCAAACCGATTTCCTGACTGATGGCCTGGTTAGTTTTTCCAGCTGCCGCGGCCAACAGCAGTCGGGCGCGCTGAACCTGTCGATAGGGAGCGGTTCGCGAGACCGCCATGGTTTCCAATACTCCACGTTCCTCGGGGGTAACTGTAACGGGCACTGCTTTTCTACTCATGCCTCATGACTGCATTGACTAATTTCTCCTTTGATAATCTATCTCCACCAAGCATACTAGCTTGTCCAGGCGGTGGTGATGCTTCGATTCTACTTGCCGTATCTCTCAAAAACTCTCTTAGCAGTTTAGGTTTCCGGGCTATATCGTCAAGGTGTTCTAGTAATTGCTTTTGGAAGGGATTAAGGCGTTCCTCAAACATAGCCTTTTGCGCTAGGCAGTCTTTCACGGTTAGCCCGCTCTGTTTGAGGCTGGCATAGGTATCTATCACTTCAGCAAGGTCAGGGCTTATTGATAATGCCTTATCCCGGTGTCCAGCACCGATAAGGCTTTCAGCCTTTGCCATATCGGGTAGGCTTTGAAATATGGCATTTTCTATACTCTTAACTACCGGGTCTACATTCTCTCCAAATATGCGGACAAGCCTTTTTCCTGATTCCCCAGTATAAGTTTTTGCAAATATAGCCAACTTCAACCGTTCAAGCCCTTGCTGGTTAATAGCACCCTTTGCCTCAGATATTGTCGCTCTCTCTGCTGCTGGGATTGTTGAAACAAAATGATTAACTATATTCTCGTTCGCCTTTGACCTTAGCGATTGGTCAATAGTTTGCTCTTCACCTACTTGGAGAGTGCTAATTACGTTATCTGAGAGGCGTCCAGCGTCCTGCAAGGCTCTTTCGTAAGGTGACATACCCATGATAGCCCCTACATTCGCCTCAGAGACAAATGCTACCCTGTCCACCTTACTCAGGCGTTCCCTTACCAGGACTGGGTTTCTAATAGCTTTAATATCCTTCTCATCAAAGCCGTATCTTTCAGCGTTCTTTGTCAGTATGTCTTTGTAAAGTTGATAGCGTTCCGGGAAGTCTTGTGCTGCTTTGCGTAATGCCAAAACACGCCCGTTGCCACTTTCTACTACCAAATCAGAGCCTATAATCATCGGCCCGGTATCTATGAAGCCGCTATCCTGTAGCAAGGCACGGGGGTTAAGGTTCTTTGCCATTGTCTCAACCTGTACCCGGCTGGCTGCCCTATCCCTTAGCCTCGGCTGTATCTCTTGGGGATAATCCGGGTTAGGTTGTAATGTGTCAGTATGTGAGGCAATAAGATCGTCAAGGTTAAGCACTCTATATTGGAATTGGTATGTCTTATCCATTTCAGCCGGGTTAGCGCCAAAGGCTTCAGTTTCTATCCCCACCAATGTTCTGGTTCTCCCAGCTACAACCATCATTTCCCCCCTTCACTCTTTTTTAAAGGAAACACCTTGCCAGTTCTATCTAAGCGAAATTCGTTGGCTGGTGACTTGTTAAGCCTCATGCTGCACCCCTGTGACTCCCACCAGGCTAGCCCTGCGAATGCCGACGGTAGTCCTAATAGAGAATTTGAGACTGCAACAGTCAACACGCCGCCAAGACAGCGTGTTGACAGTTGCAGCCTCTGACCACTCAGTTAGGGCAGCCGGGTTAAACACGGCAGCCTAAGTGAAATAGGAGCCGAATGAGGAGCTTATCTCTGAGATAGAGTGCCGCGCTTTCGAGCTGTTCTACTTCGCTTGGTTCGAGATATGTTTTCATTTCTTAGTGCTATAATGGGTCGGGGGAGTAAGGAGCAGAACAGAACAGGGCAGGCTCCCCATGCCTCCTTCATCTGATAAGTTGCCCTTTCTCCCCCATATGTTGAGGCTTTAATCTCCTGGGTCTGCCGCCCAAAGCTCCCCATGCGCGACGTTGTTCCGAAGTCGCCTTGCGAGCAAGGCTGGCTTGACCTTTTCTGCCGATCGCTCGAAAGTACTCACTGCCATACCTAGCCAGAGTCGTCATCCCACCTTTGCCGCCTGCGTCCTTGACAGATATAATCTGACCGTGAAAATCATCCATAAACAAAAGAGAAAGCTGGCTTCAATTGCCAGCTTAACAGAAGATTCGACCTACCAGAAGGTGATTTTACATGCGAAGTAAAATAATCTTTAGGGCAGGCTTGCAGGTTTGATGTCAAGGAGCTGCGACAGCTTCACTACTGCTCTTTGTATATTTTCCGCATTGGGACCTACCTTTGAAGTGAATTGGTCGATTTGGTCGCTTATTTTATCATACGTGAGGTGGTGCACATAATGTTGAAACCACCACTTGGTATGCTTATCTAGCGCACTTGGGATCTCCTTTGCGCCTGCATCCTTGGCTTTCTGCTCAAAACGGGCAAGTTCAGTGCCAAGTTTAGCCATAAGCCCCGTCCTGCCTTTGGCTCGATAAAGAGACACCACATTAACCGCCCATCTTTCTGAGGGTAATGGAAAGTTACCACCGAGTAATGCTTGAATCCGCTCGTCTGATAGCTTGTCGATTAGAGTTACCCCGGAGGCAGTATATATCTGCTGTTCCAGTCTCGAAACGTCCCTCTGCAATAACTCCTCTGCAGCCCAGGGTGCTCGAAGATTCCACTTGTATGCGAGTTTGGTCAACCCTAATATATAGGGCTTCAATTCTTCACATATCTGGGCATTCCTTTTCTCAAACTCGTCTGCTGAAAACTCCGCGTGGGGAGGTACGTTTTGCAGGTAATTCCTAAGGCGGTGTAAATCCGTAGCCCAGGCAACAAAGTCGTGAGGTGGTTTTTTGGTTAATACGTGATTGACGTCAAGAAGTATTTGAACTTTAGTCAATTGTGTAACTAGCGAGGCGTATGGCTGTTTTAACTGGTCCCATTCAACAACAAACCTGCTCTCCTTCTCATACAGTTGCAGGAGTCCATTAATAGCTATTTGCTTTATCCACTCAGGCGGTAACAATCTCGGCATTTAACCACGACGCCCCAATAATATCCGATTCATAAATGAGAGGATTCTTTATTTCGACAAAAGCCAATCTACAGGCCCTTGTTCGTCATATACTTTCAATGCGTCCTCAGCGTCCACGAACTGTGTATAGCGTTCCGTCATAGCAAGTGTGGAATGCCCGAGTAACAATTTCAAGCCCTTCATGTCTCGGGTATGCTTCAGGGTGACAGTTGCGCCAGTATGACGTAGCTTGTGCACTGAGCCTTTCAGATGCTGCAACCCCGCGTCTTCCTTGAGACGGCGTACTATCTCTTGGACGCCGTGCTTTCCAAGAGGTCGACCTTCCTCAGTTACCCAAAGGGCATCGTGCTCAAATTCATTTCCGCGAAAGCTCAGATACCGCCACAGATATTTCTTAGTCTGGGGGCTGAAGCCGGCAATTCGAGGCTTACCGGTTTTGCTCTTTCGTATTAGTAATCGTTGTTTGTCCAGGTCTATGTCACCGAGTTTCAGTTGAGAGCATTCCTCCAATCGAATGAAACTGTCCAGGAATAACATCAGCACGGCCCTATTCCTAGCAGCTAACATTTTCTGTCGGGTTGTGGTGGCGACCTGCCACTCGTGGTCAAGAATCTTGAGGAAAGCTTCTATGTGTTCTGGCTTATAGGGTTCAACGGGTGCCGCCTTTGGCGGTTTTAGAACAATACCGTCAATCGGGTTTTGTTTGACGTATTTCTCGCTAACAGCCCACGTGAAGAACCGTTTGAGCGAGTAGTAGTGATGCCATCGTGAATTCTCGTCACGCTGAACGCGTCTAATGACGCCGTGGCCAAGAGAAAAGATTGCGGGGTTGGAAGCAATGAAATGAAGAAACTCTTGGATGTCTCGTTTGGTGACCGAGCATGGTCCGTCTTTGCTGTTTTCCCGGGCCCAACGAATGAAGTAAGAAACGTGCCCACAATAACCCTTGATTGTCTTTGGTTTAACCTGGGTCTCGAGGTCGATTCGGAATCCTGTAAGTAACCACTCCCATGATACAGTTTGGGCCATTGCTTTTGGGGAGCCTGCCCGTTCAGGTAGTCTAGACTAGCCTCGACCGAGTCTGACTTTTTTCTTCATTCAGGTTGTCTAGAACTGACCTCTCCTATCTATGGTCGGGGTGGGCGGATTTGAACCGCCGACTACCTGAACCCCATTCAGGTGCGCTACCAGGCTGCGCTACACCCCGATTGACCCTATTATACTAGCATAAATGGATTTTCTGGACAATAAAGGTGCTCGCCCTTGCAGTCGCCAGCCAGTTTCAGTAGTATTTAAGCAATGAACTGGCTGGTCGGTCTACTCGATAGTCTCTCCCCGGTGCGGGCCGCGCTCGGCTTTGTCATTGTCTTCTTTCTGCCCGGCTTCGCCTGGACGTTCGTCTTCTTCCGGAAGCTCCACCACCTCGAGAGAATCGCTCTATCCTTTGGGCTTTCGATTGCTATCGTCACACTTAGCGTCATCGTCATGAACGTCATCCTCAATGTGCGCATCAACAGCGTTAACTCCCTGCTGACAATTCTGGCGGTCAGCATTGTCCCCCTCCCCTTCTATTACCTCCTGAGACGCATCAGAAAGCCAGAGGATACCCCGCCCGAGGACGAGAAATGAAATGGGACGTGGCAGTGGTCGGCGCCGGCCCCACGGGCAGTCGGGTGGCTTACCACTTAGCGGGGCTGGGCTTCGGGGTCGCCGTGCTCGAACGCCGGCCGGACATCGGCGGCAAGGCGGCCTGCACCGGCATCGTCGGGCGGGAGTGCGTTGAGGCCTTCGCCATTGAAAACGATGTCGTTCTGAGACAGGCGAATCGCGCCACGCTTTTCTCACCTTCCGGCAACAGAATCGAACTCCACCGCGGGGAGCCCCAGGCTTACATCCTGGACCGCGCCGCTTTCGACTGCGCGATGGCGCAGCGCGCCCGGAGCAAAGGCGCCGAGTATTACCTGAACACAACCGTTGAGAGCGTCGAGCGCGCCGATGACAAAGTCATAATAGAGACTACGCAAGGGAATTTTGAGGCCAGAGCCGCCGTCATTGCCGCTGGCTTCGGTTCCGGGCTGACCGACGGACTGGGCAAATTCGCCGATTTTACCGCCGGAGCTCAGGCGGAGGTCGAAAGCAAGTCCGCCGAGGTTGAAGTCTACTTCGGGCGAGAGGTGGCGCCGGGGTTCTTCGCCTGGCTGGTGCCGACGTCACCGGGCAAAGCCAGAGTGGGTCTGCTTTCGCGCGAGAACCCCACCCTCTACCTCAAGAGACTCCTGACATCACTCGCGGACCAGGGCAAAATCGACTCTGCAGAAGTTGAGATAGGTCATGGCGCCATCCCCCTCAAGCCCCTCCCCCGCACCTACGGCGACCGTCTCCTGATGGTCGGGGACGCGGCCGGTCACGTCAAGCCCACCACGGGGGGCGGCATCTACTATGGACTGCTCGGCGCGGACATCGCCGCCCGGACTCTGCGTAAGGCACTGCAAAGCAACGACCTGTCAGCCAGAAGCCTCGCCCGTTACGAGCGGGAGTGGCAGCAACTACTGGGCCGCGAGCTGAGGACCGGCTACTGGGCGAGAAAGCTTTTCGAAAAGCTCAGCGACCGTCAAATCGATAATATTTTCGACATCGTGAAACGGAACGGCATCAATGAAGCCCTGCTCAAAGAAAAAGGCCTTCCCTTCGACTGGCATAGCAAGGCGATTTTGAAACTGCTCGAGCACCAGGTCGTCGCCAGCGCCGTGAATGTCTTCCGCCTGCCCCGCAATTGACCGGCAGCGGTCAGAAAGTTTAGAATATTGGCTATGACCGATAACAATCTCAGCCTCAGCGAAACCGCCACCCTTTACCTCGCCACGCTTAAGCCCGAAGAGAGAGAAACCAGCCAGTCGGAAGTCAATCGGTTCGTCCGCTGGTTTGGCGCGGAGCGGGCAATCGCCCGGCTCGCCCCGCCGGAAGTGGCCAACTATGCCGAACGACTGTCCCTGACCGATGCCGACTATATCCAGAGGCTGGAGCAGGTGCGCGCTTTTCTCATCTGCGCCGGGAAGAAAGGCTGGACGCCCGCTAACCTCTCCATCCACCTGAAAGCCAAGAAGATGAAGCCGGGGCCGGCAAGGCCGGGGCGACCGGCGCCCGAGGTCATTCACCTGACCAAAGAGGGCCACGAGGGGATGAAAACCGAGCTTACCGAGTTGAGGAGCAAGCGCCCTCACCTTATCGAGGAAATCCGCAAAGCGGCGGCCGACAAGGACTTCCGCGAGAACGCTCCCCTCCACGCCGCACGGGAGAAGCTCGGCTACCTCGAAGGCCGCATCATCGAGCTTGAGGAGACGCTGAAAGTGGCCCGGACAATCGACGATGCACCAAAGTCTTCGGTCAAGACGGGCATCGGCGATAGCGTGGTGCTTCAGGACCTGGCTTCCGACGAGGAGATGAAGTACCGGATTGTCACCCCCAAAGAGGTTGACCCCACCCAGGGCAAAATCTCGAGCGTCTCGCCCATCGGCAAAGCTCTACTGGGGCGAGGGGAGGGGGACATCGTGGAAATCAGCGTGCCGGCGGGGAAACTGCGCTATCAGGTCAAGCGCATCGAGCGCTAGCCGGCGCGGTTGTGCTATAATTTTACTGGAACGTGGGGATATAGCTCAGTCGGGAGAGCGCTGCGCTCGCATCGCAGAGGTCGGGGGTTCGAGTCCCCCTATCTCCATAATTCCACTGATACCGACAGGCAAAACCTTCCCCTCGCACTGTCTCCCCCTCTGTTGATGGCTTCGGCTAGTCGATGGCCTGTTTATTGAACTCACTCTATCCCCGTGCCCACCTGAATAAACCAGAAAGCAAAGCGCCCGCAACCTTCACCCCTCAAGGAAAACGATAGTACTGACACTGCCTCGTGGTATAATGTTAATATCCGCTGGGGAGAGGTGGCAAAGGGGGGTTGCGGACGCCCCACCGTCTTGATATCGTATTAGTAAAGGCCACTGGCAGATAGATTAGGAATGGCAGTATGCCGGCAACTATTCTGGAAGTTAGGGACCTGAGGACTTACTTCCACACTGACGAAGGAATAACTAAGGCCGTGGATGGCATATCCTACGATGTCCGCGAGGGAGAGACATCGGCCCTGGTGGGCGAAAGCGGCTGCGGCAAGTCGGTCAGCGCTCTGTCACTCGTCAGATTGGTGCCCTATCCGGGAAGGATTATGGGCGGGCAAGTCCTCTTCAATGGGGAAGACCTCCTGCAGGTCCCGGAAGCCAAGATGAGAAAAATCCGGGGCAAGCACATCGCTATGGTCTTCCAGGAGCCGATGACTTCCCTGAATCCGGTTATGAACATCGGGGAGCAAATTGCCGAGCCGTTGAAAGCGCATCTCAAGATGGATGAGAAGGCGGCCCGCCGCCGGGTCATCGAGTTGCTGAACCTGGTGGGCATCCCGGACGGCGACCGGCGTTACCGCGATTACCCTCACCAGTTCAGCGGCGGCATGAGACAGAGAGTCGTCATTGCCATGGCTTTGAGCTGTAACCCCAGCATCCTAATCGCCGATGAACCGACCACGGCGCTCGATGTCACCATCCAGGCTCAAATTCTGGATATGATGACGGGGCTGGCCCGGCAGTTCAACACCGCCCTCATACTAATCACGCACAACTTCGGCATCGTGGCACGCTACGCCGATAGAATCAACGTGATGCGCGCCGGCAAGATTGTTGAGTCGGACTCGGCCGATAGTATTTTCGCCGAGCCTCAGCACCCCTACACGCAGGCGCTGCTCAAGTGCGTGCCGCGCCTGGAGACAGGCTAGAACGTGGAGTCCCGCCGTATACTTGAGCTAAGGGCAAACGCTATGAATGACCATCTAATCGAAGTTAGAAATCTGAAAATGTACTTCCCGATTCTTTCGGGAGTTCTCCTGCCGCGCAAAGTCGGCGAAATCAAGGCAGTTGACGACGTCAGCTTCTTTATCCGGCGCGGCGAGACCCTGGGACTGGTCGGCGAGAGCGGCTCGGGGAAAAGCACGCTGGGACTGTGCCTGCTACAGCTATACCGGCCCACGGCGGGGGAAGTGCTCTACCAGGGGCGAAACCTGGGTCAAATCAGGGGCGGGGACCTGCGCCGGGCCCGACGCAAGATGCAAATGATTTTCCAGGACCCCTATGGTTCACTTAATCCGAGGATGACCGCCGCCGGTATCATCACCGAACCACTGCAGATTCACCGCTTGATGCCGCGCCGGGCTTACCGCAAGCGCGTGGAGGAACTTCTCACCCTGGTAGGACTGAGTCCCGGCCAGGCGAACCGTTATCCCCACGAGTTCAGCGCCGGCGAGCGCCAGCGTATCGGCATGGCCCGCGCCCTGGCGGTCGACCCCGAATTCATTGTCTGCGACGAGCCGGTCTCCGCGCTGGACGTTTGCGTTCAGGCACAGATTCTGCAACTCCTGGCGGACCTGCAGTCCCGGCTGAATTTGACCTACCTCTTCATCGCGCACGACCTGGCGGTAGTGGGCTCGATGAGCAACCGCATCGCTGTTATGTACCTGGGCCGAATCATCGAGCTGGGCAGTCGAGAGCACGTTTTGCGCCGGGCCGTTCATCCTTATACCAGGGCGCTCCTGGCCGCGATACCGGTGCCCGACCGCGCTATCGAGAAAGCCCGAAAGCGAGCGGGCCACCCGGTAGACGTGCCCAGCGCACTCCGTTCTCCGACCGGGTGCGGTTTCCGCCCGAACTGTCCGGAGGCGGATGCCTCCTGTCGCAATACGGCGCCAACTCTGGAGATGGTCGAGCCGGAGCACTGGGTGGCGTGCTGGAAAGCTCAATAGCCTGGTCAGACAGAACGGTGAAAATAGGTTACAATTAGTTAGGAGGGGTTCAGTTTGATTCTATTTGAACGCACTAAATGTCATTGCGAGGAGCACATTCGCTTCGCTCAGTGTAAACTAAGCGACGAAGCAATGACAGGTATGGTTTGTTTTAAGGCGTATCAAGGTTTAACACGTTTGTAATAGTTTAAGGCAGGTCTTACCGGGAGGGGAAGAGATGCGCGGCAAAGTCTGGCTAAGTATGGTCCTGGTCCTGGCGATTCTGGCAATAGGCTGCGGACAACGTACCGAATCGAGGGGAGGCGAGTTTACCCGGCTCTGGGACGAACCACCGACGCTCGACCCCCACCTCACCGGCGATGTTGACTCCGCCGTCATCGTGATTGAAATGTTCGGCGGACTGGTAACGCTCGACCGTAATCTGAAAGTGGTCCCTGATCTGGCGGAAAGCTGGAAGGTAAGTCCCAATGGCAAGACTTACACCTTCACCCTGAGAGATGATGCCGTGTTTCACAACGACAAGAAAGTCACCGCCGCCGACCTTAAATGGTCAATTGAAAGAGCGGCTGACCCCAAGCTTCAGTCGACCACGGTGGACACGTACCTCGGGGACATTGTTGGCATCAGGGAAAAACTGCGAGGGCAGAGCACAGAGGTAACCGGCGTCAAGGTCATCAATGACCGCACCATCGAGATAACTATCGACGCCCCCAAAGCCTACTTTCTGGCTAAGATGACTTATCCCACCGCGTTCGTGCTTGACCGCGAGAATGTGGAGTCAGGCCGTGACTGGTTCAAGACCCCGAACGGCACCGGGCCCTTCAAGCTGAAGGAGTACGTCCCGGGGGAGCTTATTGTCCTGGAGCGCAATGACCGGTATCACCTGGGACCGCCCAAACTGGACAGTGTCCGCTTCCTGCTCGCCGGCGGCACGCCAATGGTAATGTACGAAAACAATGAAATCTATCTGACGGGCGTGGGACTGGACGACCTGGAGCGCGTGCGCGACCCGTCCTCGCCGATGAGCAAGGAACTGCACCGCTCCCCGGCCGGCTTCCAGACCTCCTACCTCGGTCTCAATGTCACCCTGCCGCCCTTTGACGACGCGAAAGTCCGGCAGGCGCTGGCCCACGCCATCAACCGGGAGGAGATAGCCAGCAAAGTCCTGTCCAATCTGGTCAAGCCGGCTTACGGCATTCTGCCGCCGGGCTTCCCCGGTTACAATCCGGAACTGAAGGGCTTACGGTACGACCCGGCAAAAGCCAAAGAGCTGCTGGCGCAATCCAAATATGGACCTGACCCCGGCAAGCTGCCGCGCATTATCCTCACGGTGCCGGGGGCACTGGGCACGTCGGTGGGGCTGGACCTGGAAGCAATACTGGCGACGTGGCGGGACTCGCTGGGGGTCAACGTTGAAGTCCAGCAGGTGGAGTTTGCCACTTTCCTGCGCGACCTCCGTGACTACCGCCTGCAGATGTACGTCATCGCCTGGGTGGCCGACTATCCTGACCCCCAGAACTTCCTGGACCTGCTCTTTCACAGCCGGAGCCTCAACAACGAGACGCGGTACAGCAATGCCGAGGTCGACCGTCTGCTGGAGGCGGCCCGCGTGGAGCAGAATGAAAACACCCGCTTCACCCTCTACCGGCAGGCGGAAGACATGGTCGTCAACGAGGCTCCCCTGATACCGCTGTGGCACCCGGGTGAAGGCTATGTCCTGATTAAGCCGCAGGTGAGGGACTACCTGCTCCTGCCTGTAATCGTGCCAAAGTATCGCTATATCTATTTTGAGCAATAGGGGACAATGATGGGGGCTTATATCTTACGTCGCCTGCTGTGGACTCCTTTACTCCTGCTGGTGGTGGGGTTCGTCACCTTCGTCCTCGGGCTGTACGGGCCCGGCGACCCGGTCGAGGTGCTGATGCGCCAGTACCGCGACCCGGAAGTGGTGGCTCGAATCCACGCCCAGCGCGGGCTGGACAAACCCGTCATCGTGCAGTACGGCATCTATATCGGGAATGCTTTGAAAGGCGACCTAGGAGAAAGCTTTAAGTATCGCGGACAGTCGGTGACACAGCTGATAGGCAAGCGGATATGGGTCTCCAGCCAGCTGGGTCTTGCCGCCCTGCTCTTGTCCCTGCTTCTCGGCATCCCCCTGGGACTCTTTGCGGCGCTCAAGCAGGGGCGTTGGCAAGACACCGGCATCATCAGCGCCACTTTGCTCTTCAATTCCCTCCCCGTCTTTATTACCGCCCCCTTTCTCCTCCTGGTCTTTGTCCTGTGGCTGGGCGTCTTACCCAGTCAGGGCTGGGGAGGTCTGTTCGATACCCGCATCGTCATGCCCGCCCTGGTCCTGGGGATTCCCGGGGTGGCTTTCTTTGCCCGCATGAGCCGGAACAGCATCGTAGAGGTGCTCTCCCAGGATTATGTCAGGACGGCGAGAGCGAAGGGGCTAAGCGAATTCCAGGTGTACTGGCGTCACGTCCTGAGGAACGCCATGATTCCCGTCTTCACCATCGCCGGGCTGGGGCTGGCAACACTGGTCACCGGCGCCATCGTCACCGAGACTTACTTCGGCATACCCGGCGTCGGCCGCCTGGCGATAGATGCGTTCTTCTCGCGGGACTACCCCATCATTACGGCGCTGACTTTGATAATCGCCACCGCCTATGTTCTGGCCAATCTCATTGTGGACATCGGCTATCGATTTCTAGACCCGCGCATCCGGTACGATTGAGGGACTATGGTAATAGCAGAAAAAAGCGACAAGAAACGGCCGCGAGGGCGGAGCCTCTGGCTCTATGCCGGGCACCGGTTTGTCCACAACAAGAAGGGACTGGTGTGCCTGATTATCGTCCTCTTGCTCTACGGCGCCGGCCTGCTTGCCCCATGGGTTGCTCCCTACGATTACGACGAGCAGGACCTGGGCCGGGCATTACAGTCGCCCAGCTGGCAGCATCCCTTCGGCACCGATAGGCTGGGGCGGGACATGTTCAGCCGCATCGTCTATGGCATCCGCACCACGGTTATCGTGACCATCGCCGCGATGGCGGCCGGCGGACTCCTGCTCGGCATCGTTCTAGGACTGATATCGGGCTACTTCGGTCGCTTTGCCGATGGCCTGATTATGCGCATCGGCGAGGTCTTTCTCGCCTTCCCCGATATTCTGCTGGTCATTCTCATTGCCGCCACGCTCAAACCGAGAGTAACAGAATGGGTCTTGCAGGTCGAGCGGGCAACCGGCATCGGCGGCATCGTGAGATTTGGTGTCGTCGACTACCTGGTGGTGTTCGGCGCGCTGGCCATCGTCAGCTGGGTAGGTATGGCCAGGGTAGTCCGCGGGCAGGTTCTCGGCCTGAAGCAGAGCCAGTACATCCTGGCCGCCCGGTCGCTGGGGGCTTCGCACGGGAGGATAATCTTCCGCCACATTTTTCCCAACCTGCTGCCCCCGGTGATTGTCCTGGTCTCGGTCGGCATGGGGTCGATTGCCGGGTCTGAGGTTATGTTAAGTTGGCTCGGGCTGGGAGTCCAGCCGCCCGTGCCCAGCCTGGGCGTAATGATATGGGACAATGGGAACATCGGCGTTCTCCGGACGAATCCATACCTGCTTCTCTTCCCGGTGGCGGTGGTGGCCACCATCATCTTTGCCTTCAATCTCCTGGGTGACGCCCTGAATGATGCCCTGAACCCTCGCGCCAGGTAGACTCTGCGAATGGACGACCAAAAAGAGACGCCGCTGCCTGTCAGGACAGCCGGCAAAGTGAAGTCCCAGGCGACGGATTCCGACCCTGGGTTCATGGCCGTCTGGTTGTCCAGACAAAGGCAAGACAGCGCGGCGGTGTGACGACAGGCAAAGGAGGTTAGACCGTAAAACTATCGCTGGCAAAGCGGCTCAGTCCCGCATTACTCAAGGCGGGCATAATTGCATTCATCGCCAGCTTTTGCTCAGGACAGGGTCATCTTGACCCTTTCAGGCTGAGCGCCGGAGCCGCTGCTTTCCAATTAACAGTTTCTAAGCATACCAGCGGACAAAATCGTCCAGGCCAATCCGGGTGCTTTGATAGGTATTGATTCTGGCGTCAAAATCGGGATAGCCGATGGAAACCGCTATAACGAGCAGTTTCTCTCTCGGCAGACCCAGGAATTCACGTATGGCGTCAGGATAATTGGTCACCGATGCTTGCAAGCAAGTCCCCAGGCCGAAAGAATGTGCCGCCAGGCAGAGACTCTGGGCGAACAGCCCCATATCGAAGATTGACCAGGACGTCAGCGACCGGTCCGTAAAGAGGAGGATTACGGACGGCGCGCCGTAGAACCGGAAATTCATCAGGCGCAGTTCTTTCCTCTGCTGTTCATTCTCCCGTTCGATGCCCAGAGCCCGGAACCGGCGGGCGCCGTGTTCTTTGGCTCTCTGTTCCAGTTCCGGAGGCCAGTTTTTGGGCAGGGCCAGGTCCGGGTTCCCCGGCACGTCGGCTTCAGCTAGCTTTAGAAGTATCCGACTCAGCTCGTCTTTCCTCTTGCCGCTCACCACCGCCACTTCCCAGGGCTGGGTATTGGTGTAGGAAGGGCTTTTGCCCGCAGTCTCCAGCACCTTCTTCATAACGTCGTCAGGAATAGGAGTGGGCTTGAACGCGCGGAAGCTCTTTCTGGTCTTGATGCCTTCTATCAGTTCCATCTCACCCTCCATTGATTCTTTGATTTAGCCAATTCTACTTTTGGGCGCAAATCCTGTCAATAGGCAAAAAAAGGGGGATTCATTCACATTCGGCTTCTCCAAAGGTCATTGTTGTGAAAATAGAGTTGCGTGCACGCCTCAATCGTCTAATTTCACGCGGATGCCCATCCCCTTCAGGGTGAACCCTTCTGGGTGAACCCCTGTCCCCCTTCCCAAGCAGGGGGGGAGTTATGTAAAAGAGAGGGGGCGTGGTCCCCTCTCTAAATCTCTCTCCCCCGCTTCTCGTAGGAGCGGGGGATAAAGGGGGTGAGGTCCTTAGGTGTTTGGTCAAATCCTTTTTTCATATATTGTGGTGCCGAGGGAATCGGCATGAAGGAACACGAGCATAGTAAAGCAATTCGATTTGTTGAGATTGCCACATCCTTTTTCGAAGGATTCGCAATGACAAGGGAAAGAGACTGCCATTCGCCTCAGGCGGATTGCTTCGCTGCGCTCGCAATGACAAGTAGAGTTCCCCCCTTGAGAAAGCGCAAATTGTCTATTTGACTTACCTCTGCGGAATTGTTAAACTCGACTAGCCTGACGGCGCAACCGGAGTCGCTAAGTCGCCCCAAACACTACTCTCAATAAAAGAAGGAGTACAGCAGATATGCCCGAAAAAAGAATAAACGTGGGTATCATCGGACCGGGAAACATCGGCACCGACCTGATGTACAAAATCCTGAAGTATTCCAAGTATATGAACCTGAAGATGATTGTCGGCATCTACGCCACCTCAGATGGACTGAAAATAGCCGATAAGCTTGGAGTACAGAATTCCAGCGAGGGAATTGACGCCCTGCTCGAAGACAAGAGCATCAAGATTGCCTTCGATGCCACCACTGCCTCCGCCCATTTCAAGAACGCCAAACTGCTCAAGGAAGCCGGCATCAGGGCAATCGACCTGACGCCCGCCGCCATCGGACCTTATGTCTGCCCGGTGGTGGACATCGCCGCGCACGTGGATGCGCCCAACATCAACCTGATGACCTGCGGCGCGCAGGCAACAGTGCCTATCGTCGCGGCAATCGGGTCGGTCACCAAAGTGCCTTACGCCGAAATCGTGGCGACCATTTCCAGCAAGAGCGCCGGACCCGGCACCCGCCAGAACATCGACGAATTTACCCAGACTACGGCGCGCGCCCTGGAAAAAGTGGGCAAAGCGGAAAAAGGCAAGGCAATCATCATCCTTAACCCCGCCGAGCCGCCCATCTTGATGAGAAACACCATCTACACGGCCGTGAAAGAGCAGAAGAAGGACGAGATAATCGCAGCGGTCAACAAAATGGTCGAGAAAGTGAAAGAGTATGTCTCCGGCTACCGACTGCGCGTCCCGCCCATCTTCGATGATGAGAAAGTCACCACGATGATTGAGGTGGAAGGCGCTGGTGAGTACCTGCCCAAGTATTCCGGCAATCTGGACATCGAAACCTCGGCGGCGCTAGCCGTTGGCGACCTGATTGCCAGGAGAATGCTGGGGAAGGAGGCATAAGCCAATGAAATCGAATCGCAAGTTCGTCCGAATTGTCGACAATACTATGAGAGACGGCAGCCACGCCGTCAGACACCAGTTCACCGTTGAGGATGTCACCGCCATTGCTTCCGCCCTGGATGATGCCGGCGTCCCGGCCATCGAGATTTCCCACGGCGATGGTCTCGCCGGTCACTCCTTCCAGTACGGCTTTGCGCGCTGTTCCGATGAAGAGAAGATTACCGCCGTCAAGAAAGCGGCAAAGAAGGCCAAAGTATCAGTACTCCTTCTCCCCGGCATCGGGACCAGGGAGAACCTGCAGAAAGCCGTGGAATGCGGCGCGCAAATCGCCAGAATAGCCACTCACTGCACTGAAGCCGATATCTCCGAACAGCACATCAAGCTGTCCAAAGATATGGGGCTTGAGGTCTTTGGTCTTCTCATGATGAGCCACATGGAGCCGCCGGCCAAGCTACTGGAGCAGGCGAAGCTCTATGAAAGCTACGGGGCGGATGCGGTTTATCTTATGGACTCAGCTGGTGCGATGGTTCCTGATGCGGCCCGCGCCAGAGTGAGCGCCCTGAAAAACGGCCTGAAGATTCAAGTCGGTTTTCACGCGCACAATAACCTGGGGTTAGGCATCGGCAACACGCTGGCTGCCGTGGACGAAGGGGCAACTATCGTCGATGCGTGTGTGTGTGGACTTGGCGGCGGCGCCGGCAATGCCCAGGAGGAAGTCCTGGTGGCGGCGCTGGACCGCGCCGGCTACGAGACCGGCATCGACCTGTACAAGATAATGACCGTTGCTGAGGAGGTAGTCACTCCCCGCATGACCCGACCCCAGATTATCGATAAGGCGGCGTTAGCCCTCGGTTATTCCGGGGTATATTCGAGCTTCCTCCTGCATACCTATCGAGCGGCCGAGAGGTTTAAGGTAGCCCCGCTCGACATATTGATGGAGCTGGGCAAAATGAGGACGGTCGGCGGCCAGGAAGACCTGATTATCGATGTCGCCTACAAGCTGGCAAACAAAAAATAGCGGCGAGGAAAAGCAATGCGGAAAGAGAACTTTCTCAAACAAAAGCTGGCGGCCGGGAAATTCGCCTTGGGCATCTTCTGCGAAATTCCCTCGGGTTCGGTTATCAACGTCATTGGCTGCGCCGGCATCGACTTCGTTGTCATTGACTCAGAGCACGGGCCAATCAACATGGAGACCGCCGAGGATATGATTCGGGCGGCGGAAGTGGAAAAGATGAGCCCGATTATCCGTGTTGCCGAAAACCACCCGGCGCTAATCCTGCGGGCGCTGGACATCGGCGCGCACGGTGTCCAGGTGCCCCAAATCAGCACCAGGGAGCAGGCTCAACAGGCGGTGCGCTATGCCAAGTACGCGCCCCTGGGCGAGCGAGGTCTTTCTCCCTTCACCCGCGCCGGCTCCTATTCGTTGAAAAAGTCCGTGACGCATACCGCCGAGGCGAACAAGAATACGATGGTGATCCTTAACGTCGAGGGGGTGAACGGGGTCAATAATCTGGACGAAATCCTGACGGTTGACGGCGTCGACGTGGTATTCGTGGGACCCTATGACCTCTCACAGTCCGTTGGGAAACCGGGGAAGGTAGACGACCCGGTAGTGGTCGACGCTATCCGCAAATGTGCTCGGAAAATCCGGGCGGCGGGGAAGGTAGCCGGGTGTTTTGCCCGGGACGCGAGCATGCTGAAACTGCTCGTCGACTGCGGCTACCAGTATGCCACCTACCTCGTTGACGCGGCAATGCTTCTGCAAGCCTGTGAGCAAGCAAACGAGACTTTCAAATCGTACCAGAAAAGCTAATAATGCTTAGTTACGATAGCCCGTAGAATAACCTAGATTCTTCGCTTCGCTCAGAATGACACCGAAGTTAGCTCAGAATGACAGGTTGGAGCTCTGTCACCCTGAACGAAGTGAAGGGTCTGACCTGGCGGGCTTTATTGACCCTCATTTCTGCAGACTGGTGCTGGTTAGCGATGAAATCCGGCCGGCAAAAAGAAAAGGGGGGCGGGGCAATCACCCCACCCCCCTTTTTTGTTACCCAGGACGGGAGCTACTGTTTGAGGCTGCCCTCTGCCAGCATCTCTTTCAGCGAGTCTTCCAGAGCGTCCACGGTCTCATCGATGTCCTTGTTGGTGTGAGCGCCGCTCATGACAAAGAAGCGCGCCCCCATCGTCGCCACGCCACGCTGGAGCATGTGCAGGCACAATCTCGCCTTCATCGGACCCTGCGCTGGATTGAGTATGTTCTTGATGTCTCTGGTCGGCGGCAGGTAGATTTCCTTCGGCTCGGAGTCGATGGGACCGAAGTAGAGGTGGACAATCGTCCGGCCGTAGAGCCGGGCGCTGATACCGAGTTTCTTCAGGACGGCATTACCCTTGTCGCGGAGGTAGCCGGCGGCCTCGAAGGCCCTCTTCTGCGGTGCGCCATCGAGATAGAGCTTGCAGGCGGCCACCCCGGCAACGCTCTGCAACGGGTTAGCGTTCCAGGTGCCGTGATGAACGACGCGTCTCTCCAGAGGCCGCTTGGGATTGAAGCCGTCCATAATATCGGCACGGCCAACGATTACCCCGGAGGGTATGCCGCCGCTAACACACTTGCCGAGTGAGGACAGGTCCGGCGTGACACCGACGACTTCCTGCCAGCCGCCGCGCGACTCGCGGAAGCCAGTGACGACCTCGTCAATCAGGAACAGGGTGCCGTATTTCTGGCAGAGCGCCGCCAGGTCCTTGACGAACTGGTAGTCCCACGGGGTAGCGCCGGCCATCGTCGCGCCACCGCCTTCAATCATGCAAAGGGCATATTCCTTGGTCGATAGGGCCTTCTCCACCTTGTTCATATCGTGCATCGGGAGAAGGGTGACTGCCGGTTGATAGATACCGACGGCGTCATAGGGCGCCACCTCACCACCCCAGCCGTGGTAGTTATTCTCGAAGCGGAGTATCTTCGTCCGGCCGGTGTAAGCCCGGGCGAGGATGACCGCCATCTGGTTGGCTTCCTGCCCGCAGGCGCAGAACTCAACCCTCTCCGCCACCGGCATCATCTCCTGAACCAACTTGGCCCACTCAATCTCGGCTTCGGTGTTTTCGCCGAAATGAAGGCCCTTGGCCGCCTGTTCCTGGACCGCTTTGACAATAGCCGGGTGGCTGTGCCCCAGAATGAGCGCACCATGCCCCATCACGTAACAGATGTACTCCTTACCATCAATGTCCCATTTACGCGAGCCGCTGGCTTTCACGGCGTATGGCCGGAAGGGGTCAAGTATGCGCGCCGAATGGGTCGCCCCGTTGGCAGTAAAGAAATCAATTGCCTTATCGTGGAGTTTCTTGGACGTGGGGTGGGATTTCTCCCACTTCTCCACCAGAGTCTCTTTTGTCAGTGTCTTCTGTTTCATTTCATTTCTCCTGGTATATATTCTATCACTTACTTCCCAGCGCCGAAACTATCGGCAGGTCTTTCATCGTGAGCAAGCCGGGCGGGGCTTCTATGACACGCCTGGCGGAGTTGACGACGATGGCGGCGGTGGCAATATCGCCGTGGGTGCCGCCCTCAATGACCACTTCCAGATTGGGCACGCCGGTGATGTAGACGCCGTCATAAGACCGGGAATAGCCGACGGCGGCTTCAAACTCCATCGTGATGACTTCTTTCCCCTTCATTATACCCCTCCCCACCTGGCGCACGCCAGCCGCCTGCCCCGGTTTGACGTCAACGAACTCGGTCTTGACCGCTTTCTTGGCAACGATGGGCTCGATGCTCTCGGTGATGTCATCCAGCTCCCAGCCCAGGCCGGCGGCAACCATGGCGATAGACTCCGTCAGGCCGACGTGGCGCAGAGTGCCCTCGTCCACTTTCTTCTGGAACTCCGCCATCGCGCAGCCGGCGCCAATCTTCTTCTGGAATGGTCCGCGCCGCGGCGAGGCGTCCTGGATTCGGACTGCCTTGATTTTCTCGACCTTCTGGCAAACTCCGGTCATAAAGAGCGGCCAGCTATCCATCAGGAAGCCGGGGTTCACGCCGGTGCCGAGCACCGTTACCTTGTTCTCTTTCGCCAGCTTATCAATCTTAGCCGAAAGCGCCGGGTCTTTCTTGAAGGGATAAGCCAGCTCCTCGCAGGTGGAAACGATGTTGGCGCCCGCCTTGATGCAGACTTCCAGTTGTGAGGCCGTTTTCTTGAAGGCCGACGAAGTGGTGACAAAAACAACGTCAGGTTTAGTTTGCGCGAGGAGCGCTTCCGCCTGGTCGGTAATCTTCACGCCCAGCTTCTTGCCCAAGCCCGCCACATCACCGATGTCCTTCCCCACCAGGTTCTTATCAACGTCAATCGCCCCTACGAGCTCGACGTCAGGTCGCTGTGCGGCAAAACGGACGACGCTGCACCCAATCGGGCCGCACCCGTATTGGACAGCCTTGATTTTAGTGGCTATTTTGGTTACCTCCTTCTACTAATTTTGCTCTTTCAACTTTGCTATTTTAGTTTTGCTCTTTAAATTTTGTTATTTACCACGTTCCCAGACCGGTGCCGAAGACCAGGTTGGGAAGGTAAGTGGCTACCTGAGGCACATAGGTTGTCAGAATTATGACCGGCACATTGGCGAAGAGCATAAAGTATATGGAGTACCGGAAATACACTTTTAGCGGCACCCCGGTGACACCGGCGGCGGCGTAGAGGAGTGGGGCAACGGGTGGCGTCAGCAGACCCAGCCCCAGGTTAGCCATCACGATACCCGCCAGGTGATAAGGATTGACGCCAAGCTGGGACATCACCGGCACCAGCAGGATACCGGCAAGAATACAGGCTGAGTTATCATCGATAATCATGCCGATGATAAGCAGCAGAATATTCAACATCAAGAGCTGGACAACGATGCTCTTGGAGACAGTGGAGAAGAAGATAATCATTGACTGGACGATGTTCTGCCAGAGCAAAACGCGACCGACCACAAACATAAAGAAAAGGACGGCCATAATCATGCCGGTGAGATAGGCGGCTTCTGTCATTGCCTTACCCAGCCCCTTCATCGTCAGGCTGCGGTGGACCAGCGTGGCAACTAAGATGGCAACAACGACGCTCACCGCCGCCGCCTCGGTCGGCGTAAAAATGCCGCCGTAAATACCGCCCAGAATGATTAGGGGTATCACAATAACGACAAAAAAGGCGCGCCGGCCCTGATTGGCAATCTCCTTCACAGCCTCTTTGGGTGTCCGTTTGGGCAGCTCAACCAGCGGCATATTGCGCGTCATAAAGAAATTAATGACGGAATACAGAATCATGAGCAAAACACCAGGACCAACGGTAGCCAAGAAGCAGGCAGCGATATTAAGCCGGGCCATAAAGCCAAACATAATCATATCCATGCTCGGCGGGATGAAAAGAGATAGCATGGCTGCAGAGGCAATTAGTGCCACACTGTAGCCTTCACTATAGCCCTGCTGCTTCATCCGCGGAAAGACTATGGTGCCGAAGGTGACCAACGCCGCACCAGCGCTCCCGGATATGGCGCCGAAGATACCGTTGCCGAAAATGATGACGTAGCCCATCCCACCCTTGACCCGCCCAAACAGCACATTGGTGAAATCGATAATACGGGTTACCAGCCCGCTCGTCTCCATCAGCAAACCAAGAAACACGTATAGCGGAATAGCAAGAAGCGGCCAGCTGGTGAAAAGGCTGATGGTTGAAATCATAACCCAGTCAGTACCAAGGTCGTAGAAGAGCATCATCGCCGCGCCGCCGATGCCGAAAGCAAAAGCCACCGGGACCCTGAGTATCATGAGAACAACTATTCCCAGGACGACCAGAGCTAAAATAGTCAACGCGCCCTCCCTTGCTGAAAGCGTCTCAGTGCGGCCAATTCCTTAACGAAATGGTAGATGGAGAAAAAGCCCATCACCACGAAGCCCACTCCAACGCTGCTCACCAGCCATATCCGGGGAAAGCCGATGTCAGTGGTTTGCTGCCTCATCTCGGCGACCATTATCATAAACTCAAAAGCCAGGAAGCCGTAGAATAGGCAGACCAGAATTCCCAGAAAAGAACCGAGCAATCCGAGCCATTTGGCGGTCAGGCTGTCTTCCGGGAGAAGCCACGAAAGAACATCAGCGGTGATATGCTTATTCCGGTATGATACATAGCCCATGCCTAGAAAGTACATCCACGTAGCTGACAGCATAACCAGCTCGGCAGTACCGTAAAGTTTCACTCCCGGAATGAAGCGCAGGGAAACCTGGAGTGCGGTCATCAGCGTCACCCCCGCCACACTGATGTATATGAACCATTTATAGAAAGCGCCAACGAACCTAGCCACTTTAGCCCAGAATGTTCCCATAAAGTCATTCCTCTTTTCGAAATTACTTGGGCTTTTGATGATTAGAGGGGGGAGGGGTGTCGCCACCCCTCCCCAGCTCGAAGACTTCCGCTACATGCCAGCGGCTTTGCGAATCGTATCCATGGTCTCTTTGCCGACCAGTTCTTTCTCGGCATAGGTCCATTCAATTTCGCGGTCACGCTTGATGATTTCATCCATGATTTCTTTGGGGAGATTGACAATCTCCATGCCCTTGGCTTTGGCTTTGGTCTCCCAGTCCTTTTCTTCTGCCTCAGCCGCAGTCCACTGCCAGTTCTGAACTTCGATGGCGGCGGCGCTGAGTATATCCTGGTCCGCCTTATCCAGAGACTTCCACAGCGGCAGGTTAATCATGAAGTTCTCGTTGTCAATGCGGTCGCGGGTATTGATGAAGTGCTTCAGAATATCGGCCCAAATGTACGTGTCCGACAGTGCGCCGCCAATCCAGCCATCCACCACGCCGGTCTGGAGGGCGGTATAGAGCTCGGAATAGGGAATAACCTGGACTTTGAAGCCCATAGCTTCGGAGTACTTCTCCATCAGTTTGGACGGCTCGCATCGAATCTTGATGTTGCCCGCATCCTTGAACCAGGCATCCTTGCTGGCAATGCTCGGCACCTTCCCTTGCTTCATGCCCACGCCGACAAAGCCCGGATTAAGTACCGCCAGCAACTTCATGTTAACGGCGGCATCGATTGGCTCCATGACCTTGTTCATCCAGCCGCCCGGTTCCTTGAACGCCTTGGCAGCGCTCGCCCAGTCAAAGAACAGGGAATTCACGAACTCAGCGTTCAGTCTCTTGTCCAGTCCGGGGAACCGTCCTTCCATGGCGATTTCAAGGCTACCCTTTGACACCAGCTCATTCATGACCGTCCAGTCGCCCAGCTGGTCGCCCCAGTAGCCGGTAATCTTGATGCGGCCGCCTGACTTGTCCTTCACCAGCTTAATGAACATATCAGCGGCACGGGGGCGGATATTGTCCGGGTCAGCGATTGCCTGAGCCATTCGCCAGTTGTACGTTTTACCCGCGGGCGCTGGTGCCGGTGCGGGCGCTGGTGCCGGCGCCGGTTTGGCACAGGCGGAGAGAAGCGAAATTGTGAACAGGACAAGAATGAGGCAAATACTGGACAGGACGAGTAGTTTTCTTCCTTTCATTGTACGATAAGACCTCCCAATACAAAATATTTGACTGCCGAGCTTACCGTCAGGTTACCCCATATCTCACCCCCCTTCACTATCGATTATTCTCGATTCGGGAGCGGGGATGCTTGATGCGTCAAGCGCACAACCACGGCCCGTGGAAGCACCCGAGTCTCCCGTAGCGCTAATATGCCGCGTCTGAATTCGCTGAACCTTTGCAAATTTAGCATCATTGCTGCGGTTTGTCAATAAGATAAACGTTCTAAGAAATGAAGCCTTGAGAGTGCCGGCCCGCAGTTGAACATCATCCCTTTTCAAGCTACAATTTGAGGGATGAGTCCGTATGCTTACCACCGCAACTCGCCAGCCGCCAATTGCCTGGTATCCCGCCACCCACACCACCATCTGGCTGTGGTATCCTGTAATCAGTCGCAAGATTACCGATTTCTTGAAGTCGGCGTTTAATAATAGATAGATAGGTACGCACCGGACAGGAGGTAGGCTATGCCGCACGGCTACGAAATCAATGAACTGGCCAAGGAAGAGTCCTGGCGTTTGTTCCGCATCATCGGGGAGATGGTGGAAGGCTTTGACCGGTTGGCCGGCATCGAGCCGGCGGTCAGCATCTATGGCTCGGCACGGGTCACGCCGGACAAAGAGGAATACAAACAGGCGGTGCAGATTGCCCGACGGCTCGGCGAGCTCGGCTTCAATGTCATCACCGGCGGCGGACCGGGGCTGATGGAGGCAGCGAACAAAGGGGCGCTCGAGGCGGGTGTCAAATCAGTCGGACTCAATATCGAGCTACCGGAATATCAGCCCCCCAACACCTACTCCAATATCACCATCAGCTTCAACCATTTCTACATCCGCAAAGTGATGCTGGTCAAGTACGCCTCCGCCTTCATCGTGCTTCCCGGCGGCCTGGGCACACTCGATGAAGTGACCGAAGTGCTCAACCTGATTCAGACGCGCAAAATCAAGCCTTTCCCGGTCATCCTGTTTGATTCCGGTTACTGGAGCGGCTTCCTCGAATGGATGAAGAACTACTCCCTGGCGCGAGGTTACATTTCGGAAGAAGACCTGACCCTGCTCCGGGTGTGCGATACCCCTGAGGAAGTCGTGGAAGCGGTGCAGAAATGGTACTGGAGCCACGAAATCTGCGGCCGGAAAGCCGTGGCGAAGTAGACGGCGATGGGTGGGGCGGAGGCGCTGAGACAATCGCTAATCTTCTCCAGCCTGGGCCAGGAGGAGATGGAGGCGCTCTCCCGTCTGGCCCTTGAGCGCAGTTTCCCGCCGGATGAGTTCATTTTCTGGGAGGGCGATGCGCCCGACTACTTCTACATCGTGGCTTCCGGACGGGTCAAGGCGGTCAAGCACTCAAGCACCGGCAAGGATTTCATCATCGCCTTCTTCGGTCCGGGCGAGATGTTCGGCGAGGTGGCTGTCTTTGAGAACAAACCCTACCCCGCCTCCGCCCAGGCCGTCACCGGCACCAGGGTGCTGGCAATCAAGAAGGATGACTTTCTCCATTTCCTCGCCGGGCACCCACAGGTGGCGCTGAGCATCATCAATGTCCTGGGCGGTCGACTGCGCGATGCCGCCAACCGGCTCAAAGACTTGGCCGGGGAGCGGGTGGAGCAGCGTCTGGCCCACATCCTGCTGATGCTCTCGGCAAAGCTGGGCAAAACCCTGCCCTTCACGCGACAGGAGATTGCCGATATGGCGGGGACGACCACGGAGACCACCATCCGCCTCACCACCCAGCTCAAAGAGCGGGGCATCATCAGCACCGTCCGCGGCAAGATAACCATTGTCGACGAGCTGAAGCTGAGGCTGCTGGCGGAAGGCCCGCCGCGGGTCTAAGTTACGCAGCGGTCTCAGCCACAACTGTCATTGCGAGGAGCGAAGCGAAACAATCTCAACCAGCTGTTCATTGAGATTGCCACGGGCACTGACGTGCCCTCGCAATGACAGC
>Ga0315296_10000757_pt1 | contig 29083 bp, 32 predicted proteins | sample YL17G14_18_MG_FD_203921 | JGI IMG/M metagenome (GOLD analysis project Ga0315296, IMG submission 203921) | Sediment microbial communities from Yellowstone Lake, YNP, Wyoming, USA - YL17G14_18 | ecosystem: Environmental > Aquatic > Freshwater > Lake > Sediment | place: USA: Wyoming | collected... | reverse complement strand
TTCTGGCATGCTGCGAAAAGACGAGATTGTGACGGAGATGAGGACTCCGTGAGTCTCGCTTTGGACATTCTGCTTAATTTCTCCAAGCAGTTTCTGCCCTCGAGAATCGGAGGAATAATGGATGCTCCAATTCTGTTGACAATCGGCATCAAACCAAGTGAGATCGCACGCCAAGCCTTCAACGTTGAAACAGTAGAGCGACTTCCGCTCAGGTTCTTCGACGAGACCCTGAGGCGTTCAGATCCCAAGGCGCTAACGGACCTTATTGAAACAGTCCACACCCGACTTGGATCGACAGCGGTCCTCGATTCTCTAGGTTTTACACACCGCATTGGTGATGTGAACACTGGAAACTTGGAGAGCTCTTACAAGAAACTGGGTTCCATGATGGACAAAGTAACGGCGCAGCTTAGGCTAGCGGAATCAATACGTGCAGTTGACGCTGGAGAAGTCGCAAGGCGAGTTCTTTCAACTCACTTCATGCGGGACTTGACTGGCAACTTGAAAGCCTTTGCAGGACAGAGATTTCGCTGCACTAAATGTAACTCGAAGTTTCGAAGGGTTCCCCTGAAAGGTGCCTGCACTAGATGCGGGGGAAAGCTTTCGCTGACCGTCTACAAAGGCAGCGTCGAGAAGTACTTGACCATCGCCCAGGACCTAGTCAAACGCTACAAGCTGGGAGCTTATCATGAACAGCGTCTAGTTCTGCTTCGCGCCGAGATTGAATCCCTATTTAGTGAACAGGAGGAAAAGAAGAAACAGCCGTCCCTAGCTCAGTTTGTCTGAGATGGGAAAATGACTAAGACCCCGACGCTCCATCCCAAAGCGTACCTCACATCAAAGAGAAACGTCAAGGCAGGTCTGGTCTCGCGCACCAAGATCCTACTTGCTCTCGAAAAAGGGCGGAAGAGTGCTAGCGACATAGCGAAGGAGGCTGCTCTCTCCTATGAGTGTGTGGCCTACCACCTCAAAACCATGAAAAAGGACCGCTTGGTTGACAAGTTGACAAGGACAAGGCCCTTTACTTGGTGTCTGACACCGTTCGGGCAGCAAAAGCTGCCTGGTCAATAGTTCCATAGAGGGTCGAATTCTTCGAAGGAGCCATGGCGGAGGGGTGGGGGGGTGTATGTAATTTTGTGGGGACAACATGTTACTTTGCGGCAAATGCACCGCGAGATTGTTGTGTCTTTCACACGCGCGCTAATTGCCGGTGTTATTGTGTCAGGGTTGGGCCGAAGTGTACCACAGTTCGCGTTTCACAAGTATACTAATTACCGGCATCATCCTAACGTCATCCAAGGAGTACCAAATTCTCCAAGAGATTTAGGATGCAGACTGAAGTCCGATACTATCATCAGCCCAAGGTCAACAAGCCGGTAATGGTTTGCGGGCTTCCTGGAATCGGCTCAGTGGCTTGGTTAGCGGTAAGCCATCTCCAGAAGGAGCTGAAAGCCGAACTCTTCGCCGAAGTCTTCTCACCCATGTTTTCACCGAAGGTTTGGTTGACCGACGAGGGCGTGGTCAAGCTGATGAAAGGGGAATTCTACTTCTGGAAGAACAAGCGTGCGGCAACAGATCTGTTGCTTTTCAGCGCCAATGAGCAACCATATTCGCCAGAAGGACAATACGAACTGGCCGAGGTCGTCCTAGACTTGGCCCAGAAATTCGCTGTCCGACGAGTAATCACAATGGGTGGGATGGCAACTGACAAGTTCACAGAGCAACCGAAAGTCTACGTGGGCGGGACTGATGTCAAACTCGTGAAGGAACTGGAAGGTTACGGAGCAGTAAAACTCGCAGGCGGCGCGATAACGGGAACGAACGGTTTGATCTTCGGCTTGGCAAAGCCACGGAAGATGCCTGCAATATGTCTCTTGGCGGAAACCCCCGGTTACTTGTCCCTAGATGCTAACGCGGCAAAAGCAGCACTGGAGCTGTCTTCGAAACTGCTCAAGATACCCTTCAATCTGACCGCGTTGGATAAGCAAGCAAAGGAGAACGCTGAAGCGGTTCAGCGGGCGCGCGACCTGTCCCGAGGAAGCTTCGCCCATGAGCCAAAGAAGGGAGGAGAGCTCCCTTACGTTAGCTGAGTCCAGAATTCATCTTGAAGGTCATGTGTAATCAATGCGGCAAGATTCTGGACTTGATGACGTCACAGTCCTTCGCCGCTGAGGAGGAAGGTCGACTCAAGACTTACAATTTCTGTTCAGATGAGCACATGGTGGAATTTGCCTGGAGGAAAGGCATCTCTTTAGGCAAGGATTAACTGCTAACGGAACATCATACTCATTGGCGTCAATGTCAGCTGGACTCTTGAGATGTCTACAAACGACGATCTGAAGTCCGCCTCGAACATTTTCGGAGCCCTAGGAAATCCAGTAAGACTCCGCATTTTGCTTATGCTGATGGACAGCACCAAACCTCTGCACATAACGGCGGTCGCGAGTAACCTCAAGATGGATTACGGTGGAGTGTACAGACATGTTGAGGTTCTGCGAGACGCCGGATTAATTCAAGTCTATGAGGTAGGCAGGTCAAGAGTTCTTTCTCCCCTGAACAGCGACCTCATTCGAGACCTTATTACAAAAGTGAAAAGTTTCAGCAAAAAGCGATGAAATCATGGCACAAGTAACATAATCTCATGTTTGTTTCACAGAATTATGATATCAGAAAAGTTAAGTAGTTGCTGCCTTGTTTGCGCATCTTTCGTGGTTTGAATGGCGGAGGGCCTCTTCGCGAGAAAGAGTGTCAGCCTAACTGGTGCTGCCGTATTCGGTGGTCTAGCAGCTCTTACTACAGTAATAATTCCGGCCAGAATTCAACCTTTTTTTCCAATAATGCCCTTCTTGCGTTTTGACCCTGCTGAAATCTTTTCCGTTCTGGCGTTTCTAATCTTCGGTCCAGTCTCCGCGGTCATCGCCGCCACTGTTCACTGGATTTTCCTCAGTCTCACGTCCACAGGATCTACGGGTCCACTGGGTCCTGCGGTGAAGTTCGCGTCGGTCTTGTCAATGCTCTTCGGATTATGGCTTGGAAGTAAGATGTACCAGCACCTAGTTGGGAGTTATCGTCACGTGTCAGTGGCATTGAGTTCAATGTTTGGCTTCGCCGTTGCAACTCGCATCGGGCTTCTGCTAATCGTGAATTATCTCGTATTCACTTACATTGGCCCCGTGATTTTCAACATCAAATACATTGAGTTCAGTGAGAAAACCCTCCAAACAACTCTCGGATTGCAGTTCGCAGATCCATCGCAGGTTGTGATGGCTATGCTGCTCTGGACCAGTGTTTTCAACGCCTTGCACGTAGCCTTCTCAGTAATCATTCCATACATGATCTTCACGCCATTGAGCCTGAAGGTACCAGAGATCGCCTCCGGCCATCCTTGGATAAGCAGATTCACCAGCAAGTAGCCGAAAGAAACCAGCTGGTCTAGCACCGGCAAATCTGGGTCGCCTCTTGATCGTTGCATTAGCGGGCGGAGTTGGAGCAGCAAGATTTCTTGAGGGCTTAATCCGCGTGATACCGCAAAGCGAAATTACTGTGATAGGAAATGTCGGGGACGACATAGAGTTACATGGACTTCATATTTCTCCGGACTTGGACATTGTTGTTTACACGCTGGCGGGGTTAGTTGATCCAGTGAAGGGATGGGGTTTTCGCGGAGACACTTTTCAATGCCAAGATATGCTGCGCAATTTCGATTATGAAACTTGGTTCAATCTGGGTGACAGAGATCTAGCTACACACATTTACCGCACAGAGCAACTTCGTGTTGGAAAGCGACTTTCCGAAGTAACTCGAGGTGTAGTCCGCCACCTTGGACTGCGGATCAAGCTACTGCCTGCCACCGACACCCCTCTTCAGACCTACGTTCTCACGACGAAAGGCTACATGCACTTCGAAGAATACATGGTGAAGAGGCAAACCGCGCCGAAAGTGCTAGGAGTAAGCTTCCGAGGAGCAACGTCCGCGAAACCAACTAGGAACGTGATTGAATCTATCGAGAAAGCTGATGGCGTAATCATTGCTCCGAGTAATCCAATCGTAAGCATTGGAGCCATCTTGGCCGTTCCGGGCATCAGGTCGGCACTACAGCAGACGAAAGCAAGGAAAGTCGGCGTGAGTCCCATTATCGGTGGCAAGACGGTGAAAGGACCGGCTGACAAACTAATGCGGGCGGTGGGATTCAGAGCGACCGCACTCGGCGTCGCGGAATGTTACAGAGACTTTCTTGACACATTGATCATCGATCGTGTCGACCGGAAACTGGCGCCTGAGATTCAAGACATGGGAATCAGGACGATTGTGACTAACACGCTCATGAAACGTATGAGCGACAAGGTGCGATTGGCAAAGATCGCGGTGAGCGAGACGAAGCGATGAAAAGGCGATCTGTTCGCCAGTCCCACATACATGCCATTGTCCCGGTCAACCTAGTTAAGAAATCCAAAACACGACTTTCACCGATGCTGTCTCCTGCCGAGAGAGAACAGCTAACGGTTGCAATGCTAACAGACGTACTTCACGCTCTTGGTGAGTCTGCTGGTATTAGCGACATCACTGTGGTGAGCGCCGACAAGAAAATTCCTGCAATTGCACGTAGATATGGGGCGCAATTCCTGGGAGAGGGAAATAGACGAGGGCTCAACAGAGCTCTGAGGCTGGCCATCAGGACTGTTGAGCAAAGCGGGGATGGGACCGTGATGATAGTTCATGCAGATCTTCCACTTCTCACGACACATGACATCGATACCTTCCTCGCGAGATCTCAGGGTTATGAGCTTGCAATAGCTCCCTGCAAGGAGGATCTCGGAACAAACGCTCTCCTTCTCAGGCGTCCCAACATCATTCCACTGTCGTTTGGCAATGGAAGCTTCAAGAAGCACCTTTCGCATGCCAAAAAGGGGAAGCTGCGATACAAAGTAGTAAGGCTTCCAGGCCTTCGATTCGACATAGATGCGCCAAGCGATCTTCGCCAGCTTGTGCATCGCCGGGTCCGAAACGAAACCCAACATTTCCTAAGTACACTCCGAACCCGTAACGTGATATGGTCCACGAAGAAAGGACCCTAGCTAACTGGTTTCAGTGCATTTTGCTAAACATTGACGCTCGTCAAACATCTCTAGCCATTTGCCTTGTTGGAAGCTAGAGCAAAGGAATTTAGAGCGCCGTAACGGTTGCTTGAGTGAGGTGTTTAAGTTAACATCACCGAAGGGATCCCACGACAAGGTGCTTGAGTTACTCGAGCAGCACCATAAGTGGTTCTCTGAATCAATCCCGTTGATCGCTTCAGAGAACGTTCCCAGCCCCGCGGTTCGCGAAGCAATAGTGTCAGACTTCGGCAACCGCTACGCGGAATAGACTTAGGTTAATCGCCTGAGTCTCCGTAGGGATGGGTTGGAGAACGTGTCTACGCGGGATGCGTATACATCGATCAAGTTGAGAGGCTCTGCATAGATCTAGCAAAAGAACTATTCAAAGCCGAATTTGTAGATGTTAGACCTGTCTCAGGGGTCTGCGCTAACCTAGTCATATACACGGTCTTCACGAATCCTGGAGATCGCATGCTGGCTTTGGCGATTCCCAACGGCGGGCATATCTCCACAGGTCGCAAAGACTTCTCTGGGACAGCGGGGGCGGTCCGCGGTCTTGAGGTAGATTACTTTGCGTTCGATCGCAAAGAAATGAACATAGATATCGACAAGACCAAGCAAAAAATCGAGAAGATGGCAACTGAGGAGAAGAATCCACCGAAACTTGCAATGTTCGGCGGCAGCCTCTTCCTCTTCCCTCACCCGATCAAAGAGCTGGCTGATACGATTCACAATGTTGGGGGAAAGATAGCTTATGACGCAGCTCACGTCGCTGGCCTGATTGCAGGCGGGCGCTTTCAGGATCCCCTGCGAGAAGGAGCCGATGCAGTCTCTCTGAGCACACACAAGACCCTCTTCGGTCCACAGGGTGGAGCAGTTATCTCCTTCGACCAGTATGGCGAGCAGATCAAGAAGGCCACTTTTCCTTCAAACACGAGTAACCATCATCTCCACCACTTGGCAGGGAAAGCAGTAGCGTTTGCGGAAATGCTTCAATTCGGAAAGGAGTACGCCGGGCAGATTGTCGAGAACGCCAAAGCCTTAGCCCAAGCGCTTCACGAGCGCGGCCTAACAGTCCTAGCTGAGCATAAGGGATTCACAGAGTCCCACCAAGTGGCCGTTGACGTGACGAAATATGGTCTCGGCGGAGATATGGAGAGGGCACTGGAGAGCGCCAACATAATTGTGAACCGACAGCTCCTGCCAGGAGACATTCAAGCCGGCCGGCACTACACGAACCCTGGCGGAATACGCATAGGCACATCAGAAATCACACGTACCGGGATGAAGAGAAGCCACATGGCCGAGGTGGCAGAGCTGATCAAAAGAGTAGCCATCGACAAGGAGGATCCAAGGAAGGTAAAGCAAGACGTAGCCACCTTCAGGAAGGATTTCCAGAAAGTCCAGTATTGCTTCGAGACCGCTAAGAACGCCTACGAGTACATCCGGATTCGATAGTCTTTCGGGTTCTTGGCAAAATGAAGGTTTAATTGCCTGACTTGGGTCCAGCACAAGTAGTGAGACAGAGCTTTGTCAGGTAAACGTGAAAAGCGACGTAAACGCGAGGCACCAATGCCGGCAGCAAGCGCAGGCCTCCTTCGGTTCTTTGAGGAAGAGACGCCAGGAGTAAAGGTCCGGCCTGAAGTCGTCATAATGATGTCTATCGGGCTTGTCGCTGTCAGCCTCTTCATGTATCTGACTTTCAAGTAACTGCTTCGTTGAAGTCCAAGAGCTTCGTCTGAGCAATCACTGGCAGCTGCCCAGCTCTAATTCCTAACTTACGTTCTATCTCCAAAGATAGAATGTCCGAGTATCCGGTGAACACGTAAACTCGCTTAGGATGGACCTTTCCAACGAACTCCAAGAGCTGATCGTGATCTGCATGGCTACTTAACGGAAAAGAAGCGCATTTTCGAAAGGCTTGGCGGAGCGCCCATCCCGTAGTGACCGCGCGGGACGCATTTCGTGGAACATGATCCGCTCCAGATGTGGTTATGTATACACAACCCCCGGTCTTGAGTGCACGTCGTCCTTCAGGTGTTGATGAGTCTACATATTCGAGTTTGAGACCGTTGTCACTGTGGGCGCGGTTTGCGCGTGTGATCGTTGGACTGCAGACTACGGGGATCTTTGTATACACGTTGAAGAGTCGCACGACCTCTTGCGGCTTACCGGACGAATAGACTTGAAAGGTGGGTATCTTTCCCTCTCTGATTTCCGTCATCGCCCAGCTAACTATATCTGCGTACATTGTGCTTCTTCGTGGGAAGACGTAGGAGGGATGTCCATAGGTTGCTTCCATGATTAGGTAATCACATGTTCTTTGTTCCGCGGCTTTTGTGGTCAGCGTGTCGACGCAGTTAATGTCGCCCGTGTAGATTGCCGTGAACTGTGGAGTGGCTATTTCGAATTGACAAGAGCCAAGCATGTGACCTGCATTTAGAACTGTTATTTCTGCGTCGCCGATTCGTACTTTTTCACTTATCTTGAGGGGATGACAGTTCTTGACTTCTCGATCTCTGAGAGCCTCATAGATCCTAAGCGTCTCCTTTGTGGAGTACTTCCTTGCGGCAGTGGTGAACCCGTATGTGTGGTCGGAATGGGCGTGGGTTACGAAGACATTCCAATCTTCATGCAGAGGCCTGCCGGACGTAGGATCGAGTAGGACATGAGTTTTCCCTGCGTCGATTAGTATTCCATTAGCCCATCCGATTCGCTCTTGACGCAAAGGCAGCCGCTCTCAATGTGATTTAGAGTTCATCCGGTAGTTGCAGTCCCGGCTTTGACTTCGAGACTAGGGCGTATTGACCAAATTTCAGTTTCAGAAGCTCTGACTTCGTTAGTGTTCGCTTCTTCACTCTTCCTGGTTGGGATGATACTATGGCGCTGTTGCCGAGTGGGTCCTTTATGGCCAGTGTGAAGTTCGGGTTCTGTTCTCTAGCAATTCGCATCTTCCTGAGCATCGTCTCACCTTTTTGGAGGCTTTTTCCTTTCGCGGAACCGAGCATGAATGTTAGCGCGTCCTCAACCTTCTCCAAGATTCCCTCTACATTTGAAATGTATCCTTCGCTATATGGACCGGGCGTGATCGTTGCACGGAATTCTGGAATGCTTACTGTGGCCGTTCCAGACTTGATCACCCGTATTTTGAGATGTTCGGGCGATGTGATCTTGGCTGTCAGTGCTATTGGTTCTCGAGCGGTCAGCGTGGTAACGTCGGTGTGCTTGTAACCACATTTCTGGCATGTAGATACACTGAGCAGAACTGAGCCGAAGTGTTCGACTTCATATTGTGTTTGGTTATTGACTGTTGAATCTGAATCACAGGCGGGACATCGCAAAGTCATTTGCATAGATAGAACCGGGACTCTCGCCACTACGATGCTAGTAATGCGTTCCATATGAAGCTTGGAGGATAGTCACCTAGGACACTTGCGTCCCGGCTGATCGTTTCGACCAAGCATTGTTCGTGGAAGGCTCGGATCTGCTGACCATCGAGATAGACATGGATTAGGAGAGTGATTTGATGTTTAGTGCAGTTCAATTGCCGCGCATTGAAAGTATTTCTGAAGTTAAATTCAGAAGCTTGTTGCCGGAGTCTTGTTTGGGATCTAGGTTGGGATTGTACGCGGCCAGATCGAAGACTTTCAATTTACCGGTCCTTCTGATTTCATGGACAACCGTCTTGACCTCTTCTAGGGTCAGTCCACTTCCCTTTTGCGAGAAGTTCACTGCTGAGATAATGCCAGGATCTATCGAATCCACATCCAAGTGGCAGATTATCCAGTCGCTTCGATCTGCGAGGAACTCTGCTGCTGCCCGTGCCACTTTAGCTATTCCGATTCTATGCGCGTCTGCAGCCGAATACATTCTCAATGGAGAGGATCGCATGGCCTTCTCCTCTAACGGATCCAAGGCTCGACTGGCCAAGTGAACAACGTTCTCTTCGCTCAAGAGAGGTCTGGAGCTTTCTATGTCAGAACTTAACTTGGGGCCGCGTCCGCACGCGGACGCCAGACACATGCCACCTATGAAACCTGAGATCGTTGTTTCAGGCGTGTTGAAGTCGCCATGTGCGTCCATCCATAAGATTCCGGGGTTGCCTCTGAACTTCGTCTTGAATCCCGCCAGAGTTCCCGCAATAAACGTACACTCTCCTCCAAGGCAGAAGACGAAATCATCAGAACCAACCTGGCTGGACGCTCGAAAGACCGTGTCTATATCTTTCAGGTATTGGGGGAAGTTCCTGAGATTTGGCGGTCCAGAATCCGCCTCGATTTCGGAAAGCGTCACGTCCCCAAGATCTCTGAAGACACTCGCTTGACGTTTCACAACTTCGGCAATTCCGAGTTCGCGTAGGGCCTTCACAGCCAAGCCCATTCCGTGGTATTTGGCGAGGCTGCAGAACGGGAGGCCAATCAGCGATACGTTTTCCATGGCAGTCAGGCTCTCTAGGCGGATAGGCAGTTATTACTCTAAACCTAGGTAGATGCACGTTTTGGCTTCGTTTTGGGCTTGGTTTTAAGCTGATTTCTGTTATTTTCACTCATCTCTCAAGTCTATATGGACGTATTTGCGTATATTTCCTGGTAAGTGATGGACAAGACCGAAGGTCACCCTTGCCCAAGATGCGGATTGAAAGCCCTCGACATCTACTATGAAGAGGGTTCAGACCTTCAGCTGGGAGCTCGCTGCGAAGAATGTGGGCTCAAAGGCTTCTTCATGAACGGCAAATTAGTGCCACTCGCAACAACCTAGAATCTGAAAATCAGATTTTTCGTTACCCTTATCTTCACACAATGCCACGTCCCGCTCCAAACCTCCGGAGCCTGTGCATTCGATGACTGAAGGTGCGCGATCGGTAATCTTCGACTATGCTGGGACGCTTGTGGACACAGCAAGTGCATTTCTGAACTCGGTCAATGAAGCGCTCAGAAAAACCGGCTTGAGAAGCGCAACTAGGAGAGAAATCAGCTCCATGGATTTGCGATCGATCATAGCTGAAAGATTACGCGAAGTAGAGTGTCACGCGCCCGTGGAAGTAGTGTTCGACTCGATGTGGGATGAATTTGCCGAAACACTGTCGTCGCCGTTTCCTCTCAGAGATGGAGCTGCCGAAACGTTAGAGGCTCTCACGAAACGAGGGATAGGTCTCGGTCTCATATCAAAGAGAGGTGGAAGAACAGGAGCTCTCCCGCTGATTGAGCTCCGCGCGACAGGACTTGAGAAACTCTTTCGCTTCGTGAAAATCGGAGTTGGACTCAGAGAATATGGGGCAGCCATATCCAAGGCTCTGGATGCGCTAGGGGGCAGAGCCCAAGACTCTATCATAGTTAGCGATTGGTGCAAGGATATCGAGTATGCGAAGAGCTCTGGTCTCAGGGCCGTTGGAATCATTGGCGGGGTAAGTGATGAAGATGAGCATAGGGCCGCCGGCGCAGATTGGATCGTTGAGAATCTCAATGAAATTCCTGTATTGCTGACCCCATAGTGAGGATAAAGGACGAATGATACATAACGCTGAAAAGCACGCCTGAAGTTCGTCCGACAGACTAGGACGGAATGCTATTGGCTATTGCTCAACCACTTGCTTGGTTTCTGGGCTTCGACTCTCTGATGGAATTTATTGCCTTCGTGATCGCCGCAGCGGTCGCATACCAAGCACTGAAAGGCTATAGATTGTCCAAGGAACGAACACTTCTCTATTTGCATTTCAGTTTCGTCTTGATTGGTGCTGGGTTACTTGTTGATGGTCTTTCAGGCATAGTCGTTCTGCTGTCACAATTCCACAGAGGATTCCTCGTGCTCTATGCTTTGGGTTACACGATCAACTTCATTGCGCAGCTCATAGCCTATGGGCTTTTGGTATTTGCGTATCTTCAGCAAACGCGAAATATTTCCGCTCAATTTGCAGCCACTGCTGTGGTATCGGCTCTCTTCTTTGAGCGGAATGCGTTTGCCGAATTGATTCTGATCTTTTTGCTTGTATACATTACCGCTCATACGGCGATGAATTACAGCCTAAGCAAGACCACAAACTCGATGTTAGTGTTCGGCGCATTCGCCTCTCTTACGATTGCGCACTTCTTCTTCCTGATGTTCATGTTAGTCCCGATCTTCTTCCCATTGGCGCACATTGCTCAACTCTTCGGGTTCCTACTGCTGCTGGGGATGCTGCTCAGGGTGAATCAACCCTCATGATTCCAGGCGAGCCCGGTTCATCAGCGAAGCCCGCGTCAAAATACCGATCCCAGTTCCGAATATACGTGGACGTCATGCACGTGATTCAACGCGAAAACAACCAGGCAAAGCCTACACGGATCCTGTACGGCGCCAATCTCTCACATGATAGATTGATCAAGTATCTAGAGGAATTGAAGAGCTTGGGCGTAATACAGGAGAGCGGAACCGGAGACAAAGTCTACAGCCTCACCCAGAAAGGCATCGAATTCATGAACAATTTCAAAAAGGTCGAATCCTTCGCCTCAGCCTTCGGATTCAGAATTTGACGATGCGTGGTTTCCTATTTGAGCATCGAAGCAAAAGCCAAAAGCGTGAAGTTACGGTAGCTGTTCCGTTCGGGTTTTCGCATGCCGCGATACACGCATCTCCTGCAAGTCCAACAAATGCCTACTGCAAAGAAGCCTGAATGGTTACGCGTGCGTTATCCTGCAGGTGAGAACTACGAGAAGATCAAGGGAATACTTCGGCAACACAACCTGCATACGGTTTGTGAAGAGGCACATTGTCCCAATGTTGCCGAATGTTGGAGCGGTGGGACAGCTACTTTCATGCTGATGGGAGATACATGCACCCGAGGCTGCAGGTTTTGCATGGTTCAGAGCGGAAATCCACATGGCCAGTTGGATGTCTTCGAGCCTCTAAAGGTCGCCAAAACCATCGCAGACCTTGGACTGAAGTACGTCGTCATAACTTCCGTGGACCGCGACGACCTCCCAGATGGTGGTGCTAGTCATTTCGCGGCCACAATCAAAGCCATAAAGCAACACGATCCGGAAGTGATCGTTGAAGTGTTGATTCCGGATTTCCAAGGAAATATCGATGACGTCAGGAAAGTTGTGGAGGCAGGTCCCGAAGTTGTTGCTCACAATATTGAGACCACAGAGCCACTTACCCCCAGAGTCCGCGACCCAAGAGCAACCTACACGCAATCACTCAAAGTCCTCAGGACCATCAAAGGACTGAATCCCAAGGGCTACTCGAAGTCTTCAATAATGCTCGGCTTGGGCGAGACCGAGAGCGATCTGATGAAAACCATGCAAGACCTACGGGAAGTAGACGTAGACATTCTCACTTTGGGGCAGTATCTGCGACCTTCCAAAGGGCATATTCCCGTAAGCGAATACGTGTCGCCTGAGCGCTTCGAATACTGCAAGCAGATAGCGGAGGAACTGGGATTTCTCTACGTGGCTTCTGGACCCCTCGTTCGCAGCTCTTACAGGGCCGGAGAATTCTTCGTAGAAGCATTGGTTCGCAAGAACAGGTCAGCAAGCCTCAATTGAAGTTGTCAAAATCAAAGTAATCTGATGCCGATGAAATGGCTCTGCACTTAGGCTACTTTTACTGAATTCCCGCGGGAAAGAGCAAGATTTACAAGCGCTGGTCCAGCTTTCCCGCTAGTTTCGAACAGCTCCTTAGGGGCCTCAAAATTTTGACTGTAGAGCTATTGCAGGTCATCAAACCCACAGGTGAGTATGTCGAAGAGATAGAACCTGACATTTCGAAGGATGAGCTGCGAAGACTCTACAGGCTAATGGTTCTCGGAAGGAATCTGGACATACGTGGGCTTCAACTTCAACGGCAAGGCAGGATTGGATTCTTCATAGGTTCCCTCGGGCAGGAAGCATGTCAAATCGGAAGCGCCTATGCTCTGAAACCTGAAGATTGGGCCTTTCCAGCATACAGGGAGATCGGAGCAGTGCTCCTTCGCGGTGCGACACTGAAGGAAGTGATGAACCAGTACTTCGCTAATGCGGAAGATCTGCAGAAAGGAAGGCAGCTCACGAATCTCTACGGACTCAAATCCATCAACTTCGTCACAGGCTCTGCACCCATCGCGACGCAAATTCCCCTTGGTGTACTTTGGTGACGGTGCGACCTCTGAGAATGATTTTCACACGGGAATGAACTTCGCAGGCGTCTTCAAGACTCCGACAGTATTCTTCTGCCAGAACAATCATTGGGCTATATCCGTCCCAGTTGAAAGACAGACCAGCGCTGAAACCATCGCAGTCAAGGCGAAAGCGTATGGTTTCGAGGGAGTTCGAGTTGACGGGAACGATGTCCTTGCCATTTATCGTACCGTAAAAGAAGCTGTGGAGAAGGCTCGCAAAGGCGGAGGCCTCACCCTAATTGAGGCTGTGACCTACCGCATGGGGCCACACTCATCTTCAGACGATCCAACGCGTTACAGGACCAAAGAGGAACTTGAGGAGTGGCAGCGGCGCGATCCCATCACAAGATTTCGCAAGTACTTGGAGAAGAAGCGAATCTGGAGCGAATCTGATGAGAAGAAGGCGCAAGATGACGCCAACCGTGAAATAGACGAAGCTATTGCGCACGCAGAGAAGATTCCGCGTCCAGCTCTTGAAACACTCTTCACGGACGTATACGCCGACATGCCTTGGCACCTTGAAGAACAACTGCGCGAACTACAGGAAGAGAAAGGTCAGAAGGAGTAGCGATGACAGTCCTCAACATCGTCCAAGCTGTGAATCACACGCTGCGAGATGAGATGAAGCGCAGTGACAAAATAGTGTTGCTTGGCGAGGATGTCGGCGTCAACAGGGGCGTTTTCCGGGCCACCGAAGGCTTGTTTCAGGAGTTCGGGCCTAACCGCGTGATCGACACGCCACTCGCGGAGTCTGGAATAATCGGCGTTTCAATCGGAATGGCCCTCTATGGGTTGAAACCTGTCCAGAGATTCAGTTCCTGGATTTCATCTATCCCGGATTCGACCAGATCCAAAGCGAACTCGCCAAGTTCAGATATCGCTCTGGAGGTCGATTCACCGTGCCGGTTGTGATCCGAACGCCATATGGGGGTGGCATTAGAGGTAGTCACTATCATTCACAGAGCACTAAAGCTTTCTTCGTTCACACACCAGGACTGAAGGTTGTCATTCCTGCGACGCCTTATGACACGAAGGGGCTCCTGACGGCGGCGCTCCGGGATCCTGACCCTGTAATGTTCCTCGAACCCAAGAAGATCTACAGAACCGTGAGAGGAGATGTGCCGGATGATGATTACACGGTTCCAATAGGCAAGGCCAATGTCGCCCGTGACGGAGAGGACGTCACAGTCTTCGCGTACGGTGCCATGCTTCACGTGGCTATGGAGGCTGTGGAGCTAGTGGCGGCGAAAGGAATCAATGTCGAAGTTGTCGATCTTCGAACTCTCCTACCATTTGATATCGACACGATACTGAGCTCAGTCAAGAAGACGGGGCGGGTCGTGATTGTGCACGAGGCGTGCAAGACCTGTGGCTTTGGAGCGGAAATTGCAGCACAAATAGCTGAGCGCGCACTCCTGCAATTGGAAGCTCCTATCGTTCGGGTCGCTGGGTTCGATGTCCCATTCCCATATGTTCTCGAAGACGAATGCATGCCGAACGCAAATCGGCTCTTGAATGCGATCGAGAAGGTTCACAACTTCTGAAATTCCATAGTTGATTGAGAATGGTCTTCGAATTCAAACTTCCTGACGTCGGTGAAGGGGTGGCTGAAGGAGAAGTTGTGAAATGGCTTGTGAAGGAAGGTGCCGAAGTCAAAGAGAACTAATCGCTCGTCGAAATCATGACCGATAAGGTCAACGTCGAGATCTCATCGCCCAAGAAAGGGACAGTTCTCAAGCTCAATGCGAAGGAAGGCGAAGTTGTCAAAGTCGGACAGGTACTGCTCGTAATCGGCGAGAAAGGAGAACAAGCACCTACAGGACCTGCGCCATCAACACCAGCAACTCCAGTACAGGTGGCTGCTAAACCGGCAGAAGTAACGAGAACAGCGACAGTCGTTCCAGCTGCAGCGCCGAAGAAACCTCAAGAGATTCTTGCGACACCGTCCACTCGCAAACTGGCAAGGGACCTAGGAGTAGATTTAGCAATCGTGCAAGGGACAGGACCAGGCGGTAGAATTACCGACGACGATGTTCGCCGGTTCAAGGAATCCGGAAGAAGACCGGCAGCTGTTGCCGTCACCGTACCGACAAAGGCAGGTGTTGAGGAACGTGCTCCACTGCGCGGGATTCGTCGAAAGATCGCTGAGCACATGATCAAATCCACGCATACGACCGCGCAGGTCTCACATGTCGACGAGGTGGACATGACCGAGGTCGTGCATCTGAGAGAGAAGGCGAAGGCATCGGCTGAAAAACGCGGAGTGAAGTTAACCTATCTGCCATTCATAATCAAGGCGCTCATCCCGGCGCTCAAGCAATACCCATACCTCAACGCGTCCCTAGACGACGAGAAAGAGGAGATTGTTCTCAAGAAGTACTACAACATCGGCGTAGCCACGAACACAGAGCAAGGACTCGTCGTCCCAGTCATCAAAGACGCGGATCACAAGTCGATAACACAACTCGCTGAGGAAGTTGCGAAGCTAAGCGAAAGAGCGCGTACTGGTCAGCTCACCTTGGATGAGATTCAAGGCAGCACATTCACAATAACGAACGTGGGTGCCATCGGAGGAGTCTTCGCCACGCCGATTATCAACTATCCTGAAGCCGCGATTCTCGGCGTGCACAAGATCACGAAGCGCCGTGTTGTGAAGGATAATCAGATCGTCATCCGAGAGGTGACCTACTTCTCAGTTTCATTCGACCACCGAGTCTTAGATGGCGCGATGGCCGCGGAATTCATGACCACAATCAAACAATACCTTGAAGATCCGAAACTGCTCCTCCTTGAGACAGACTAGACTTCCGATGGGCTTGGAAAGCTTCGCTGGCACCCGGGACTGGACAGGTATGTTAAAGTGTCCCTTGGGTTTTCGAGTCCCAACTTAGTCCGAGACGATCGTGAACTGGTATGACTCAGAAGGCCGAAGCTGTCGTTATAGGAAGCGGACCTGGCGGCTATGTAGCCGCGATACGATTAGGTCAGCTTGGAAAAGAAACAATCCTGATTGAGAAAGACACGTTAGGGGGTGTCTGTCTGAACATAGGCTGTATCCCCTCAAAAGCGCTCATTCGAGTTGCGAAGCTGAAGAAGCAGATTGAAGCTGCCAAGCAGATTGGTCTTGAGGTCACTGGGCTAACGGTCGATTTTGCCAAAGTGCAGGCTTGGAAACAGAGTGTTGTTGATCGCTTAACGTCAGGGGTCGAATATCTCTGCAAAGGCAATAATGTCAAGATGATCAAAGGAGAGGCCAGATTCAAGGGCCCCCACGAACTGGAAGTTCGAACGGTCTCAGGGATCGAGACCATCGAGAGTACGAACGCGATCATAGCCACGGGTTCGAGGGCGGTTGAGATTCCTGGCTTCAAGTTCGATGGGACGAACGTTATCACTTCAACGGAAGCGCTCGAGTTGAGGGAGATTCCGAAGAACTTCGTTGTGATCGGAGGCGGCGTAACGGGTCTAGAGATGGCGACAATGTACGCACAGCTAGGAAGCAAGGTCACAGTCATTGAGATGTTGGATCAGCTTCTGCCGGGCGTAGATCTCGAACTGGTTAGAATCATTGAACGCACATTTCGCAAGTTAGGCGTGGACTATCACGTGAAGTCTAAAGCGAAGGAATACAGGGACGGAAAAGTCTACGCAGTGCTTGAAGATGGCAAGGAAGTATCCTATCCAGCGGACAAGGTCTTGGTGACGGTTGGAAGGAGACCAAACAGCGACAACATTGGACTGGAAAAGACCGGGGTAAAGACCGATGAACATGGATGGATTCTGGCAAACAAGAAGTTGCAGACCAATGTGCCAGGCATCTACGCTATCGGAGACGTGATTGGGCCTCCGATGTATGCTCACAAGGCCTCCAAAGAGGGCATCATCGCAGCCGAAATAATAGCCGGTATGAGCAGCGAAGCCGATTTCAGAGCCATTGCCTGGGCGATATTCACTGATCCTGAAATCGCATCCGTAGGACTTACAGAAACCCAAGCCAAGGAGAAAGGATACGACCCCATAGTTGGAAAGTTTCCCTTCGCGGCCTTGGGACGTGCACTAATCGCCGGAGAAACCGAAGGTTTCGTGAAGATTGTCGCTGATAAGAGCTCGGATCTCGTTCTGGGTGTTCACATTGTTGGCGCAGATGCGTCAGACCTGATAAGTGAAGCAGCATTAGCGATTGAGATGGGTGCCACGTTGGAGGACATCGGATTCACAATGCACCCGCATCCAACCCTACCTGAGAGCATCATGGAGGCAGCTGAGGCGGCTAAAGGAAAAGCCATCCACATCCTACAAAAATGACAACTGAAGGAAACCTACTCGATCTCGGCCAGCGAGATTACATGAGTGTGTGGGATCTCCAGCGCAAGCTGGTCGATCTCCGGGCGAAGAGAGCAATCCCAGACACCCTGATCCTAGTACAGCACCCACACGTTTTCACTGTGGGCAAAGGCGTCCAAGGAGAGCTTCCCGCCGAGATCAATGGCGTCCCTGTGATTCGTATAGAACGCGGCGGTCACTGGACCTATCACGGACCGGGACAGCTGGTTGGGTACCCTATCCTCGATTTGGATAGCCGTCAACGAGACATTCATGGGTTCCTGCGAAACATCGAGGAGACGGTAATTCTTGCACTCGCAAAGTTCGGTATCAATGCGAGTCGTGGTGATCAGACGGGTGTTTGGATTCAGAAGAAGAAAATAGGGTCAATTGGCGCAGCAATTCGAAATTGGATATCGTTCCACGGGTTCGCTCTGAACGTGAATACAGAGTTGACTTACTTTGCGTACATCGAACCATGCGAAATGCCTGCCTCAACGATGACATCAATGAAAGCGATTCTAGGAAAGCAACTGGATTTCGATGCTGTTAAGCAAGAAATCAGAAAGAGCTTCGAGAAAGTGTTCAACCTCGAATTGAAAGAGCAACAGCCACTCGTTGATTATATCATGTAGTGCTAACTGTCCAACTGAAGTATTGTATCCACCCGTAAGAGTCTATTATCTTCAAAATTCATCATGCGCATCGCGAATGTACGCGGTCTTCACGCCTTTCGCAAGACCACGCGTTCATTTGATAGGCTTCCAGCGATCAAGTGCAGCACTCCATCCTTCGCGATGATTGCGATCTTCAGACCCGGTTGAAGTTTCAACCTGGACCGTACTCTTCCGGAAGGAGAAAAACTTAAACGTTTACGGTTACGGTTATGGTACCGTGCCCGAAATGAAGACAACGGTACTGCTTAGGGAGGACCTGTATGAGATTCTGAAAAAGAGGTACGGGCCAAGACGCATCTCAGAGGCTATCAACGCGATTCTGGCAGAGACCCTGTTGAAAGGAGAGAGCATGTTTGACACTATGCCGAAGGTGTCGCTGAGGGACCTGAGAGATCACAGGGACCGTATATGAGGTACATCATAGACTCCTACGCTTGGCTAGAATACTTCATGGGCACAGAAGCTGGCAGAAAAGTAAAGGCGATAATTGATTCCGAAGCGAACGAGAAACTCACGCCATCAATATGCTTGGCTGAGATCTATGCTAAGATTCTGAGAACTGAAGACGAGAAGAAGGCAGAACTCCGCAGAGCCTTCATCAAGTCAAGAAGCGCTCTTGTCGCGCTTACCGAAGAATTGGCCGTTGAAGCAGCCAAGATCGACGTTGATATGAAGAAGAAGGTTCAGGGTTGGGGCCTAGCCGACTCGATTGTTCTCTCAACAGCGCGGAACAGGAACGGAAAAGTCGGTACTGGCGACCAGCACTTTCGCGGGTTGGCTGAGGCTTACATGGTCTAATAACCATCGACAAGCCAGAGTACCTCTCTTTCATGCCCTGATTGGCAGACAACCCTTCTCGGTGGGGCCGGTGGGACTTAATTGAAATTCACGGTGGGGCTAGCTTCAAATCGCCTCATTTTGGACTTGTTTTCAAGCTAGGTTTCCTATCGGAGAAGCAGTGATCGTGAATCATGGGACCATTGGGATTTGAACCCACAATTTGTGGGGCTAATGGCAATTTCGGACGCCCAAGGCGTGCGAGCTCTCGGTTTTTGGAACTCGACTCGATGCAGTCTACGTCCGGAAAGATTTCTCGCAAGCTGTAAATGGGTCTGGTCGGACTCACTGGAGGGCTAGGATAAACCTCACTTCTTTCCGCCTTCCCAGGAACCATTCATGTCTACAGCTGCGGAAGTGGGGCTAAGTGCTTGTCGGTTTGCGCACACGGAGGGAAATTGATGGTGCAAAATCCACTGTCCGAACCACGCTACCCCACCACCACACACAAATGACGTTTCAATTCCTATTGCTAGCACCAGCCTACCCACAAGGATAGGATTGGCCGCTCCAGTTTTCAGTAGGTCTCTTCTTCGAACTTGCATGGCTTGAAGTCTAATTCTTCTTCTGGAATCCCCTTTGATTTCCCATAGTTTACTGCTGATTTCCAAGTCACCTTGTCAGGTTTCAAGTGGAAAATCTTCTCAGGGAAGACTACGATCAATTCTCCTCTTCGATAGAAATGAGCGTAAAATGGTACGCCCTTTTCTATTCGTAGGTTCTTTTGAACTAGCCCGATCAGCTCTTCTATTCGTGCTTCATCCACATCCACTTTGAGAAGGGTCCAAGTTCCAGCTCTCTTACTTCCCAGAATTCGCATTCCCGCCAAGACTGATCGATCTCCTAGGCCTTCCTCAATTATGATTCCGTGGTAACTCCCGAAACTTCTCATCAGAGGGAACAGACTCCTGTAGCAGTCATCCCGCACACTCCAATCAGAGTCTTATCTCCTTCTCAAGCCATTCTATGTGTTGATGTTTTCTCCTCCAGAAGAGGTCTTCCCAAATGTAGTGGAAAGCCAATTTTTCGTATCCCTCGTATCTGCTTCTGAAGAAGTTCAAAATCTTCTCAGCGGACACTAACCTTCTATTGAACAGCAACCTTGACATGATCTTCTGCTCCCAACGAGGTATCTTTTCAAGAGCATCGAGAAAGTAGAAATGCTCAAAGAGAAGATACTCTACAGAGGCGGGACCGACTCCATACAGCTTTTGCATGTCCTTCCTTACCTGATCTTTTGGCATTTTCCTCAAAGCAAACTCATCTACAGTCCTATTCACGAACTGCTCAGTTATCTTCGCGAAAAATTTGGCTCGGTATCCAACCTTCAATTCTCTAAGTTTATCTTCCGTAGCCTTCGTCATATCCTTTGGCTCCCAGAATGCATACAAGACCTTGCCATCAAAGCCAACCTTTGAGCCGAACCTATCGAAGAGGTTCTCCAGCATCTGGATGCTTCTTCTGACAGTAGCGTTCTGAAGAACCACGTAAATCATAAGCGTCTCGTAGAGCGAGTTAGCAGCGACAGGCTTCATCCCTCTCCACCTCTTGATACTTGACCCGAGGAACTTGTCGTCTCTGTATTCCCGACAGAACTCTGAGATGTCCTGATCAAAATTGAACCTCCGCCCTATCTCCGAGAGAAGACCTCCAAGAAAATCCCTTGATAGCCTCGTCTGACTATGGATCGTCAGACTGATTCTAGGCTTGCCGATGGCCCCTCTATTCTCAAATCTCATTCCGAGCCTTTTGCCCTGCCACACCATCGTAGTCCAATACTTCCCCTTTTCCCACACGTTGTCAGAAGACGGAAAGTGGGAAGGCTTATGGAAATTGGCGTCGAAGTGGTAGGGGGCCTTCGGCTTCAGCACCAATGAGACACGTTGGCGCAGTTTGAGTATCTGTTCCATAGATTATGCACTTTTTTGATTTTTCATTCATTTTGTGAGCTAGCAAAGGCGAAATCGAAGGTTTCCTGTAGCAGTCCTACTGTTGCAAGAATTGCACAATAGCTCTCTGGGAGGCCTATTGTTCCACCTTGTTTGTTACTGAGGGTTCGAAACGACAATTCTACTTTACGACTTCAGAGTTATGAACCGTTAGGTCTGTACGACTGCGACGCTTTTTCCATCTACGGGTGCACAGGAACACCAACACGTAACGCTCAGAACAAACTCCTCGTGAAAGTAATTGCACGGCTCAGGCGGTCTTTCCAAAATGGTGGGGCCGGTGGGATATGAACCCACGATGTCGTGGGTTCCACTCGCAGTTTACGTGACTCCCAACTAGAGATCAGGTAGAATCTAAGGCTGTGAGGAGGTTCCCGCTACTTTCTTTTTGCCGCTATGAAGATCACTAGGGCTATGATTCCGCTGGCTGATGTCACAGCGCTGTACTGGAATGCAACTGCAGCACCTGAATTTGTCCATAAGAATCCGAAAATCGAGTTGGCAACTAGTGAGCAAATGCCGATTAAGGTATAGTATACGGCGTATGCCGTTCCCTTAAGTTCTGGTCGAGTGAAGTCGGGAATCAGGGCACGTTGAACAGTCTCTGAGATAGCAAGATAGCTTCCGAATAGGAAAGCCAAGAGAAATGCATAGAGCGGATATCCGGGAAAGATGATTCCGCCTGCTGATGTAGCTAAGAAAACAAGGTAACTCACGAAGAGAACCGGCAGTTTCCCAGCTTTGTCAGCCAATATGCCGGCAGGTAAGCCGATCAGAACTGTGGCGACGTTGAGCACGGCATAGACTAATGGAACATCATTTTCCCGTATGCCCAAAGATCCAGCCTCCAAAAGTATGAAGGAAAAATTGAAGGCACCTATGGCGAAGATCCCCAGGAAGACGAGAAGGAAGACAAACTCGCGGTTCAGAACCGCTTTCACATTTTGAAACGCGGTTCCTTGTCTCGCTTTTCCGCGAGTGTCCTTGACGAAGAAAACCAGTATGAGCAATGCCATTGCAGCGGGTATGAAGGAAACCCAAAACACTCCTCGTATTCCGATGAAGGGAATCGCGGCGAATGCGAAAAGAGGACCGAGAACGGCACCTAGCTGGTCGAGTGATCTATGAAGTCCGAAGCCCTTGCCTGCTTCTGACTTTGCCACCGAATCGCTAATCAGAGCGTCCCGTGGCGATGTTCGTGTTCCTTTCCCAGCTCTGTCGGTAAGTCTCACGGCGAATGCTTGAGGCCAGGAGCCGACAAGGGCGAAGAGGGGCTTTGCAATTGAGGAGAGGCCATAGCCGACTAGTACGAGAGGTTTTCTTCTGCCGATCTTGTCTGTTAGAACTCCCGCAATGACTCTGAAGATGTAGTTGACTGCGTCGGATGCACCCTCGATTAGGCCCAGGATGGCTGCTGTGGCACCGAGATCTCTAACAATGAACAACGGCAGTACGCCCAGAATCATTTCAGTCGAAACGTCGGTGAAGAGACTAACATAACCTAGCCTTACAACATTCCTGAACCCCAGCCGTTGTTCTCCGTTTTCCTTTTTCGCCATAATCTCTACTCCATGTAGTTTGACGGCTCTGCGGGGTGGACTTGGAGCTGTATTCGTTCCTTATCAAATCTAATTGTTCGCTACGCAATCCACGTTATTTACACAATGGAATCCAGAAAACAGAAATCGAGTGGACCAAACCGACTTGGCCCCTAAAGCAGGCAGTCACAATGAAATCGGAACCCGGTAGAACTGTGAACGATTTTATGAAATTAGCAATCGAGGAAGCTAAGATTGGACTACGGGGAGGCGGCATTCCGATAGGTTCAGTCCTCGTCAAGGATGGTAGAGTCATCGCGAGAGGCCACAATAAGCGTGTGCAAGAGAATGATCCGATCTTGCACGCTGAGATTGATTGCCTTCGCAAAGCAGGGAGAATCGGCAGTTATGACGGGACTACGATCTATTCTACGCTGATGCCCTGCTATCTCTGCGCTGGTGCGATCGTACAGTTTGCGATAAAGAAGGTAATTGTAGGGGAGGCTGAGAATTTCTCCGGCGCTGGGAAGTTCATGGAAGAACACGGCATTGAAGTAATTGACCTAAACCTTGACGAATGCAAGAAACTGATGAGAGACTTCATACAAAGCAACCTTAAGCTATGGAACGAAGATATAGGCAAATTGTAGTCGCAGAAAGTTGTCAAGTAGACAACGGGCCACTACCATTTCTCAATAGTGAACGTCTTGTCGCAGGCTCGACTGTTCAAAATGACTCTCTCACGCGCAAGTGGCTTCTAGACTGGATCCACAAGGTCATTCTACCTACCTGCGCATCTTACGGTTTGGCAGTGCAGTGGGTAAAGTACTGCCTAAGCGAAAGGAAAGCTCTTCACATCCGCATCAAGATCAATCCCGCCATCAGTGCCCTCTTGACGCTTGAGCTACAGTTTCTGTTGGGTGACGATGCTCAAAGAGTAAGCCTGAACCGTGGCCGTATGAGGGCTGGGTTCGATGACTGGAACAAGCTCTTCGAAAGGGAGGGCGCTAGGCACAGAATAATCTACAAGCGCTTGTGCGACCGTATTGTGGTCCCTGCACGTCAAGTCTAGCCGCTCGCTGTCAGAAACCCCACCGCGTTGTTCCTTGTTTTTCGTGCGTGCTGGTCTTATCGTGCGCACCACCATCGATGTAGATGCGAGGCAGGCCTATTATAGAGGATTCTAGATTGGTTCGGACCAAAGGCTTCGAGGCATGAGACTGTTCAGAGAAGGTCTATTCGGTTGTCTTACGATCAAACAGCATTCGCAGATGTACAGAGCGTCTTTGATGAGCTTCGATCATCACCGGACGGTCTCTCAACAACTCAGGCGAAGATAAGGCTCGAAGAGTACGGTCCCAACGTTCTACCTTCCGCGAAGCGACCCCACCCTGCAGAGAAATTTCTCGCTCAATTCAAGAACTTGTTCAACGCTGTATTACTAATTGCCTCACTACTTTCGTTTTTAAGCGGATGGGTATACAGCGACCCGACCTCCTTCCAAATGGGTTTCGCAATTCTGGGCGTGGTTCTGGCTAACGCGTGTTTCAGCGTAATTCAGGAGTATAGGGCCGAAAAAGCTGTACAGGCAATAGCGAGTCTAATTCCCGCGAACGCGAAGGTTCTGAGGGATAGCGAACTCAAAGAGCTGAATGTGGCAGACATAGTCCCCGGCGACGTGATCGCTTTAGAAGAAGGGGACCGGGTTCCGGCAGACGCCAGGTTGATAAGCGCATTCGAAACGTCCGTGGACAACTCCATCCTCACCGGCGAGTCCGAGCCGCAGAGACGCTTCGCCACTATCACGCCTGGCACTGCCATAGAAAGCATTACGGAGTTTCATAACATCGTATTCTCTGGCACCACAATAGTTTCAGGCGTCGCCAAGGCGATCGTGCTCAAGACTGGAAAAGATACTCAATTCGGGAAGATCGTGTCGTTATCACGTGAAGTCAAGGAACCACCCAGTCGCCTCCAGAAAGAAATCGACTACATGGCCAAGGTCGACTTCGTGGTCGCCGTGATCGTTGGGGGCGTATTCTTCGCGGTGGCTGGACTCCTTGTGAAACTGACAGTTCTCGACAGTCTCTTCCTCGCTATAGCGGTGATGATCGCATTAGTTCCGGAAGGATTCCAGCTCACCGTGTCATTGTCGCTGGCTTTGACCGCGCTTGCCATGTCCAAGAGGAATGTTGTAGTGAAGCGCCTGTCCTCAGTGGAGACTCTTGGATCAGCGACAGTGATGTGCATCGATAAGACCGGCACCATCACGAGTGGCGAAATGATGTTAAAGGAACTCTGGGCGAACGGCGAGATTTTCGAGGTCACAGGGGACGGATTCAGTCCCGATGGTTTCGTAACCGTTGAAGGCAGACGTGTCACAAGTGCTGAGAGGCCACACATCGTTTCACTCTTCGAGGTTTCCGCCTTTTGCAACAACGCTAGACTCAACCCGCCCTCAGATAGGATCCCAAGATGGACGGTGCTAGGAGACCCAACAGATGGCGCATTCGCAGTTTTCGCCGGGAAAGGTGATTTCAACGTAAGCGAGGCAATGGCACACAACCCGAGGATAGGGCTGATCCCATTTGACTCAAAGCGGCGGCTCATGACAAGCATCAGCAAAGCGCCGAACGGGAAAACTTTAGCCTATACCAAAGGAGCATCCCGCGAACTCCTACCCAGATGTTCCAGAATCTTTCTGGACAACGAATACAAGCCCCTCGATGATAGCATGCGAGAAATGGTGGAGGAACAGATTGAAGCCTTTGCTTCCAAGGGGTTCAGAGTGCTTGGAATGGCTTCTCGCGTGCTCCCGGAAGACGTCAAACAGTTTGACTCCGAAATAGTGGAGAAAGATCTGACGTTCCTCGGCCTGGCGGCACTATTCGATCCCCCAAGACCATTGATTGAGAAGGCAGTTTCAGAAGCCCGCAGTGCCGGTATCCAAGTAATCATGGTGACAGGTGACCACGAACTCACAGCTGAGGCGATCGCAAAGAGGGTTGGGATAATCACATCTCAGCAACCCGTGGTCGTCTCTGGATACGAACTCAGTAGGGCAACGGATAGCGATTTGTCAAGAATGTTGGACAATCGCGAAATCGTTTTCGCCAGAACTACTCCGGAACAGAAACTGCAGATAGTGAGAGCGCTGAAATCTAGAGGCGAAACAGTCGCAGTGACAGGCGACGGGGTTAATGACGCTCCAGCTTTGATTCAAGCAGAGGTCGGAATTGCTATGGGCGTCGGCGGAACCGATGTTGCCCGGGAATCAGCCGATATGGTATTACTGGATGATAATTTCGTTTCGTTGATTGAGGGTGTGAAGCTCGGCAGGGCCATGTTCGACAACCTCAAAAAGTTCGTCTACTACGTTTTCACCCATAACTGGGCAGAACTCGTCGCCTTCGTGGCATTCGTACTCCTTCAAGTTCCACTTCCACTGCTAGTCGTGCAAGTTCTTGCAATAGACTTGGGGATGGACGTTTTCCCCTCTCTAGCACTGATTATGGAACCTCCTGAGCCAGACGTGATGGGAAGGCCTCCGCGCCGCTTTGGGAGCCGCCTCATCGGGTCCGCTACACTACTTCGCTCACTGTATGTGGGAGCCATCGTAGGTGTTAGTTGCCTTGTTTGGGCCTTTCACACGTGGACAACAGGAGGATGGGCGTTCGGACAGACTTCCGTCGCAGACCCAACAGTCTACGCGAAAGGCACTACAGTCGTACTGGCAGGCATCATGGCGGGACAGCTTGGCAACTTCTTCTCAGCGCGTACAAGCTCACAATCAGCCTTCCGATTAAGCCCCTTTAGAAACAAGTGGTTATTCCTAGGAATCGTGGCACAGATTGGAATTCTCGTTTCAATAGTGTACATCCCGATTATTCAGCGGGTGTTCCGAACAGCATCATTATCTTGGACGGATTGGGTGATCCTCTATTCTCTAGCACCCCTAGTACTTCTGGTAGAAGAAACTAGGAAACTCCTAACAAGGCGTCTGATCGCAACGACTACTCTGTGAACGATATAGGGTGCAGCGACGAGAATTGAATCGTCGTTTTTCATGTGTGTGTGGGTCTAATGGTGCGGGCACTTGAATTTGAACCATCGGTTTTCGTGTGTGGTCGCCAGAAGTCTAGCTGGCCTCGGAACGGTACAGACGTAGGTCTTTCAATAGGCGCTTTCTCTACAAAGATCATCAGGTTATTCTAGGTCTAGCTTTTGCCAGTTCTTCTTCAAGCATCTTGAGTTCTTGGCGGGCGAGTTGTTCTTGCCACTCGGTGAAGGTTCCAATTTCAAGGAGACTCTTGATCAGTCGGATGCTATTCTCAAGGTGGTCCGAGATGTTGCCATTCTCGTATCCTTTCCCTGTGAAGAGTTTAGTTTGTCGGGCTGACCAGTCCCCCGGTTGATCCGATCCCGGAATGAGCTCTTGAACATACTCAGCAAAGGTTGTTCTATCTTCCAAAGCGCCCAGCTTCCGAATCGAGCGGTCCCTACGCCACAACCATTCGTCCACGCCATGCAACGGCATGTCATAGTTGTTTGCACACAGAGCAGTCAAGTTACCCATGGCGAAAGCAGTCAGGGGGATGCCGTGGCTTCTAGCCACCTTGTCGAGCAATTTGAATCCTTCAAGTGAAATGAACCCATATACGATCCACATCTCGATGCGTGACCCGATCTTGCCGCTTCGATCTATGTTGACAGCAAAGCCAAGTTGATAGGAATCAAAGCACTTCTGAAAACCAAAGAAGAATTCAAAGATCGGATAAATCTCCAAATCGTGGCTTTTCCACAAGATGGTATCATCCGGGAGCCCGGAACTGAAGAGCTTCTTTAGAAAGCAATGGATCTGGGCGCAGACCTTGTCGGCGGAATACCGTGGTTGGAATACACGGAGGAAGATTCAAGAAAACACATCGACATAGCCTTCGAGATCGCGAAGAAGTACAACGCAGACATCGCCATGCTAACCGACGACGCCGGAGATCCTGGACTCAAGACAACCAAATATTTGGCCGTGTCAGCGATTAAGAATGGCTGGACCGAGAATAAAGTAGCCGCCTGCCACGCAAGAGCAACTGCATTGTACAACGAGGCATACCACAGGGAGTTCGCTGCCCTGCTGAAGGCAGCGGGCGTTGGAGTCGTCACAGATCCGCACACAGGACCATTGCATGTGAGGGTGAAGGAACTACTCGACGCTGGAGTTACTGTTGCCCTAAGCCAAGATGACGTGTACGACGCATACTACCCATACGGAAGATGCAACCTACTTGAAATTGCGTTCCTCACATCGCACCTGTTATGAATGATGACCGGCAAAGACCGCGAAATACTCTATGACATGATCACACATAATGCTGCCAAAGTAATGCGAATCGACAACTACAGCCCAGCCGAGGGAAACTCAGGAAACCTAGTGGTCCTGAATGCTGAAGACCTTCGAGAAGCCTTTTGCTACCACTCAGCGCCCCGTTACATTGTCAGAAACGGAGACGTTCTCGAAATCGCTTAAATGTCTCCATTTCCGTACCCCGAGGATATACTGGCGTGTCGTCTGTGACTCAGCTTGTAGACTCTAATGGGCGCATTGCGCGCAAGCTCAGAATATCGGTCACAGACCGATGCAATTTCCATTGTCAATTTTGCATGCCCAAGACCCCAGTCTGGTTGCCACGCAGTGAGATCCTAACGTTTGAGGAGATTCACAGAGTCGTCTCCGTCCTCACCGGGATCGGGGTTGAGAAGATCAGGCTGAGTGGCGGCGAGCCCTTGATGCGCCCGGACATCGAGAAACTTGTCGAAATGCTCGCTGGGGTGCCAGGAATACGCTCGTTGAGCATGACAACGAACGGATTCCTCCTCGCGGACAAGGCGAAGGTCTTGAGGAAAGCCGGACTCAAGAGCGTGACGGTGAGTCTGCACAGCCTTAAACCTGAAAGATTCACTCAGATCACAGGCGGGGGAGTCTACGAGAAGGTTGTTGCCGGGATAAGGGCCGCGAAAGAGAACGGCTTCAAACCACTCAAAGTAAACGCGGTAATAATTCGCGGATGCAACGAGGACGAAATCGTCGACCTAGCTTCTCTTGCAATCTCAGGCGACCTTACTGTCAGATTCATCGAGTATATGCCCTTCGACGGCCAACGACTCTGGGGAATGGAGAAAGTCGTTAGCGGAAAGGAGATCATCGAACGAATTCGCGAACAGTACGAGCTCATCCCAGTTCCCCGCGAGAACGGTAGCACAGCCAAGGTCTACAAGTTTGCGAATGGCGTTGGAGAGATCGGTGTGATAACGTCAATCACGGAGCCCTTCTGCTCCGATTGCGACAGAATTCGGCTCTCGGCGGATGGGAAAATTGTTCCCTGCCTTTTCGACAAAGCCGGTTACGATCTTAGACCTCTCCTAAGAGGCGGCGCTTCGGATGAGACATTATCAAATTTCATGCGCGACAGTGTGCTCCGCAAGGCCGCAGGTGTTGAAACGCTGCTCAAGAAGTTCAAAACGTTGGAGCATG
>Ga0315296_10000756_pt1 | contig 29113 bp, 27 predicted proteins | sample YL17G14_18_MG_FD_203921 | JGI IMG/M metagenome (GOLD analysis project Ga0315296, IMG submission 203921) | Sediment microbial communities from Yellowstone Lake, YNP, Wyoming, USA - YL17G14_18 | ecosystem: Environmental > Aquatic > Freshwater > Lake > Sediment | place: USA: Wyoming | collected... | reverse complement strand
CACGTAAAATAAGCACAATGAGGGCTAATGAAAACGCAGATTTCAGCCGCCGAGTCCGACAATCAAGCCTGAATCGGGGTGGAGCCACACGAAAACGGGCGGTTTGCGGTCAGACTATTCATGCTTCATACGATGCCGAATGGGGGGCGTCAACCCGATAAATCAAGATTAGCGCTGAGGAGTGCCGGGAGAGTCAAGGGCATTGATTAACCGGACGTTCTATTTCTCGATTTGGTAAGTTTCGCCCAACTCGCGCGCGATTTCCAGCAATTTGAGGGCTTTGTTCAGTGTTTGGGTATTTGAGTGGAGTATCTTCTGATCATCGGGGAAGGCAAGGAGCTCGATGAGCGGGATGTTAAAGGCCCGGGCAATCTTTTCCAGGGACGTAATCGTGGGATTCTTCTCCGCCCTTTCAATATTGCCTATGAAAGTGGGGTGCAGATCAGCCTTCTCGGCCAATTGCTCCTGTGATATCTTGTAGACTTTCCTTAAGTGCCGAATCCGCTTGGCCAACCTGGTCAAAATAGATGGTTTTTGCATAAGTCAATATATCCCTTTAGCCCTGCCTTTTCCAGATGCTACACTAGAGAAAAGGGCTTGACAAATATGCTATAGTGAATATAATTATGGTGTAATTTCACTCAAGGAGGTAATCGCATGAAAAGTTCTGCGCAAAACGTTTATTTGTTGAAAATCATAGCTACAGCAATTTTATTGATTACGACCAAACTGTCTTACGCCGATTGGGTAACAACTACCGTGCCCACTGGCACCCGACCGTTCGCAATGGCTGTAAATCCGGTTACTAACAAGATTTATGTTGCAAACCAGACCGGTAACAACGTTACTGTGATCGACGGTGCTACAAATGGAATAACCACAGTGGCTGTTGGTAACAGGCCATATGCGGTAGTAGTAAATCCTGTTACCAACAAGATCTACGTTGCAAATTTGTCGAATCAAAGCGTTACAGTAATAGATGGCGCTACTAACAATACAACCACGGTCCCAGTTGGAACAACTCCTTATGCCCTATCAGTAAACCCGGTCACCAATAAGATTTATGTGACAAACCAAAACAGGGACAGCGTCACAGTAATTGATGGAGGAACAAATGGCACGACCATGGTGGCTGCCGGCAGAGAACCCAGAGCCGTAGCGATAAATCCAGTGACAAACAAGATATACGTTACAAACTATCTTGGCAATACTGTAACAGTGATCGACGGCGGCACGAATGGAACAACGACAGTACCCGTAGGAACCCAACCTACTGCCATAGCAGTTAACCCAGTCACAAACAAGATCTATGTAGCAAATCGTCTCAGCGCCACTATGACAGTAATTGACGGTAGCACAAATGACACGACCACAGTTCGAGTGCGCACACAACCCTGCGCTGTAGCAGTAAACCCAGTCACCAACAAAATCTATGTGCCTAATTACATGAGTGATAGCGTAACCGTAATTGATGGTGCCACCAATAGCACAACCAATGTGAGTGTGGGTGACCGTCCCCAAGTTGTGTGCATAAATCCAGTTACGAACAAAATTTATGTGGGGAATTATGGCAGCAACTACATAACAGTAATTGATGGCGCAACAAATGGGGCAACCCGAGTCGTCGTTGACAGAACAAATCTTTGGGCCTTAGCTGCAAACCCTGTTACAAATAAGATATATTTGACTGCTGACACCACTAACTACGTAACGGTGATTGATGGCGCTTCTTTTAGCACTGCTCGTATAAGAGTAAGCTCGCCCGCTGGGGTAGCTGTTAATCCCGTGACGAATAAGATTTATGTAGCTAACTACTCAGTTACGAGCAACAGTGTTACCGTAATCGATGGCGTTACTAACAATACAACTATAGTTGCCGCCGGAACAAACCCCGAATACGTAGCGGTTAATCCGGTAACCAACAAAATTTATGTAACCAACCGCAATAGTTTTAATGTAACTGTTATCGATGGAAGGACCAACCAGACAACGACCGTTCCAGTGAGAAATCAACCCGCTAAAGTTGCAGTTAATCCTGTCACTAACAAAATATATGTGGCGCGCCGAGATGCCACGGGGAGCGTGGTAGTTATTAACGGGGTCACCAATGACACCACAACTGTGGTTATGGCTGGCGGGCCCCAAGACGTAGCTGTGAATCCCGTCACTAATAAGATTTATGTCCCCTGCTACTCCGTGAACAGAGTGACGGTTATTGACGGAGTCACGCATGACACTGTCTCTGTGCAGGCTGGGAATGGGCCGAATGCTGCGGCTGTGAATCCTATTACTAATAAAATTTACGTGTCGAACTATAACAGTAATAATGTGACAGTGATTGATGGATTTACAAATAATACCACAACAGTAGGGGTTGGCCGTGGTCCTGGCGACATAGCCGTTAATAGCGAAACAAACAAGATATATGTGGCTAACTACGACAGCAACAGTGTCACAGTTATTGACGGAGTTACTAATAATACTGTTAGTGTGCCTACTGGGCTCAATCCCTCACCTATTGCAGTAGATATCGTAGCAAATAAAATTTATGTAGCGTGCAGAAATAGCAATAGTGTAACGGTGATTGATGGCGCTACAAATAATAGGACCAGCATAGCTACAGGACCACCGGGCATACCCGACATTGCAGTAAATCCAGTTACAAGCAGAGCGTATGTGGCTAGGTCCATGGACACAGTAACTGTTATTGAAGAAGTTCGGATATATGATACAAAAGTTCAGGTTGAGATTGATACTTTCCCTGGTCACATAACCTATCAGCCTCAACCTATAATAACTGGTAAGGGCGTGAACCGCTGGACACCAGGTCGAACCCGAATCGAGCGAGTGCTTCATTATCTTAACACTGTTCAAAAATTCTGGAATGCGGCTCAGATCATCGGTGGCACACCAGACTCAGTCCTTTGGTCCTGGAACTGGGGCACAGATTCGCTTACCCTGGGTGAAAACATGATTTGTGCGTTATCCCTGGAATCCAATGCTGCTATTATGAATAACCTGGGTCTGGGAACACCGTTTGCCGGGAATAGGATGGTCTATCCACTCTACAGATTAAATCCCCAATCTACGGTTGAGCGAGTATCGCTTAACCGCCATTATACATACTATCTATCTTCTGCAACGCCTAACCCCACATCAGGTGATGTTAAGATATCTTTTGGTCTTGCCAAACAGGAGCCAGTTAGAGTAGTAATTTATGATATTACCGGACGCAAAGTTGCTGTGTTGAAAGATCGGGTTCTTCCAGCAGGAAGCTATACTATAACCTGGCAAGGCCGCGATGATCACGGCGTTGAAGTTGCCGCAGGCGTATATTTATACCGCCTTGAAACGAAGAGTTGTCAAGCGTTGAGAAAATTAGTGGTGGTGCGATAGAAAGAATTGTTACTGTCAGGGTGGCCTTGGAGGCCACCCTTTTTTGTTTGTTCCCAAGCACTCATTATAGCCGGAATTAGTAGCAATGCGCAGAGTTGTGTAAAAATGCAAGTAAAATGCCATGTCCTCGCCATAATTAAGGTAAAACATGTTACGAATTTATTAACACCCTTAAATAAACAGGCCCTCCTTTCGTTTATGGCAAAACTACCATATAGTGATAGCCCCCCCTAATCTAAAAACGCAACAGCAACGCCTGTAGGGGGGTCTATAGGGGAAAATACGAGTAGTCTCTACCCCCTTTTTTAGCCTCGGCAATTTTCATCGCTCGATCGGTGCTCAATTCGTGTGCTTGTACGTCTGTATCCCTCTACGAGGTACCGGGGTATCGTAGAGACCGATATGTGAACCTGTGCACTTAATCCGTGATTCCCTATCGGTTCTTTTTATTCTGCCTATTCCGTTTATGTCGGTCTGGAGGGTAGGAATACCGTTCCGGAGTCAAAATTGATACGGTAGGCGCAAATCGGCGCCGTGATCTTGCCAATAAAACCGGCGCTACCCGCACGTCCTTTGCCCGTGTCGGGCCGATTGCCCTTATGGCACCTGGATCCGCCTTGTTCCCCAAAGCCGCCTATAATCGATTTGTGTGGGGACTACGCGGCTATCCTTCCCTTCCGGGAGAGGCACAGAACAAAATAATAGCCCCGGCTGGATGCAGGACAGCCGAGGCATGTTATCGAGGTCGTTGCACGACAAATTTTTTCTGAGTATTGTCCCTAACCACTCGTCCGTTTTTTAAGAATCTCGATCTGGATCGCCCGCCCCGACCTCAAACAAGCCGGTTATACGGCTCGGGATGCCTGTCGGGCCTTAGGGGTTGCCCGGAGAGGCTATTATGCAGCCGCCAAGGTCCAAGGGGCCCCGCCGCGTCGAGATCCAGCCCGGGACCAGGTTTTGGTGAACTTGATGCAGCCGATCAAGAATGCGCATATCTGACGTGATGGGGTGCTTTAATTCCCTCATTGACAAGGCATACATCGTCCAGGTTGCATTTTTGGCGTCCAGGATAGGCATTACATAGCCCTTTTGCCTACGAGCCTATAAAGCAACGATCTTAGGGATAAGCTTTATCGAGATAGACTAAGTTTCCCTTTGCAGAAAGAGTTTACCTAACTAAGGCTTTTTGGGTCGTTAAAGAATTAAAAAAAAGATCATTATTATCTCTTTATTGTAATATCTCCTAATTGTAAGAGATTGTGTTGAGGTCAAAAAGAGTCGCAGAAATGCCTGTAAGTCTTATGACTTCAAAAGATTTTAAGATTTTGCCCTTTTAAAAATTCAGCCTAAAAGGGGGTGGTTTTCAGCCTAAAAGGGGGTGGTTTTGGTCATTTTTTTAGCCTAAAAGGGGGTGGTTTGCCCAGTTATCCACATTTTTAGGGTATAAATGGCACAAAAAAGGTAAAATCACATAAAATCAAGAGTCAAAAAATTGCCCTCAAATGCCTGTAAGTCTTATGACTTCAAAAGATTTTAAGATTTTGCCCTTTTAAAAATTCAGCCTAAAAGGGGGTGGTTTGCCCTTATGCTTTATCCATTTTCAGTCTCTTAATGGCATTCCAGAACTCTCTGGGGTGAGTAGTATTTTTTAAGCACCTTTCAACCTCAACCACCCCGTATTTCTTAATGGTGTTATAGACTTGTTTTTCAACTTCTTCTTTGGGTTTTTTAGTCTTAAATTCTGGTTTGCAATTCCATTCAATTATTCGCTCGGTTAAATTCTCAATCGCCCCAGGATCGTCGGCCGGGATCTCTAAAATTATTTTGAGTTTCAGGAAATCCCCTTTTGAAAACCCCTTTGTTTTTGAGGCTGGAAGATCTGCTTCACCAAACAGAGATTTCAGAGTTTTTAATTTATCTATAATGCCCTTTTTTAATCCGTCGTTCTGCAATTGCTCCTGGGAGAAGTAAATACCCCGGGTTCTTTCTTTTAATGAGTCAAATGATTCGTCCGTCAATCGCCATTTAAAACCTTGTGCTTTAGCGTTATTAAGTCCATTATCTAATTTTTCTGCAAGATAACTCGGACTCCGACCCATCTCTTTTTTGCTCAAACCTATTTCTTTTTCCAAAAGTCTTTCAATGGTAAAAGGGTAAATAGTTCGCTGTCCCCTGTGCTGTAAGATGAGGTTCACTATTCCCTTCTCTCTTTTCGGATATACCAAAAGTGTTTGTATAGGAATTTTTACATAAGGAAATTTGCGATAATCCTTTTCACCCTCAGTGGTTGCCTTTAGGTATGTGTGACAATGTGGATTCAACTCAAGATAATAATAACTTCCCTGTGTGTCAGTATTAAACTGTTTCATATAATCTATCAAGTGTCCTATTTCTCGGGTGTGCTTTTTTTTGTCTGTAATCTCGTAGGTCGCCTTTACTAAAAAATCAATATGATCATCAATCGTATCGTATAAATGTTTGTCACCCCCAAGCCTTTTTACTAAATCGCCTTTTCTAACATAAGGATTAAGCGTCTTTTCAGTAAAAGCATAAAGATTGATAGCGTAATAAATCCTTCCGGTGTTTTTAGAAAAGGTAGGGCCTTTTGCTTCCTTTGGTAGCATAAAAAAATATTGAATTTTTCGATATCCCCTGTCCTTCTCGTAAACTTCATACCTTTTACCGTCCTCTAATGGTGTGTTCTCAACCCTTTTTATCCCTTTGGAGTGAGGGAATAAATCCCCCTGATATTTAGCTATTTCTTTGTCAATCTTTATGCTTTGTATAGCGTCCACTCTTTTGTTTATTTCTTTAAAGTCTGGTGGCTCAAAAGCCTTTTCCTGCTGCTCTTCAAAAAATTCTTTAACATTCAACAACTCGTTCCAGACATAGTCAATGATTTTTAGTGTATATTCTTGTTCAATCTCTTCTAATCGGTCTTTAGGTTTCAGGGTCAAAAATCGAGTTTTCCTTTGTTGGATGTTTTCCATCTGTTTTTGTAAATGCTTTAAATATCCCCCGGCGCCCTGGATAACTTCTCTATCCCCGTTTTCCATCTGCTTCTTAATATCCTGGAATAATACTTTCTCGAAACATACTTCAAAAACTTCGTTTGCTATGGGAAGCTCTACCGGTGGAGGGATTTTCTTAAAGGCTTCCTCTGCCCATTCTTTAAACAATTCTATAATCCCAGGTATTTTCTCCGGGTCAAAGGAATCGTCACCTCTTACCCAAATGAAAGGTTGATTAAGTTCATCGTTCTTATCTTCAATCACTTTAACCGTCCTTTCACCTCAGCGTTGAGGTAATTTATGTTTACTTTGTTTACTGTATTTACAGTGCTTTTCAAGTGGCGACATTTTTGAATAACTTTTTTAATAGCCATAGCCTCGGCGGGCCCAGAATTCTTGTCTCTTCCTTCTGCTCTCTGCCCATTCATAAACCCAAACAGGACATCGTTTGACAAATATTCCGTATCTTCTACGCCATCTTTGTAAGGTTCTCCGGGGTAGCTGTAAAATCCTTGAGGTTGCCCTTATACCATAAAAATCTATCCAATAGAAAGCTTTTTTCTTTTGCTCTTCAGAATAGCGGCCACCATCACCAAGAGCAAGAAAGTCATCTCGCTTCTCTTTATTAAACGCTTGAGCACATAACCTAAAAAACTGAAAAGATAGTCGTGTCATTTCAACCTTTCTTTCGTTATCAGGGCACACTCCAGATTGCCTTGCCGTTCGCGTCGAACAGCGCCAGCTCTGGTTTGCCCTCGAGCACGGCCAGCGTGGCGCGGAGCTTGCCGTTCTGGTCAGACAGCCCCAGCATCGGTCCCTTCTCGCCCACGCCCAACCCGGCGCGGAGCTTGCCGTTCTGGTCAGACAGCGCCAGCATCAGCTCCTCCTTGCCCACGCCCAACCCGGCGCGGGGCTTGCCGTTCGCGTCGACCAGCACCAGCCCCGGTCCATTCTCGTCCACGGCCAGCGCGGCGCGGACCTCGCCGGTCGAGTCCACCAGCTCAAACGTCTCGGCACGGACGACCTTCTGAACTGCGGCACCGCCAGCACAGAGCAGGAACACCCCGGCCAAGTCCTTCTCCAGCTTCTCCAATCGCTCTTCAGTAGTCATGGTTGACTCCTTTCGGTTGTGGCTGTAAACCGTTTATGGACATACAAGGCATGCCCTACCGACCCGATCAAGCATGTCCTTCATAGGTCGCCCTTCACTTCACCGTTCCGATCTCATGCTGCTCGCCTTGGTCGGATTCGGCCTTTGGCGCCTTCTTGAAGGTCACGTTTACTTCACTTTCGCTGCATTATGACAATGAACTCGTTCGCCATTGTAGTATCCAGTGCCCCTGCGATATTTGTTGGGCTGTTCTTGGGCGGCATGCGCTTATTGGGAATTGAACGTAGGAAGGTCTTTACATGCCTGAAAGAGGGACATTCAAAGAAATGTCGTATCGCATCGTCGGTGGGCAATATCACATTCTCTTCTCCCATTTGGGACGCTACCCCTTTAGGCGCTTGTGGATGGCGGCAGCGATGTCCGCTTCGGTCCCGTATGCGGTCAGGTCCAGCCCGGATGTCCGGACCCCGGCGACCAGCGCCCGGATGACTTCCGTCCTTCTGATCTTCGTCTTCGTCTTGGCGCGGATGTCCAGACAGAGGCGATCCAGGAAGGCGACCTGGTCCGGCGGCAGGATGACCGTCAGCTTATTTTCGATGGATGACCCCACCAGCGCGACCGCGACTTCCGCAGCCGGCGCGTCCGTGGTCTTGGCGAAGATGCTGTCCTTCTTTCCCATTCTCGACTTCGACTTCATGCTGTCCTTCCTTTCCTTGCGATTTCCCCGGCCAGTTGCAGATAGGCTTCAGCGCCCGATGACCGGCGGTCATACTGAAAGATGGATTTCCCGAAAGACGGCGCTTCGACCAGGCGGACATCGACCCCGACTTCCGTCCTGAAGACCTGGTCCCCGTAGTGGTCCCGGATGACCCGGCTGATTTCTTCCGTGACCCGGCGCCGATGATCGACCTTCGTCAGCAGGATTCCCAGCAGGCGGCACTGGTCCCCGATTCCTTCATGAATCTTCTGGACCGCGTCCATTAGCCCGACCAGCCCTTCCAGCGCCAGGTATTCCGGCGGCGTCGGAATGATGAAGGCATCGGCGGCGACCATAGCGTTGACCGACAGCATAGAAAGCGAAGGCGGACAGTCCAGGATGATGTGATCGTATTCGGGGCGGATCGGTGCGACCGCGTCCTTCAGACGTCTTTCCCGCCCGGCCATGTTCGCCAGTTGAAGGTCCGCGTTCGCCAGTTCCGGCGATCCCGTGACCAGGTCCAGCCCTTCGACGGCCGTCTTGCGGATGATCGGCGTCAGCGGCTTCCCGTCCAGGATGGCGGCGGCGATGGATGGTGCGAAGGCGGTCCGTTCGATCCCCATCGACAGGCTGGCGCTTGCCTGACTGTCCAGATCGACCAGAAACACCTTGTCCCCCTTCATGGCCAGCGCGGCAGCCAGGTTGACCGCGGACGTGGTCTTCCCGGTCCCGCCCTTGTTATTGATGACGGCCAGGATCATGTTTTCATCCTTTCCGCTTTTCCGTCATTCCGTCAACTCCAATTGTTCCTCTTGCTGCTTCGTCACCTTCGGGGCCTTCTTGAACGTCGCCCCCAACCATTGCGTAAGGGCCGAGCCGACCTCGCCATAAAGAACTCGCAGGTCGTCTTCGGAGGCTCGAATGCCCAGGGCGCGAAGAAATGCTGAATCCAGCTCTAGTCTATGCTGGCTGACTTTGCCGTCGGTGCCAAACTGCTCAGGAATTCTCGGCAATTCCTTGTTCCTGAACTGGTGAAAAACCTCGGCCAGCTTCAGTAGTCTGCGTTCGGACAAGCGCGTCACGTCTAAGACAGGCAACAGCCTCCACTGAGACTGCTTCAGACGGATCCACCCTCCTAGAGTCTCAGTTCTGTTCGCCAGAACGGTCAGAATTCCCCACGTGGTATTGAGCCAAAGATGGAGATTCTGTGCAATGCTTGCCGACTCATTGTGCTGGGATAGATTTGTGACAAACTCATCTACGAGGTTTCCTACGGCCACCTCCGTCTTCTTGACTGCCTCCTCGCTAATGACAAATAGTCCGACTTCGCGTATCAATTCGACAAGACCATTCAAGTCCACCGTGAGCCAATTGTCTGGCGTTCTTGCTACGCCTGTGCCCAGTGTTTCAAAGAGCGTTTCAGAGAAATCCTCGGGCACAATGGGCTTCGCCAGCATGGTTGCGTGCTTGAGCCTCTCCTTGATTTCGCCCTCCCTGAGGTCCTGCTGGAAGTCCTCGGGGTAGTGGACGGCTATTGCAAGGTCGGCACTCAGTTGTTCTATTCGCTTTTTGGCATCAGCTTCAGCGTCCTGCTTTGAGTACGAACTCTCAAGTACGACTGCGAGGCCTTGGTGATAGATCAAGACATCCTGTCTCCCTTTGTAGATCACCTCAGCCCGAGATGCGATTCCCATCTGACACAGGAGTTCCGACAGGGCAATATTGAGTTTGCTCTCCCACGCCTTGGTCATCGGCCCTCTTCAGTGGTCATGATAGGCTCCCTTCGTTAATGTCTGTAATGTCGCCGTAGTAGAGCAGGTTCTTCGAGCTTTCCGTCATGACGTCATCCCTTTCTTCATGTATTATCTCCGTCCTTCCGGTTTTCCGTTCTTCAGTCCTTCCGGCCCGACCCGGACAGAGTCCAGGAAGGCGGCGACCGCGTCAGGATCGAAACGGATGGATCGCCCGATCCTGACGGCGGGAAGTTTCCCTTGATCCATCATGCGGTAAATCGTCAGCGGCTTGACGGCACGCCTTCCGGCCAGCGTCTTCACGGTGTAGAATTGATCCGTCTTCATGTTCATGCTGTTCCCTTCCTACATGGCCAGGACGGCGGCGTCGATGTCCGCTTCCTTCTGGATGACAACGTCCGAAGGCGAGACTTTAGACAGAGCGTCAGGGCTTCTCCTCGGGTGGGAATACATAAATCGCAATGGCCTTCCCTTTTCTCTCTGCCCCGCCAACCCCAAGGACCGCGGCCGCAATCTTGGCCCCCGCGCTTGGCTCACTCATAGCGTCCAAGATAATCGCATTTGCCCCTAACTTACCGGCTTTCTTCTGCATTGATTTCCACATGTCGCTTTCAGAAGTCCACCCGGATTCGCCCGTTGCGGTAAGTAGGGCAACTTCCTCATATTTACCGGGGACTTGGTCGGCAGTTCGGTAAACAGCAACTTGGTGCCAGGGCACAAAGTCATACCTCTGGCCGGTGGGCGCTCCCAATCTAACCGCCTGCGTGGTAACGCAGGACGTCAGCAAAAGAAAACAACAGAAGACACACAGCTTTATCATCGAACTCTCCTTTTTTTATTTCGTCGGCCGACCTTTGCGTATGTTCCCGCAAACGACTTCATGATCAGATCGGCTTCCTGATCCGTAAATGATCGACAACCTTTCATGCTTTCACCCCTTCCTGAAAAGCACTTTTCCGTCTTTCATGCTTTCATTATACCCCGCAACCCCCGGCTTGTCAATATCTATTTTAATCTTTTTTATTCCCGCCTTATTTCCTGCATGCTGAATGAAACATAATGACCTTTGTTGTATTCAGAACGGCCAAGGACGGGCGATCTTGAAGCGGTCCGATGGATGACCTGTGTCAAGCGTATCCGCTCCGAGTATTCGCCCCCGTCTCGCTTGAAGTCCAGGATAACCCAGCCCGCCTCTCCCCGCCATTTAGCCTCAATGTCATCATCCTGGTAGGCGATCGCTTGAACCCACTGAAACCGCCCCTGGGCTGTCAGGCTATGACATTGCTCTACTTTGACTCGCCGACGCCCCCAACGGTAGCCGCTCCTGCTCAAGCCGCCCCCGGCCGTGTATGACCTAAAGAGTCAAGGTCTTTTCGTAGCTTCTGGGGTATCGGCTTGCCAGAGAGAATACCGCTAATGGCGCAGGAAGGCAAAGAATCCTGCCAGAATGCCTTTACAGGCACCCACCGTTGGCGCTGCTGCGTCGATTGTGCGGATAGGCAAAAAAACCCCCCGATGGCGGTTTGCAGGAACGCGCCTACGGGCTTGGGAACGGGCTTTTGGCAGGCGTCCGTTTCCCTGGATATTACCCCCTGACACAAGCGATACCCAGGGAAAGGTGTTAAAGAGACGTCGTTTGAACCTGATGAGCGCAGGGGCACAGGGCTTGTGCCGTGTATACGGCGGAAATCGCAATACTGCTGTCGCTCCCCGGCCGTAGAGGGGCCAGTAGACTTGTGTTCTTTTTTATGGTGGCGGTTAAACGATTGTACGATAGGATATTATCGAACGTTCGCACCGGATAATTGCAGATTGAGCTTCTTATTGAAACTCTTTGTCACTTTAGATTTGCCACTCATAGAAGCACTACAGGTCAACCTCGACATCAGGGCTTGAGATTCGCAAGACTGCGCTCTCTGTTTTTCGCTCTGTTCCCAGAGATTGTCAGAACCAGAAGCAGAGCGTGGGGGACATCGCTTTTTCTTTCATCGCTTGCCATCTCTTGGGAAGAAGGGTATCAAAGGCCTTTCGGATTTCGGAAGTCTTTCAGGGGTTGTCAGGGCTTCGCCGGCCTGATAGAGGTCGTTCCATGCGAGGAACGTCAGCACCAGCGCCCCGAGGTTAGCCCCGACGATCACATATACCCCTGGCTCCCTTATGCGCGGGTCATCGCTGGCCGTGAGTAAAAGGCCAAGACCAGACCCAAGGAAACTTGCGAACATCGCACTGAATAGGCGATCACTCGCGCTCCGCAACTCGGCCCCGCTCTTGCCCATCATCGTGCGGATATTATAGATTGCGACTGAATCACTGACCGCCGGCGCTTGTGCCATCACTATAGACGTCAGCAGTGTTACAATTACGACTGCTTTCATTCTCGACCTCCATTCTTGGTGATCACCTTGGTTTATCTAAGATCTCACCTTAGATCCCTTTGATTCGCACACCACTACTTAACGACCCCTGGTGCCTTACGACCGCCCAGCACTATCCAAGTCGACATACCCAGAATAAGCACAATCGGTGCAACCACGACGGCGGTTATCGCATTCGCGACCATAGCCCCAATCCAGCCAAGCTGGCCTACGCTCGCACCGCCACAAAGCATCGACCCGCCTATCCAGCTGACAAGAATAGTCAGGATCACCTTGCCGCCGTTATGCCCTAATCCGATCTTCATTTCGGCCTCCAGTCTCCCCCGCAAGCAGTCACTGATTTTCGAACTCAGGGGAAAAACCCGCCCTCGGGGCAGGCTTGTCCGGCAACCCTTCCCATTGCACATTGGGCATCTTGTATCTGAACGTTCTACCGCACGTCGGGCATCTTGCCTTGAAATGTGGCATCGTGGGGTCTTTGCCCAAGTACTCATTCTGTGTCTCTGTTCCACAATTCGCACACACTATCTTGAAGTAGTCGACATCAGTAGTGCCTCTAAGTCCGCGAATACCTTCTCGCATCTCAATTCTCAATCACCTCCCTTGGTCATCGTTCTCCGATAGTCTCCCCCGCCGAGCCGACGAAACGCCAGAGAAGCTCCCTTGTGGAAGGGGATGGCCCGGCGGGGTGTCACAGTTGTTATCTCGCGGTCTATTGCTCGATTCCCTCGATATCATAGGTCCTGCTGGTGCCGCAATGAAGATGGACCTGCTTCGGCGGATACGCCTTAGGATCTTCCTTGTCCTTTCCTTGTACCTTCTCGAAGAGCGCACACCAAGTGCCGCACGGGGTTAGTTTTTGTTGGTAGGGGCAGTAGCGACGTCTCATGTTCTCAATGAGGATCATTACATCGGATACCGCCTTCTCACCAACGATTGGGTTTTCCTTTATGTCATGTATACCTCCTATTCGTTACGCAACAACTGAGGCCTGATTCCTGATATAAGGCATCACAAGCATCCTGGCCTCGTCCTCCGAAATAACCTTGTTCTGTACCCCACAATCTCTCGATACGTTTTCAGTCCGCATCCGTACACCTTGAGCAGATCTCTTGGCCTGATCGCCTGGAGCTGATCCGGGATTTCAATCCCCGCCCGCTTGAGGACATTCGCGGCGCGGGGGGAGACGTACAATGTAGGTACTCCGCCCAGTCGATCAAACACGTTCCCCATACGTCTCTCTTTACTTCACCACTCCGATTTCATGTTGCTCGCCTCGGTCGGATTCAGCCTTGAGTGCTTTCATGAAGGTCCTGTTCACCCGCCCCAAGGGCGGACAGTCAATGCGCTTGCCAGCCAGAGGGTCGGCCACCGTCAGAATGTGACGCAGACCGAGAACATACTGATTTTCAGGAAGCCGGGCCGATCTACAGCTTGATGTTTTCTTCATGAATCAACCTGGTGCCCCCGCCGGCGGAGTAGAGGCGCGCGTTATTCGACTGGAACTCATATTTCACGTCGCATAGCAGTTTCCGTGCGTCTACGAGCCTGAAGCCGTCGGTCCTGTACCGCCTACCTGGCGACCGCATGATAGAGAATGCCAGTATGATGTGGAAGGCATCTTTGGTGACCTTGAAATCCCTCGATGGTGAGAGGTAGAACGATCGCATGGGTGAGTCAACGTTGGACTTGTTGTAGGTCTTGCACTCGATGTAGAAATCGTGTCCATCAAACTGGGCATGTATGTCTGGGTACCCGACACGGCGACAGGCCCCCGATGCGGCGCGAGGCTTGGATGCAACGAAACCTCCGGCCCCAAGGGCTGTCTGCACAAATGGTTCGACATAGTTTCCTACCTCATTGGGCCTCTTCGATGCGATTCCCTCGGCATTGATTGCCACTGCGGCGGCACGTATTGCAGAAACAAGCTGTCGTTTGCCCGTGTCGTCGTATTCCAGCACCTTCTTACCGCATATGCTCTCTATGACTAGGTATAGCGGTATGTCGCGCACCGGGTTCAGCATCTGCTTTATCACGTTCTCCAGAACTTGCTTGTCGCTCATCATATTCCCCCTGTCTTACGGAAGACTACAATGCGATTCGTGTTCGTTCCCTTAGCATTATTCCCGACACCCCAGCAGTTCGCCGTTTTCGTGAAGTTCTGCTCGTTAACCATCACGGCGACGCAGTCGAATCCAGCCACAACCCCCAAAGGTGCAACGACCTCATCCAGAAACAGCGTCCCGTTGCGGACCTCTCCCACCTCGAAAGCAACCCAGCCTCCTGGTGTCGTGATGCGATAGAGTTCGCGGAACACGTCTTGCATGACCGCCGTCCATTCCTCCAGTTTCCTCGTCATGGTGATACGCTTGGCGAGTTTCTCGACAGGCAGGTCGTTGAACCAGCAGCGTAGCCAGTTATCTTGGGCATACTGAACGACGTCCAAGAATGGGGGCGAAGTTACGGTCAGCGCGACCGAACCCGATTTGATTTTCTCCGTTTTCCGGGCATCACAGGCGTAGAAGGCGGAAGTCGTTGCCGCTTCCTCTAGCCTCCGCCTTTGCTCCGTCTTTAAGTCTCGTAGCAGGCGGCGGGTCTTTTTCAGGATAATCTGCCTCGTGTTGCGGTACTCGGGGACTTGCTTCCTTCTTTCGTTTATTCTACGCTGTGCTTCGGCGGAAACCGCCTGATTTGGCGGCATCGTGTAGACTGAGAAGAATCCCTTCGAATGCCCAGTCAAGCGATTAGTTGCCACCATGCGTATCCACGAGTCAGCTGGGTCGTTGTGTATGCTTAGATACTCCTTCAAGGAGACGATCTCGCTCAGTGTCTGGCGATGGTAGAACATCGTGAGGTCCATCCCGGCTCTCTGGTCCGCGTCTGTGTCAAAGCCGATTTCGCTAAGACGCTGGCGAACGTCCTCTTCTGACGGAGAGAGCAATCGCGGTTGCACGAGAACCTTGCTCAGAGGATTGATGTCATTGGAAACTACCCGGCGGCCTAAGAGCGCCGCCTCAAGCGCCGTCGTACCTCGGCCCGCAAATGGGTCGTACACGACGTCACCGATATCCGTAAGCCGTTGGATAAAGAAGCCCGGCAGTTGCGGCTTGAAACACGCACGGTACGAGACTTCGTGCAATGAGTGCGCTTGCCTCTGACCCTGTGTCCAGTATTCCTTCGTGAATCTTGGAATCTCATGCCCGGCAACCCGGATGTGATCTTCCTGTCCGACGCTGGAGTCGTCGCTGCCCCACAGCGAACGGGGCAGCCAGTTGAATGACCGTAAATAATTCACGAACTTGTCGGAACTGCAAATACGTACGCCCAGGTTGTCGCCGTAGTAGAGTCTGTTTGTGGCCGTTCTCTCCTTCACGCCCGATTATACCGCTACCACTCGGATTGTCAAGGGTTATCGAAAGCCCTCAGCCATTCTGCTACCTTCTACCTTATACTGCTTCAGCTTCATAGCGGACCTCCTTTTTGTTCACACCATTCTTCATATTATGCAGGTCCGCTATTTGAATTTCAATAGCCAATGGGACATCGCCATTATAAGAGCGGCTGACTTAAGATGGCGGTGGTTCTACTTCCTTAAAATATCCGACCTGCCTGTCGGCAGACAGGTGACCGGATTGCTGAAAGTCTCGTAGAGGCGGAAATCGAATATGCGCTTAATTCAAGACCCAGAAAATGTCTTGGTTTTGGGAACCCGTTTCACGACTGTGCCTCGGAGAGAGAGGTGTTTCGTCAGTTAGCTGGCGTTGCACTTGCTGGTTGAATGTGGGACGATGCTTTTTGCATCGGGTTTGAAAATTCGGCTTGTATCTTGAGGCATATTTTATCCCCCTAATATTCTTGTAAGACACGCCATTGCGTATAGCGTTTGAGGCACAGACGAAGCCATCAGGTTTATGATATTTCGTTTGTGCCGCTGTTAGCTGAAGTTGGCGCATACGTCCCTTATTCCTTTTTTATTCTTTTTACAAATGCTTTAGGATTTTCTTCAAGTACTTTGCGAGCCAGAGGATCAAGAATCTCATGATTTATTTCTGGCAACTTGCCTCGCAGGGCAATTTCAACTTCTTCTTTGGGGATCGGATCTGCCTGTTTCCAATATCCATCCAGAATGCCTTGAAGGTCAGGCATAGCTGATAGGCGTAGTCGTAAGGTTACTTCAAGGGATTGTTCCAAGCTGTATTTATACCAATTAGTACTGCCGATATAACCAACATTGTTATCAATAATAATGACCTTGGCATGCAAGGTTGGCAGTGATCGTGCTTCGAAATTTGATACGTGAGATCGCACTGCATTCAATGATGTTAAGGTTGTGGTACGGGCTGTTTCATCATCAGAATCGCCAAGACGAACAAGAAATCTGACTGAAGTATCTTTGTGCAATACAGCAATAATTTCACGGACGAAATATCCATCAATCCATGGTCCTACAACAAACAGGCTCTTGCGGGCCTTTTGTATGTCTCCACGTAAATATGCGAGAACTTTACCTGCCCCAATAGCTTTGAAGTTTCTTGACGATGTCGATAACTTGACTTGCGTCATGTGTTGCTTCCTCCTGACAGAGTTGAAGAACATAAGATTTGAACTTATCCTTCATTTTAGAACCATTGTATTGATCCAAAGAATCCAAACAAGCAGAAAATGCTGAAGATAAACGCCCGTCCCTCAATAACGCTTCGGAGAGTCCGTTTCCGCCTGGTGATGCATCAAGAACCCGTAAATAGCCTTCAGATAGTGAAAGACCAATTTGGAGGTTGGCGGGATTTGCCTGAACTGCATCAGCAAGGTAAGGCTCCAAAATATGGCTAACTAAGCCTTTGATCTCTCTGAGAAATTGTGGTTGAATTCCTTTGAAAGCACCTCGACAGTCCCATGACCATCCATAAGTTCTATATGAAAGAGGGAAAAGAAATGGGAAGTCTTCTCCCGCTTCTACGGCGTTCTTGAATCGTTTGCTTACTTCTGTCAGAGAAACTTTCTTGGACTTGCGAGTGGATAAGTTAATCTCTTTATAGCCCGTAAATTTTTTCGAATATTCCCAGATGCCGTAGTCAATTTCTCCATAGGCAGGGAACTCAACACCCTCTGGAGGGTCGGCAAGGATTTGATAAGGCGTAAATGATTCTTCCGACATCCCACGAGTGGTAATTAGATCTTTGACTTTTTCCACATAGACCACATTAATGCTCTTAAGATATTTGGCGAGCACTACTTTACTGTCTGGATGCTGCCACTCAGCCTCTTTCCAATGCCCATCATACTTTTTAACCCGCCATCGGTCTCCCCTTGCATCGAGATAGACAGCCCCAGGGTGAGCATCCCGGAAGATATTGATATCCTCAATCCAAGCAACATCATCTCTTTGCCGACCAACCACTCGAAGAGGGATTTTGCCTTCGCTGGCGCTGGCTCGGAATCCTTTATGGACCCAAAACCTGTCAGATAGATCAAGCAGACCTGAATAACGTTCCTCCAAGATTGCTTTCGTTGTATCCTTGTTAAGGAACACTCCGAAATGTTTTTCAAATATCTGCTGATAGCGAGTCCAATCTTCCCCTGCGTAGTTCCTGTAGCAACCCTCATAGTGCGCCGCAGTCATATGGCGCAAGCGGAGCATCTCAAGGTCTGATGGTATTGGAACACTCCTACTTGTGTCAAAACGGAAAGCTGCATTAAGACTCTTGGCAATGTACCTGTCAAAGGGGGCAGCAGAAAGGTTCAGGAGCACAAGACCCGGACGGTCATGACGCCGTCCCACCCGTCCAATCCTTTGAATAAAGTCTACACGTTTTGATGGGATTGTGTTCAGGAGGCATAGGTCAAGGTTCTCAATGTCTACTCCCAGTTCAAGGGCATTGGTTGCAATTAAGGTTCCTCCACGCATCGTTCCTTGGTTGAACCGAGCCTCGATTCGGCGGCGTTCTGTCGGAGGGAGATCCGCATCATAGATATCAGCAGTTCTTTTGCTCGTTTTTCTGGACTCCAGCTCCATCTTTAGTCTTCGGCTCTGGAACTTGCTGTCTGAAAAATAAAGCACATTGACCTGATTACCAATTGTGGTTGTATCGTTGAGTAATTCTGTTAAGTCATGGCCGTCCTCTACCGAATCAATGAATGCCACAACGCGCAATAGGCCACCTTGAGGAGGATTTTTGAGGAGAGATTCAGCTTCATTAAGTGAGATAGCCCTAATTTGTGGGCTAACAGCATCCACTTCGTGGTGAATGTCTTTCTCATCCAAAGAGAGAAGTTTAGTAGCGAAGGGTTTTGCATCTGAGAGTGTGGCAGATGCAAGAAACACGTTTGGTTTATTTTGCCGTGCGCTCTCCTTAGCTACATAAAGGCGTTTCAGAAAATAGAGTACATTGGCTCCGAAGATACCATCATATTGGTGCGCTTCGTCCAACACCATGCATTCAAGGTTCTTGGTGAATTCTACATGTTTCTGAATGAGACTCCAATGGGCTTTGTCGAGCGTTGATAGGCGGATACGAGCTTTGGAAAATTCGGAGGCATTCTCATGCTGTTGCATAACAATGTCCCGTGTTTCTCCACTACCAACCCCTTTCCAGACAGTCCAACCTATCGGTTGATTTTCCAATCGTAGAGTGCCGCTATAAGCATTTCTAGGTTGAGCATTATAAACTTTAAGACTGGATTCTTCTGATATCCTCGCTAATCTATCTGCTTGGCCCCACATTAGGGCTTGAGTCGGAAAGCAAAGAATGGCGGTTGCTTTGGGATTTTTCACAAGTCGATCTATAACCCACGCCCAGAAGCACAAGCTTTTACCAGAGCCTGTTGCACTAGTTAGAATGAAATTCTTAGCCCCCTTCGCATAAGCATCGAGTAATCGCCATTGATGAAGAAATAGTCCTTCACTGCCAGCGCGCGGTTCATACCGTTGGATGAACTTAATAGCCTCTTGAGATAGTTTCAGTTTGTTCAAAGGAACTCTTTGTGGAAATAGGGTAAATATAGAAACTACCTTATCCAATAACGACTGGCCGTACTTGTTACGTATTTCCGACAGAACTTCCTGTAATTTTAACTTTAGGGGTATCCGAACTGATTTATGTTTCTTTCTAATCATACGTTATCCCTTTCCAAAAGCGCCAATTGCACATAACTTGGGTATATGCGAAATAGGTGCGTCTATACTCCCAATTCGGCGGTATAGGCGAAACAAAAATGCAGATTCTCTTCTTACTTTTCAAATCTCACCTCTTGCTGTATTCTTAACGCATCTTCCGCCGTCAATGTTGTTAAATATCGCATTGTCATCAGCGTCGAGCTGTGCCCTAAATGATACTGCAGCGCCTTTGGGTTACCGGTCTGCCTTAGTCTCTCAATCGCGTCTGAATGCCGGAAAAGGTGCGGGTAGACCTCTTTGTTCACCCCTGCCCTCTTGGCCGCCGCTTTGACGATCTGCCAAGCTCTTTGCCGATTAATATCGAACAGCTTTTCATCTAAACCCAACTTCTCGATGTAAGCGTAGCTTCGTATCTGGTAAGCCAAATTATCTGGGCACGCAACCATGCGAGGTTTGTTGCCTTTGCCGCGGACATGCACCACGGCATGCCCTTCGTAATCGCTAATGAGTCTCGGTGTAAGCGACAGAGCCTCGGATATTCTTAAGCCCGTCTCGAACAAGGTTCTAATCAACAGATAGTTCCGTTCGCCATTTCGTCTATCGTCTTTCACGGACTTAGCGATGCGGCGGACCTCTTCAACTGTGAGGTAGGGCACTATCCCAGTTCTATGACTGATTGACTTAACCGCGGCAATAGGATTATACATTTTTGACTTTCGTATAATATTAGCTAGTAAAACACGCTTGTCAAGGGGTGATTCGTGTTGAATTCCGGCATAGAATTATACAAAAGGGCTTCTTTTGTCTAATTTCTGAAATGTTGCCGTCAACCTACAGATAGCGATTTGTGAAAATGAGAAATCATGAAAATAGTGGCTACCGCAATTAAGGCCAGATCCGGATTTAGAAACCAGCCGTGTACCCCCGGCCCGACGGTGTTGTGCCTATTGTCTGGTCTGCGAGATAAAAGAAGCAAGGGTCGGTGGTTTGTCACTGGAATGCTCCCCATTTGACTTGGACATGAATATATGTTATACTTGCGGGCTTGGAAAGGAGTTTAACGATGAACCGCAAGATCTGGACCGCCGAGGATAAGATTGGGATTGTCCTGGCGATGTTAAAGGGCGAGGAATCAGTAGCGGCGATCTGCAATCGCTATCAGGTCAGCGAAGCGATGGCCTACCGATGGCGCGATCAGTTCTTGGAGAGTGGTAAAAAAGGTTTACTTGACGGCCGAACGAAGAAAGGCCGGGATCCCCTGGCCGAGGAGAACCGGCGTTTGAAGGAACTGGTCGGCAGTTTGTCCTTGATCATTGACGCCCAAAAAAAGTTTATGGGCCACTAAAAACGGGGGCCAAGCGTATGCTGGTGGATAAATTAACCAACGAGCATCGTTTAAACCAGAGCCAGGCCTTACGGGCGGTGGGTTTAGCGCGCAGTACGTATCATCATCGACCGACGGGCGGGCGGAGGCAGGAGCGGTCTTATGATCCGGTGCTCTGTGCGGCGATAACGGCGGTTCGCGCAAAGGCGCTGGTGTATGGGTACCGTAAGACCTGGGCGCGTCTGCGGGCGCTGGGCTGGCCGGTGAATAAGAAGCGCGTGTTGCGCTACGCGCGGCATTTAGGGCTCTTGCAGCCCCGGAAGGTCAAGGGCAGGACGTTTACCCGGCCGGCGTTGGTGCGGCCGACGGTATCGAATGTCTACTGGGAGGAGGATCTGACGCCGGTGTGGTGCGGGGATCAGATCGGGTATCTATTCGCGGTCATCGACGGGTATGACAAGAAATTGCCGGGCGAGCATTTCGGCGACCGGTGCCGGGCGGACGAAGCGGCGGATGTCATGGAGGGGGCAGTCCGGAGACGGTTCGGCGGTCCGGTGCCGCCGGATCACCGGTTAGTCCTGCGGATCGACCGGGGATCGCAGTTCATCGCCCGTAAATTCCGGGACCGTGCCCGGGCGTTGAATGTCGTACTCCAGTTCGCGGGGATCAAGTGCCCGGACGATAAACCGTACATCGAGGCCTTTTTCAGCAAGTACAAGGTCGAGGAGGTCTATCGCAACGAATATCGCAGCTTGGTGGAAGGAAAATCGGGCTGGGAATTATATCGAACTTGGTATGAGAATGAACGGGTCCATCAGAGCCTTGGGTATCGGACCCCCCATGAGGTTTACGAGGCACAGAAGATGAACCTTGATCTTAGCGTTAAAATGACTAACATAAATCAAGCCCCTTTATGTCCAAAATAGAGGGGAGCAGTGCGGTCACCGACCCCTGTGCTATTGTCGTTCGCCGTTGCCGGAGACCTACCTCACCAGTACCAGCTTCTTCGTGACCGTCGCGGATTCTGTCTCCAAGCGAACAAAATAGACCCCGGGATTGAGCGAAACCTTAAACCATTGACCAGGGGTTACAGATTGGGATATATCTCTAACCAATTTTCCAGAAGCGTCGTAGATTTCTATCTTTAAATCCTTATAGCTTATATCTGACATCTGTAATCTGATATTGGTTTTCACTGGATTAGGCCAGATTTTCAATCTTGCTTCTAATTTGTGACTTCTTACTTCGTCTTCTACTTCTACCTCCCGGTCATACCAGCTCTGGGCACTGTCTGAGTGCTCTTTGGCTTTGAGTGAGTCGTGCCCGCCAACAATCGCATAAGCAACTCGCTGTTTGCCCCCCGGCGTAAGATTGAAAGGGCCGGCTGAAGCACAGATTGAGTAGTCATACGGCCTTGTGGATTGAGACTGACGATAAGTGCCATTCAAGAATTTAATCCTTGTCGAATCATGCCACCGACCTGGCGGATATATATAAATAGCATGATCAATCAACGAAAGATTAGCAGCTACTCTCGGATAAAGTAATCTGAGCCCGACTGTAGGGTTAGGGTTAGTAGAATTCAACTCATATATAAACCTTCTTAACGAATCAGACCTTACTATTTCGCCTGGTGCCCCAACATCAAAATTAAGAAAAAGACCTGAATAGAGATTGCTGATCGTTGAATCGGTTGGGTTTTCGTAGTCGTAGATAAGAATAACAAAATCATCGTAGCCAGGGAAGTATCTTGTGCCTCGACCCATAAACCAACTTCGAGCCTGAAGCCCTTTCGGTGTTGGATGACCACCATCGCCAGTTAGACATCTATACATCTGCTCGCTACCCCATATGGGGGGGATTACTGATCTTAGACTATCAACTAATCGCCAGTCCTTGTCATAAAATCGATCAACCACATATCTTATGGAATTTCCTAAGGCCATACCTCCATAATAAAGGACTGAAGGAGTAAACTTTGGATATTGAAAACCATCCCCTTGCCCAGTATCAGGAGAAGTGAAACCGATTGAACCAATCGCAGTAACGGTTAAAGCACAATAGCCGGTATCAATATTCGCCCATGTCCTCCCTTGACCATTAAGGTTAGAGACCAATATAAAACCAATCGACAAAAGCAAACCTATATTTTTCATTGTTCCTCCTTGTTTCAGAAACATTTTCCTATTCGATTACTATTACTTTTTTAGAAGTCATCTTGTCATCGATGACAAGCGTGATAAAATAGATACCGTTTTTAAGACGATGTGTTAAAACCTCTGCATATAAACCCGTTGGTATATTATCATCAACAACTTTAATTTCTTCCTGCCCTAATGTATTATAAATCGATAATTTTACCCTTGATAGCTTCGGCACAGAGTATTGAATTCCTAAATTCTTGCTCAATGCTGGATTCTGTAAAATTCTCAATGTAACTTCTAACTTCTGCCTGCTAACTGCTTCTTTTATTCCCACTTGTCTAATCGCAAATACCGTATCACTGAAATCCCACGCCGTGCCCCTGGGTTTGTCTTCTCCCGCCCTCGGTGGGCCATAAGCCCAGATCATTATTTTGCAGGAATCAGAAAGTGAATCCGGTACATCCCACAACAAGAGAGTATCGTTACCTGGTATGCCAGTTGTAATGCTTCTAAAGTTACGACCATTATCAAAACAAACAAACAAACTGAATGAATCGGCGCCTGGTGGTGTAAATTTCTCCCAGGTGATGGGGAATTGCGAGCCGGGAACTAATACCTCTCCACCATTGGGCCGATGGAGGCGCACGCCTTCGATTTCCCAGATGACGGTTTCCATAATCATATTTGGCACATAGTCTTCTCTTGATTCTATTATTTCAGGATAACCATTACCATTAATATCGCAGGCATACATGTATGTGCCTTCCATTCGATTACCGTTAGGATGGGGGTAAGCCATATAGACCCTTTCAAACGTATTATTGCCGCTTGCCTTATATATCATCCAGTTGTTCTTTACGGCCCAGAGAAGTTCCTCTTTACCATCACTGTCAACATCGCCTGAATAACTCATCATCCAGTAATTCTGACCGGGAAAACCAGTAAGTGAGTCATGAAAAATGATATCATATTTATTGTCCCTAATAGCTTCATACAGCCAAAAATAACCTTTGAGATTACCGACAGACGGAACCTTACAACCAACCAGGAACTCAGGTGAACCATCATTATCAAGATCATCAAGAGCAATTGCATCATGATAATTAACATATGGAAGTGTATCTTGAAAGACCAATTGGTAAGCATCGTTTCCGGTACATTCGAAGACTTTAAACGATAGCGCGGATGCTCCACCCGCACTGATAACGAATTCGATTCTTCCATCACGGTCAAAATCCGCCCAGCACATTGGTCCGCCACACAAGGTTGCTTCATGAACCCAGACTTGTGTGTACTGATTGTCTCCGACGCACTCAAATATTCTACACGAATCGGACCTGGTGGAGATTTCGTTCCTCCCATCTTGATCAAGGTCAGTGATGTATGAGGCAAAGTATATTCTTCCGGGATTTGGTTGCTGCTGCCACACAATTGACTTCGGGTAGCTGTCAGGCGCCGGCGACTCATAGACATATAGATCCGTACTCGTCATGACCGCATCCGGCAGAGAATCGTTGTCAATGAACCCGATATCCCAGAAACACCGCCAGCCTGCCAAGTAATCGGCAAGAAGATAGCGATTGTGGGGACGATAAGAATAGAATACGAGCCAAATTGAATCGCCGGGAAAGAGTTTCTTACCACTGAAGACAAGGTCGACATAGCCATCGTGATTGGCGTCAAGTGCTTTCATGTAAAGCTGCGGTACGCCGTTTGGTATATATGCAATTCGTGTATATCTCTGACCGTAAAGGCAGGCTACGGCAAGAGATAAGACTATGACTGAGTACGATTTTGTCATTGTTATTCTTTGTTAAGCCGGGAGGGGTGGAGTTATCCACCCCTCCCGCAGAATCGCTTATTGCATCAGTATTACTTTTTCAGTACGAACGTCCTGGCCGAGCTTGCATTCTAAGAAGTAAATCCCGCAAGAGAGATCTTTCGTGTTGATTGATAACACATGCTTTCCAGGGTCCTTCTCACCAGCGAGGATCCTTCTGACCATGCGTCCTGAAACATCGAATAACCGAATCGAAACCTCGGATCGATTGTTCAAGGCATAACTGATGTGGACCACGTTTTTCGCTGGATTAGGAGCGACATGAAGGTCCGTATGCAGTTCGGTACTCAACGTCGTTAGAGCCTGGACACCACCTTTGCCGCCGCCTGCTTTTTCGAGTTGATACAGAATCAAGCCAACCTTGGTGGTCGGAGTGCCCTTAAAAGCAACAACTACTTTGTGGTCTTCTTTGTAATGCAACCTTGGGATGACGATGCTAAGCGTTTCTGGACGATTAGGCTTGAATTCAAACGTTCCATAGTCTGTGCCGTCAATAAGAATCTGTTCCTTTCTGGTTGAAGTTCCTTCGAAATAGGTCACGCAAATCAGTCTGTAGCCGGGGTATAGTGGATTCAGGAAGGGCAAAGTGTAGACCAGCTCAGTCCGACCGAGGTCAACGTTGAATCTCGCGTATTTTACGAACGTATCGCGCTTTGTGCAATAGCGTGACGGAAGAGAGTCTCCGGCATCCACCTTGTAATAAACAGGCAGGCTGGGATTACCTTTGCCACCAAATATTAGTTCCTTGGTGGACACTCGGTAAGGAACAGCACTGCCTTCGGTCCAGGCATTATATAGATGCCAGAACATGAAGGGGTCATCGATCCAGAGCTGTGAATGACTAAAGATAGACCTTTCTGGTGTTGTGCAAACCCAGCCATATCCCCAGGTATCACTGAGATATCTGATATCCGATGTTGCAACCATTGGCGGTGGTTCTGTCCAGACCGAGAAATCGCCGATAACACCAACAGGATAGTCTGATGACTCGTAAGGAGACTGGCTGCGGTTCTCGATCCACCAAAATGGCCACGGTGTACCGATCCAAGTCTTATTTCTAAATACTTCGGTAGAAGGAGATTCTTCTCTCCTCACCCAGTCGCAATATACCATGTCGCCCCATGCCTCAACAAAAGCAGTATCGGCCGGGAAGTCAAAAACCGTACGTTGAGAGACATCTTGTGGCAATCCCCACAATCCCTGCCAATCTTTCATGCGGTAGTGGATGTTACTACAGGAATCATAAGTAACGTGAACATTCCCTGTGGCAGTAAAATAGTCATAAGCAACACACGGCGCACTAAGATCAAAGAAACCAGGGGAGGTCGCAACCGGGAAAGGATTGCCAGGTCCTTGAGAATAAAATGGGAATTGGTAATAAATGATGGCGCTGGCAGGGAACATGAGGCTGCGGGCAGAAAAAGTCAAACAAACATCGTAACCAGCTGTGGTCAACGAAGGCGGCCCTACAATATCATAAGGGAAAGGCGGCGTGATATCGAAACCATACCATTGCTGGGTCAAGTCATCATACCACCGATATCTAATTTGATTTCCATATTCAGGAATGTAAGCAATTACTGGTGCGTGCCATTCGTGATTCGGTGTCATAACATAGCCAACAGTGGGATAAGCGCCATTGTCCAGGCGATGGAACGGAGCCCAAGGCTCAAAACCGCTCTCGGAATGGGTGTAACGGACCTTGCCCTTCGATTGATAAACCAGATGGAAGTTATTGACTTCTGGCACACGGTAGAGGTGACGGCCCCAGTTGTAGGCCGTCGCATTCGGGTCATCAGAAAGAAGCGAATCATAATAGGCCATAAATCCAATATCGCCATATTGATCGGCATCGTAAGCAATGAATCTCCCCATTGCATTTGAGGTGATAGAGGGAGACTTTTCACTCGTAGATCCATCGGTTAATATCACTTCGGGTTCTGGCCAATTCGCACCAAAATCAGTTGACCGCCGATACCACAAGTTCCAGATTTCATTAATTTCCGTTGCAGTTGTTCCATGAACACCTTTGTTATCAGCTGTTAGACTCAAACCCCAATGCCCTATAGGAAATATCTCGTAAGGTGTTGACCATTCGACACCATCGTTCGTTGAGCGGCTATATCGATTGTATTGAAATTGTGGCACCCCTTGCTTGTAAGCCCAGCCAACATGAAGATATCCATTCGGACATCTGCACATACTCATCGTCCCCATTCGTAGTGAGGGAATTTGAGTTATTTCATGAATTTCCCAATTTTCAACGCCATTTCTTACTGCATGATAAATTTCGTACGTCTCAGTTTGGGCAACTCTGCTACTAAATGCAACGTGTGTTTTATTTTGCGGAGATCGCGCACAAATATCATGGACATTTACTAAAGTTGGATTTAGATCTGATATCCGCTCACGCAGTGACCAAGCATTCGAGTAATAATGAGCATAACACAACGACTCTTTGGCAACTTGTTGATCTACGAAATGATAGATAAAGGACAAACGAAGAGTATCTGCACCATCGACTGTCAATCGTGGGTTGGGATCAATCTGTACTGTGTGCGTCAAATCAAGAATAGGATTTAGACAAACAGGACTGGCAGGCCAAGTGGCACCATGGTCGGTAGAGTATCTAAACCAGAGTTCATATTGGTTAGGCTGTGGTTGCTCTGACCAAACACAATAAACATAACCCCGAGTATCAGCCGCTATGTCATATAACCCATCCTCACCGTACAAGCCAGCAGCAGATATTTGTTGCTCGGCTGACCAGTTAAAACCCCAATTGGTAGACCGAAAATACCAGAGTTTGTAACCATCTGGAGTATATTGATTCCAACAGGTATGGCTGTAGTTATCGTTGACAGCAATTATTGGGGCTATTTGCTCTTCAAGTAAGGACGATACTACAGCGGGTTCTTCCCAACCATCTGGCGGGATCTGTGCCATCAAGGGCACCAATATTATAGCGGTCAATAAGATGACCGTAGTTATTTTGAGACTTTTCATTTTGATCTCCTTGGTTATTTTATTATACAATTATTCTGTGCCTTGTCAATACTTTATTTAGGCTATGATATTACCAAGCGGAAATGTTAATATTCAGGGATTGGTTAAGGAAGTAGAACCGCCGCCATCTTAGGTCAGCCGCTCTTATAATCGCTCTACAGGTTAGCGCACTACCTTATTAAACCTATTTCAGAAGGCCAAGCATCTTGACCGGGTCTGGCTTTGATAATTCAGCTATATAGTGAGCGGTCAACCGATTGACCGATTGACCGAGTAGTCTGATAATGCAGTATAACCTGACAACCCACATTAGCAAGGAGGTCTCAATGTCAGAAATCTCAGAAAAGCTCAAGGCATTCAGCGAACTGGAACAGCAAAAGAAAGACCTTGAGGCTAAGATGCAGGAAGTCCGAATGCAAGCCCTTGATGAGGTCACTTCCAAGCTCCAGGATGTCTTGGTTGAATATCTCACCGTATCAGGCAAGCAGGAATGCGGCTTCCGCTTCTCCCTCAAGGCCGGTCTTTCGACCTTTGCCTTACCTTCGGACACCAAGTCCAAGGTCAAGGCTTCGAACGGCAATGGTGGATTTGCCAAAGGTGCGGTCCAGGCGCGCTTGATTCATGAAGACGGCACGATCGAGCAATTCCCGAGTGCCGCCAAGGCCGCCAAGGCCTTCCTTGGAAGGTATCGGCAGCAGCTTGGTTTCGACCAAGAGGATGTCGATGTCCTGCTTGGCGAGAGCAGGAACTGGCGCACCGAGATCAAGAAGTTCCTCAACAAGCTCGCCGAGGTGGGCATTGAGGTCGGCTACGAAGACGATGGCGGAATCAAGTATACCACCGAGGCCGCAAGACAGGGTCTGTAAGCCTCGGTAAAGCCCAATAGTCCCCAGCAAGACGTGCGGCGTTAAAGCGAGATAAAAAGGCTATGCCGGTCTCGACCCTTGCTGGGGATTTTTTTATGCTGACCGGTTTCAGACTTGCCAAGTAAAATCTGAAAGGCACAAGCTACTAATTCTCGTCGGTTATCTTAGCCGGTCTTCTCCCTCAGGGACCTCTGGTCGGGCTGGTTAGGGTATTGAGACCTCTGAGTGGCTTGTGCCTTTTTTTTGAGCACCGCAAAAGACTAAGGAGGCCTTGATGAGCGATACTTTCTCCGGTTGTGGAAGAGTCTATGTCACCGGCGCGGTTCACTTGCGAATGGTGTCCGCCTCAGGCGGATTCAGTGGCCATGTCGACTCGTGCCTGCGGCGACACCTGGAGGATCAGCGTGCTCGCGGACCAGGGATTCGCTTGTTCTCGGCTTACCCCCACGAAACCTATCCTGAGATCTTGATCATAACG
>Ga0315296_10000755_pt1 | contig 29156 bp, 20 predicted proteins | sample YL17G14_18_MG_FD_203921 | JGI IMG/M metagenome (GOLD analysis project Ga0315296, IMG submission 203921) | Sediment microbial communities from Yellowstone Lake, YNP, Wyoming, USA - YL17G14_18 | ecosystem: Environmental > Aquatic > Freshwater > Lake > Sediment | place: USA: Wyoming | collected... | reverse complement strand
ATATTTTTAGCTCTTTCAGGAGCAGTCGTCCCAGCCGGAATGCGCACGCTTGTCACCGATCTAATTCGCTCAAGACTCGTCGATGTTATAGTCAGCACGGGCGCCAGCATGGTCCACGACGCCATAGAAGCCTTGAACGGACATCACTATAAAGGAAGCTGGATCGTGGATGACCATGAGCTTTACAAATACCACATATTCCGCATCTATGATGTTTTCGTTCCAGAAGAAGACTACGTGAGACTGGACTATAAATTTGCTGAAATGTACCGCGAAGTAGCTGCTGAGAAAAGGGGAGAAAGCCTTTCTTCAAACGAGTTTGCATGGGAAATAGGCAAGAGGCTCAGAGACCCAAACTCCATTTTGCGCGCTGCGTACGAAGAAAAAGTGCCTATCTTCATTCCCGCGGTTCGCGACTCTGAATTCGGCTTCATCCATTGGCTTCATGCTTCACAGGAAAACCAAAAAGACATGCTTCAGGTTGACGCCTTCAAGGATGTGCCGCTCATATGTGAAATCTGCGGAAAATCTCCTAAAAATGGGATGATAGTGATCGGCGGCGGAGTGCCGAGAAACACGGTTCAATCCGCCGCGATAGCGTCCAACAGGGGCATGGACTACGCAGTGGTAATAACTATGGATCGACCTGAAGCCGGAGGCTTGTCAGGCTCAACCCTAAAAGAAACGATTAGCTGGGGAAAAGTGAAGAGCGAAGCCGACAAAGTCATGGTTATCGGCGACGCCTTGATAATTTTCCCGATAATTGTTGCTTCCGTTGTCGAAAGAATAGGCGAAAAGTTTAGACGCACACCGTATCTTAAGCTCGGAAGACTCGAATCACACGGAGAATAGAGCAGTGAAAAGCAAGGAGAAAGTGAAAAAGTTCTGCGGAAACTGTAGCAGCCATAACCCCTACCACTATCCAGACCGAATGTTCTGTTCAACGCGTTACGCCCAAAACAAAGACCCAATAGTGGATACGTTATGGTGCTGTGACAAATGGAACCCGATTAGCCAAGAATGCTACTGCATCAGGGAAGCCCTAAAAAAGAAGAACGCCACATGACGCAACGGTAAAGTTATTACAAAGAACACGCAGTTTTGATGATAGACTAAAGCCCGGTGGTGTAGCGGCCAAGCATAGGGGCCTCTGGAGCCCTCGACGAGAGTTCGAATCTCTCCCGGGCTACTTTTGCCCAGGCGTGAATTCGTACTTTTTTCGGGTTGATTTTCGCGGATTTCTCTAAGCATTTGTTGCTTAAGCGCGGTTGTTAGCTGCGTTAGTTGGAGCTGTTCGATTTGGCTCTGGTCGATTATGGTTCTGTGGGGCTCTGATAGGGCTTCTCTGGTTAGGACTTCTTCTGGGTTTAGTCCCCATGCGCGGATTATTTCTTTCAGCGCGTCGATTCGACTTACTCTGGTTTTGGGTCTTATGCTTAGGCTTGATGTCATGTAGATGCCGCGAAGGAATTCTATGCCTTTCATTCGTATGTCGTGGTAGGTGCTAATCGTATGGCCCATCATATACTCGACGTAATCTGCCTGGACGCCTAATGATGCGAGTTGGGTTCTGAAGAATTTGCGTATGCTGTGAGCGCGTAGGTCGTAGCGTCTTCCTCTTGGGTTGCTCGTTACTAGTCCTGCTTTTACGTAGAGGTTGTGGACGACTGAGTGTATTCTGCCCGTCGTTATTGGCTTAGCTTGGTTGCTCTGTCCATCTCGAATTAAGGGTGAATCATCATGGATGATTTCGGGTTGCTTTCTGCCCGTCGGGCTGCCTTTTCTGCGAGAGTCCAAGTATGCTTTCAAGTATTCTGCGGCTTCCTGGTTTAGGAAAGTGTCGTAGTCGTGGTATTTTCCCTTGGTGATTTCCGCTTCAACGTGCACGTGGATTGGGACCATGCCTCTTTCTAAGTCGCGTTTAACGTGGCGGTATTGGAGTTTTGAGAGTGTGCCTAGCCGAAATCCGCCCAATGCTAGCAAGGTGATCATCACTCGTTCGCGAAGATCTGCTATATCGAGTAGGCGTTGGAGCTCTTCTGGTGCGGGTGCACGGTCTTCGTAGACGCTTCTTTTGCTGAGGCTGTAGGGCAGTTCAAGTTTTAGTCCGTTGCAGCGAAACAGCGCTTTGACGCCTTTGACGTGGTTGCTTACGCTTCCTGGCGCCAAGTTTTCGGCTTGCAAGTTAGCTATGAAATCGTCAAGCATGCGGCTGGTTTGCGAGAGAGCTTTAGGTTTGGGGTCGCCGTCTTGGTCTTGGCAAGCTTTAACGAGCTGATCTGGCTGGGTGTTTGTCCATAGGCTGAATCGGTGGACGCCGTAGATGTACTGATAAAGCGTTGCTGGACTGCCTGTTCTGTGCCTTAGCAAGTGTTTAGCGAGCTCTATAGTTGTGGCGTTTTCGAAAGTGAAAGTTACTAAACTTGGCATCCTTGTGAGCAAGGCGTCTATGATGTATTGTTGGAGTTTTCTGTCAGCGGCAGTTTGTGCTTCTGGTAGCGCTAGTGTCAGTGGCGTTTGGAGTTTGTGGCCTCGGGAGCTCTCCGTTATGGTTACGGTTTTCATTTGTTTGCTCCCATCCCGTTTCTTTTTGGAGTTTTTCGCTTCTTTGGCTGAAGCGCATACTCTGCTTTATCTGTAGTTTTGTGAGAATTTAAGTGCCATTCTGAACTTTTTTGTAGTGGCAGCTTGCGAATTTCTAGGATGCAGCTCTTTAGAATGATTAATCCGTTGCTTTGACCGCTGCCTAATTCAAAATTTGGCATTGTTCGGTCGTGCTCGACGAGAATTATTTCGCTGTTTTCTTTTGATAGCCAGCCGATGGTTTCCCTCTCCATTGCTTCTTCCATGGGTTGCTGAATGTTTTTGAAGAGAACATGGTCTTTGTAGCGGATGTAAACGGGCGAACCCAAAGAAAAAGCTGGAGAAGTCATTAGTTTGCCTCGCGTTCCTTGTTAAGTTCGGTTTTTAAGGGAGCTCTTCCGATAAACTGATTTTCTGCCCCGCTAAATCTTACATTGAAATTGTAAGCGCCTATCTGGACAACAGCTTCTTTGCCCTGTTTTTTAATCAAATCCGCTAGTGCTTCGGCTCCTTGCGTGTTTGTGAATATCCAGCCTGCTTCGTTAGGCTTGCAGTCTTCTTTTGACTTGTACGTTTTCCACGGCAGCTTTTCAAGCTCTTGCGGATTTAGCTGGGTCCTTTTCGGCGTGGCTGCAGTAGCTGGTCTTTGTGGGGAAAGCCATTCGTCGATAAGTCCGCAGAGGTTTGCTTTTGCGGATGCAAGCTCAGTCGAATTCTCGATAGACGCCTCGATTTCGTAGTATTCTTTTGACCATTCTTCCGCGTCGCTGGGTCTAGACGTTTTTCCTTTGCCAACTACCACTCGCTTCAACTGCACTCTTTCAGGTACCTCCATTGCTTTGGGTTATTTCGGCAAATAGTTTTTGAAGCCCCGAATGCTGTTGCATGAATGTGGTCAATTCTTCTTTGGTTTTGTTTTGATGTAGACGTTCATGAAAGCTGCTATAGCTCCTTCCCAGAAGGCATCAGAAGCGTCTTGCGGGCAAGATATGTTGTTTTCTCGGCAGAAAGCGCCCATCATATGTTCCATTCCTCGGATTGCTTGATGCGCTGCGACTTCGGGGGAAAGCGAAGGTGAGTCACCGAACAAGCCGCCTTCTCTGCCTTCTAAAATAGTTGTGCTTACTCGCGGGTACCATATTTCAAAGTCTCTTAGGTTCATTTTTGGGGCTATCTGGTAGAAGAGTATCTGGCCTTGCTTGTAGGCTTCGTTGCGTTCTGCCTTGAGTTTTTCTAAGATAGGACCTATGTCTATGTGGCTGCGTGTGTCCACGTAGTCAACTACTGCTTTTCTGCAGATTTCTGACCAATTAACTTCCGGATACTTCTCCATTTTTCCCGCGATTTCATCGGGAAGATAAATAGTTACGTTTTTAGGCGTTTCAATTCCTCCTGTTTGTGTTGGTGGGATTATCTGCGCTCTTGTTATATAAAGTATTCTGTGTATTCTGTGGATTGAGCAGAAGGTCTCTCGAAAAAGATGAAGTACGAAGGCTCTTCTGTTCTTTTTTCTAAGAATCAATTGCACTCAAGTTGTTGTTGTTCGCTCTGATAATTTGACCTGAACAACAACTACAAGCGTGCGCCATTACATGTTTATGTTTTGGTAGTTTCGCAGGCCGCGTTGATGAGCAGTTCCAACTTGTCTAGGTCTGCTTCGACTTTTCTCTCATCGATCCCGTTGGCATTGGCCTTCATGATTTGTACGATGCAGCCGGCGACAAGGAGCCACCGTTTTCTCTGAGGCAAAGTGACCCTTTCCCTTTTTCCCGATGCATACGTGAATTGGATGTTGCCCCTCGCAAACGCCGAGGCAAACCTGAAAAGCTCCTCAAGCTGCCCATTTGTTTTAGTTCGCGTCTTCTGAATATCAGTTTTGAAGGTTTTTCGCAGCTGCAGGTAACGACGGGATACCCGTGTTTTGCGAGCCATACGACCGCCCAAACCACACCTACCCCCTCCTTTTGTTGACGCTGAAAACTCTCAAACCCGCATAAATCAACTGGAATCACGCTCGAAATTTCTAGTCGCCCAAAGCTGGAAGCACCCGAGGAAGACTCAGTTTTTTCCATGCACTTTCTCCGAAATCAGGCTTATGCTTTTGGCATAGTCGAGGAAAGCCACGCGCAAGGTTTCGCTTTCGCTCTGGCCCAACTTGAAACAAATGTAATCCAAAATTTCCTTATGATGCGGACTCAGAACGACCTTCACAATGTTTTTTCTAGCCACTCTACAACCAGCTCACTTTACAAAGTCAACTTGCGACTTGAAGGATATAACATTAATGGACGCATGAATATACCTGACCCTTGAAAAAAAATATGTTTTTTCTTGCAGTTAAATTGATGAAAAAAATCTCGCTTTTTTACATTAGGAAATTCCGCAGGTAAGTGTGTGCGCTTTAGGGGTGTAGGGCTTTTTGTAGGGACTAACTTAGTTCCCCCCGGTATTGCGTTTTTGGCTGCTGTGTTTTCTCGATTATTCTCAAATTGTATGTGCATCTGAAGAGTTTTTACATTAGGTCCCCGAACATGGAGTCGGATTCTTCCGTTAGTTGGTCGTCCCAACATTCCCCGCACATGCCATCATGGTCATCGTATTCCTGCTGGCTTATCTCTCGTCCACAAACTTCGCAATTGCGCGTCTTCTTTTCCTCAGCCATGTCCTCACGCAGCTTCTCTTTTCCTATTGGGTGAGATCTAGTAGTGTTCTCTTATGTACTTGTATGCTTTGTCGAATAGCTCTTGTTCCTTGTGTAGCTGGTATTTTAGGAGGGTTTTTCTGAGTGCTTTTTGGATTTCTCTTTCTCCGGCTATTGTCCATTGCCAACCTTCGAATCTTGTGACTTTTACAACATCGTCGATGTCTTCGACTATTTGTTTTATGATAACTGGTGTTTTTTCTACTCTGCATTCTTCGAACAATTTGGTTAGTGCTTCTTTTGAGTTGTCGACTGGTTCAGCTTTGGTTTCTCGCTCTAATGCTACTGTTTCCCTTGCCAGTTTTAGAAGTTCTTTCAGGAATTCTAGACTGGTGATTGCGTTTCTGTAGTGTTTGTCTTTGAGTTCCTCGAGTTTCTTTCCGAGTTCTATGAATCTTGGGTCGTCAGTGTGCTTATGCAATCTCCATACTATCTTTAGCTCGACTTCTTTTGCTTTTCTTTTGGTGTCTCCGCTGCTGATTTGCTCTAGAATGTTTTCATCCATGACTAATGTGTCAAGATCGTCTCGGATGGCTTGTACTGTGATGTTGTCGTGGATTAGTTTGAGTGTTTTTTCGCCTAATGCGTGCCATAGGAGTTTTCCTCTGCCGCTGGGTGGTTTAATTGACTCGTATATTTGTGTGAGCCACCTGTAGTCTTTTTCGTATTGGATTAGCATTGGGTCTGGGGATATTGCTTCCCAATGTTTGCTGAGGTATGAATAGTCTGCTGCGAATAGGTCTCTTTTTTCATCATTGGGCAGGCAGTCTTGTGCTGCTAGCAGTCCTTCGTAGCCTTCTACTGTCCTGTCGATGTCTTTGAAGTGGTTAAGGCATAGAGTCATCGCTTTGGGAAGTTCTGCTTTGATTTGGTCGATGTTTGATACTATTTGCTGCATTTCTTTCAGGTCGAAGTCGAGAGCTTGGGCGACGTTGTCGAAGACGCCTATGTAATCGACTATTAGGCCTCGATACTTTCCTGGGAAAGGTCTGTTTACTCTGCATATGGCTTGCAGTAGCGTGTGGTCTTTCATTGGCTTATCGAGATACATAACTTTGTTTATGGGAGCGTCAAATCCTGTTAGAAGTTTGGACGTGACGATGAGTAGTTTTAATGGGTCTTTTTTGTCTCTGAATCTGTCAAGCAGCTTTGCTTCTTCGTCATCGCTCATTCCGTATTTCTTTAGCCATTCTTTTTCGGTTGAGGCAACAGTCATGTCCACAGCGGTTTCTTCCGGCGCCATGTATTTGTCAAGTTCCTGTTTGTATAAGTCGCATGCTTCTCGGTCATAGACTACGACTTGACCCTTGAATCCGTTGGGTTCAATGTATTCTTTGAAGTGTTTGGCGATGTCTTGGCATACTTTTTGGATTCGTTCTTGCGATTTTACTAGATGACCGAATTTTGCTGCTTGTTTAGTCAGGGTTTTTCCGTCTTTATCATCGTATTTTATGCCTTCTTCTTCGAGCATTTGCCTGTATTCGTTTTCGAGCTCTTCCTGGTTGATGTGAAGTTCTACTAGTCTTGGCTCAAAGTCTATTGGAATGGTTGCTTCATCTTCCATTGATTGTTTGAACGTGTATCTGTTGAGGTAGCCGTTTTCGTCTTCTTTTGCGCCAAATGCCAAGAACGTGTTTCTGTCTCTCAGATTGATTGGTGTTCCTGTGAACCCAAATAGGAAAGCATTAGGAAGTGCAGCTCTCATTTTTATTCCTAAATCGCCTTCTTGGGTTCTGTGGGCTTCATCCACGAGGACAATAATGTTGTCTCTATCGTTTAGCACTCCTTCTGCTTCTGCAAACTTGTAAATTGTTGTTATAATGATTTTTCTTGTATCTTGAGCTAATAATCTTTGCAGCTCTTCCCTTGTTTCAGCAACGACTGTATTGGGCACATCTGTTGCATAGAAAGTGGCTCCGATTTGCGAGTTCAATTCAACTCTATCCACGACTACAAGTACTGTGGGGCTCCTGAGGGCAGGTTCTTTTCTCAGCTGTTGTGCAGCGTATATCATTAAGATGGATTTTCCGGACCCTTGAAAGTGCCAGATAAGGCCTTTCTTGATTTTTCCTTCTAAGACTCTTTGGACGATTTGCTTTGTTGCTTCATACTGCTGGTACCGGCATAGTACTTTGACTTTTTGGCCGCCTTTCTCTGTGCTAAAAACGGTAAAGTTTTTCAATATATCAAGCACAGCTTGAGGACTAAGCATTAACTGAACAGCTTTCTTTACCTCATCGAGACGTGAAGCATCATCTGTTGTTCTCCAAGGCTGCCACTTAAGCAATGGAAGCTTAACTGCCCCAGCTCTGTAGCTTTTTCCCTCAGTGGCAAACACAAACACATTAGGAACGAATAACTGAGGAATAGAATTCTGATACTCTTCTAATTGAACAGCCCCATCAAACCATGATATAGCAGGTCTAACAGGAGTTTTGGCTTCACCGACCACAAGAGGAATACCATTAACTAGCAGAACAAGGTCCGCTCTTCTGCTCTGACCAGCCATGAACCGAAATTGAGTGGTCACAATAAACTCGTTGCTTGACAAATCTTCATAATCAATTAGATTAACCGAGACATGCTCTCCGCGTTCACCAAATGGCATTGTCTTTTCGTTCTTGAGCCACTTGGAGAATTCTTCATTTGTTTTAACAAGGCCGGACCCTCTTACAGAAAGAAGGATGGCTCTTAGTCGATATAGGATTTCTTCAGCTTTCACAGGGTCTGCTTTGATTTCTGGATTTAGTCGTATTAAAGCATTCTTAACGGACTCTTCAACTAAAACATCGGATTCTTGTCTTGTTAAATCACAAGAAGTAACAAATACCCAGCCTTGAGGAACCAGCAAGTCTCTAATGTAATTCTCAACAGCATTCTGCTCAGTAAATATCAATTTGGAGCCTCCTCTGGAATAAGCAGCTCACCAGACAAAAAAGAATTGGTAATTTTCTTCTTAAGTTTTTTCAAATTATTAAGCAAAGAATTGTATTCTGTAGAAAATGCAGTGAAGTTGTCCAAAACATTCACAATTTTCCTCTGTTCCGAGATAGGTGGCAGAGGAATCTTTATCGCGTCGAACAAATCATTAGGAACTCTTTGTCTGCCTGTGGTCCCCGTCATAGAGTCAATAGCCAGTTGTCTAAACGTAGAAGAAGTGCAAAGATAATATACAAATTTGCTTAGCGTCAAGCCTTCTCTCCCAGATAGAACTATGAATTCTGTGGAGCCAAATCCGCATTCGTCTTCTTCCAGTATATCTACAAAGACCGTTTTTCCATTTTCTAAGCAAGGGGTTATTCTGGCCAATAGAATGTCTCCATTCCTAAACTTTGAGCCTCCACCATTATACAATTTCTTTTCAAAATGCCTTATCCTGGGATTCCATTCGTCGATATCCGCCATCTCAACCTTAGTATATTCAGAACCAACTTTCAGTTTTCTACTGGGATTAACTAATATTCCCTTAGAAAAAGGCAAAATCTCCCATTCCTTAGGTATTAAACCCAGTTCAGTTTTCTTGAATTCCTTATGACCAATACCTTTCGTTAGCAGGTCTTCAAGCAAACCATTCTTAAGCTTGTCAGACACTTGAATGAGCCTCTCAGTTTTTTCTTGGTTGAATTGTATGCTCCAAATGATGTCAACAATCTTTTTCTGCTCTTCCTTTGGAGGCAACCAAACTTCAAAATCGCCTAATTGCTTCCATTTGACCCTTTTTGAGAATGCTCCCGCTGACCACGCTATGATCCTGTTTTCAATTTCTTCAAACTGCATGAATATCGGCAAAAAACCATCGACTATATTTTTCAGAATAGGTTCAATAACTATAATATCTCCTGAGCACACACCATCAAACAGGGCAACCGAAACTCTTCTGAGATAAGTATTTCTACGGGCAAAGAGTATGTCATTTTTGCTGAAAAGCTGCATGCTCGAAGAAACGTCGTTGCTGCTACCCCATCTTTTAACAACTAACTCGCCAGAGTCAAGATGTTCCAACCCTACATAACGTTCATATCCAGATTCCTTAGGATTATTAATTCTGACCGATTTTCTTTTTGCGATTTCACAAAACTTAGTTCTAGTCCAGTTTGAAGGGTAGCTCACTGTAGAACTTCCTCCAGAACAGATTTTAAATTAGAAAATCGTTTTTTGACTTCTTCAGAGGATTTCAACCAATTCTCAATCAGTAGCTTTGTGGGAGTGGAATCTGATTTTTCCTTGCCTTCTTCAGGTCTTGCGTACAAAGCAACATTAATGATGTAATTATTTCTTCTAACATCTTCAATGTCTGCAATTTTTACTCTCCCAGGTATATTTTTGAAGTTGACGTACCACTCGAAAATCGTTTGTATGTGCTGTTCTGATAGAAAATTCTGATTGCCTTCTTGGTATGTTTGATCATATGCTCTGATAAACATTACTTTCTTTCTTTTGGATTCGGGTTTATTTTTTCTACAAACAACAATACAAGAATCCATAGGAGAATTATAGAACAGATTGGGTCCTAAACCAATCACAGCATCTACGTAATCATTTTCAATTAGCTTTGACCTCATTTCCTTCTCTGAATCTCGAAAAAGAATTCCATGCGGCCAAAGTATAGCACAACGTCCTGTGTTTTCTTTGAGAGAGCATATAATATGTTGGAAAAACGCATAGTCTGCATTTCCTTGCGGCGGTGTACCATATATGTTTCTTCCCCAAGGGTCATTCTTCCAAGATTCTCGATCCCACTTTTTCATAGAATACGGTGGGTTTGCAATACATATGTCAAACTGTTTAACTCTACCATTTTCTATGAAAGCAGGTCTTTTCAGCGTGTCTCCCTGTACAATTTCGAAATCCTGAACTCCATGAATGAACATGTTCATTCTGGCAATTGAGGATGTAATGATGTTGATTTCTTGACCGTATAGCTTGAGCGTTCTGAACTCTTTTCCTCTTTCCTGAACCAGCAATCTTGCGTTGAGAAGCATTCCTCCTGAGCCACATGTTGGGTCATAGATTGATTCTCCAGGTTGAGGGTCTACAATCAGAGTCATCAATCTAACAACGGTTCTGTTTGTGTAGAATTCTGCTGCACTGTGACCGCTGTCGTCAGCAAACTTCTTTATCAAATATTCATAGGCATTTCCGAATTCGTCTTGAGGAACATTTTTAATCGCTAAATTTATTGATGAAAAATGCTCAATCAAATCAATCAGAATCCGATCAGACAGTCTGTCTTTATTTGTCCAGTTGGTATCACCAAAGATGCCTGATAATTTGTCAGGATTCGCTTTCTCTATATTCATCATTGCTATTCTGATGGCTTGACCGATATTAGTTGCAGTTTTTCTAACGTCTTTCCAATGGGAACCGTCTGGAATCTGGAACATATGATTCTCGCTGAACTTGGCGGACTCCTCATCACCATAGGTTTGAAAGGCTTCTTCATATTCTTCATCATAAACATCTGACAGTCGCTTGAAAAACATAAGCGGAAAGATTATGCTCTTGTAATCGCCTGGGTCAATTACTCCCCTGAGTAAATTAGCTGCTCCCCAGAGATAATTTTCCAGTTCTTGTTGCGTCATAGTCATAACAGCTTAACCTCCTTCAATAGTGCCCGCATATTGTCTTCTAATTCAACAAATTCGCGATACGCTTTTTCCAATTCGTTCATTGCCGCTTTCAAATCAATCTCTTCAACAATTCTTGGCTTTTTCACATATCGTGAAATGTTAAGATTGTACTCATTTTCCTTGATTTCATCAGTACTTACTATGGCAGATTGACCTTCGACATTAGAGAATTTTTCATACAAATCAATTACAGTTTTTGCGTGCTCAGCTAAGAAGAAGTTCTGTGCTCTACCTTTTTGATAACGTTCAGAAGCGTCAATAAAGAGTACCTTATTTTTCTTTGACGGTTCTTTTCTTGCTCTGAAAATCATAATGCAAGCGCTTATTCCAGTACCATAGAACAAGTTTGGTCCCAAACCCATTACACAATCAAGCAAATCAGCATCAACAAGATGCTTTCTAATTCTTGATTCAACACCACTTCTAAACAAAGCGCCATGCGGAAGAACAATACCCATTCTCCCAGAAGAAGGCGCCATTGAAACAATCATATGTTGAACCCAAGCAAAATCACCATAACTCTTCGGTGGAACCCCCGCAAAATTTCTGCCAAAGGGATCATTTGCCCAGTTTTCAAATCCCCAATTCTTTAAAGAGAAAGGTGGATTAGCAATAACGACATCAAACTTTGAAAGCTGGTCGGATTCTCTGAAAACTGGATGCCGTAGGGTGTCTTCCTTTTCAATCCTAAAATCCTCAACGCCATGCAATAACAAGTTAATTCTTGAAATAGATGAAGTTGTCAAATTCTTCTCTTGACCAAAAAGCTTCAGCTTTCTGGAGTCGCCTTTATGCTCTTTGACATACTGATGGGCTTCAAGGAGCATACCTCCTGACCCACACGCGGGATCATAAATTGACTCATATTCTTGAGGTTTAAGAATACGTCCAAGAAGGTGAACTACTGCTCTCGGAGTATAGAATTCGCCAGCTTTTCGATTTGACATATCAGCAAACTTTTTAATTAAAAACTCGTATGCCTGACCAAGCACATCCGGAGGAACATTAGAATTGGATAAGTTCCTCGTTGAAAAATGCTCAATGAGATTTATCAACAACTCATCTGGCAATCTATCTTTATTTGTCCACAGCACATCTCCAAAGATACCATACAATCGTTGGGGGTTTGCTTTTTCAATTTCTCTGAAAGCAAACTGGACAGCCTGACCAACATTAACAGTCTTCTCTCGAACATCCTTCCAATGAGCCCCTTCGGGAACTATAAATTTGTGCTGCTCCGGAAAAGATGCGTATTCTTCATCTCCTTCAGATTCTTTTAGAGCCATGGCATACTCTTCATCGTAAACATCTGAGATTCGCTTGAAGAAGAGAAGCGGAAAAATATACGACTTAAAATCGGCCTTATCAACAGGTCCCCTAAGAATATTGGCTGCACCCCACAAATACTGCTCCAATTCCGAAAGAGTAAATTTGCCATTATTGACTTTTCTTGAAGCTCCATTAGCCTGTGAGCTTACATTGTAAAAATTCCCAAGAGCCTTCTGCTTGTCATTTGCTTTTTTTCGTCCCTTCATGCTATCAACACTTACTAAACTAGAGATTAGCTATTAGATATTTGTAAGGAAAGCGTTCTAAATTTACCATTTTGCTATTACTCAGGATTTTCTTGCAGACTATTTTATCTTACCGCATTGAGTATTAGTGTTTTGTCTCGATTGGTAATTGAATTAGCTTTAAGATATGCTGTTTCTGCCATAATTTGCTGTTTCTGACCTCATAATGCACCACCAAATGAGGAGTCAACATTTTCAGAATGGTTCAAGGGACAGTAAAAGTATTGAATAAACCAAATGTCTATGTTTTGAAATAGACTTGGGCAAAAATATAGAAGTATGATAAGGATAAGATTATTAACGCCATTCCCACCAAAAACAGATTCGGGGTAAATGATTGACACACGCTAAAGAAAATGACAGATTAAGCGAGCTCTCGATCATTAGTTGTTTGGACAGAATCAAGGGGTTTGGGCCCGTCAAATTCAGGCAAATATACGAAGTTTACAAGTCCTTTTCTATCTTTTGGAAAACTGTAGTAATCGAAAAAAGAGAATTCCAGACTCGTGGAAGTAACTTTGAATTGAATTTCGGTAAGAAACTCTTTTCGCAAATCAAGAAATTGCCCGCTGAGCTTAGCGAGTCGCAGAAGTTTGCAATAGATCAAGTCAGAAAAGCAAAAGAATTTGGCGGAAAGCTGATTACTTATTCTGACGACGAGTATCCTCGCAATCTCTATTCTACAAATCAATGTGTTCCAATCCTTTACGCGGTAGGAAATACCGATTTCCTGAAGGACAATAACTCTTGTGCTGTAGTTGGAACTAGGAATCCATCAGAATGGTCAATAAGCCAAACTAGAGTTGCTGTTCAAAGACTTGCCAAACAGCGTAGGGTTATTGTCAGCGGTTTAGCAAAAGGCATTGATACAATTGCCCATCAAACTGCGCTCGATGCGAATGGAAAAACGATAGCCGTACTAGGTTGTGGCGTCGATGTTTATTATCCAAGAGAAAACGCCCCTCTTCAGAATGAAATTAAAAGAAAAGGGCTGATTGTTTCAGAATATCCTTTCGGAACGCGTATTCAACCAATTTCACTGCAAAAACGTGACAAGATAATAGTGGGCTTGTCAAAGAATATTCTGATAGTGGAAACAACTGAAAAAGGCGGAACCATGAATGCTTATCGAGCGGTTCTTGAACAAAAGAAGAACATCGGTGTTTTTACCCCTCCTGCCAACCTCTCAGGTAATTTCGACGGAAACATGAAAATTATCAAAGAGGGAAAGACAAAAGTACACTGCTTTCCGAACGGACAAGCTGTAGATTTCAAGGAGCCAGAAGAATGCTGAAAGCATTCCTCTTTGACCTTGACGGAACAATTTGGGATTCCCAAAAAGCTACTGTTCATGCGCTGAAAGAAGTCATTGGAAACGAAAAGAGTATAAAACCCAAAGAAAAGACTCTAACTAAACTTGTCACAACGAAGACGCCTCTTCAGATACTAAATAGCTATGGCATCAACAATCACAATGTTTTTTGGAGAGAATATAGAAAAAATTATGATTTGGTTACAACTTTTTTCGCAGATACTTACTCAGTTCTTAAAAAGATGTTGGATTGCAGGAAAAAGCTCGGAATTGTCACTTCCCTCAAGAAGACAATAGCGATGGAGCTCCTGGATAGACTCGAACTATCTTCGCTCTTTTCAGTAATAATAACTCCTTCGGATACCTCTGCTCGAAAACCTAACCCAAGACCGGTACTTATTGCCATCCGTAGACTCAAAGTTTCTGAAACTGAAACGATTTACGTCGGCGACCAAGAAATTGACATTGTTGCAGCTGAGAAAGCTGGCTGCTATTCAGGGCTAGCAGAATGGGGAAAATGCTCGGACATATCTGCAATCCCTGATTTCAGATTTGGCAAAATAGGCGATATTTTGGCTCTGTGCGAGGAATAGAATGTACTACTTATACAGGATCAACTCACAATATGATGGGTTCACTCCAACCAGAATCCCTTTAAGGATTCAAGGAGGATACATGACCTACAACTGGTCTCAGTATTTTGATGAGGCTTCTAGAGGGGATATTGTCTTTACATACTTCGTAGGGATCGACAAGCCTAAGGGATTATACTTGATTTCCAAAATAGTCAAAAAGCTTGAAGGAAACCAAGTGAAAGCAAAAGTTTTGAATTATGACCGAAAGAAACCAGTATTGCCGCCGGCCGAATTTGACAAGATTTCCAAACTTATTTTCAACCGCCCGCGAGGAAGTGTTTTCACAATTCCCACATTTCTGGACAGAATCTTTGACAAGCTTCTACAAGAAAGAATTTCCTCTGACATTGAAGTTTCGGAAAACATTGATTGCTATTCGTGCTTTGACAAGAAGGAGTTTCCATGCGACAAATGCTCAATTTTCGATAGGGACTATCTAATTAATTGGCAAAAGGAAGTTCAACTCACAATCTCCGGCTACGAAGGGATTGTCTCCCCTTTCTGGATAATCCCATACCAGTCACATTGGACAAAAACCAGCATCAGAAAACACGTATTATCCAGAATATTCTACAATTTCAAAGCTGGCTACACTCTATACGGAACACTTTTCGCACGCGCCATCAAAAAAGCAATTGGAAATGACCCCAGCATGAAAGGAATTAAGTATGACTATATGATGGGTGTTCCACTTTCTCCAAAGAAGAGAAAGCAAGGTGAGGCTGACAGGGTTAGAATAATATGCGAAACCCTCTCAAGATTAATGAAAATCAAATACCTGCCAGACGCCCTAAGCCTCGCCGGGCACATTTCTCGCCGAGAATACCGATATGATCATACGACAACAGAATTCATTAGAAACTACACAGAAAAACTTGAACTGAACGTGGTCAGATCAATTGAAAACAAAAACACTCTCATAATAGATGATGTCATAACAGACGGAAAAACACTGCAGACTATAGCAGAAAAGATCAAAAGGCAATATCCAAATAGTCACCTTTTCGCCGCTACTTGTGGCATATTCTTGAAAAAACCCAATGCCTCACATTTCGCAGTAGAAAAATTCGAGAGGTAGCGAATGCAGGACTTATCAATTGCTCTCACTTGAAAATAGAGTCGATTTCTGAGGCCCGTCGAAAAAAGAGAACCTCCTCAGTGCAAACGTGGAATTTCCATAAAAAGTCCAAACATCACTATAGGAACTTGCTGAAGAAGACTCGGCCGCTAAGGGTAAGTGAGAACATACGTATATGACAAGGCGGGATTATCGCGAACTCCGTTGCTAAAAGGGGAAATCAGCAGATATTATCATTGGAAGAAGGAGTTTGGCCAGTAGGATCTTGACAGTGGGTTTGGTATTCGCATCTTGCGCATTTGTTCTGATTACTCGTTGACTCGGCTTCCCTGTTACTTCTCCAGAACTCAAGAGCCCACGCCAAGTTCTTTTCAGCGCTAACCCTGTTGAATCTGCATAAGTAGATTTTGGCGTCATCGATTGAATACGTTGCTTCCCTTAAATCTCTGCTAGTTACCGTGTGCACTACGTTTTGTCTTAGCTCTCTGCTTCCTTTGGTTTTCGGGCCAGCCACTACAATCGCGTAAAACAACTTGCTCGTGTCGAAACCCATGTTCTCAAGGAGAATCCCATACGTCTGCGCCTGAACATGATAAGACAGATAATCCACGCTACTTTTGCTGAACTTATACTCAAAGACAACACGCGGAAACCCCCGCGCAAAAAGTACTGAGTCAGGCTTGCCCGCAAGAAAAACGTCACCGTATTTGGATAGAAGGAACATTTCCAGAGCAAGTATAGGTCTGTCACCATAGATATCCTGCCACAGTTGTTCCCTCTTGACTTTCACCGAGCCCTCGGTCAGCTTCTCATGAGCTTCGGTGCCTATGTTCTTAGCTTCAGTTTCAACCTCGCCATGGAGATACTGCATTTCAACTTTTTTCTCACAGTAAAACTGCCCAGCAATGTCACTTGCAACTATCGCGGAACGATTAAAACGCAGCTTGCCACCTATTTCTCTACTTTTTCTAAGCTCCTCAAGCAATGAATCAAAGTATAGGAGCCGCGCTTTCCACTCAGTCATGTTTCAAGCTCACGCTAATAACAGCGTAAATGGGTTAAAGTCTATCGGCTTACGTTATAGAGGGACCGCGTTAAGAAATTTCCCTGATTCTACGGTTGAGTATCCTTCTTTCTTCTTCACAGAATACACGACGTCTGCCACTTCCTCTATTTCGCTGTGATGAGTGATTATCAGCATCTGCGGGATTATTCTGCCGCCTTCCCTGAAAAACGAATTCAGTATGTTCACCAGTTCTCTTCTCCTTTCTTCATCCAAATGAGTTGTAGGCTCATCCATAATAACGGTCTCAATCCTGCCAGACAAAACTTGAGCGATAGCAAGCCTAAGGGCTATTGCGAGAGCCACACGCTCGCCGCCGCTAATCTGGTCAATGTCCTGTTCTCCGGAAGGTCCTATCACACTAATGTTGTAGTCATCATCAATCTTTATGTCCGAATAAGCAAGGTTAAACCGTTCAAACAAGTCTCTCGTTGTCTTCTCAAGAAGAGGTCTCGCTCTGGCACGAATAATCTTTTGAATGCCGTCTTTGCCGTAAGCATCCCTAACCTTACCCAAAACAGAGATGTAACCGTCCACCAGCTTCTTCTCCGCGGCCTTAGCTTCAAGAGCCTTAAGCTCATCCCTGCATTTGCGCGCCTCGTCATCCGCGTGGATTCTATCCTGCTCCGTGGCAATAGTAATCGCAGTAAGTTCTTTCACTTCTTTGTCCTTCTGCTTATACTGCTCCTGCCGAGTCCTGTGCGCTTCCTCATAGTAACCAAGTTCATCTATCGTGCGAACGGTCTTAGAATGCGCATCTCTACAATCCGCCAGCTCCTTGAGCGTTGAAGCCACACCTAACTCGTACTCGCTCTTTCTCTTCGCAACCGAGACATTCCGATCAAACTCTTCCTTCTTCTTCCTCAGCTGAACAAGCTCCTCTTGAGGCTTCTCAGGCTCATAACCAAGCTGCTCCACCGAAAGTTTAAGCTGCCCCGCAACTTCTTCAAGAGCCAACGTCAGAGGCTTCTTTTCTGCTTCGATTTCCTCCTCAGAGGGCAATTTACCCAGTCGCCGTTTCGCTAATTCAAACTCCCTATGAGCCTCTTCAAAAGCACGCTTTTCACTCTCAAGCCGCTCCAACTCCTTATCGACAGCCTTAAGCATTTCAGCCTGCTTCTCAAGTCGTGAAACCTCCAACTTCTCGCCAGCAACTTCCTTCTCCAATTCCGCAAGCTCTGACGCCAAACTCCCAAGCCTTTCACCACTAATCCCGTCTATCGCCCTCTTTCTGCCATAGACCAGCCTTCGTTGCCTTTCTGCTTCCTGCAAATCTCTCTCCAATGCAAGGACTTCATCTTTCGCAGCACTCCGCTGAGAAGAGTACTTGCCCACTAATTGCGAAACACGTTCAGAAGGTAGCTCCGTGTCACATGTGGGGCAGGCCTTCACCTCAGCCTCGCCTGAAAACTTGGACAGATTCTCATCCAATTCCTTAACACGCTGATTCAAAACACTAATAGCCGAAGCTGTGCCTGTGACTTTCGTGTCAAACTCTTTTGCCTTCTCCTCCCACTGCACCTTAACCCTTTCAAGAACTACCTCAACAGTGTCAACGGAGACTGATTCACCAAGAGAACTCGAACACTTTTCAAGTTCACTCGTCAAATCAGCCTTTCTTTTCAACTCTTCTTTTTCGAATTTTTCCAGAAGCCCCTTCGCTTTAGCTAAAGCGGCATCCGAGCCCTCATACTCTTTCCGCTCTCTGTTCTTCTCAGACAACAGATTGTCTTTTTCGAGGTACAGCCCATGACCTTTCGCGTTTTCCTCCAGAGTCTTTCTTAACCCGCTTATTTCATCCAGCTTCTCTTGAAGCGCACTCCGCTTGAATTCCAGGTTTTTCTTTTCCGCAAGACCAGAAACATACGCATCCAAGAAAGGTAGCCTGTTGACATCCGCTTCAAGCGTTTGCAGAATTTCCGCAGCTGAAACAGCCTTGGCAAGCTCCTCTTTCTCCCTTTCCAGCTTACTATCCAAATTTCCAATTCGCTGCTCAATGAGACCTCTTTCTTTGTCAAGCCCGTCAAAATCCCTTTTCTTAGCGTCCAGCTCTTCCAAGACCGCTTCCAGACTCTTCAGGTCAGACCCAAGCCCAGCCAACTCCTTCCTCTTTAAACCAAGCAGCTTACTCAGTTCTTTTGATTTGGCTTCAGCATCGTGTCTTTCTTGTTCGACCACCGGCTTCCGCGCCAGTTCAGCCTCAAGAGCAATCTGCCTATTCACATAAGCTTGAATCACGACTTTCATGCCGTTCCAAGCTCTCTCCAACTCCTCAACCCCAAGCAACCTTGAGATCAGCTCTTTCCTGTCTCCAGGTCTCGCAGTGACAAGCTTCTCGATCTCGCCCTGCCGCACATAGACCGACTGCAAAAACATGTTCTTATCGATGCCCAGAACCTTCTGAATTTCTGGAACAACAGCACGCTCACCGCCTCTCACTTCCAGCTTCTTCTTTCCATCAATAAACCGAAAAAGACTTCCCCGAGCAGCCCCCTTTCGCTCCATAACCCACTCAACATCGTAGCCGATTCCGCCTTCCGTGAAAGCCAATTCAACCTTGCATTTCTTGGCTCTGGAATTGATGAGGTTCTCCTTCTTTCCCCGACTGCTGCTATCGTTAAACAGCGCGAAGCTTATGCCGTCAAGAATCGAGGTCTTGCCCGCCCCGTTGGGACCCACAACCACGTTGATGCCATAACCTAATTCAAGCTCTGTCTTCTTGTGCGAGATGAAATCCTCAAGCCTAATCCTGTTAAGAATCATGCTACTTTCACTTTCTGGAAATATTCATCAGCGACTTTTTGGGCTTCATCAGAATCCCCGACTCTAAGATACTTCCACATTTCCAACGCAAGCCCAGCCACTTTCTCATCCTTGAAGTAGTCCTGAATAACCTGACCAACATTGAACGAGCCAGCCCTCAACTCTGGAAGCCTCACTTCAGACTCCTCCACAACCTCAGGCCTGAAACCGAGAGCAACTCCCGCCAAAGCCCGAGTCAAAGTCTTATGGACACCTTGCCGGTCAACACCTTTCCCCTCAACAATCACGTGAACAAGAGGCAACTTCGCCATGCCCTCAAGCTTCTTGACCAACTCCCCAAGACCGCTCTCCAAATGCGCATAGTTGAGCTTCGCCTCAACCTGCGGCCTAATACAATCAAGATTAACCTCCCTAACCTCCACGTCATCGCCTTCAAGATCCACAACGTAGAAGCCCTTCCCACTCTTCTGCCAACTGCTAATCTCAGTCCTGCTGATAATCTCCGAAGAGCCAGGATAAGCCAACTCATCCTCACCAACCGAAGCCCTAATCCGCTGGTGAAGATGCCCCATGGCAACGTAATCAAAGTTTCTCGGAATCTCGTCTAAGCAGAGCTCAAAGGCACCCTCATACGGCAAGAACTTGTCCACACCCTCATGCAACAAAAGAACCCCAAGCGCCCCGTTCAGCTGAAGACCAGCAAGTTTCTTCAACTCCTCCAACAGCAGCGGACGATAGGCCCTGCTCAGATTGGACAAACCCGCCACCACTACATCCCTGCCACCAATCTTTACCTGCTGATGCTCTGCGCATCCGCCAACACCGAGAATCTGCATCTGATCCTCAAAAAGCACATGAGGCGCCACGCCACGGCTCTTAGGCCTGTCATGATCGCCTAACACCGCAAAAACCTTAGCTTTGCCATCCAGCTTGGCCAAGAACTTCTTGAAAGCACGATACGCTTGGGGCGTAGGCCTTGGCGAATCAAAAAGGTCCCCACAGTGCACAACAATGTCCACGTGCTCTTCCAGAATCCTGTCGCCAATCTCGTCCAAAGCATCGTAAATGTCCTTCTCTCTTTCATCCAGATTATACTGCTTATACCCAAGATGGGTATCCGCAAAATGTGCAATCCGAACCATTCTACTTCTTGCCTTCCCCTGGTTCACTCAAGAATCCTTTGAGTTCACCTCTCAGGCGTTCGCTCTCATTTTCAGACGTTTCCTCCTTTGCCTTCTCAATTGCAGACTTCATTTTGTTAACAATATCTATGTCACTGCCGCCTTCCTTCGTCCGCCGCTTCTTAACCATCACCATAACAGGAGCCCTAGTCATTTCACCAACAAGAACAGCTTCTCCAGTGTTAAGCCCAGGCAAATCATTCAACAACGTCTCTCCAAGCCGCTCAGAACTCCGCGCTATTGCCTGCTGATCTTCAGGATTAGTTATCCTCATTATTATCTGACTGTTGCATTGGCTTAGAGCGTCAGGATGTATCTTTGAAGGCCTCTGCGTAATAATGACCAAGAAGACACCAAACTTTCTTCCTTCTGCCGCAATCTTCTTTATGATTCGACCTGAACGCGCGCTACCCTGAAACGGAATAAATTTGTGAGCTTCCTCCACAAACACAAAAACCGGGAAGTCAAATTCGCCACCAGAAACCTTCTCATAAATATCCGATAAGATACGAAAAGCAATGTAGTCAGCCACTTCATCACTTAGACCAGAAAGATCAACAACCGACAAATGCCTTGGCCGAAGCATTGTGCTAATTCTGGTGGATGCAGCAGTGAAAACCTCCATCTTAGCGACTCCCTTAATGTATTTCTTGGCATCCTTGGCGCCAGAAATCCTCTTAGAGTCTACACCTTTGTCCTTCCAGCTGCCAGCATTCTCCAGCTCTTCAAGCAAATCCTCAGGCTGAAAAACATCCTTCTTTTCCCGCAAGAACCCAATAGCTTGCTCCAAGCCATCACGAATGTTAGTCATGTGTTTGCCAATGTTCGCAATCAAGCAGACTTCTTCAATATCAAGATCAGAGAAACAAATCTCATAAGGCTCAACTTTCCCAACTTCCCCCTCAGAATACCGTCCCGTACTGGATGGATTCCTGAGCACCGTAATCCTATCAGAAAGCTCATGGCGCTTCCCAGCAGTATCTCTCCCCAAAAAAACGTAGTCCGCATGCGGATCCAACATAACCACTGTACCACCTTTGGCAAGCAACTCGTCGGCAAGTATACCCGCTAGATACGTCTTGCCAGATCCAGTCTGAGCAATGAGAGCAAGGTGTCTTCTGAAACCCTTAATCGACAAGAAAACAGGAACTTCGCTGCGAGTAATCAAGCTACCCACCTGGATCGCTTCCTCTTTAGGATACGAATAAAACTTCTCAAGCAGCTCAGTTGGCGCAATGTACACAGGTTTGCCAGGAGTAACCGCTCTCTTAGGCAACTGCAGTTCCCCACTCTCAGTCAAGAAACCCAAAATTCTGGCCTTCCCCCAAACTTTGCTGTCAGCAAGGCCTGACTCGATAATCTTCTTGATTATTTCAAAATCCAACTCTTTCGTCAAAGCCTGACTAGCCGACATAACCCGCTCAATCTGAGCCACAACCTCAACACGCTTCGTCTGCCCATCCTGTTCTTCCTCCGAGCAAGCCATTAAATACTCCCACCGCGAAGGCATATCCTCAGGTTTCGATGAAAAGTAGAACTCACTGGAACTAGCTTCGCCGATAATTATTCCAACTTCTTTAAGGGAACCTGACACGCCTATAACTCCTCCCGCGAATTATCTTCTCCCCGAACAATTTCTCCATGTACGGGACATAGATATTATCCACCGTTTTCTTCTTAAGCCTCACCCTCTCGTCCACATTCTTCAACCACAGATTGTGACATTCCAACCCACAGTAACCAGTTGCCAAAACCTTCAAGACACCCTCCAAATCCACAGACGCCGGTTTGTGCCAACCAACATCAATTAATTTTTGGTCCCAGAGGGGGGCATCAATCCTGATCGGAGAATCACGCCTATCGAACAAAACGTAAAAAGAGACTATAGCTGGAAAATCTGGAATACCAGCAATAACCTGCGCAGCCTCATCCACAAAAGCCTTACCCCTCTCTCTAAGAGCGTTTGGAAAATTCTTCCTAACGTAACTCTTGGCATCCGACCGCAACGCCTCCAATTTCCTAGCCAACCGCGGCGAAGACCCAAGAAGCAAAGGCCTAGTATAACCTACAGACTCGGCAAAATTCATAACCAATTGATAATCCGGCCTGGAACGAGCTAATTCCTCAAGAATCATTCGGATTATTTCCAGCTTAACGCCATACTTCTGTCCAAACTTTTCAAACCTCTGCAACCCCAAGGTGAAATCGTCAACTACTTCCATAAAAAGAGGCTTCAACTTTCGAGCATCATCGTCATCGATATCAAGTTTCTCCAGCTCCTCCTTAAAGACTAAGCTCAGGAGGAAATCCCGAAAAGAAGTAGACCGACTCTCCTTAGCAACACCAACCAAAAGAACATTATTCTTTCTACAAAGGTCGAGCAACTCCTTGTAAACCCTGAAATAATCAACCAAAACCAAACGCTCTTCTTCCACCTTTGATTCAAGCGGAACATGCACCAATCTACCATATAGCGAACCATCAATCAAAATCGTCCCGCAACCAAGGCCCCTCTTTAACGCGTCTATCGCGACTTGAAATTCGAGCATTTCCATCTTTACTGAAATGAAATTTCGCTCGGAAACTGAACCGCCTTTAGAAAAGAAGACATCACTCTCAAGCAGTTTTTGCTCAACGCTTCTGCAAACTGCCAAAGATCTAACAACGTAAAAGACACCACCTGTTGAGAGCAAGTTCGAATACACACTGGAATCCACAGCCATAACGCTCAATTCAGCTGGATTGACTCCAAATCTAGCGGGGTCATCGATCTTGACCCAAAAAGAAGGAAACTTCTCTCTAAAATGGTACTGTAAAGGATTTGGTGACCCTTTCAAAACCTTCTCTTTTAAAGCGTCTTTTTTGCGAATCACAGAAGCAGCAAACTCATCAAGAAACTCTGGCATGCAATCACCCTAACCTTCTCATTCGAATCTATCTAACTCACAATAGGTATTCCCAATCAAAATTTAAGACTATAGATAGAATGAATAAAAAAATATTTTTTTTCTGCATACTACCATGATGAAGACGCCGTGAGGATAACTCTGACGTGGGACCGTTCGGCAGGGCAACTTGTCTAACCATAGCCTTCAGGTTCCCACATAAGTCAGACCCGAAAAAACTTGTCCAACTATAACTTTCAATAGCCCCTACCCCCTACGTTTTTTCTGGAGACTCTTGAAAGCAGTTGGTTTTGTGATTTTTGTTATGATTGTGATAATCGACTCTTTGACGGTGTTTATGAAAAGCTTGGAAGTGCATTGACAAGCTGCTTATAAATGGACTGTCAACGGGAATCTGGCAGAGGTGCCGATCACTGCTGAAGATTTAATGCAGTGTCCCAGCTTATGGGTAACTGTGTTAAAAATTTGCGTAAACTTCCAAGGCATTTGTTAACGTGACAAACTTTAAATATTTTTAACGCAGTATGCCATAAATTGGATAACTGCATTAAAAAAGTGAAAGAGCATGACTTTCACCCCTTCGAAAACTGAAACGCTCTACAACACTCTTCTATCCATGAAAATAGTTACCTTCGATGAAATCGTACAACAAGCACTCAGAATCACGGACAGCGCTTCCAACCGCAGATATATTCACCGTAAATATGTAAGGAGACTAATCGAAGCTGGCAAGCTTCAACAAATCCGAAAAGGCCTATACGCTGTCCTATCGCCGCTTGAGAAAACAGAAGAATACACACCCGACAAACTCTTAATCGCCTCAAAAATCAGAAAAAAGTACTACCTAGGCTTCCACACCGCCCTCGAATACTACGGCGCAGCTTACTCCGCCTTCAACCAAGCCTACATATGCGTCCAAGCAAAAGACAGGTTCGACCCCTTCACCTACAAACGCTTCAAATTCAAACCAGTATTCGTCAAAGAAACCACATCACAAGTAGTTGAGAAACCGTATGGAACCAGCTTACTGAGAGTCAGCACCAAAGAAAGAACCCTACTAGAATGCATCAACAGACCACAGTACGCCGGAGGCTGGGAAGAATGCATAAAAAGCCTAGAAAACCTCAGCGGCGTCAATGCAGAAAAGATAATCACCTTGGCACTTGGACAAAAAAGAAAAACCATCCGCCAACGCGTCGGCTACGTCCTAGAGCTGCTAAAAACCAGATCACCATACTACGAGCACATAAGCGACCACATACTGGAAAAACTGAAAACAGAAAAACAAGGACCACCTCAATACTTGGTGCGCGGCAAAAAAAGCAAACTAGACAAAAAATGGAACCTTTACATTCCAGAAAACTTCGAGGAAGAACTCAGAGGCACCTAAATGAAAAGAAAATACGACATCGACTCAATAGCACGGCAACACGGGTTCAACGCCAAAGAAACCGAAAAAGTCCTCCGAATCTCAGGCATGCTAGAGGATATCTCAGCAGTGAAATTTCTCTCCGACCGTCTCTCACTCTACGGCGGAACAGCGCTTACATTCATTTACTCACCGCAAATACTCCGGCTATCCATAGACCTTGACTTCAACTACCGACACATAGACACACCTGACTGGGGCGACGTCAGAAAAGAGATCGATGAAAAACTCAAGGACCTAATCTACAGACAAAAATACAACAAAAGAGACGTTGCCATAAACGCAAGCTACCCCCTCACAAGATTCACCGTAAAATACCTGAATACTCTGGGCTCAGAAGACAGCGTAAAAATAGAGATAGGCTACCTACGCCGAACCCCAATACTCAAGACAGACACCTTAGCCGACTTTAAACACATAGGAACACAGGAAACATTCAAAACCAAGACACCGCAAAAAGAAGAACTCTTCGCAAACAAATGGTGCACACTACTCTACAGAAAAACACCACGAGACCTATTCGACACGTACCAAATAACAAGAATCAAATTTAACCACGAAATCTTCCGCAAATGCGCCATTATCGACAGCCTAACGCATGAAAGACCCAAAATCCACCAAATCGACACCGGCTTCATCGAAAAAATTCCAATAGACTCCAGCCTAAGAAACCTACTGCAAACAAAGAACACCCAAAAACACGACTTCCCCAAAATCGTAAGAACAGTAAAAGAATTCACTCAAACTCAACTGACAAGCATAACCAAGAACGAGAAAAAGGCAGTAGACCAATTCTACGACCAAAAAACCTTCAACCCACAACTCATCGACAACACCGGACTCTTCCACGAAAAAATAAACGAATACCCCGCAGCTCTACGCACACTTCAGAAAATCTAAACCAAAAAAAGGAAATTGCACAAGAGAAATACGCTGTAGTTTTAGGTCCCTCACCGTCTAGATGCTCGTCCCTGTAAACAAATGTTTTACTGTGTTGTTCCTGCTTCACTAGTGTACTCGCTGACTCGTTCAGCTAAAAAGTAGAATCTTGGAACGGTTCGTTGAGGATTAGCCACAATTTTGCCTTTACGCCTCAAACGCAATATGATTCGGCGAAAAGCGTCATGCTTCAACTCTAAAAAGTCACGATAGCTGAATTCCCGCGTTAGATCTCTTGCTTTGTTAAGAACATAGGCTTCAAAAAGAACACTACTAATTGTTTTCTGATACTCCCTTTTTACACAACTCAAATCGTAAGGCTCTCGGCGAGGTTTAGAAACTTGATATTGGAAGATGTTATTCTGCTGAATGTTGACAACCTGTTTTCCGTTGCGAACTTGAGCTGCACCCTCTATGCCTTTCATGAAAGAATTAGTCAAACTAAGCGTGAGATGGCACACATCCATTCCGTTGTCTTTAGCCCACTGAACATAAGCCTTCCAACGCTGAAATTCCTCCAGGTTTGGAGCGCGAAAATTACAGATAAGATTCTTAGGCTGAACCTCGAAAACCGCTTTTCCCTCAACCAAACCTTGCGGTCAGCCTCCCCCTCTCGCAAAAATAGAAAAAAAAGGGAAATGTTCTATTTCCCCGAGGCCAAAATCGTATAAATTCATGCCTGGGCGCCCGTCTCTCCCGGGCTACTTTGTCCCAGGTGTGAATTCATACTTTTTTCGGGTTGATTTTCGCGGATTTCTTTTAGCATCTGTTGTCGCAATGCTGTTGTTAGCTGTGAGAGCTGCTGGTTTTCCAGTTGGTTTTGGTCGATTATAATCATGTGCGGCTTCATTAGGGCTTCGCGCGTCAAGATTTCTTCTGGGTTGAGTCCCCATGCGCGGATTATTTCTTTGAGCGCTTCGATTTTGCGATAGGACATGCGAGGTCAGGAAGTTTTTCGCCCGAAGAGTAGCGGCAAGCCCACCAGCGGAATCGACAGCATCCACAAGTCCAGATTGTGTCCTAGGAACCACGCGTACCAGTTGCTCCACACTTCATTTCTTCCGAAGAAAATCCACGTCAAGTAGTTCCAAAGGAAGTACAATCCCAAAGCAACGATGATAGCGCCTATAGTTTTCAGTTTCAGCTTTTCCAAAGTTTCTGTTCCGACAGATTTCTTTGAAAAGTATGCTGTATAAATTGCCAATGACAGTAATCCGAATGTAGTTAAGATGAAGCTAAGCAGGTTTTGCGGGTAGGAGGTTAGATACTCAGTTCCTTTCCCAAACGTCAAGGTTACAAACCACATGCTTGTGTTAGTTAGCCAAAACACAAAAATGTAGACTGTGCCTGCAATTAATGCCCATTTTATCGGTTCCTTCACAGGCTTGTTCGGGTTTAGCTTAAAGGCAAGTATGAATATGGCAATGGGAAGAACTATGGATTCTACAACAAGAGGAATAAAATTCACCGCCAAAGAGCGTAGGAAAGATGTTACCGATTGATTAAGGCCTGGAATGCTCATTGCGGTGGTTGTAAGAAGACCCAGCCAATAAATTGCCTCCAAAACCAAAATCAATCTTAAAATTTTATACGTTTTTGCCGTGGATGGTAGACCTTTGGTAAAGTAAAAGATGACTGAGACGAAAGCGATGATACTGGCGATGAATCTGAAAATAAGGCCGATCAACGCAGAGATATCGGTAACAAATATGAAAAATGAAAATGAACCAGTAAGATAGTTCCATTCTCCAATCCATTGGGTTGTGAATAACGCGTGCAGAGTGAATAGGAAATATGAGACGACTACAATGAGTAAGCCTATTTTTATTGGAGAATAGAGTTTCTGGTCTACCATAAAATCAACCAAGCCTCGGCTAAAAATAGATTCCATTATGTAGGTATATTATACTTGCGGTTTGTGAGCAACGTGTCGACTTTGGAGAATCAATCTCTCTTTCTCACATCAGCAACTAGTAAAAACGGTTAGTCTTAAATACAGATTTGCTTTTTATGAGTAATTCAACAACGCTGGGAGAAGTGACCTTAGTTGAGATTAAGTGACAGGAGAATAGCCACGTTTTTGTTCGCCCTTCAAGGTGTAGGCGCCGTCTTCGTGGGCATTTTCTTAGCGGCTTACTTGGGAGGTCTCCCTTCCACTGCAGTTCTGCATTCTGAACCTGCTTTCAGGATTCCGCTTATCATATTTGGCGCAGTGCTCTTGATTCTGGTGCTGTCAGCTTCTGTTCTCGCGTTTCTTTCAAAAAAAGACTAAGTGCTGAGTTTCTTGGTAACTCGATTCCCGAAATTTTTACATGCTCTCCAGTAAACCGATGAGAACAAAGCTGTCCGTCGTCTCTTCGAGGCATACTGGCACCTCCTAGCCGAACTCTGAGTAGTCTGTCTAAGTTTCCTTCTTATCAAGAATTAGCACTCCGAAATCTTGCTCCACAGCCCGATCGGCTAGCCGCTTAATTAAGGTAGTTTTTCCGCTAAAATGAGTCTGCCCAATAATGGCTTAATGAAAAGGTTCCAAAGCGATAGGCTCACCGCTGGGAACACCAAAAAGAGAAAATTACTCAATCAAAAACCTCCAAATAGTCTTTGAAAACAGAAAAAGAGGAGAAAAGAGAGCGATCTCTCCGAGGCCAAAATCATATGAATTCATGCCTGGGCGCCCATCTCTCCCGAGCTACTAAAATCACTGTAATTTCATTGCATTTTACACGCGAAATGTGATTCTGTCTCAAGTCTTATTCCTCATGCACTTATTGGATTATCGGTTTCGCTTACTACTAGCGATGTCTATGATGCGAATCTTTTTATGGAGGCGGCTGGCGATAAGACTTTAAATGATGAAATATGGAATTGAAGAGAACTCTGAATCTTTTTGATGCCACTTCCATTGGCATTGGAGCCATAATAGGCGCTGGGATTTTTGTGGTATTAGGTATAGCCACGGGCTATGCTGGTCCATCCGTCATCATTTCGATGATAATTGCGGGTATTGTAGCCTCCTTTACTGCGTTCAGTTTTGCCGAATTGGGTTCAGCAATTCCAAGAGAAGGAGGCGTCTATGCGTTCGCATATGAGCTGATCTCTCCCGCTGCAGCCTTCGTGGTAGGTTGTTTGTGGTTGCTCGCACAAATAGTGGCGGGAGCAGCAATAAGCTTGGGATTTGCAAGTTACTTCGTGACTATATTCCCTATACTTCCAGTCAAAACCATTGCGGTCTTAGCAGCAGCGGCGCTGACGGGCTTAAACATTGTCGGAATCAAACAATCCGCAACTGTCAACAATATTCTGGTTCTGACAAAGATCGCGATTCTTTGCCTGTTCGTTGGATTTGGAATATCCCACATAAA
>Ga0315296_10000754_pt1 | contig 29161 bp, 30 predicted proteins | sample YL17G14_18_MG_FD_203921 | JGI IMG/M metagenome (GOLD analysis project Ga0315296, IMG submission 203921) | Sediment microbial communities from Yellowstone Lake, YNP, Wyoming, USA - YL17G14_18 | ecosystem: Environmental > Aquatic > Freshwater > Lake > Sediment | place: USA: Wyoming | collected... | reverse complement strand
AGACGTGTGGCTGCAGATCCGGACTCACAGCTGAGACGTTTGGCGAGGTGTCAGTGGCAGCGGGAATGGGTTCTTCAGCATCAGCTTTCGTTTCGACGGCGCTGGCCACATTCCGAGCTGCGGGTGTTGATCCCTCAAAGGCTCAGCTCTTCGACGCAGCGATGGTGGGAGAGAAATTGGTCCACGGTAGGCCAAGTGGCGTCGACGTTGAGATCGCGGTCTCAGGCGGGGCGATGAAATACGTCAAGGGTGGCGAGTCAAGACACATTGGGATAGATGTGGACTTTCCCTTGTTGGTCGTCAACACGGGCCTTGAGAGGAGCACCGGAGACATGGTGGAGAAGTTCAGGTCTAGCCTAGAATCAGGCGGAGAGGAGAAGAGAAGGTTGCTTGATACGATGGGTTCGATAACCGAGAGCATTGAGGTCGCGCTCGGCGGGATGGACTTGGACCTCATCGGACACCTCATGACAGCGAACCACTGCGTGCTCTCCTCTTTTGGTGTCTCGGTTCCTGCGCTGGACAGCATCGTTGCGCAGTCCATAATAGCGGGGGCACTCGGGGCAAAACTTACGGGCGCTGGCGGAGGAGGATCGGCAATAGTGCTGGCTCGACCCGATCTCATGTCCAAGATCATTGACAGAATGGACCAGATCGGGTTCAAGTCGTTCCCGGCCAAGCTCTCACACGAGGGAGCGACGGGGTGGGCAGGTTGAAGCCGGTAGTTCTGAAGCTTGGCGGTAGCGTCGTCACGGACAAGATGGTGCCCTTCAAGATCAGGGATGACGTGATCGCAGGGATGGCAAGCGAACTCGCGCAGACTGGCAGAACGGACTTGATCATCATACACGGTGGCGGCTCCGTGGGTCACTACTTGGCTGACAAGCTGAACCTGTTGGGCAGCGAGAAGATCAGACCGATGGATTCCTCGTACGTCCTGTTGGAAATGGACAAGCTTTCGACGAGGATCGCCTCTCATCTGATTGAGAAGGGGATACCAGCGGTCACTCTACCTACGCACGCCATCGGGAGGTCGGCCAATGATGGCGAGTTCAAGCTCGATGAGTCAAACATCAAGCTAGCCCTTGACTTGGGCTTCTCCCCGCTGCTCAAAGGGGATGTTGTGTTCGGGGAAAAGGGTAATGTCGACATAGTCTCCGGTGACGCGCTGGCGTCAAGGCTGGCGATCTCGTTCGGTGCCGAAAGGCTAGTGATGTGCATGGATCAAGACGGGATCATCGGTCCGGACTCCAAGCTGCTGGATCGCGTGAAGCTCAGCGAGCCATACGATCGTCTGTTGTGGCCTTCCGAAGAGGGAAGGATAGACGTGACGGGGGGTCTCGGAGCAAAGCTGAAGGAACTTGAGCCAGTGGTGAAGAGAGGCATTCCGGTTCTCTTCCTCTGCCCCTTCAGACCGAACAGGTTGTTCAATGCGATCTCGGGGAAACCCTTTAGGGGAACTGAGGTGGTTTGGTAGGAGGTGATGGACTCCTTTGGAGAGCAGGAAAAGTGACCATGTTCGGATCGCGGTCGAGTCAGGGCAGAATTCCGGACCCCAACCGATCGCATTTGAACAGGTCCATCTGATTAACGATCCCCTTTCCGACATCAACACGGATGACATAGACCTGAGCACTGAGTTCTTGGGAAAGAAGATCTCAATGCCCCTAATCATCTCATGCATGACTGGCGGATTTGAGGGAGCGCTGGGAATCAACAGGGAGTTGGCTCTGGCTGCCAAGTCCGAGCACCTTCCGATCGGGGTTGGAAGTGTGAGAGCTGGACTCGAGGACGACAGGCTCAGGCCCACGTTCTCCATCGTCAGGAAGATAGCAGTTTCAGCGCCGATCATATCGAACATAGGCGCCCAGCAACTGGTCGGCGGAGGACTTGAAATGGCCAAGAAGGCCGTAGACATTGTGAGCGGTGACGCCCTTGCGATCCACTTCAACAAAGTGCAGGAGGCCATAATGCCCGAGGGCGAGACACGAATGAAGGGAGTGAGGTCCGCGGTCAAGCGCGTCGTGAGAGGTCTCCGGGTTCCCTGCATCGCAAAGGAGACGGGGGCTGGCATCTCGAAGGAAGTGACAAAGTCGTTCAGGGAAATAGGGTTCAAGTTCGTCGACGTGGCCGGAGGAGGGGGAACGAGCTTCGCCTCGATCGAGACGAGGAGGGCAATTGAAGCCGGAGATGAGGAGAGGGCGTCGCTCGGAAGGCTCTACTCGGACTGGGGGATCCCCACAGTGGCGAGCATCATGGAAGCCACGTCAGTACCGGGAGTGAGGGTGATTGCTTCGGGTGGGATAACGAACGGCCTCGACGCCGCAAAAGCCCTGGTCTTGGGTGCGGGCTACGTGGCTGTCGCGAGGCCGATCTTGGAGCGCGTCGTCAAGGGCGGCTCATCTTCTGCGATCAGTTGGATCAGAGGCTTCTCCAAGGAGATGAGGGTTGCGATGTTCTTGGTCGGCGCGGACAGCATCAACTCCTTGAGAAAGAAGCCGGCAGTGATAACTGGAAACCTGTACGCATGGGCCAAGTCAAGGAAGCTTGACGTTGAGAGGTACTCGACGCGTTGACGGACACATCGGATATAGCCGCGCTCGCGAGACACTTGGCACTCCAGAACGCCAGCCGATTCGGGAAGACCTCTCCGGGCGTGGTGTCAGGTCATCTCCTAGCGAGGAGACCAGAACTGGCACGATCCATCAAGGAGTTCATGCCGCTCATAACGAGCATCTGTGACGAGGTCAACTCGCTGTCAAGGAACGAGATCCAGAGAGAACTCGATCAGTTGGGCGAGGCCCCGCCGGTCGCGATTCAGAGGGCTGCACCCTCTGAGCTTGAGCTGGCACCGAACCCGGGACTTCCGGGATACGCCCTAAGGTTCGCACCTAACCCGGACGGACCACTGACCTTGGGAAATGCCAGACCAGCATTGCTTTGTGACTTCTTCGTAAAGAAGTACAAGGGCAGGTTCGTGCTCAGGTTCGAGGACACATCTCCTTCTGTGAAGCCGCCGCTGCCGGAGGCATATGGCTGGGTCTTCGAGGACCTGAACTGGCTTGGCGTGAAGGTGGACGAAGTCTACTATCAGTCAGACAGGCTTGAACTCTACTACTCGAAGGCAAAGGAACTCATTCAAGCAGGGGGTGTGTACGTCTGCTTGTGCGATCGAGAGCGGTTCAGGGTATATGTCAAAAGGAAGGAGCCTTGCCCCCACAGGGGACAAACCCCGGCCAAGAACCTTGAGCTCTTGGATGACATGCTGTCAGGCAAGCTGAAGGCCGGCGAAGCGGTCGTAAGAGTCAAGACAGATCTTTCCCACCCCAACCCAGCTATTCGGGACTGGCCAGCCCTGAGAATAGACGATGCTCCTCACCCAAGGGTGGGCTCAAAATACAGGGTGTGGCCGTTGTACAACTGGTCCGCTGCGATCGACGACCACGAGATGGGAATTACTCACATAGTGCGGGCAAAGGAACACCTGACGAACGAGGCGAGGCAGCAGTACGTCTTCGAGCACTTCGGTTGGAAGGTTCCCACGACCGTGACAATAGGGAGAGTGAAACTCGAGGGCTCGGTTCTGAGCAAGTCCAAGATCATGGCCGGGTTGAAGGAGGGTTCCTACTTGGGAATGGACGATCCGAGACTGGGCACTCTGAAGTCACTCAGGAGGAGGGGAATACTTCCCGAGGTCATCAGGGAGACGATTCTGGACTTGGGCGCAAAGCCGGTGGAAGCAATGATAAAGTGGGACAACCTCAGCTCCGCTAACAGGGCAATGGTGGACGGAACAACCAAGCGGTTCTTCTTCGTCGGGAATCCGGTGAGCTTGGTCGTGAGAGGAGCACCAGCCATGGAGCATGTGACCCTTCCGAATCATCCCGCGAACAAGGAACTCGGGGAACGGAAGATTGTCCTCAGTCCAAGTCAGGGGGAGATGCGCCTGCTGGTCTCGTCTGAGGATTTGTCGACCGCTTCCAGTGGAGACCCGTTCAGACTGATGGGACTGTTCGTCGTCAAGCTTGGCAGCAGAACGGGAAACCAGGCGACCGCTGATTTCGAGAACATGTCCGCAGGGTCTGCCTCTGACAGGGGCATGAAGACCGTGCAGTGGGTGCCAGAGGCTTCGGCGGTCCCGACTGCGCTGTTGATGCCGGACGCGACTTGGCTCAAGGGGTTTGGTGAGTCGAACCTCTGCAAGGAGAAAGAAGGTGAACTCGTGCAACTCATGAGAGTGGGTTTCGTCAAGCTCGAGGAGGTTCAAGCAGGAAGGATTTCCGCCGTTTTCTCTCACCGTTGAGTTGTGCTGTCGCCCTGCGAGTGAGACGAGATGTGAAAGCTGCATTGTCGACACTGACTGATTCCAGTTGACAGTAACTTTAAGTAAGAGTGATTCAGTAGCGGGCTAACCGTCGAGGTGTCTAGTGTGGGAAAAGTAACAACGGCAGAATATGAAGCTCCAGAAGCGCTACAAGGTCAGGCGCTCGAGGTGCTCAAGCTGGCCGCCCAGACTGGCAAGGTGAGGAAAGGCACCAATGAGACCACGAAGTCCATTGAAAGAGGCTTGGCCAAGTTGGCGCTCATCGCGGAGAACGTCGACCCGATCGAGATCATCCTGCACATTCCGCTGCTCTGCAAGGACAGGAACACTCCGTACATCGTGGTGCCGGACAAGAAGACGCTCGGAAGCCAGGTTGGGCTACCTGTTGGAGCCTCAAGCGTGACGATAGAAGATCCCGGAGAAGGAACCAAGCAACTGAACGAGCTGGTCGAGAAGATCAAGCAGCTCAGGTCAGGTGCGTAGGAAGGTATGGGTGACCGCCTTTGAGTTCAGAAGGAGACATAACCGCCGAAGTCGTTGAGCTGATCGGAAGGGGTGGAGCTACAGGCGAGGTCATCCAAGCCAGAGTCAGGATTCAGACCGGCAGGAACAAGGGAAGGGTCATTCTCAGGAACATAAGGGGACCCGTACGAGTTGGCGAGAACCTAGTGCTCAGGGATGACGAGAGGGAGGCAAGGAGGCTAAGGTAGATGCCCGGGGAGAGGAAATGCTCATTCTGTGGCCGAGGAATTGAACCCGGAACAGGACTTCTCTTCGCACGGAACGATGGGTCGGTGCTCTGGTTTTGCAGCTCCAAGTGCAGGAAGAACTCTCTTAAGCTTAGGAGGAACCCGAGGAAAGTAAAGTGGGTGATGAAATCTGTCTCAGGCGCAAAGAAGCCTAGTGCTGCTGAAGCCTGACGCGGCCGTCAGGGGCTACATCGGGGAGATCATGGGCAGGGTTGAGAGAAAAGGGCTGAAGATCATCGCCCTGAAGATGATGTCTCCTGACAAGGCCAAGCTCGAGCGTCTCTACTCAATGCACAAGGGCAAAGCCTTCTACCAGGAATTAGTCGACTTCATGTCGAAGGGTCCGCTGGTCGCGATAGTGGTGAAGGGACCGAGCGCGGTGTCCGTCGTGCGTTTGATGTTGGGCGCGACCAAATTCGCAGAAGCAGCTCCAGGCACAATAAGGGGGGATTATGCGATGTCGACAGGGAAGAACCTCGTCCACGCATCCGACTCAGCCGAGAGAGCAGAGGAGGAAATCCGCATCCTGTTCAAGGACGACGAGATAGTGGACTGGGATCAACCGCTTTCAGATTACCTTTATTAGAGCTAAGAGGATTCATCCGCGTTTTCGAGGTGAACCAAACCCTGTACCTAAGGGAGCCGATAGTCGTGGTTCTAGGCCACACCCGCGAGGGGGCTAAGTGGACCACGGCAAGACTTCCCTCCTAGACAAGATCAGAGGGACGCTGGTCGCGAAGAGGGAAGCTGGAGGAATAACCCAGCACGTGGGTGCCTCCTACCTACCCCTAGACACGATCCTTGATGTGGTGAAGGGTATCGAGGGAGTAGAGGTCGGCGCTAGGCTGAAGATACCGGGCCTTCTGGTCATAGACACGCCGGGTCACCAGGCTTTCATGAACCTCAGGAAAAGGGGAGGCTCAATAGCCGACTTCGCAATATTGGTCGTGGATGTCACTGCCGGAGTGATGCCACAGACGATAGAATCAGTTGAGATACTCAACACGCGGAGCACGCCCTATGTGATCGCCGCGAACAAAGTGGACTTGCTGAAGGGCTGGGTCCCACAGAAGACGCGGTCCATCCTGAAGTCAATGAAGAGTCAGGACCAGCAGGTTCGCAGGACATTGGAGGGCAAGTTGTACGATATAGTCGGTGAGCTGTCGAGGCTGGGGTCCAACGCGGACTTGTTCTACAACATCAGGGAGTTCAAGGGAAAGGCACCGGTCATCCCGCTCAGCGCCAAGACAGGCGAGGGCGTGGCCGAGATGATAGCGGTCATGTCAGGGATGATCCAGAGCTACCTGTCCGATTCGCTGGCTGTGAAGTCCAAGAGGGGAAGAGGGACAGTTCTCGAGGTCAAGAAAGAAGTCGGGATGGGACCCACCCTCAACGTCATCCTGTACGACGGCGAGTTGTCAGTCAATGACACGGTGGTCCTGTCCGGATCTTCTGGCCCGATCATCACGAAGGTGAGGGCGATTCTCGTCCCGAAGCCGCTGGATGAGATGCGCGATCCTAGGGACAAGTTCACCCAGGTCAGCATTTGTCGCGCCTCGGCTGGTGTGAAGTTGGGGGCACCGGATCTCGAAGGGGCACTCGCTGGCTCAAGCCTGATGGTTGCCAACTCCCAGTCCGAGCAGAAGGAGGCTGTCGATGAACTGTCCAAGGAGTACTCGACCTTCATGTTCAGAAGGGAGATCGAGGGCCTGATCGTCAAAGCCGACGCCTTGGGCTCCCTTGAGGCGCTGGTCCTTGAGCTCCAGAAGGTCAACATCAAGGTGAGGACCGCCGACATCGGACCAGTGTCGAGGAAGGATGTGGTGGAGGCCTCCACTGCCTCTTCAAGCGCTACGAACAGGGCGGTGTTGGCGTTCAACGTGAAGGTAGCTCAGGAGGTCGAGTCATCAGCTAGGGACCTAGGGGTGAGGATATTCACCGGGGACATAATCTACGGTCTGACGGAGGACTACACGCACTGGAAGGAAGAATACGAGAAGTCGACAGATGCGGAGAGGTTCGCCAAGATACAGACGCCCGCGACGTTGCTGGTGCTACCAGGTTACGTGTTCAGGAGGAGCAAACCCGCGATCTTCGGTGTGCGAGTGGAAAGGGGCATACTGAGAGATGGGGCCAAGTTGCTCAACTCCGGGGGAGAAGCCGTTGGGCATGTCCATTCGATCCGGCTGAAGGACGAGGTATCGAAGGAGGCCAGGACAGGCGACGAGGTCTCCATATCGGTGTCGGATGCCACAGTGGGCAGGAACGTTCGAGAAGGGCAGATCCTCTACGTTGATGTCCCCTCGTCTGACGCTCATGAGATCAAGACAACTCTGTCTTCCCTGGCCACTCCGGATCTGCAGCAGGCGCTGGAGGAAGTCGGAACGATAAAGAGAAAGACTGAACCTTACTGGGGATACTGGGGCGAGGTCGAGCGAGAAGGGTAGCTTCTGGTTCGTCAACCCTTCGGCTCATCGCTTCTGAGCCAACTCACGCCCCTGAGAGTTAACAGAACAAGCCTTTTTAACGCCCTTGGTCGCCTCGACGACGTTAGTTGTCTCCCAGAATAAAAATCGATATCGTTGAGAAGAAGGGAGGAAAGGGCGAAACCCTGACCCTTGAGGGGAACGAGGCAGCCCGTCTGCTAGGCCTGAAGATTGGAGATGTGATAGACAGTTCGCTCATAGGCAGGAAAGAAGGCAAGTACAGGATATCAGGAGGAAGCGACACGTCCGGTTTTCCGATGTTCAAGGGCATACACGGCGCGGCGCAGAAGAGAACGCTGTTGACCAGGGGCAGGGGTGCGAGGCAGGCCGAGAAGGGGGAGCGGCTCCGGGTGACCCTCAGAGGAGAAACTATATCAGAAGACACAGCTCAGGTCAATCTCGTAAGAACAGAGTGAGATGAGTAAAACAAGGGACGGCGTGAGGAAGCCGGAGATAAACATCGGCACCATAGGGCACGTGGATCACGGCAAGACAACTCTCGTCAAGGCGATCACCGGCGTGCTCACGAGCAGGCACAGCAAGGAGCTCGCGAGGAACATCACGATAAAGTTGGGGTATGCTTCTGTCAGCATATTCCGCTGTCCTACTTGCGAACCACCTTACGTCTTCTTCGCGAAGGACACGTGTCCCAAGGGTCACACATGCGAATACGTCAGGGGCATATCCTTCGTGGATGCGCCCGGTCACGAGGTCCTGATGACAACCATGCTCAGCGGCGCAGCCGTGATCGACGCAGCGCTTTTGGTGATATCCGCCGACGAGCCATGCCCCCAACCCCAGACCAGAGAGCACCTCTACGCTGCGAAGGTGCTCGGCCTGCACAAGATGATCGTGGTGCAGAACAAGATAGACCTGGTTAGCAAGGAGAGGGCTATGGACAGCTACAAGGAGATAGTGAGCTTCCTGAAAGAAGCCGGTTACTCTGACGTTCCAATAATCCCGGTCTCAGCTCAGAGGCTGTTAAACATCGATGTACTCCTATATCGAATGGAGAAGGACTTCCCGACTCCAGTCAGAGATCTGAACGCCTCGTTGAAGATGCCCATCATCAGATCCTTCGACATAAACAGACCAGGCACTCCCATGGCAGAACTCAGGGGAGGCGTGGTGGGTGGGTCCATACTCCAAGGCAAGGTCAAGGTGGGAGATCAGATCATGATCAGTCCAGGTCTGATAACCGGGCAAGTCGGCAACTTCTCAAGTCAGCCAATCCGCTGCAGGGCTGATTCCCTGATGTTCGACGGTACCCTCGTGCAGGAGGCCGACTCGGGAGGTCTCGTTGCTGTGGGAACTGGTCTGGACCCCTCGCTCACCAAGGACGACAGGCTTTCCGGGTCAGTGCTCACCCGGGCTGACCAGCCTCCGCCAGTGGTGAAGACGATCAAACTCGAGCTGAGCTTGTTCGAGAAGTTGCTGGGCACACCGGACCTCCAAGAGGTGAAACCGGTCTCCATGGGAGAGCAGCTGAACCTGAACGTCGGGGTCGGCCTGACAAGAGGCACGGTAACCTCCAAGAAAGGTGGGGCCGTGGAGTTGGAACTGGTTGTCCCCGTGGTTGCAGAGACCGGTCAGAGAGTCGCTGTCAGCAGGCAGATAGAGCGGAGATGGCGTCTGATAGGGCACGGGATAGTAGCGTGAGCGAGCCAAAGGTTGTCATGCTGGTGATACTCGACACTAGCGCCCTGATCTACCCATTCCAGACAGGTGTCGACTTCGTCAAAGGAATACGGGAGATGGTGCTGGCCCCCGCCACCTTTGCTGTCACAGACGGCGTCGTAAGGGAACTTGAGTCCATCCGCCGGGGGAGAAGCCCATCCCTGTCCATGGCAGCCGAGAAAGCGCTCGCTTTCTCCAAAGATCTGAAGGTTCTGCATTCGGACGTGACCAACACAGACGAGCAGATAGTGATTCTGGCCAAGGAAACTGGCGCGGCAGTAGCCACTGCCGACTCCCTCCTGAGAAAAGAGCTGAGGAAGAGGAGGATCCCGGTAGTTTTCGTCTCAAAGGGAAAAAGAATAAGAATAGAAGGAAACTTTCCCTCGGCGTCGGTTGTTTAGGCTACTCTCCCTAGAGGATGTGATAAAGGTCCCTCCTGATATGTACGGGAGCCCCGTCCAGGAGTCAGTCAGAAGGCTCTTGGAGGACAAGTACGAGGGGATGGTTTTCGAGGATCTGGGATTTGTCGTGTGTGTCGTCGACTTCAAGTTTGACTACCTAGGGAAGATCGCACCCGGCGAAGGAGGATCCTATCATAACGTTTCCTTCAGCGTGCTCACTTTCCTTCCCGAAGTCCAAGAGGTGATGTTGGGCAAGGTGGTGGAGATAGAGGAATACGGCGCCTTCGTCAGAATAGGGCCGTTCGAAGCCTTGCTCCACGTGAGCTCAATACTGGACGACTACGTCGACTTCAACAAGGAACAGGCTACGCTCGTCGGAAGGAAGTCGGGTCGTGTGCTCTCCGTGGGGGACTGGATAAGACTGAGGGTCACCGCTGTGTCCATCGGAGGTGTCGGAGGAGGAGACAGAGTTGGCGTCACGACAAGACAGCCCTTCCTCGGCAAAGAAGACTGGATAGTCCAAGATCTCAAGAAGCTGGCGGCAGGTGCCACCGCATGAAGGAAAGAGCCTGCTTGCAGTGCAAGTTCATAACAGATGAGCAAGTCTGCTCGAATTGCGGCTCCAAGGCCTTCACCACCGATTGGTCGGGTGTGATCTTCATACTCGATCCCGGCAAGTCCTCGCTGGCGAAGCTGATAGGAGCGAAGAAAGTTGGCAGATATGCCATCAAGGCAAGATGAACACAGTGCCACAATGCTTCGCCCCACTGCGGCACAGAGGAGCCTGGTGTCGAGACCGCTAGGTGAACTGGTAGCCAAGCCCAGTGGGGCGCTTCCCGCGATCTTGAGAGAGCGTTTCCTCCGAACGGGTGCTCGTGTCTCCTTCTGCGTGGGCGACGCCGTGACCTCGACCTTGATTCGGGGCCGGATACCGTTCGAGGTTGCGGTTGTTGATGCCAAGGTGCGTAGAAAGGCCGTAAGGATCCCGAGACGGGTCGAGGGGAAGGTGTTCAGGACGAACAACCCGAGAGGATACCTGAACCCGGCCGCACTGGAGGTCATGAGAAACGCCCTGTCAGTCGGTGCGGGTGCCATAGTCGTCGTCGAAGGAGAAGAGGATCTGCTCACCCTGTTCGCGATAGACCTGTCAAGGGAAGGAGACTTGGTCATCTACGGCCAGCCGGGAGAAGGCACCGTGGTGGTAAGAGTGGACGCTGAGACCAGGGAGAGGAACTCGGAGCTCCTCAACTCAATCCCAAGGGTCAAGGCCGAAAGCAATTAATCCCACCCCTGCGCGGCGGGGCACATCCAATGAAAGTCGAGATCTCCGGGACCTCCGAAAGGAAGCTGATCGGCAGGAAGGACGTGGATTTCGCAGTCACGCTTGAGAAACCCGGTCCTACTCCGACGATGACAGAGGTCAGAAAGCTTGTGGCCGCGAAGGGCGGCTTCGATTCAGGCGGAACCGTTGTGGTGAAGGTAGTACACCGCACGGGCACGCAGGAAGTGAGAGGGCTAGCCCACGTCTATCCGTCGGAGGAGGAGGCGAAGAAGTGGGAGCCAAAGCACGTGATGATGGCAAACCTTGAGATGGACCAAAAGAAGCAGGCGCTTGAACAGCTGAAGAAGGCCAGAATGGAGGCCAAGGCCGCCAAGAGCGGAACGCCAGGGGGTGCCAAGAAGTGACCGAAAAACCTCAAGCAAGCGAGAAGCCGAAGGCGAAAGCAAGCGAGAAGCCGAAGGCGAAGGAAAAGGCAACCAGAGGCGCTTGGCAATACTACAAGATCGACGTCGAGAAAGGCGAGCTCACTCGGCTCAAGAAGAAGTGCCCAAGGTGTGGCGGTTTCATGGCGCTGCACGAGCAGGGAAAGAAAAGGTATTACTGCGGCCACTGCTACTACACCGAGTACGTCTAGTTGTACGCCCTTGGGTTGGAGTCCACCGCCCACACCTTTGCGGGCTCAATAGTCGAAGAAGGCGGCAGGATTCTGTCTGATGTGAGGGAGTCCTACAGGACAAAGACTGGCGGCATACACCCACGCGACGCGTCCAGGCATCACTACGAGGCAGCCTCATCGGTCGTCTCACGGACTGTCAGCGAGGCGGGTATCGCACCATCGGACATAGACGTCGTAGCTTTCTCGAGGGGCCCGGGCTTGGGTCCATGCCTCAGGGTCGGCGCAACGGCAGCAAGGTCTCTGAGCCTCTCCTTGAACAGACCCCTAGTGGGAGTGAACCACGCGGTTGCGCACCTCGAGCTGGCAAGACAAATGTCAGGAGCTCATGACCCGGTCTTCCTCTACGTGTCTGGCGGCAATACCCAAGTGATCGGTGAAGTCGATCAGAGGTACGTTGTCTTCGGCGAGACCGAGGACATTGCGCTCGGGAACATGCTGGATTCGTTCGCTAGGGCCGCTGGGGTGGGATTTCCCGGAGGACCGGTCGTAATGGAGCTGGCCACCAAGGGGAAGAAGTTGATTCAGCTCCCCTATTCCGTCAAGGGCATGAACGTCTCGCTTTCAGGCACCTTGACCACCCTTGAGTCCCTCATCGGCAAAGAGCCCATCGAAGACCTCGCGTATTCCGTCCAAGAGGTCTGCTTCGCCATGTTGCTTGAGGCGTCCGAGAGGGCCATGGCGTACCTTGAGAAGGACGAGCTGGTCGTTTCTGGGGGCGTCGGCGCAAACTCGAGGTTGAGGGAAATGGCGAAGGTCATGTGTGAGGACAGAGAGGCCAAGTTCCTCGACTATCCCGAGAAGTTCTACTCGGACAACGGGGTGATGATTGCCCTGACTGGGTTAAGCAGCTTCGCTCACGGCGACACGCTCCCAGTCGACGACTCGACCGTGATGTCTAGGTGGAGAGTGGATGATGTCAGACTTCCCAGAGGGGTTTGAGCCAGAGAGGGTGCTCTACTCGGGCGCCGAGTCGAAGATCTGGCTCGGCACTTGGATGGACAGGCGGATCGTGCTCAAGCAGAGGCTCCCCAAAGCATACAGGAACGGGGAACTCGACGAAGGGCTTAGGATCTCCAGGACCACGGGCGAAGCCCTGTCGTTGCATGAATGCAAACTGGCGGGCGTCAGGGCTCCCTACGTCTACTACGTCAACCCCAAGACCGGCACAATACTGATGTCATACGTCGAGGGCCCTACCCTCACCGAGTTGCTTAGGAAGGGCAACGGCTCTTGGGTCCGACCGGCGGGCTCGTCCGTCGGGAAACTGCACACGCAGGGGATATCACACGGGGATTTGACCCCATCCAATCTTCTGGTGAGCGGGGATGAAGTGGTGCTGCTGGACTTCGGGTTGAGCGAGAGGACCAACGACATCGAGAGGTTCGCCGAGGACTTGAACGTGATGATAGGCGCACTGAAGTCACTCGTGGGTGAACGATGGGAATATCTGTGGGAAGAGTTCGAATCCGGATACCTTGAGGAAGGTTCGCCCAGATGCAGGGAAACGATCGAACGACTTAAACTGGTTCAGGGTAGGGGTAGATACAGGAGGAAGGAAGATAGACGATCCCGCTGACTTTCGTGACGGGCAACAGAGGGAAGTTTGAGGAGGCCCGCCTGATTCTGCCAAGGTTCGGCATTGAGCCGCGCATGATGGACCTAGACGTGGACGAACCTCAATCGGACACCTTGGAGTACGTTTCCCAGAGGACGGCGGGTTCCGCCTATGGCATCCTCAAGTCTCCTCTGTTCGTCGAAGACGCTGGGCTCTTCATCCATCCCCTCGGCGGCTTCCCCGGTGTGTTCTCCTCCTATGTGTTCTCGACCATAGGGCTCCAAGGAATCCTGAGGCTGATGGGGAGCTCGTCCGACAGGCGCGCTTCGTTCAAATCGGTTGTCGGGTTCACCAGCACATCGGTTCATCCAGAGGTCCTGTTGTTCAAGGGGGAAGTATCGGGCGAGATAGCAGGATCCCCAAGGGGGACCGGCGGGTTCGGTTTCGACCCGATATTCATCCCGGAGGGCTCGAACCTCACGTACGCGGAGATGAGGGCTGAAGACAAGAACAAAACTTCGCACAGAGCGAGAGCGCTTGAGTCGCTGGGTTCCTACCTCTCCTCTCGCCCAGAAATAATCAAGTGAGCTTTATTAACCGGGGCCCAAACTGGTGTCCTTCCGAAAACATGGCTAGGATGTACAGCCACAGGAGAGGGAAGAGCGGCTCGAAGAGACCGTCAGCCAGACTGAAACCGAAGTGGGTACAGGCTCCTCCCGAAGAGCTGAAGAGAATAGTGGTGAACCTAGCCAGAGAGGGTCACTCGAAGAGTTCGATAGGTATCACCCTGAGGGACAGGCACGGAATACCGTCCGTGAAGAGCGCGACCAGCATGACGGTCGGAGAGATCCTGAAGGAAGCCGGAGAGGACCCAATGCAGGCAGAGGATCTCAACTTGCTCATCAAGAAGGCTCAGGGGATGAGGAGGCATTCCGAGAAGTACAGGTCGGACCGGCTCAACGTCCACAACATTCAGCTGGTGGAGTCCAAGATCAGGAGGCTCGCGAAATACTATAAGAAGAAGGGAATCCTTCCAGCTGACTGGCGTTATGAGTAGCACGGGGAATCTAGAAGGCGATACAGAGGGGTTCCTGCATCAAGCCAACGCAGTCGCAGAAGCGATTGTGGGATGGTGCGACGAGGGAGACATCTCGATTGTGTCGCACTGGGACGCGGACGGGATCTGTGCTGCGGGGGCAATGGCGTTGGCACTGTCCTCGAAGGGTTCGTCCTTCAAGATCAAGTTCTTGGATTCGCTCACGGCCACCGTGATACAGACACTCGAGCAATCCGAGCTGCCGGTCGTCCTTACTGACATGGGCGCTGGTCAACTGGACCTGTTCTCAGAACGACTCAGAGGGAAAGTCGCAATAATCGATCATCACCGGAAACAGGGGGACACGAGGTACGTACAGTACCTGAACTCAATGGAGTTCGGGTTCGACGGCGGGAAGGATCTCTCCGGGTCGGGCACAGCGTTCTTCGTCGGGGATTCCATCAGCAAGGGCGTAGAACTCATGCCAGTCGTGGCCGTCACGGGCGCTCTCGCCGACATGCAGGACAAGAACGAGCTCAGGGAACTCAGAAGCCTGAACTCCCTGATAGTGAGCCGCGGCGAGGAGATGGGTGCAGTTGAAGTTCAAGAAGATTTCGTGTTCTTCGGAAGGGAGACCAGACCTCTTGCGAGAGCGCTGTCCGGCACCTACTCTTTCCAGATTCCTGGCATAACCGGAGACGAGATGGCCGCGTACAAGTTACTCGATTCCCTCGACATTCCGCTCAAGGAGGACGACAGGCTGAGATCGCTTTCCGACCTGACCAATGACGAGAAACAGCGCTTGGCCGCGGGCCTGTTCCAAGTTATGGTGAGCAAGGGGGTCAAACTCCCCGCAGACGTTCCCTTCATAGGCAAGGTGTACACGTTCACGAAGGAGGACAAGTGGTCGCCCACTAGGGACGGGAGGGAGTTCTCTTTCGTGCTCAATTCCTTGGGCAGATCGGAGAGATTCGACCTTGCTTTCGCACTTGTGATGGGGTACAGGGGACACGTGTTGGAAGAGACTGAAGAGGTATCGCAATCATACTCCTCGCTCATACAAGAGGCCATCAGGACAGTTCTGTCCACGCCGGGAGCGATAGCGGAGTCCGATTCAACGATAGTGGTGAGGGGCGAGGGATTGCTGAAGTCGAACACGCTCAGCCCCTTGATCACAATACTGTCAACGGGCATACTCTACAGCGACGACAAGCTACTGCTCGCGCTTTGCCTCCAAGACGAGGACAACGTGAAAGTGTCATGCAGAGTATCCTCAGTTCTCGTCGAGAAAGGGGTGAACGCTGGTCAAGTGATGGAAGTCGCTGCAAAGGTGGCTGGAGGGCAAGGGGGAGGCCATAACGTTGCAGCCGGCGCTACGATACCAAGGAAGAAGACGGCCAAGTTCCTCGAGAAGGTGGAGGAAATAGTTGGAGAAACACTCGGAAAGAATAAGGGCAGTGCTGAGGTTCGACCTGAAGGATCAAGCTAGAGCGGAGACGCTGGCCAGATCCCTGAAGCCGGATGAGAAGTTCAGACTGCAGGGACTGAAGATCAGCTCGAAACTTGAGGGCAACTCCGTGATGATACGCATCTCATGCGAGAGGGGAGCGCGGTCCATGTCTGAAACTCTGGACGACCTTCTCAGAGCGATCAGAATGGTGCTAGATATCACTGACTCCTTGGCCAAGTGACCATCCTGTAAGGCTCAGGCAGCTTCTCCAGATGGTTCTTCAGCCCCTTGGGCCAGCCGTCGTATTCGAAGCCGTGGTTAGCTAGGACCGAGACCGCGAGCCTCTCCAGCCCGTTTCCGGAACAGCCCGTCCAAGTCTCCCTTCCCTTCTTCTCTTTCATGTTGTACCAGTCAACGTACTTGTCGAAGTGGACCGACGCGTTCGCCACCTCAAGCCATTCGCTCGTTTCCCTGTCGCCCCTGTGCGGTATGTAGACCTCTATGTCGAGAGTGGCGGGCACGTCCCTTGACACATCCTTCGTCATGCCAGCGTGTGCCATCCAGACCGGAGTCACTTCCTTGGTCCTCACCTCCAAGTCGAGTGTGCCGTCAAGTGCTCTCTGGTATGAACTCATCAGACTGTCCCTAGTCTGCATCACCTGTTCCGGGTTCCCCAAGAAAGCCAGCTCTATCCTCGTGAACGCGTTGAGTCTCTCCAGTCCGGTCAGCCCGCCAGATTCATACCTGAAGCTGAACCCGCTCTTGTCGTAGAACTTCGCGGGAGGCTGATCAAGGTCGACCACCTGCCCGGAGAAGATCTCATAGAACGGTTCGCACTGCGCAAAAGGAAGCCCATACTCAGGAGGTCTCAGCTTCTCCCTCAGCTTCTCGGGGTGAGTTTTGCCGGTGATCTTCACGAGATCTGCGTAGTCCTGAAACCCAGACATGTCCCTCGAAAGCGGCTCGCACACGTAGAACATCTCGTTCGGTATGCCATAGAGCTGCCCCTTCTTCCTCATGACGTCGAGCGTGATCAGCTTCGGCAGGAAGACCTCGACGAATCCGTTGGGCTTGGCAATCTCGTTGACTATGATCGACTCCATTGCCCTGACCAGGGACGCAAATGGAGGCATGTAATACCATATCCCCTGAGTGAATTTCTTGACCCAGCCTCGCTCCACCAACTCCTCGTTGGGATCGCGGGAGTACTTCGGGCTCTTGGTCCTGCTCCTCCAAACCTCCTCGAAGACTTCGCGACCGCTGGGCGCTCCCTCCATCTTCTCGACGTAGAGCTTGATCAACCTGTCCGGGACTTGGTCGTATATGTCCTTCTCGGATAGCTCGAGATCGAGAGTGACACCATCCGCCGTCTCCTTGATGCTCTTGGTGAACGGAAGGCTAGTGGTTTTCAGTCCCTTACCCTTCAAGCGGATCTTGTAGCTGGGAAACTCTATGCCCCTCACGCCTGCGCCCAGCTCACGGCCCAAGTCCTCAGTGATGCTCCTCCTCAGCCTCGCTGCTGCATCGTGAGGTCTCACTGATCTCCCTGTCGCCAGCTTGAGCTTGACTGCATCTCCGGATATCTCGACACTCTCAACAGATGCTCCTTCCCCTTCTTCTCGTGCTCCCTTCCTCAACACGCCGGGCGCGATGTCCTTGAACCACCGTTTGAGCGCTGCTGTCTTCTTCTTGTTCAGCTTCGAGCTGAGCCTGAGTGTGACCGTCGCTTCGAACCTTATGCTCTCTATCCCCAAATCAAGTTTGACGGTGAAGAATTCCTTAAATACTTTAGGGGAAACAGTCGCCGAAATTTGTCCTCCAAGAAAGAGAAGGAGAAGGAGGCGCTGAAGACCTGGGTTGACGTGGTCACCCCTGACTACCTAGGCGGAAAGGAAGTCGGGTCGATAATGGTTTCGTCGAGCGAGGAGGCCATCGGCAAGAAGCTGATGTTGCTTCAGTCGGACCTGACCGAAGACCCGGCGCACTCTTTCACGAAGATAACGATCAAGGTGATAGATGCGTCGGGCAGCAAGGCCCGCACCACTTACTGGGGGCACGAGATATCGAGGGACTACCTCAGGAGCGTCTTGAGGAAGGGCTCCTCAAGGATCGCACAGGTGGTCGATGCGGAAACCAAGGACGGCTTCAAGCTCAGGGTCACTGTCTTGGCAATATCCAGACACAAGGTGTCAAAGAACAAGAAGGTCTTCCTCTCGAATCAGATGGCGGGCATAGTCAAGCAGAGGTGCTCATCGCTCAAGCTCTCCCAGCTCATCCAGGAGATACTCTCGGGCAAGACTGAGTCCGACCTCTTCAACTTCGCAAAGAAGCACATGCTTGTGAAGTTCACCGGGGTCATCAAGGTCAAGATGCTCAAGTCGCCCTTCGTGTTCAAGACAGAGACTCCTGCTTAGGTTCACTTCGCGGCGGAGACCACGCTCACAACGTCGCCGTTCTTCAGCACGTAGTCTTCGGCCAGTCTGACCTTCGTCCTAGCGTCGACCGCGTAGAGGAAACCTGCGGCGAGATCAGTGTGTATTGTCCCGGCGAGGTCTCTGGCGGTCGAACCTGGATCCATCAGGTACACATCCGGGAGCACCCTGCCCTTGCCGTCCGTGAGTTTCCTCGGATCCTCCACCGGGAAGACAGAGACCATCCCCAGAAGGTCGAAAATTGCCCTGTCTATCGACAGCTGTACCCCAGTGTTGCCCCACTTCCTCAGGACTTTCTCCCTGAGCAAGTCGAGCGCTTTCTTCTGTTCCGCTGTCAACTTGGTGCTGTCCCTCACCACGAAATCACCGGAACTCGGGATGTACTCTATCAGCCCGGCCCTGTCGGCTCTCCTCAGCACGAGTTCCGCTTCGGCCGACGTTGGAATCACGTCATAGCCCTGTCCCTTGAGCTTCTTGATGTTCTCCTCAGCCTCAGGCGTGTCGGCCTTGTTTGCGACTATGAGGACAGGCTGGGTCTTGGACCTGAGGGCCTTGGCGAAGGGCCGGAAGTGTTCGTCCTTCCATGCCTTCGGGTCATCCGGGAGTTCCAGCTCCTCCACTATCTGTTTGACGATCGCCTTGTCCTTGGCGAGGTTCGTTATCGCATCGTATATGGCTTGGTCGAGGTCGATCTTCGTCGTACCCATCCTCCTCGAGACCTTGTCCCAGTTCCTCTTGATCACTTCAGAGAGCCAGAGTTCGTACTCCTCCTCCAGGAATGTCACATCCTGAAGGACATCGTGGGAACCGACTGCGATGGGTCTGCCCTCTTGGTCAGTGCCTCCCGAGGCGTCAACGACGTGGAGAAGCGCGTCGGCAGTGCTGACCGCGGTGAGGAACTGGTTCCCAAGTCCACGCCCGGCGTGAGCGCCTGGCACTAGGCCGGGTAGATCAACCAGCTGTATTGCGACGAACCTCCAGCCTCCCCTGGAGTAGGAGTTGTTGGGCTGGGGCACAACGTGGAACTCATCAGCTATCTCCTTGGCCCTTGCATATCCAACTCCGACGTTGGGCTCCTTTGTGGTGAAGGGATAGTTCGCAATCTCAACTCGTGCCAAGGTGGATGCTGCAAAGAACGTGCTCTTGCCGACATTCGGTTTGCCCGTTACCCCGACCTGCCTCATCGAGTAACCACACGGTGCTGTCATTCCTTAAAAGTTGCTCTGTCGAGCCGATCAGGAGAGGATCGCACCCCAAGACCAACTTCAGTCACGTTCGATAGCATCTGAAGATAGTATGGATCACAATACCGCGGCAGTACTGCTCGGTCCCTTTTGACCCTGAGGCTTGGCCACAATAAGGTTAAATCACTCATCAGGTCGTTCGACCCACCAGTTATGAAACCGAGACTCTCGGAAGCCAGCGAAGCGAGCATGAGAGGAGCTCTGGCCAGTCTGCGCATGGGGCTAGTAGCCTCACTCAGGGCGAAGCCTGCGGTGTGCAGGCTGGATGCCCCCCTTCAACCCGCGAGAGCGAGAAGCTTGGGATACAAGGCCCTTCCGGGATACATCGTCATCTTGAGCAGGGTACCGCGAGGCGGAAGGAGGAAGCCCAGGCCCAACTCAGGGCGCAGGCCGAAGCACGCCGGATCCGTCCTCTTCACTCCAGGCATCAGCAGGGGGAAGATCGCAGTAAATAGAGCACACAAGAAGTTCGAGAACATGGACGTGCTCGGCTATCATGAGGTGGCGGGAGACGGCAAGTATCACTGGTTTGAGGTGATCATGGTTGACAGAGCCAAGAGGAACCAGTGAAGTGCCTCTACCACAAGAGAAGGTGAGTGGTGGTGAAGTGGCGGCATCGCTCCGAATACCCACCGGTGTTGTGAACTTCGACCGTCTCATAAGCGGCGGATTCATGAGGGGCAAGACCTACCTCGTTGCCGGAGAGACCGGTACAGGCAAGACGCTTTTCTCGCTGAAGTACCTGCTGACGGGAGTGGAGAACGGAGAACCCGGAGTCTACATACCCTTTGATGAGACCATTGAGGGAACGATCGAAGGAGCGCTGACTCTTGGCTGGGATCTAATGGAACCGATCAGAGCTGGCCTGCTTGAGATACTCGATGTCAGGCCGTTCTTCGCCGAAGTAGTGAGAGACAAGTTCATGGCGGAAACTGTCAGGAAGATCACGAGCGAGCTCAAGAGGCACGTCGACAGAATTCACGCGAAGAGGCTGGTGGTCGACCCGGTCGCCCCGTTGCTCGGTGAGGTCGTGGATGTCTCTTGGACGAGGGACTACATCCGTGCGTTCATCACAGCGATTGAGAGGTTCATAGGCACGACTAATATTGTCACGTCGGAGATACCGACTGGCTCCATGTCGCTCAGCAGGTTCGGCGTTGAGGAGTTCCTCTCGGCAGGCATCATCGCTCTCCAGATACAGGGGCTCGAGCACTTCAACGTGAGGACGGTCACCGTGAGGAAGATGAGGTGGACGAAGATAGACCTGACCCCCTACGTTTACGACATAAGACCGATTGACGGCATCGTCATCGGGGACACTCTGCCGAAGTTTGCAGAACAGTTCAAGTCACAGGGCAGAAGGTACTAATCTCGCAGTCTGAGCAAGGTTCTTCATTCGTCGGTCAGCGGGTTGAGTTCTTGACATCGCGTTGCATCGCACGGAAACGTGCGGCGAGCGCTACAACATCTGCATCAGCGCAGTGCCCAGATAGACCGAGGCGAACGAGAATATCAGGGCATATTCCGTCCTGGTCCCGGACGCCACCTTGATTGCGCTAGCAGAAGTGAGGACTCCTATGGCAGACACAACCAGCATCACGACATCCCTCATCGGGCTGACCATCGGTATCAGGCCGAGCGTTACCGAGCACACAGCCTGAGGCAAGAGCGACGTGATGGCCAGTGGCACGAACTCCATAAGCCTGATCGTCCTGAAGCTTATCGATGCCAAAGCCACGAACATCGCGACGCTCACGATTGTGCTCAGCATCGCGAACCACGAGTCCACCCAAGGACCACCCACCTCCAGAAAGACGAGTCCGGTCCTCCACACGAAGCTTGATCCCAGCAGGAGAGTGAAGACTAATCCGGCCACCGCCCAGGCTCCGTTCGAGTCGGCAAGCATGCCCATCGTGCCAATTGGCATCAACCTTTCCAACAAACCGAAGCCAGCCATCTGCGCGTCGACGCTACCAGCTCGGATCATCCTGTAGAGTTCCATGCCAGCTGAGTTGAGCTTGTACTTCTTGCCCTCCCTCTCTATGTAGTCGCCCAAGAAGCCCAAGTTGTGGTAGAGGCTGCCCGTGCTCAGGTTCAGCTTGGACCTGAGTTCAGTCACCCCCAGCGGCCCCTCTTCGGCAAGAAGTGAGATTATGTGTCTCCTCTTGTCGTGCGAGAGTGCCTGAACGAGGGATTCTATCCCTCCCTGTCGTTCAGCCATAGCTTTGGTGCTCTACCTGCGGCGCCAAGCTGCGGTTCTAAAACCTTTGCTGTCGGAACTCAAGTGGTTTCTCTCTGTAGAAGGAAAAGATAGTGCTATCATTTGTCTCTCCATGAACCCTTGTCTCCGTAGATTCAGTAATCCAAGGCGTGCGTCGGCTCCAGTTCTCCCGTGACAGGGTTGATCTTGAAGCCGAGGATTTCCAGGGTCGTGTAGCCAATCACCGTCGGTTCATGATCCTCGCCAATCACTACGGGCACGGTGTCCCTCACACCCTTGATCTCAGCGTCAAGCGTACTGGTCTGCCTTTTGATGATCTCGCCCGTGGCCACTTGGGTCAGCACCTCTCTCTTCGGTCTCACTCCGATTCTCGAGGCAAGACTGCGGGATATCTTCGTGAAAGTCGCACCCGTGTCCACAAGCGCCTCCAGCTCGCTCGTGCCGTCCGGTCCATAGACCCTCACCCTCGTGATCGTTTCTCCCAATTGGCATCAGCAATAGAGAGTTCTGACATATAAGGACTGCTCGCTTTTCGAGGGCGCTCAAGCTGAAGATCCTACTCGTTTGGGTTCTCGCAGACATAAGGACAGTAGAGAGCCAGCATTGCCGTCCGCTCAGGATGATCCACACTTCTTGACTGCCGGGCGCTTGGGGCGATCTCGGCGAGATATGTTGTGCATTATAGTATCCGTCATCCCAAGAGTTCGCAAAGTATGACCTGCAACCGACAGTTCTAGCCTACTGAAACAAAACGGCCCGATTTTCGGGGCATTTGCGTCACCAACCGATAAATACGACAAATCACGAAGAGCGAGCCACAGGTGAAAACCTGAAAAATGAAAATATCATATGGAAAACTAGCAGCTATCGCAATTCTAACTCTAATGCTTACAAGTTCAACAATTGCTATACTTCCAAGATTCTTTACTAAAGCAGAATTCACTTATCCACAGGGCACTTGGCGCATAAAGCTCCAGGACCTGGGCAATAACACAGTACCGCTCGGTTCAGTCACAGTCTACCTCTGGAACATTACAGGCACAACGCTCGCAGCCGGTGGCCCGCTTCCATATCCTTCTGAGGACTACCTCTTGAGCTACGCAACTGTCGGAGCTGACGGCATAGTGACGTTCCCTGGCCTACCAGGTGATACTTGGAACAAGGGCACAGCAATAGATGACTTGAGGTACGGAATTTCAGGCAACTACACTTACGGAGGCGACGTAACGGACATACTGGTACTGCCTCTGCTTCAGATATTCGACGAGGTCGGCCCGGGTGCGACGATGATCAGCCTATCTGGTCTGCTGAACGACACTGTCGGCGAAGTCATCAACGAGCACTTCACTTGGGAGGACAACGCTGCGGATCCTACCGTGGACGAACCCTTGGGCGACATAACCAGGCCAGGTTTCATCGTGTTCCTGGCACCTATGGCTTTCAGGGTCATCGACGAGGCAGGCTTCCCGCTCGTGGGCGCTGGCGTTGAGGTCTGGGCGAAGGTCTGGACCGATTTCACCGCCGACCACGATGACGAACTTGCCGACTACATACAGATAGGCACTGCCACAGCTAACGGAACCTTCGGCAGCGAGTTCATAGGCAACATGCCGTACGCTGTCCCACTAGGCTACCCAACCCAGGTGCGTACTACGCCGTTTTGGACTGGCTCGCACAACGTGGGCTGGGTCAAGGTGGTTGTCCCGGCTCTGTTCCACGACGAGATCGTGACTAGTCACTACTTCCACTGGGATGCAGTAGCAGATTGGACCGGACTGGAAAACATAACGTTCATCGTCAGGTACAAGACAAGCGACCCGACTACAGGCCCGATAGTGGGCAGGTTCAGCACCCGCACTGCACTACCACCCATAGACTTCACAACTAACGTGGACTGGGCTCCAATTCACGATGACGACACAGACCCGCTGTACGACAGTGTAGGCGCCGACATCAAGGCATTCCTAGGTGATGAGACGCCCGCTCTGGTCTCGGGTGAGATGTACCCGTACGTCTGGAGCAATGTCAGGTGGAAGTACGAGAACCTTACTGATGTCATGAACTGGCCCGACGCTGGCGCGATCTGGCTCACCAAGGAGGCGGAGGTCTTCATGAAGTGGGAGCAGGGTCCGATAGGATCCTTCCAGTTCGTGGGGACTAACGTGGCTCCGGGCAGGGTGCTGATGAGGTACCCATGTAATCTGGAGCACGTAGTTCACCTCGTTGGAGACAAGGGCTACGGCTTCACTCTCACGCTGGGCGTTGAGTGGAGGTTCAGCATAGTCAACTTCACTCAGGGCATCCACCCAGAGAACCTACCGGAGTCTGACCCAGGAAGGATCGAGCCGGGCCACGACTACGGCCTCTTTCCAGGCACATCCAAGGCCACGAGCGACTTCGGTAACATGACGGTGAACACCGTGCACGCCACGCACAACACCATCGGGTCAAACGTTCTCGTCTGCAACATGACCTACGTCAAGGGCATCAAGCTCGACTCCTCGACTGAGGTTCCTCAGGCACTGAGGAACGAGATTGCCCTGAAGATCATACTCCCCGCTGGCATCGCTCACACTATCAACGCATCAATCGCATGGGTAACGAACAACACAGGCTTCGTGACGCTACCTGACACCACAGCTTTGAGAGCGGACTCAGACATCTACGAGCTACTCTGGTGGAATGGAGTCGATGAATACTCGGCAAGCATGGTCAACGATCTGAACTTCAGCGGATGGCTACCGATAGTCTACCACGGTCAGACCAACTTCTTGGCCTGGTTCAAGGGCATCAAGGTCCTTGACACCACCGTGGACGGCGGCTACCCAGCTGGAAACCTACCACTACCTCTAGGGTCAAAGGCTGACCCGACACTCCACTACGGCATGCAATGGAACTACTCACTGGCTATCTACGAGCTCGGCTTCGTGCTTGAGTTCAGTCCTGGACCAAAGGACGAGGTCAGGCCAGTGCCGTACTACACGCCATTCTTCTTCAGGTACCCGAACGGCGAGCTGATAGGCCCGACCATCACGGTACCCAGCGACGAAGATGAGCAGGGCTACGGCATCTACGACCTAGTAAAGGCAGCTCCAGGAGGAACCTACTCCGACTTCATGATAGTCTGGAAGGGTGCAGTCATCCGTGCGAGCAACGTGCAGTCGATAACCCTAGATGGCAACAGGAACAACACACTACTGGTCTTCCCGGCGTACGACCTGAACGTGACTGGCTGGAGCCAGGATCCGTTCGTCCTCGTGGACGTCAAGGTGCAGCTCTTCTCGGAGACTGACTTCGCCCAGTTCGGGCTTCCGTTCTACATAGTCAGGATGCTCGTCGACCCTGAGGCCGCTTGGTATAGCGCAGTGCTACCAGCTGGCTGGGTCTACAACGCGACCATCGGGGCAGGCGGATTCCCGATATGGGAGTACGCGACTGGACCAGAATGGATTCAGTGGTCAGGCGTATCCGAAGAAGTTCTGCCTGCGATGTTCGAGAAGCTACCAGCGAAGGACTACGACATCTGGATCTCAACCGGCGAAACCGCGGGAACATGGGGTACGGAGGGCCAGACCGCCTTGGGTGCAGGGTTCAGGAGCGTTGACATCAACGCTACGCTCTACTGGACACGAGACCCATGGATCGGTGCTCCCTACAGCCTGACTGGCCACGCTGCACTAGACATAGACACCTACGTGTACAACCCGAGGCTCTCGATAGAGGACGCTGGTGGAGCGCCGTTGGAGTTAGCTCCAGGATCTCAATCAGCCATATTCCTAGTCGAGCCTTGGTACGGCAACAGCCCAGACTTCTGGGATCAGAAGGTCGGTGACAACTTCAACCCGTACTTCGTCAGGATCAACTCGACCGACGCAACAGGCCATGCAACGCTCTACTCGGTCAACGCCACTCACATAGATCCGCCGACAGATCCTCACTTCGACAGACTGGCAGACGACTTCCCAGAGGAGAGCAGGTACCTAGTTGGTACGAGCACATTCCACGCGGCCGATCCGTACAGGTTCATGGTGTACTACAAGGGTGTTCTCGTGTTCAACGAGAGCGTCCCGCTCCAGAACCCGTACATCAGCAAAGACCACCCGATAATCACCTCAGTCTACCCGTACATCTTCAAGGTCACGAACTTCCCGCTCCCCGATGAGACATGGCGCTTCGGAATCCAGAACTTGGACGTCGACGTGTTCTGGGCAGGCCTCAATCTGACGTGGTGGCCGAGCTTCAGCTTGGTGACTGAGACAGCGGTGAAGGAGTTCTCGCTGCTCAACGCATCAAAGCTGGAGAAGGGCTTCAACATGTCAGTGCTCGAGAGGCTCTGGGGAGACACCCCGCTGAACCCAGTGCTACTAGTCGAGATACCGTACACGCCAGTTCCGCCGTTCTTCTGCTCAAACCTGTTCGTTGAGAGCGGCGTGAGCGACGTGAACGGTGAGTTCAAGGTCCTGGTACCGGTCTGGAACTACTCGTTCTCGAAGAACTTCTACACCTACATGGCAACCGACAACTCAACCGACGGCACCACCTATGCAACGACTTGGGGACGCTTGGTCCACGGAGGACCAAACAATCCTTGGACCGAATCACTTGGCCCGCTCGGAATCAACTTACAGACGTGGGTACAACAGTTCGATAGACAACTAGAGAGTGGCTACTTCGGAACCGCAGTGTACGCAAACTGGACCACTATACCAGGAACGACCAACAACATACCCGCTGATGACGACCCGAGGCTGGCAGCTACGCTCGAACCGGCTTGGTGGCTCATCCAAGAGCCAATCTGGCCATACGTCTTCTCGGTGAACGCGACTGGTCTGGTGAACACTGAGACATTCTACGGAGACACCGCAGCGGAAGATACCTACAAGTCACTCAATACCACTTCGCGCGCGCCCGCCGAGCTATGGGGTGGCATTGGCATGCTCTCAGGAGGAGTATTCCAAGGTCGCCAAGCGATCGACGTGTTCGAGGACACAGTCGTAGGTCCGCCGCAGCCTTACGCCAACTTCTACGCCAAACTCCAGGTCATGACAATAGCCAACGACATTGCCGTGGTAGTCGTGGACAGTCCGGACTTCACTTCAGTGTATGGTAACGACCTGCCGAACCAGTACGTGGAGGTCATAAACCTAGGCACCCAAATAGGCACAGACCTAGACCTCGGCGAGGTGACCCTGTTCAAGGGCTACACCCCACTCGACTATCCTTCGATCCTCTACGTCAGGTCGACTCCAACAAACATATTCTGGGGCTTCTACGACTTCGAAGTCAGAACAACCAACCTAACGCAGATACCAACGCACGATCTCCAGAAGGACTGGGAACTCGACCCGCAGTGGCTGGTAGGCATACTACCAGGTGGTGACATCGACTGGTGGTCTACCGATCTAATCCTGCAATGGCCGACCAAGCTACAGGTCACCGTCTACGCAGGTGATGCCGCCAGGTACTTGCACAACGCTTGGGTCTTCATAGTGGACGCAGTGACGAACGACAACATAACAGCAGCTCTCACCGATGACGCAGGGTACCCGAACAGCATAGACCTGACCGACCCAGCTCTGATCACAGCTTGGGCGCTCGACCCGCTTGCTACTGGCAATCCATCGGGCTCGAGGCTGAACCTAGGGTTCAACTTGGGCTACGAAGGTTGGGAATACACCTATCTTGCCGACAGCGGACTCGACATCGATGTCTGGTGCACAAGCGGAAGCGGCAAGTGGATCGTCAAGGTCTTCTGGAAGGCACCCGACGCAGGAGCAGTCAAGACGTTCGGCAAGGTCGAGGGAGTCTCAGTATGGGACACCTTCAGGGACCAACCACAGCACAGGTACATCTACTTGGGCGTAGACATGCCGAATAGCGCGACTGGTGAGGACAACGCCACATGCCAGGTCAGGACTTTCAATACGAAGGTCTACGACCTCAAGCTAAAGGTAATCGACCAGTCACCGTCCGCAAGGGCGATCGTAAGCGCTCCCGTCACCATAACTATGCCAGATGCAAGCCCAGCTTGGGTAATGTCCAAGACAACGACCGCTGCAGGAGAGGTCACGCTGAACTTGGTGCCGGCCGGAAAGTACCAGATAGTCGCAATCTCACCGGTTGCGCTGTTCGGTAAGCCGGCTTCGCAGATCACAGCGAGCGTGGAGGCAAGGGTGATAGACGCCCCTGCAACGATCAACGTCCCGCTGCCGATCTTCGACGCAACCGTAACTCTGGTAACTCCATCTGGAAAGCCGATAGTAGGCGCTACTCTCACCGTTGGTGGCGTGGCTCTGGGCATGACTGACGCCGCAGGCAATGTGTTGGCCGCGAGCATACCCTCAGGCAGCTACACTGTCACATCAGCTTGGTATGGTCAGGACATCAGCCCGACCGTCCCGCTGACAGTCACGCTGTCGAGGACTTACCTGCTAACCGCAAGTAAGATTGCTCTCGTCCAGATACAGGTCGTAGGCGCTCAGAACCAGGGTCTACCACAGGCAGCAGTCACGATCAAGATCGGAACGACCACAGTATTCACTGGCATGACGAACAACGACGGAGTAGCGGCACTAGAGCTGCCATACGGTACCTACAGCGTAACAGCTTCGCACAAGGGCGTTGAGGCAACAGCGACAATAGCCGTCACTGGAGACACTGTGCAGAAGATCACCACGGGAGTGTTCGTAGAGCTCTTCGGACAAGGGCTGACCTTCGCAGGGTTCGCCCTGTGGGTCATCGCAATACTCATCGTGGTCCTAATACTCGTAATAGCTGCACAGGAATACAACATCTACAGGCGCAAGAGACTACCTCAGCTCTTCGGAGCTGGACCAACTAGATAGAAATCGCGATAGCACACAAGAGGGGGGTTTCCCCCTTCTTTCATTTTTTGTTTTTCCCGCAAGTCAAATTCATACAATCACAACCCTAACCAGCGAACCGGGTTTTATTGCAGATAGCATCGCGACATCGCTGGCGAAACCTTTAAAGTCCAACGCCCAGAACCGCGGTCGTCTTGAGTGTTAGCTCAGGTGGCACAAGGGATTGTCCGAGGTGCGGCGCCTCAATCCAAGGCGAACTCAAGTTCTGTCCCTCATGCGGGTACAGACTGGACGAGCCTCCAAAGGCCGAGCAGGGCGGTGCAGGGACGACACGCACTGCCAGCCAGGGCATCCTTCAGAAGTTGGTGCCACGCAGGCCGCAGCCGAGCGGACAGGCTCCCAGCGACGTGCCACGCGTAAGAACAGCCTCGGAGTTCACGCAGCCGGTGGCCAACTGGCCCACCAAGTGCCCCAACTGCGGGTTTGATCTGAAGGCCGGGGTAAAATACTGCCCGAGCTGTGGTTTCAACGTAGAGGTCTGGCTGAAGAGAAGGACCATCCCTGGGAACAAGGGTTCCCCCAGCTATTACACCTCTAGGAAGAGGTTTTTCTCGTTCGAGGGCTACTCGCTTGAGGGGGTCACTCCGGCCGCCGCGATGTTCCTGATCTGGGGATTGTGGAACCTCCTGATGTCGGTACTCGCCCTCACGGGGAACGTCAAGATATTCTACCCCATGATAAGCGGCCCTCCCCCGGGTTTTGAAACCACTGGTCTCACCGTGGGTCTGCTGTTCGTCTTGGGAC
>Ga0315296_10000753_pt1 | contig 29191 bp, 29 predicted proteins | sample YL17G14_18_MG_FD_203921 | JGI IMG/M metagenome (GOLD analysis project Ga0315296, IMG submission 203921) | Sediment microbial communities from Yellowstone Lake, YNP, Wyoming, USA - YL17G14_18 | ecosystem: Environmental > Aquatic > Freshwater > Lake > Sediment | place: USA: Wyoming | collected... | reverse complement strand
TAGGATTGCGACCGTTTGGCACGGATAATCAACAACAAACGTTAAATATGGCTTTAAAGAGAAAAAGAAGCTACGGAGGACTGTTTACGGCTGATTTGGAATTAGCAGTAGCCCCAATGCACAGATTATGCAAGAAGGCTGGAGCGGACAGAGTAAGCGAAGCAGCAGCAAAAGAGCTTGCCAAGGCATTAGAAGAAATCGGCGTGAAGATTGCGAGAGAAGCGCTAGATTTTGCTATGCACGCGGGAAGAAAGACAATCAAATCTGAAGACATCGAGATTGCAGCTAAGAAAGTCATGGGCAAATAGTCAGGTTTGCCTTCTTTCCTTCTTTTTTGTGAACATCCAGAATTCTCTCGTCATTATTTGAGTCTACTGCGCTACCTTTGATGCAGATCCTCTGATGATCTGGAAAATCCTTAAGAACAAGGCTACAGACTTCATACGTGGAAGCCGATCATCATGGGTGGAAAAAAGAAGCTAAACCTGAAACAGATGGAACGAATGCAGGGCAAGAAGGACTCAGAAGACAAGGACAAGAAGAAAAAAGAAAAAGGCGGAGCCCCCAAAGAAAAGAAAGCTTCTTCAGTGATCACACCTGATGCGAAGAGTGACAAGATAGTCGGTGAACTGAAGAAGATGCACGTCCTGACGCCCTACACCGTGGCGACACGATTCAACGTCCGCATAAGTGCTGCAAAAAACCTTCTCAACCAACTGCAAGGAAACGGCACGATCCAACTAGTTTCGGGTAACCACAACATAAAGATATATAGAGTAGACTAATCTCCGAATGATCTAGATCTGCCGTTCGAATTTTCCGTTAGCCCAAAGGCGACTTTTTGCTTGAAATTCCCTGAGAGGGTTTATACAGAAGAAGAAGTCAAACAAGCCAAAACGCTAATTGACAAGGGATACAAACACGAGCTGCAAGTGACAGGAAGCACACACTTCCAGGCCAACGTGAAAAAAGCTCTTAACCTCGTCAAAGTTGCAGGTTTCTACGATTTCTTCAGAACCTACGTTCGCAACATCAAAGAAATTGACGGCCTAACCCAGCTCAGACAATCGGAGGCAGCAATATGGACAAACGAATACGCAGTTAAGAATGCGGTAGACGCCGCAAGTCTCTTTGTGCAGAAAGCGAATCACATGAAAGAGTACCTTGAAGGAAAACTGTACTACGGAGGAGAAGCCGAAAGACGTTCATATGAAAAAAGAAAAACATTCCTTGAAGTACTCAAGAAGAAAAGCCACGACAAACAAGTAACAGAAGAATGCGAAAGACTTCTAAGAATGTGGAGAGAAAGCACCCTAGTCTACTAAACGCTTTCAACCCTGATTTTTGTACCACTCTTGATCTGCTTGAAGGTGTCCAAGTTTCCAGTAACTTTGCCTATGATGTTCACCGGGCTGTACGGCTGTGATTTTCCGTAAAAGACACATATCGCGCTGCCCATAGGCCAGAACCCTATCGCTCCAGTTTCAACATTTGCTTTAGCCTTCTCTTCTCCCATTTTGATCGGCGTTTCGAAGTAGATTTCCTCTTTCCACAAAGCCGCTCTTCCCTCAATTGGAAGTTTCCTAACGATCATGTCAATCGTTCTAGGAGCCAAGAAGCGCACAAGCTCTCCTTCAACTTCACCCACGCTCTCGATGATGAACTTGATTTTTACACGTGAGACTTCGACTTTTTCTTCGCTCATTGTTTTTTCACACTTCTTTTCACGAAATCATCAAGAATCTGCTCAAGTGATACGGGCCCAAGAACTTTCAAGTCATATCTCACTCTGACTGAAGGCTGTTTGATGGTCATCACTCTTCGCAGGTCAATCGGTGTTCCGATAACCACAACATCGCACGGGGTGAGATCAACAGTTTCTTTGAGTTCGGCAATCTGCTTTCCACTATAACCCAACGCCGGCAGAATAGCGCCCAGATGGCCATATTTCTTGTATGCTTCTTTAATCGATCCCACAGCATAAGGTCTTGGATCGACAATTGTCCCAGCCCCAGCCTTCTTCGCGAATATCATGCCAGCTCCATAAGGCATGCCTCCATGGGTTATCGTAGGTCCATCTTCGATCACCAGAACACGCTTCCCTTTAATCAAGTCAGGATTGTCCGCCGTTATCGGTGAGGCTGCCTCCAGCACTAGAGCCTTCGGATTCGCTATTTTGATATTTTCTTTTACCTGTGCAACTTTCTGAGGATCAGCCGTGTCAACTTTGTTCACTACTACTACGTCTGCCATGCGCAGATTGGTCTCACCAGGATGATAAGCCATCTCATGCCCAGCTCGATGTGGATCAGCTACGACTATGTTTAGATCTGGCTTGTAGAATGACAGGTCGTTGTTGCCGCCGTCCCACACTATGACGTCCGCTTCCTTCTCTGCTTCGCACAAGATCTTCTCGTAATCAACGCCGGCATAGACAATTATGCCATTGTCGATATGAGGCTCATATTCTTCTCTCTCTTCTATTGTACAATCATACTTGTCCAAGTCTTCGTAAGAGGCGAAGCGCTCCCAAATCTGTTTCGTCAGGTCTCCATAAGGCATTGGGTGTCTTATTGCGGCAACGTTCAAACCTTTGCTCTTCAGTATCTTCGCAACTTGTCGTGAAGTCTGACTTTTTCCCGCTCCTGTTCTCACAGCGCAAACGGAAACAACCGGAACCTCGGCCTTCAACATGGTTGATTTCGGACCCATAAGGCGAAAATCCGCGCCGTTTGCAAGCACAATCGAGGCTTTGTGCATTACATATTCATGCGAAACATCGCTGTATGCGAAAATCACTTCGTCAATGTCATGTTCACGTATCAGCCTCGGCAGTTCTTCTTCAGGGTATATTGGTATTCCCTGCGGGTATCTCGAACCAGCAAGTTCGGGCGGGTAGTTTCTGCACTCAATTCCAGGAATCTGCGTCGCCGTGAACGCCACAACCTCATACGCATCGTTGTTCCTGAAGTAAACATTAAAGTTGTGAAAGTCTCTTCCAGCGGCGCCCATTATAATTGCCTTCAGTTTCTCCACAATGATACCTCTCAAAACCCCAGACTAAGGGGGTCAATACTAAAGAATGATTCTATTTAAACCTAGCGTGATAAAACTATTGCAGCAGTCTCAACACCGTTTCACCTATGAAATCTATCTGCTTTGGAGTGACACCTGGATGGACGGGCAACGAAAACACCTGCTTCGAAGCAGATTCCGTGACAGGAAGTCTGTGCTTCCAGAACTTACTGTAGTACGGCATAAGATGGATTGGATTGACGTAGCAAATGAACGCCCCAATCCCTTCTTGCTTCAACTTCTCAACTAGTGCGTCTCTTTTCTCGACTTTGGCGTTTTTGAGCCTTACAGTGTAAAGATAATAACTACACTTGAACCCCTCTGGCTCGATCGGAAGATCGAGCTTGTCTGTTTTTTCAAGGATCTCACTTAGTCTTTTTGCGTTGGCACGTCTTTTGGCAACGAACTTCGACAGTTTCTTGATTTGAACGGTTCCTATTGCAGCTTCTATTTCAGGCATGTGGTAGTTGTGTCCCAAGATTAGGGACATGTATTTTTCTTTCTCTCCGTGACTTCTGATGATTCTCACGGTATCTGCGAGGTCGCTGTTGTTTGTGGTAAGCATTCCACCTTCGCCAGTCGTCATGTTTTTGCTCCCGTAGAAACTCCAACACGCGGCGTCAGCGAAAGCACCAGGCGGTTTTCCCATATAAGTAGCTCCGTGAGCTTGGGCGGCGTCCTCAATGAGCTTCAGTCCGTTTCGATCTGCAATTTCTCTTATCGGTTTCATATCAGCAGGCATCCCGTACAGGTCAACAGGCATTATCGCTCGGGTCTTTGATGTTATGTTCTTCTCGATCTTCTCAGGCAACATAGTGTACGTGACTGGGTTTATGTCGACAAAAACGGGTTTGGCTCTGTTGAAAACAACGACTTCTGCTGTTGCCACAAAAGTGAAACTCGGCAGAATCACTTCGTCGCCTTGCTTCACACCTGCAGCTGCCAGTGCAGAATGTAGGGCAGCTGTTCCTGTGCTCATAGCTACGGCGCACTTGACCCTTGCATACTTCGCGAACAGATTCTCGAATTCTCTGACCATAGGGCCTGCGCCAACGCCGTGAGTGAGAATTCCGCTTTTCAGAACTTTGACAACGGCTTTGATTTCCTCTTTTCCAATTTGAGGAGCATTAATCTGAATCATCCAGAGGCCTCCGATATTCTACAGTTTCTTTGCAAATAACTGCTATGTTCGGGTATATCTAGTTTCAGAAACAACTAAGCAGTTAAAGAACAGTCGCGCGAATTGTTCACCCTGTTAATCAACTCCTGCCTCTCCTTCTCAACCTCTTCTTTTCTTTTCGTCAAGAACTCTAGCTCTTCGGAAATCTCCCTCAGCCACTCATCCACGAGTGCACCAGATCTTTCGACAGATTTTTGCGCAAGATACTCTGAAACGTCTTGTTCATGCCCTTTCTTTAGAAGACGGAGTGGATAGTCGATCTCTTGACGCTTGGAGAATGGAAAGAAGTGCCGAGTTGAACGCGGCTCCATCAATCGCCCACTTAATCCAGCAGAAATGACCTCTCCAATGCCTATTTCTTGAGCCGGATCAATCATGTATTGATGGACTCTTCGCCTTCCAATGCGAATCCCGATCCGCCCTTGTGCATCAACAAGTATGACAGGGATTTCCGTATAGCCGAGGCTTTTCAAGGCAAGCCAACGGTGCATTCCGTCCAAGATAACGTACGATTCTTCGTCAGCGATAATCGGACATTTCAGCACACCGTCACGCAGAATCTCCCGTCTCAGAAGTTGCAGGTACAATGACAAACCCTTTTCATGCGGCTTGAGATCATCAATAGGCAGCAGTGCTAGCTTGAGTTTCGAATCGGTCTCCAAGACGGTAGTGGTCGTCAGGTTCCAAGCCACCTAAGGATTCAGGGTTGGAACGTCTATTCTTGCAGGTTCATGTTCCACGAGTTTACCTGCAAGATATTGTTCATACGCTGACAAGTCAAGCAGACCATGCCCACTATAGTTCATCGCTATCACTTTTTCTTCGCCAGTCTTCCTGCATTTCAAGGCTTCGTCTACAACGAACTTCAGGCAATGTGCTGTTTCCGGAGCAGGAACTAGGCCTTCCGATTGAATCAGAAGCGTGGCAGCATCGAAGACCTCGTTTTGATTGTAGGCGACAGAGCGCGCGTATCCCTTGTAAATTAAGTAGGATACGAGCGGCGCCATTCCATGGTATCTTAGACCACCCGCGTGAACTGGGGGACATGCATAGTCGTGTCCTATGGTTAGCATCTTTATGAGGGGAGTCATTCTTCCCGTGTCGCCAAAGTCGTACGTGTACACGCCTCTAGTCGTGTGTGGAACCGCCTTTGATTCGCAGGCCACGAATTCGGTGTCAGTCTTGCCCTTCAACTTATCCATCATAAATGGGAAGCAGAAGCCCCCGTAGTTTGAGCCTCCGCCTATGCAGCCACAGACCACGTCAGGTTGTACATCAAGAAGATCGAACTGTTTCCTCGCCTCTAGACCGATGATTGTCTGATGCAGAAGTACGTGATTCAGCACTGAGCCAAGCGAGTATCTGGTGTCTTCACGAGAAAGTGTATCTTCAATTGCCTCGGTTATAGCTATGCCGAGCGTTCCGTGATGATCTGGGTTTGCTTCTAGCAGCTTCCTCCCGAAGTCTGTTCTGTCGCTTGGAGATGGAAACATTTCTGCGCCATACAGCTGGGCGAGAGTTCTTCTGCCCGGCTTTTGCTGATAGCTTATTCGAACCATGTATATTCTACATTTCAGCCCGAAAAGCGCGGTGGCAAGAGCCAAAGATGTGCCCCATTGCCCAGCTCCTGTCTCTGTGACCAGTTGCTCGATCCCTTGCTTCTTATTGTAGTATGCTTGCGCTAGAGCCGTATTGTTTTTGTGGCTCCCAGTTGGATTGAAGTGTTCACATTTGAAGTATATTTGGGCAGGAGTCTTGAGGCGTTTCTCAAGTCTTTTGGCACGGTATAGTGGCGTTGGACGAGGTAGAGCCAAGTAGGCATCAAAAACTTCGTCCGGAATCTTGATGTACCTCTCCGTGGCGACTTCCTGGCGTACAAGTTCTTTTCCGAATATTCGTTCAAGCAGCGCTGGATTTATTGGCTGCAAAGTTCCAGGGTCTAGAGGAGGAGGCAGAGGTTCGGGGAGGTCTGCCTGGATGTTGTACCATGTGGTTGGCATCTCGTCGGCGTCCAATATTGTTAGGTATTCTCTGTCTTTTGATTCGGTCAATTCTGTTCACCAAAGTACCTTTATGTACATATACGTGCTTTAATAGCAAAACACATCGCACGAACATATTTATACTTTATTGCACAAAAATGTACGTTAAGGAAATACAAACATGTGGAACAGTGTAGAAGAATACTTCGAAGGCCATCCTGAAAGACTCAAAGTAGCCCGAGTCCTGATAGAGAATGGGTTGAGCATCAGAAACAACAAGATCTACCTCAACGAAATCGAAATCCCACCCGTCCGCATTGGCCGAGTCGCCGGCGTTGACAGACGAACAGTCAAGGAAACAATGACCGCAATCCATTCCAATCGAGAACTCAGATTGATATTTGAAGGAATAAGATCTGCCGGTCACTCGCTAAAGGAGGTTGCCAGACACCTCAACCTCGGAGTAGTCGAAATAACGCCGATTGATGCCAGAACTCCAGGCATTCTTGCCGGTGCGGCAACAATCCTAGCAAAGAAGGGACTAAGTATAAGACAGGCCATCGTTGATGACCCTGAACTCTCACCTGAACCTAAACTCACGTTGATTGTTGAAAAGCAGATTCCGGGAGAACTCATTCCAGAATTACTCCGCGTCAAGGGCGTGGCCAAGGTTTCAGTATACTAGAAAGGTGAACAAAATGAAAACGAATACACCCACCATTCACTCTGTTTGCATAGCCAGATTCATCAAGTGGTCAGCAAGATCAGAATATCGAAAACTTGACAGAAAGAATAATAGAGACTTCCAAGCCCAATCTAACAAATCGCAATTACGGATGCCTAGCTGATGGCAAGAATAGGCGTGTACGTCTGCCATTGCGGCTTAAACATTGCAGGTGTCGTTGACGTCACAAAAGTGGCTGAATACGCCAAAACCCTGCCAGACGTGGTCACAGCCAAACATTATACCTACATGTGTTCTGAACCAGGACAAAGACTAATCCAAGATGACATAAAAGCCGACAAACTGGACAGGATAGTCATAGCAACTTGTTCTCCGCGTATGCACGAGGAAACATTCCGAAAAGCGGTTGCTGAAGCAGGGCTCAACCCTTACCTGACTGAAATAGTCAACCTCAGGGAACACGTTTCTTGGGCGCACACCCATGAACCTGAGAAAGCAACGGAAAAAGCCAAGGCTCTTGTGCGCATGGGCGTTGCCCGAGCCCGACTTCTCGAACCCCTGCAAAAACGGAAAGTGAGCGTGGAAAAAAGCGTCTTGATCCTCGGTGGAGGCATAGCAGGTATACAATCCTCTCTTGACCTGGCAAACGCTGGTTTCAAAGTCTACCTAGTTGAAAAAGCCCCTAGCATCGGTGGGCGCATGGCTCAGCTGGATAAAACATTTCCAACTCTCGATTGCAGCGCGTGTATTCTAACGCCGAAAATGGTCGATGTGGCCAAGCATAAGAATATCACACTCATGACGAACGCTGAAGTGACAGGCGTGGAAGGCTTCGTTGGCAACTATAATGTTACAATCCTCAAGAGACCGAGGTATGTCGATGCGAAAAAATGTGTTGGCTGTGAAGCATGCACCAAAGTCTGTCCAGTGAAAGTTCCAGACAAATTCAATGAGAATCTAACTGAAAGAAGAGCTGTGTACGTCTACTCGGCTCATGCAGTGCCGAAAATCGCAATTATCAACCCTGAAAACTGCTTGAGGCTGAAAACCAAGAAGGACGTGTGCGGCAAGTGTCAAACAGTCTGTGAACCCAAGGCGATAAATTTCGAACAACAACCAGAATCGGTCCAAGTCAAGGTAGGCGGAATAATCGCTGCAGTCGGATCAGAAGTGTTCGATGCCACAAGAATGGCAGAACTCGGATACGGACGCTTCAAAAACGTCATTTCAAACATGGAATTTGAAAGAATCTCTGACGCATCTGGACCGACAAAGGGGAAGATACTTACTCCAAAAGATGGAAAAACCCCCAAAACCATAGCATTCATCCAATGTGTGGGTTCGCGCGACAAACGTTTTCACGAGTACTGTTGTCGCGTAGGATGTATGGTTACCTTGAAACAGGCAATTCTAGCCCGCGAAAAAATCCACGAACCAGTGAGAATATTCATTTGTTACATCGATATGCGAGCCTTTGGCAAAGGTTATGACGAATTCTACAGACGCGCGAGGGACATGGACATAGACTTCATTGCGGGCATTCCGTCGGAGATTCACGGTACCCCAGACGGTTCATTGCATTTTGATGTTTATGACAAAGGAACAAACAAACTTCTTGAGATACACCCGGACATGATCGTCCTAGGAACGGGACTTGTCCCGAACAAAGATCTTGAGAGAATCAGTTCGCTTTTCCATGCGGCAAGAAGCGCGGATGGATTCCTACTGGAAGCGCACCCGAAGCTTCGACCTCTTGAAAGCGCTGTGGCTGGAGTGTTTCTTGCTGGAGCATGTCAAGGACCCAAAGATATCCCAGATACTGTTGCTCAGGCCAGTGGAGCAGCGGCGAAAGCAATAGACCTGCTGTCGAGCGGCGAAATCGAGCTTGAACCATTGAAGGCCGTGGTAGATAAGGATCTGTGCAGCGGATGTCGAATATGCGAGTCAATCTGCCCGTTTGTAGCCATAGAAATGAAAACTGAAAAAGTGAAAGGTGAAGAGAGACTGAGAGCCGACGTTATTGAAGTTGTATGTCAAGGATGTGGCGCTTGTAGTTCAGCTTGCCCGACCGGAGCGATCAAGATCCAGCAGTACAATAACAAACAGGTTGTTACACAAGTTCAAGCAGCCCTCAATGAGACATGCGTTGAAGGAGGAAAATAGAGTGAGCCTCGTCGACCTGATGTCAATGGCCAAGCCCAACCTCGAAACGCGAGACAGAGTATTGTCAAGGCTCAAAACGAAAGAACTAGTAAACTGTTATCAGTGCATAAAATGCACGAGCGGATGCACCGCTCTGAAACTCCTAGAGCTCAAGCCACATGAGATTATGAAATTGGTCAACCTCGGCTTCGTTGATGAGTTGCCCACTTCGGACATAATCTGGACATGCGCTACATGTCTGAAATGCGTGCAACGGTGCCCACAGAAAGCGTCACCCTATCACGTCATAATAGCACTCAGAAACCTTGCCGTTGAAAAGGAAGCAAAAGTTCCAGAGACATACCTAAAAATTGTCTCGCAGATACTCGAAACGGGACTAGCGGAACCTCCCCAGAAGATCGTAACCAAAAAGATGGAAACAGTAGACCGGGAGTGCTTGCAGCTGCCTAAGATCAAAGCTCCCAAAGAAAGCTTCCAAACAGCATTCATGAAAGCAATGGAGGAAAGATAAAAACGAAAATCGCCGTCTTCTGGGGCTGCTGCATACAAGCAAGCCAACTAGCTTACGAAATGTCCCTGCGTGAAACTCTTCCGAAACTCGACGTTGAACTAGTCGATCTGACGGAGTCTTTCTGCTGCGGTGATCCTGTCAAGAGCGTCAACGAATTCACCGCCAATTTCCTAGCGGCCAGAATCCTGGCCCTTGCAAACCAAACAGGCTTAGAGAACCTGCTTGTCCCGTGTAATCGTTGTCACTTCACAATTTCCGAAGCTCAAGACACCATGAAGAACAATCCGAAGACTGCGCAGAAAATCATTGATCTCCTCAAAGAAGAAGGCTTGCAGTACAGCTCAAACATCAAAATCTGGCATACTATCGATTTCTTACACGATAGTGTCGGATTGACCAAGATAAGAAAGGCCGTGAAAAAACCTCTCAAAGGACTCAAGGTAGCCACTCACATTGGTTGCCAGATAATCAGGTATAGCGATCTGGGAAGGGTCGATGATGCAGAAAACCCGCGAAAGCTCGACGAGCTGTTGACCACACTCGGTGTTGAGTCTGTTGATTACCCCGAGAAACTGGATTGTTGTGGAGCAGCGCTCATGCGCAGTCATATCGACTCAGCGCTTTCGCTTGCTGGTTCCAAGCTCAAAGCCGTGCAAAAACTTGGCGTGGGTGGAATGGTTGTCTCGTGTCCCGATTGTCAATTGATGTTTGACGCCAGACAGAAGGATGCTGGAACAACTGTTGGCACGAAGCTCAACGTTCCCGTGGTCTATTTCACGCAGCTTCTGGGGTTGGCTCTGGGCATTGACGAGAAGAAGCTCGGGTTGCAGCTGAACCAAAGCCCTGCTGAAGAACTTCTGGCAAAGATCCAGAGTTAACGTCGTGCGCGTTCGAACAGGAGGACGCAGTCTTCGGGATCTACTTCTTCACATCGTTCTGAACAGGATCTGTTTCTTAGCTGATTGCTGGTTACGTAGCGAACCTCTACGGTTTGGACGCATCGTTCTATCTCTTGACTGCCTTCGCATCTTCGGCTTTGTTTCTTTCGTTCGGACTTGAGGCAAAACAGAAGGTGGGTTACTGAAGTAGCTTTTTCAGTTCTTCTTTGAGGGCTGGTACCACTTCGTAAAGGTTGCCTACAACTCCATAATCTGCAATTTCGAATATTGGTGCTTCAGGATCCTTATTTATTGCCACTATTATCTTGGAGTCTCGTATTCCGGCAACGTGTTGGATTACTCCTGAAATGCCGCAGGCTATGTAGAGTTTAGGTTTGACCTTGTGTCCCGACAGCCCGATCCAGTCGGTAAACCATTTTCGATCTTCCACGAGCGGTCTTGTGCAGCCTACTTGCCCTCCGATGGCTTTTGCCAGATCCTCCAGCAGCACAATGTCATCCTTTTTCTCTAATCCTCTGCCGCCGGAGACTATGTAATCAGCTTCTTCGATACGCACGTTTGAAGTCGTGAGAGGTTTTCTCCCTATGACTTCGGTCTTAGGACTCTCAAATTGCAGGTCCAACTTCACTGTCTGTCCTGTCCGATCTTTCTTTTCCGGTTTGTCAAAGGCTCTTGCAGGAACAGTTGCGATCTGCGGTTTAGATTTGAACGTGATCCTGGCGAAGGCGTTCCCACCATAGGTTATTCTTTCACCGACAAGTCTTCCGTTTTCGTCAATGCTTAGTCGTGCACAGTCAGGAACGCACCCTGCGTCGAGTCGGGTGGCGAGTCTCGCCGCTAGGGGTTTACCGTTTCTAGTTGAGCCGATTAGTATGATTTCTGGATGATGGGCAACTGCAAGATTGCTCAAGATTCCAAGATAAGCTTCGGCTTGAAAACGTTCGAGACTAGGATTGTCAACGATGTAGACTTTGTCTGCCCCGTATTTTATCAGGTCGGCCACCTTGTCTTGCACGTTGTTTCCTATGAGGATCGCAGACAGTTCGGTTTTCGTTTTGTCTGCCAGTTCTCTTCCTTTTCCGAGCAGTTCCAAAATGAGATCGTAAGATTCGGAAAAAACCCAGATGCCTTTGTTTTCGCTCATGTCAGTCACTTCCTCCCAATGACACCCTCTTGGATAATTGCCTTAGCCAGTTTCCCTGCGATCTCTTGAACTGATTCACCTGTGACTTTGATTTTCTTCCTGTCCATTTTTGGAGCAAGTACGCTAATGATTTCGGTTCTTGAACCGATCTTCTCGGCCGTAACGTTCAAGTCTTTCAAAGACCACGCCACTATCTCCTTCTTTGAAGCTTTCATTATCATCATCAGCGAAGGTATTCGAGGCTGGTTTATCTCGCGCGTAACAGAGATCAAAGCAGGCATCTTTGCTTTCACGGTCTCACTTGCATCTTCGAGCGATCTCTCGGCGATGACTGCATCACCCTCAACCGTGACTTTTCCGACGGATGTGATCTGAGGCACATTCAACATTTCAGATAGCCTTGGCCCAACTAGTCCTGAGAAACTGTCCAACGATGAATCTCCGCAGAGAATGAGATCGAATTCTCCTATTTTCTTGACCATCTCTGCCAAAACGTATGCCGTCCCCCAAGTGTCTGTACCTTGCAGGGCAGGATCATTAAGCCAATAGGCTTTGTCAGCGCCTAGTGCAAGTCCTTCCCGCAACACGGCTTTAGCATCTTCGGAGCTCACTGTCAACGTTATGATTTCACCGCCAAGTTTCTCTTTGGTTCTGATGGCTTCTTCGAGTGCGTTTTTGTCGAAATCACTCATCTTCTTGGGCGCACCGGCTGTAACCAATTGTCTAGTTGCAGGGTCGACCTTCAACTGAGAAACATCAACCGCCTGTTTCATACAAACGAGTATGCGTTTCAAGAAAGTTCACCAGAGACTTTTCTATTTGAAAAAACGAACGCGAGAGTGCTATATTAAAACTTCCGTCCTCATCTTACTGTATCTACGAACACTTCATGCCGCTTCCTCAGTCGCGCCCAAATCTTTTGCTGAAGCTAGACCCGCCTTCTTTTGGAGGAAAGCTTGCCAAGTAGTTTCAAAGCATTTGATTCTTCAGTCACGTCTCTGATCTGAATAGCTCCAGCCTTTTCAGCTTCTGAAAACAATTCCTCACCTTTTTCTGATCGAACGATAGCAAGATTCCAACCGTCCAATCCTAGACCTCCGACTGAAATGTCAGCTAGTTCAGCACTGAAGTCGGAGCAGAATCGACAGCTTCTCCTGACGTACTGCTTCGCTTCCGCGAGCGGAAGAGCTGTTACCCGTCCATCTTTCATCGTTATAACAAGTTTTCCTTTTATATTGATTTTCGCAACGTTCTGCAAATCTAATTTGAGTTCGCGGTGGAGGTGTTGCTCGATAAGTGTTTCAAAATCGAAACATTCTGAACACATAAGGCCTATGAGGAGTTTGACCGAGTTGTATTTCTTCAGCCTGGCATACTGCAGTCTTCTTATAGCGCTAATCTGGCAAGGCGTTCCAACAAAAGCAATGGCTGACTTCTTTTTTATTGCCTCTGCGAGTGCAAGAAGATTCGGAGAATAAGAGTACCGTGTTCCAGCACAAGCCAAGAGATCTACTTCGCTTGACGCAATCTTCGGAACAGGATACAAGGGCTTGTTAGGATCGACTCCTGACACGACCGCACAGGAAACGTAACCGCTGTCTAAAGCACACATTAGGAGTACTGTAACAACGCCGCCGTCTTGTGCAACTCTTAGTATTTGATCGTCTGTTGCTCGAGCCACAACTGTACGACGATGGACTCCGAACACATCTTCGACTTTACGTTCCCTGCCAAACGAGAATCTCTCCATGTCCGACAACGACCACTGGTACTGAGCACACACTTTGGCGCATATACCGCACTCTCCGCACTTTTCAACGAGGCTTGGTTTCGCTTCAACAAGAGCCAGACAATCGTAAGGACAGGCAACGATGCATGCGCAACAACCAGTGCACGTGTCTTTCGAAAGAACACTTTTCTCCAGAGTGTTGTGGAAACTGGCCTTCAATAGATCCATTGAAGATCAACATTCACGAGAAGAGAGACAAATTTAAGCTTTTGTGGGATGGACAAACCGATCTCACACAGATCCGCTATTCCCAAAGTGTTGCAAACGATTAATCATACTCGACATCTCCAAGCGCACCAGACTTATATAGTCTCCCCGCGCCCGCTTACGGAATCCCGACGGTAAACACACTTGTCGCAAGAACTTCAGATGAAGCTGAAGCCATAGTCTCTAATTTGAGTTGTCCCGTTGTTATGAAAGCGATTTCACCGCAGATAACTCACAAGTCCATGGCTGGAGGAGTAATTCTGAACGTGTGGTCGCCAGAGGAGGCTAAAGCTTTTTTCGATGAGCTGGCCGAGAAAGTGAAAAACTATGATCTGATCCACAAGCAGAATTTCAAGGCGTTGCTATTCAACCTATGATTCGCAAAGGAGGACACGAACTGTTGATCGGTTCCAAAAAGGATCCAGAATTTGGCTCTGTGATCGTGTTCGGAATGGGAGGCATCGCAACTGAGTGGTTCAAAGACATAAGTGTCGGATTTCCATCGTTAAACCAGGTGCTTGCAAGACGGCTCATAGAGAGGACCGCAATCTACAGGCATGCAACATCTAGTGGTTCTCTCAACCTCAGACTTCTTGAAGAAGTCTTGGTGAAGTTCTCACAGCTTCTAGTAGACTTCCCAGAAATAGAAGAAATGGACATTAACCCTCTCATCGTCAATGAAAACACCGCTGTGGCTGTCGATGCTCGCGTAGATGCGCGCGCGAAGGATGGAACCTCCGTTGTATTAAGACCCGTAAAGCCAGAGGATGAAACCCTCTTCAGCGAACTGTTCAAATCTCTTTCCGAAGAAAGCATGCGATTCAGATTCTTTCATATACAAAGACCTGACTCATGAAACTTTGACCAGGTACTGCAACATTGATTACGACCGAGAAATGGCAATAGTCGCTGAGACGCCGCAGGAAAAGAGAAGAATAATCGGTGCAGTGTGACTCATCCTAGAACCAGGCCGTAGCACTGGAGAGTTTGCGGTCGTTGTAGACGATGAGTGGCAGGGACAAGGTCTTGGATCGAAACTGCTTGATTATATCATCGAAATCGGCAAGGATATGAAACTGGAAACAATCTACGGGCACATGATTTCAGACAATGGCAAGATGATTTATTTGTGCATAAAGAAAGGTTTCCAAATGGAACCAGCAGAAGAAGGGATCGCAAAGGGAGTGCTGAAGCTACCCTGAGTCTTGCTCTTCCCTGATCAGGTTGAGCTTCTGCTCAGAAAGGGAAGGTTGTATAAGCGCGCGCGAGAGGTGATCTGCACTATTCCATGCTCTTTGTCATTTTCTGAGCGATCTCTATCGCTTTTATGGCGTCTTCCGTTGTCACTTCGGGTCGCTTGTTCTGAAGAATGCACTGAATGAAGTGTTCATCTGCCTGACGATGACCCCAGACCTTGGTACCTTTCACGTCAATATTCCACTCTTGAGGTTGTTGATCCTGTCCATACAAAACTATCTTGTTGAACCAAGTGGCATGCAAGACGTTTGTGTTGTCTCCGTAGATCTCTAGTCGAGCAGTGCTTGCTGATGGAGTTACAGAGGCACCATAATGGAGGTAGCCCACGATTCCATTTGAGAGTCTTATCAGGCCAAACGTGTTGTAGCCAAGTATTCCGCCATATTTTTCAATTGGAGGATAACTGGTCATCCACTGAACACGCTCTATATCGCTCTTGAACATCCATCTAATCATGTCGAGTGACCAGACTGAAAGAGTAAAATCAGGATAGCCGCCGCTTTTTTCGACATCCCAAGCCCAAGACCCTTTCGGCCACTGTTCCGCAAGGCTCATCGCAGGTATGAACTCACGGAAGTGGATAGCGATCGGCTTGCCAATCATCCCCGATTCGATCATTTCCTTTGTCTTAGTATAAATGGGTGCGAAACGGAACTGCAGGACGGGCATCAAGATTACTCCCGCTTTGTCAGCAGCACTCTGTAGGTCTCTCACCTGACTTGTGGTCGGAGCTACGGGCATCTCGCACAGGACATGCTTGCCTTTTTTGATGGCTTTCATGGCCAGATCGTAGTGCCAAGGAGTGGGAACAGCTAGGACCACTGCCTGTACCCTTGGGTCTTCAAGAAGCTTATCATAGTCCAAGTAGTATTTCACGCCTAGACTATCTGCAAGTGGTTTCACCCGCTTCTCCGTTGTGGCGCCCAAGGCCACGAGTTCGGAACCCTCAATTTTCTTGAAGCTTGGAGCATGTGCTTGCCCTCCGACGAATCCCACTCCTATGACAGCTACGCCAACTTTATCTGACATGGAATTCACCTTGCTCACCGCTACATATGGTGCAATATAAAATATTTGTGCACTGCTTAGATCCTGTGCTTCGAACTTGCAGTTCTCCAAAGCGCGCGCGAATGTCATACACGCCATAGGGACCAACAAGATTACCTTATACGGCCTCGATCAGACGCCCCAAGAATCTGATTTGGAGGTCAAGGGAGCCAGAGTCTGGGGGCATCGTCAAATAGACGAGCATTTCGTAGATTGCATTATCCACCACATGCAGCCTCAGGCGACCGTGAGCGATGCAGTTAAAGCCATCGAAATAGCAGCCAAGATGACAAGGAGCAACAAGGAATAGTTGCCCATTTCTTTGTTGTTCCCATGCAGATGCAATAGTTTTCCCAAGTCGAATATTCTTCAATCGCCAGCACTAGTGTGCAGTAATCTGCCAGTCGAATAGATTCTCATGAACAGTGAGAAACGTCTATATACAATTGCCAGAATATGCAAACCGATAGGAGAGAACACAGAATGGTTAACGCGTCTACACGCTTCTGGTCAGGAAATGAGGCGTGCGCTGAAGCTGCGATCGTTGCTGGTTGCAGATTTTTCGCGGGATATCCAATTTCGCCCGCAAATGAGATACCCGAACATCTCTCGGAACGCTTACCCCAAGTAGATGGAATATTCATGCAAATGGAGGATGAACTGGCTTCTATAGGCGCGGTTATGGGAGCAAGCTGGGCCGGGAGGAAGGCTATGACTGCCACGTCTGGCCCTGGTTTCAGTCTCATGCAGGAAACTATTGGCTGGGGATTCATGAGCGAAACGCCTTGTGTCATAGTTGATGTACAAAGAGCTGGACCTGGAACGGGGCAGGCGACGAAGTGTGGTCAAGGTGACGTTATGCAAGCAAGATGGGGCACGCACGGCGATTTTTCGGCGATCGCGCTTTCTCCTAATTCAGTGCAAGAGATGTTTGAGCTCACGATCAGGGCGTTCAACCTAGCTGAAAAATACCGTACACCTGTGATCCTGCTAGCCGATGAAACTATAGCCCATGTCAGGGAAAAACTGACATTACCACCCGTTGAACAGATAGAAATAATCAATCGAAAAAAACCCAAGCCGGGCGACAAAGCCTTCTTCGGATTGGAAGATGCTGCACCAATGCCCTCCGTGGGCGAAGGATTCAATGTAGCTGTGACGGCCTCAACTCACGATGAATACGGCGTGAGATTCACGCAGGATGCCCTCGTTCACAGAAGAATCGTAACCAGACTGAACGCCAAGATAAACAACCATGTTGACGACATTGTCGAAGTAGAGAACCATAACGTTGGCAATTGTGACGTAGGCGTGGTTTCGTACGGCTGTACCTCCCGAGCTGTCTACGAAGCTGTTGAAGAGGCAGAAGCAAAAGGAACCAGGATAGGTCATGTTCGACTGAAGACGATTTGGCCATTCCCAGACAAACAGGTCAGACAACTGGCTGAAAATGCAAAGAGAATCATAGTGCCTGAGATGAATTTGGGACAAGTCTGTCGCGAGGTGCAGAGGGTCGCTTGTGGTTCAGAGATCGTTCCACTCAACAAGATAGGCGGAGGAGAACTCATCACACCCGAAGAGATCCTTGAAGAGATCATGAAAGGAGGAAAGTAGAATGACTGAAACATTCTCTTCACGAAAATACATGCGAGACTTGAAGCTGCCCTTCTGTGCAGGTTGCGGACTATTCTCACTCAGCGATACTTTTCTCAGAGCGGCACATGAGCTGGGACATGAGAATCTGAGCAAATTCTGTTTCACGAGCGGCATAGGATGCTCCTCTTGGATTCCCTCTCCCTATTACATGGCGGATTCGGTTCACACACTGCATGGAAGAAGTATACCGCCTGCAACCAGCATAAAACTGATACGTCCAGACCTGAACGTCGTAGTCTTCGGGGGAGACGGCGACATAGTCGGCATCGGCCTAAGCCACTTCGTACACGCAGCAAGAAGAAACACGGATATCCTTGTAATAATGGGCAACAACATGGTATATGGAATGACTGGTGGGCAGGTAGCCCCCACGACGCCTTTCAACACAAGGACCAGCACTACACCATATGGAAGCTTCGAACATCCAATAGACGCGGTGAAGCTGGCAGTCGCGGCAGGAGCAGCGTACTCTGCTCGATGGACCACCGTACACCTTGGAGAACTGAAAGAATCAATAAAGAAAGCTCTTCAGATTCAGGGTTTCAGGTTCATCGAAGTTGTAACTCACTGTCCGACAGCTTATGGCAGGAGAGCAGGGTTCAAAGATTTGGGAGAGATGCTCAGGTACTTCAAGGAAAACGCAGTCACAATTGAACAGGCCGAGAAAATGAGAACAGAAGACCTTGAAAAGAAGATAGTCATCGGAGAATACGTGTCGAAAAAACGCACTACACTCGGGGAAGCACTCTCCACAATGATGAAAGGAGCAAAACAGAAATGCTGAACAAAACAGAAATTAGAATAGGCGGAAGCGGCGGACAAGGCATAGTCCTAGCCGCCCAGATACTGGGCAAAGCTGCAATCCTAGACGGAAAGAACGTCCTTCAAACACAAGCGTACGGCGCCGAAGCTAGAGGAAGCCTCGCAAAGAGCGAAGTAATAATCTCTGACGGAAAAATCGGTTTCCCCGCCGTCAGAAAACCCGACATTCTTGTCGCCATGAGCCAAGAAGCACTTGACAAGCTTCTGAAAGACTTGAAAGAAAATGGAATCCTGATTATTGACAGCACGAACGTCAACACAACGGCTGAGACAAGCGCAAAAGTTCACAAGATACCAATAACAGAAACCGCGAAGAAACAGTTCGGAGAAGCCATCTACGCAAACATGATCATGCTAGGAAGTTTCGCCAAAATCACCGAGTTGGTCACCGTTCATTCGATGGAAAAAACGATAGAAGAAAATGTTTCTCCGAGGACCGTTGAAAATAACGTTGCCGCATTCAGAAAAGGCCTGCAACTTGGGGCGACTCTGAAAGACTAGTCTTGGCGAGTATTCAAAACTGACATTCTGTACATCTTTCAGAACAACCCGTTCTTTTGCCTAGATATATATATGAGTCAACGCCTGTTGCATCTATGGGTACACTCATATGAGAATCATAAAAGGAAATCGTTCCAAGATAATTTCCGGTTTCTTGTTGATTTGGCTCATTTTCCTTGGGATAAGTGGGCTACTTCCGTCAGCTTTGGGAGATAGGGGAGGCTTCTCGCCAAGAGCAGAAAGAGTGGTCGAAGCAGGGCAGAAGGCCATAGTCGCTTGGAATGGAACCCACGAGATTCTCATTCTCTCTACAGATATCAGTTCCGACAATGAGACGGAAGTGGTGGAAATCATGCCTCTGCCATCAAATCCCGTGATAAGTGAAGGTGAAACGCAGTCATTTCAGAAAGTCACGGATCTTGTCAACTCCTACTTTGACTTGACCGCGAACCGTTACAAATCTGCAGGGTATTACGGTCGTTTTCTTTCTGGCGACGGCGGCTATTCTCAAAGAATCACGATAACCTTTCAACAGATAATAGGCACACATTTTCTGACTGTAGTTAGAGTAGACTATTCCAGCGACTTAGTATCGTGGCTAAGCGACTTTCTCAGATCTAGAGGATATGTTGCTAGACTTCCTTCGGGTTCAAATCAACTGTTCGAAAACTATGTCAAGAACAACATAAGATTCTTCGTCATTGACGCAATAGACACAAACTCCACGGTTCGCACCGTAGAACCATTGGTGTACGAGTTCAGCAGTTCCAAATTGTACTATCCTCTAAGGATATCCAATCTTTTCTCAGGAGACACTTCGATTTCTTTGTTCACTCTGACAAACAATGAAATTCATCAGGATTCACTTCTCGGGGGAAAGTTCAGCAGAAGAGCAGAATTCCAGATCAAGAAAGAAATGTTACCGAAAATCAGTGACAACCTGACCAACCTGTTTTTCGCCAATCCACATCTCTCTTATTTCAGCTATCAAGGTCCGCAGAGCAGTTTCGACAGCGATGTTCTTGCAGAACAACTCGAGACAGACTTCTTTGACATGTCTGCTGTAGCCATCGCCACCCTAAACGTTGGTATGGGTTTAACGTTACTGCTGCTGTTTGCCCCTCTAGGGGCCACCTTACCACATAGACTGCCCAAACTAGCCACACCCAAAAGAGTGCAATTGACCGCACTTGCCGGCGGACTCTTTGGAACTATTCTCATATTGATGGGTTTCGTTCTTCCGTGGGGGATTGGTGGATTTGGAGAAAACGGAGAACTTCTAATGCCCGTAAATGGAATCTATACAATATCTCATCCAAACGCCTTTTTCGGGCCACTCTACCCTTTGCTTCTGCTCGCGGTCATCCCCTGTTGTGCATACTTCCTTTTGACAGGCGGAAGATCACGAAAAACGGCTGAAGCATTTGTTGCCATTGGAACATTAGCTGCTTCTTGGGCAACAACATCAGCATTCTTCTTGCTTGAAACCGTAGGCATAGGAATAGCTACTACGTTGACAGGCTGCGCATTCATAGTACTGGCAGGTCTGCTTTCTATTTGGCATATGAAAGTGGGATCCGTGAATCGAAGCGGAACGCCACATTATGGAGAATACGTTGCCCGCAGAATAACAATATCCATTCTGACACTCTTTGGAATCACCTTGATCGTATTCTGGTTGTACTCCCAAATACCATGGTATGCCAGAGCATTCTTCTTCTGATCAGGAAAGCATCTTGAACCTTTCCTGTCCCCCTCTTCTGCGGAACAGCGTCTACCAAGACGCAAGCCAAAGTTCTAAAATAACAAGCCAGCGTAGATATGGTTTTGAAACTCGATTGAAGCTGGGCGTTGTTGGTTGCTGTGAAATACAGGATTAAGTGCTCAATGTGCGGAAGAGACTCTACTGGGTTGCTCGATTTCAGATGTGACTACTGCGGAAAACCGTTTGACATACAGGTTCTACCTGATTTTGACAAAAAGAGAATTCACAGAAACGATTATTCTCTCTGGCGATACAGAGAATTCTTCCCTTACACGAAAGAGACGGACACCATAACTCTTGGTGAAGGATGTACGCCATTAGTGCAGTTTTCTAGCAAAGTGCGTTTCAAACTCGAAAGCCTGAACCCTACAGGCTCCTTCAAGGACAGAGGATCAGCAGTGCTGATCTCAGCTGTTCAAAAACGGATAAGATCGGAGAGAGGCTTCATCTCCGAAGATTCGTCTGGCAACGCCGGAGCCTCAATCGCCGCCTATGCGGCAAGAGCAGGGTTGAAAGCGAAGATATACGTTCCAGAGACTGTTTCTGGCCCGAAATTCAACCAGATACAGCTCTACGGTGCTGAGGTGGCAAAGATTCCAGGCAGTCGGAACAAAGTCGCCGAGGAAGCCCAGAAACCTGAGCCTAGAAAGTTCTATGTTGGCCATATACTTCATCCCCTATTTCGCGATGGAATACGAAGCCTCGCCTACGAAATGGCGGAACAACTAGATTGGAAAGTTCCAGATTCGATATACCTCCCGGTGTCAGCCGGAACTTTGCTGCTAGGCATAATAGCAGGATTCAAGCATCTGTTTGATTCAAATGTGATAGAATCGATGCCCAGAATAGTGGCTTGTCAAACAAGTCAGGTCTCGCCGTTATACCACAGGTTCAAGAATCTTGACTATACTCCGCCTGAAAAGATCACTTCGGTTGCCGATGCTTTGGTGAGCATTGATCCGCCGTTGTTGGATCTTATGGTCAAGAAATTGAAGGAAGTCAATGGTGATGCTGTGATGGTTGAGGAGAGAGAGGTTGTGAAAGCCTACAAGAATCTTGCGCGAAAAGGCTTCTTTGTTGAACCCAGCTCTGCCGTGGCTTACGCGGGCTACACCAAGCACACCACAAGCGGCGAGGCTTCGCAAAGCACCAAAGCAGTAACAGTTCTTACAGGAATGGGGTTGAAGACCACATTCAGACCCTAGTCTCTAATGTTTTCCATAATTCTGTATTTGAAATCAAACTTCTCCATTGCCCGTTTAGAAAAACTTATATTGTGAGGCTGATTTTCATTGTGACGCAAAAGGAGGCTTGTATAAGGTTTGTCAACACAATCAGCTGGCGGCGTTCCAGTTCTAGTTTTGAAGGAAGGTTCAAATCGGTCAAGAGGGCGAGAAGCTCTACACACAAACATTGAAGCTGCAAGAATAGTGGCCGAGAGTGTTAAGAGTTCTCTCGGACCAAAGGGCATGGACAAGATGCTCGTTGACAGTTTTGGCGATGTCACAATAACAAGTGACGGTCGCACCATTCTGGACGAGATGGACATTCAACACCCAGCAGCCAAAATGATGCTTGAAGTTGCTAAGACTCAAGACAACGAAGCTGGCGACGGAACAACAACGGCTGTAATAATAGCAGGTGAACTGCTGAACAAAGCTCAAGAACTGATTGAGAGAAGCGTTCACCCCACAATAATAATTGACGGCTACAAGAAGGCTTCAGAAAAAGCATTGGAAGTACTTGAGAACATCGCCATAAAGATCGACCCGCAGACCACTGAATATCCAAAGAAGGTCGCAATGACCTCGATGGCGAGCAAACTGGTGGCGGATCACCGAGAATATTTGGCGGACATCGCTGTCAAAGCCATGTTAGCAGTTGCTGAAAAAGACGGCGACAGATACAAAGCAGACGTGGACGACGTGAAAGTTGAGAAGAAACCAGGGGAATCAATAGGCGAAACAAAACTCATCCAAGGAATTGTCCTCGACAAAGAAATCGCACACTCAGGAATGCCCAAACGCGTTGAAAAAGGAAAGATCGCTCTGCTCGACTGCCCACTGGAAATCGAGAAAACAGAGTTTGACGCTAAAATAAGCATTGAAAGCCCTGAACAGATGGAAGCATTCCTCAAACAAGAAGAAGACATGTTGCGCGACATGGTTGAAAAAATAGCCAAGACCGGAGCAAACGTTGTCATGTGCGAAAAAGGCATCGACGACATGGCTCAACACTTCCTAGCTAGAAAAGGAATACTTGCAGTTAGAAGAAACAAAAAATCAGACATGGAAAAACTAGCCAAAGCTACAGGCGGAAAAATAGTAACGAACTTAGACAGCCTGACATCAGACGATCTAGGCTATTGTGCACTCGTTGAAGAACGCAAGATAGGCGACGATAAAATGACCTTTGTAGAAGGATGCAAACACCCCAAAGCAGTTACCATACTCATCCGAGGCGGAACTCAACGTCTGGTCGACGAAGCAGAAAGGTCAGTACACGATGCTTTATGCGTAGTCAGAGACGTAATAGAAGAACCCAAAATCGTCGCGGGAGGAGGAGCAATCGAGCTAGAAGTCTCACGCATGCTAAAGAAGTACGCAGAGACGTTACCTGGAAGAGAACAGTTGGCAGTAAGAGCGTTTGCAGAAGCTCTTGAAGCCGTACCGACCACACTCACGGAGAACGCTGGACTAGATCCAATAGATGTACTATCTGAATTGAGAGCAAGACACGAAAAAGGCGAGATATGGGCAGGAATAGAAGTAAACAACGGAAAAGTACAGGACATGTCCAAAGCAGGAGTTTACGAGCCCTTATCAGTCAAGAAGCAAATAATCAAATCGGGCACAGAAGCTTCAACGATGATACTGAAAATCGATGACGTTATTGCAGCAGGAAAATCGAGAACTCCCCCGATGCCCCCAGGAGGACCAGGTGGCCCTGGAGGCGGAGGATACCCAGGGATGGGGGAGTACTAGAACACGTCTGAACAGAACAAAGTCACAGTGGGACCGCCTAAAATCACCCGTTTCGAAAAGGCAAGAGTAGTGGGAGCTAGAGCTCTACAGATCTCAATGGGCGCACCTATACTGGTCGAAGTGTCAGAAGGATTAACTAGCCCGATTGAAATAGCATTGAAAGAACTAGGTGCCGGCATACTGCCGATGACCATTAGAAGAACACTGCCAGACGGCACGTATCAGGACATTCCATTGAAATGGCTCTTGGAAGAGCACCAATAAATCACTCTTTCTTTTTTGATTTTTCTACAATCTCGTTAGCCTTGCGGAGAGTATTTCTAATCTTGTCCCAATGGGCACCTTGCCAATAGACTTGCCCACATTTGGGACATTGCCAAAACTCTTTGTAATGATCAAGTGTGTTTTTTTCAATCTTCTCAGCAACTTCATCCATGGATATTGGCTTGACAACAGAATTGCATTTTGGACATCGCGAAGAGGCCATATCTATCTTAAGTGGGATGTTGAATCTTTGGGCAAGCTCCGCCAACTTCTCCTCGCAAGTCTGTCCTTCAAAATAGAACGCTGTGATTCCTCTGCTAACGGCCCTTTGATACAGCTCAAAATCTCTTGTAAGCAGAGTTCTATCATCTTCTTTCGCGATCGTAAGCAGTTGCGAATCTTCCATATTGTTTGAGTACTCAACGTCTTGCCCAAGCATGCGAAGCCAACGCGTCAGCTTTCCCAACATGCCGTCGACTATGAACTTCAAAAACTTACTCTCTCCGAAGAATCTTGCCGCTTCCGGCCTTGGTGACAATTTCTCCTTCGTCCATTACAAGTTGACCACGGACAAAGGTTTTTACAGGTTTGCCCTCGACCTCGCGTCCATCGAACGGGGAAAATTTGGCTTTTGATTTGAATTTTGAAGAATCAATCTTGAATTTTCTGCGAAGATCTACAACTGTCAAGTCCGCGTGGTTTTCTTCTCTCAATTGTCCCTTGCCCTTCATGTTGAAGATTTGCGAAGGTTTCTCAGACAAAAGTCTCACGATGTCTCCGATGGAAAGTCGCCCACGCTTGACCTCTGTGAGCAGAAGCGGCAACGTTGTTTCAAGACCTGGAACACCGACTTTGACATCCCACACTGACCCATCTTCCTTCTCTTTCAACGTATGAGGTGCATGGTCGGAAGCAATTATGTCGATCCAGCCGCGTTCTATGCCGTCCCACAAGGACGCAACCTGTGCTTTATCCCTAGTAGGAGGCATCGTTAAGCCTAAAGTACCGATCCTCTTCAGATCGTCTGAGGAAAGCAAGAGATTGTGCGGAGTCGCTTCGCACGACAATCGCATCTCAGATTTTGCTTCAACGATTGCGTCTAGGGCTTCTCGAGTGCTCACATGACAGAAGTGAAGATGCATCGCCGTCTGTTTGGCAACACTCAGTATTCGTTTTGTCGCTTTCAGTTCGACATCTGGGGAGTGAGCTTTTAGAAAAGCTGCGAGATCATTCTTCCTGTCATGCTTGAACTGATCCTCCGCTTTTTTCAAGGTTGTCATGTCTTCGGCGTGGACAGCTGTGGAAAGTCCGAACTTGCCCACGATTCTGAAAGCTTCTAGCAAGGCTTCGTCATCGTCAACATCAACTCCTCCAACCTGATCGGCCATGAAAAGTTTGAAACCAAACGCGCCTTCCTTGACGATTCCTTCTATCTCCCCAAGGTTTCTAGGAAATTCTGACCGGAATCCTACATCAACGAGGATTCGTCTCTCCGCTATTCTCATACGGTTTTTGAGGGTCGCAGCACTCATTGTCACCGGCTCGTTGTTAGGCATGTCAACGACCGAGGCGAAACCGCCTGCGGATGCCGAGGCCGTTCCAGTGAAAAAATCTTCCTTGAACGCTTTGCCCTCGTCACGAAGGTGAACGTGAACATCGATCAACCCTGGCAGAACCAACAGATTCTTCAAATCAAATCGGACGTCTGACTTAGGCATGCTCACCTCTTTGCCGATCTTGAAAATCTTGCCTTCTTCAATAGCTATGCTGCATTCAGTCACAGCATTTCTCATGTAGGCTTTGGCATTGACGATGACTGAGTCGACGATCAACTGACTACCTCTTTTCAGTGAATAACGTGGGACAGAACTGTTAAAAGCTTACTCAAGAATGTAGGTCACAAAACGGATTGTCGAAATGCGAATCTAGGAGAGGTGAATAACAGCGCGCGCTAAATGGAAAAAGCTAGGTGATATGTTCCAAGCCATGGGTCGGCGCACATCACTGTCGGAGGCCGCTAAGCCAAGATCTTGAAGAAGTCTCTTTCAGTCAGGATGCCAACCATGGTTCCGTTCTTCACGACTGGAACAGCGCCTATGTCCTTCTCTTGCATCTTTTTGGCCGCTTGACCAACATCCGTCTCTGGTTCAACGGTTGAGACGTTCTTGGAAGCTATTTCGAGACAAGGCGTGTTCAACACCTGAGTTATTGTTCCCGAACGCAAGTGCCTGAACACGTCGCCGCAACCGAAGAATCTTATGACGTCCATTGTGGTGACTATGCCCATGATTTTGCCGTTAGACACTATTGGCAACCTTCGAAAGCCTTGAGACACCATCGTTTTTTCAGCCTCGAAAATCGTTGTCTTAGGCAAGGCCGAAACTACTTTCGCTGACATGAGTTGGGCTACAGTGACACCGCTTGTCCGGTCGGCGAAGAGAAGTGCTATGTCACGTTCTGTTACTATCGCTTTGATACTGCCTTTTTCATCCACGACAGGCAGACCGCCGAGATTGGATTCCTTCATCTTCTCTATTGCTTCACCTATCTTTGCCGAGGTTTTGATCGAGGTTACCTTCTTAGTCATAATCAGCTTGATGGGCTCGTTCAACGCTTGGAAAAAGTTGCCGCCAAACCTTTGCTGAATGATCTCAAACCTGTTCCCGCCACCCAAGTAATCCACGATATCCGTTGCCGTGACAATCCCTTCGAGATGCTTAGTGCCTGGGTTTGCTATCGGCAGACGGCGGAACCCTTCTTTTGCCATTTTCTGAATGGCGTCATAGATCGGCGTTGTTGGTGCGATCATCACAACGGGGCTTTTCGCGATCGTTAGGATTTCACCCTCGCGTTTCTTGCTTGGATGAGACTTCAAATCAAGAGGGCCCGACCCCCGCAATGTTCTTCTATAACTTTCTCGGCTCATTCACTCTCGCTCCTAACCAACGACAAGTCTTGCAATGTCTTCCCGATCGACAATGCCAAGCAGTTTTCCATTCTTGTCTATCACCGGGACTCTTCCGACATCTTTAGAAACCATTACCTTAGCAACGCGGATTGCCTTTGTCGACGGTGCTACTGCGACAACGTTCGTCTGCATCACTGAAGAAATTCTTGGTGAGTCTCTAAAACGTCCTTTACTCGACTCAAAGCCAGGCAGAACCGTGCCAGTTCCAAGAAGATCCTTCTGTGTGACTATTCCAACCAACTTCCCACCTTTCACAACAGGAAGTCCAGCAAAACGCGTTTCGTTCATTAGACGCCATATCTTGTCAACATCATCGTCCGGAGAACAGGTCACAACATCTTCTGTCATGATCTCAGATACATCTTTCACGAACCGTTCGGGACTGTTCTTGATCAAAGTTCCGATAAAACTCTCGAGACCCACAACTCCTCTATAGGTTTGGTCCTCGCTTGAGGCCACAACAGGAGCGTACCAAACATCAACCCGAAGCATAGCCCTGAAAGCTGATGTAACATCATCATCTGCAGTGGCAACATGCTTCGCAGGTGTCATTATGCCTTTCACTTTCATAGCCGATACAGATGACGTAATCGTCATCATGTCACGGCGCGAGATTTTCCCAAGAAGTTTTTTGTTGACATCTGTTACAGGAATGATTCTGAGGTTCAAATCTCTGAGCAGCGCACGTGCCTTGGTGGCTGGCTCATCTTCATAGATTGACGGATGCTTCTGATCCATGATCTCTTTGACACGCAAACGATCTCCTCTCACTCTTCACTTTCAAGTTCTACTTTGCAGTCTTCACAGAGAAATTCACCGTTGACTTCGGTCAAGTTGTCAGAATAGACACCGCAGTGATCACAGTTCCCGGTCAGAGGCGCGGATTCCTTCGTTGCCTCCTCACTCATTTTTTCTCCTTCGATCAGTGCTTCTTCTTGCATCGTTTCCAACAGTTCCGGCATCACATGAAGAACATCTTTTCCAGACACTATTCCAACGAGCTTTCCCTTGTAGATGACGGCCAAACGTCGAATGTCTAGCCGACTCATTCTCTTCGCCGCGTCGGTTATTGTCGCGTCGGGTTCGATCGTCATAAGCGGGGTTGTCATCACTTTCTTGGCCTTTATGTTATCCGGTTTTATGTTCTTAGCTAAGACACGTACCACGAGATCTCTTTCAGTTATTATTCCAAGCGGTTTTCCGTCTTTTGTGGTCACTATTATGCAGCCGTAATCGTGTTTGTCCATGAGGGCCGCGACTTTATTGGCAAGGAGATTCTCGTCAACGGTCAAAGCTGGGCTGCTCATGATATCCTTGACCAGCAGTTTAGATCTCAATCCAATTTCAGCCATAGTTTTCCCCACGCGGGTGAAGACTACAATTACTCGAATTTATCTTCACACAAGTCAAGGCAAACGCCCTAATTTAAAACTTGCCTATTTCTGCAGAACAAAGAAGCCAAAGCTGTGGTCAAGTTTTATTAGCGCTAGTGTCCAAATGCAAGAGACAGTGAGGAACGCTAAATGTTGAAAACCAACGAGGACAAGCTCGTAAGAATCTCCGTCGTCGGAGAAGTTGCCAGTCCCACTCTGAGAGATGTCTACAGAATCTCAGCTCAAGGCAACCCTGTTGTGCTTCCTGGCGTAGGGGGAATAACGTATAACATCAGAGTCGGCGACCCAGCCTGTGGATGGGAAGCGGATCACGTTGAGCCTGGAGTGAGCACTGAAAACAAAGAGAACGACCCAAGGTCAGGACAAGCCGCGAACAATGCCTTCAACGTGCTTTCATGTGTTGGAAACGAGGCGATCGTGACAACAGGCGAAGCCAAAGGAGCTAAAGGAGTGGTAACTGGCAAGCATGGTGGCATAGAGCACGTGCTTATTGACGTACAGCCCGAAATCATGAACAAGCTCGTTATCGGAGACAAATTTCTAGTAAAAGCATACGGAGTAGGTTTGAAACTGCTGGACGCTCCCGAAGTTAAAGTCATGAACCTTGATCCCGCGTTCCTTAGAGCCATGAAACCTAAGGTCTCAGATGGAAAACTGGAAGTATCCGTCACGCATTTAGTCCCGGCTGCAACGATGGGGTCAGGTCTGGGCGCGAACCAGTGTTATTCTGGCGATTATGACATTCAACTTTTTGACGACGATATAAGGAAACAATATGAACTTGATGACATCAAACTTGGAGATCTAGTTGCCATAATCGACGCAGATCACACATTTGGCAGAATATACAAGCATGGAGCTATATCCATTGGCATTGTGGTTCATACTAACTGTGTCT
>Ga0315296_10000751_pt1 | contig 29217 bp, 28 predicted proteins | sample YL17G14_18_MG_FD_203921 | JGI IMG/M metagenome (GOLD analysis project Ga0315296, IMG submission 203921) | Sediment microbial communities from Yellowstone Lake, YNP, Wyoming, USA - YL17G14_18 | ecosystem: Environmental > Aquatic > Freshwater > Lake > Sediment | place: USA: Wyoming | collected... | reverse complement strand
TTTCGTGCAATAGGCAAAAAGAGAGGCTCTCCCGGAGTGCCAGTCCCCTCGGGAGAGCCTTTACTTTACAACGGGAGACGCTCTAGAATTAAAATCTAGGCGGGCAGAAGCGAAAAGCCGATGGGGTTGATACTTGTAATTTTAGGCGTGGGTTCGCACCCACGCCGGGGCAAGGTTCAGCGGGACTAGAAAATTTGCCGGGGGTGTCAAAGAGGAGATTGTTTATTAACCTCACCCCCTTTTAAGCACCCAGAAAAATCTTTTTTATTCTTGCTCCTAAATCTTTGATCGTTACCTTGATACGAATATGTGCTCTTTATTTCACTTTATCATCGGAGGTTTAATATCTTTATACTTAGCGACAAGCTTATCCCAGTTTTTGGGAATCTCTACCTTTTTGGTGATAGGACCTCCGTGGTCGCCGCCTCCCCCGTATAATGCGACACCCGAGGAATAGTTTATTCCAGCAACGACTACCGGTAGATGCATTGCGGAGAAAAACTTCCGTACGGATCTTGTAGGATCAGCCGGTAATGGAACATCTTTGGGAAGATGGTGATTTCCTTTCATCCATCGCACATTGACCTCGGTTGCCGGTCTGCGAGCGTATTCTACGATGTACGAAGTGAAACCTTTCCTTGAATAACCATTGCTATATAGTAATTTGGCAGTTTCCGGACAAACAATAATTGCACACCCCGGATCAAATCCGAACACCTGAATACTGTCGCAGATGCCTTTCAATATGCCGCCTGCATCTTTGCCGAACATTCCAAGAGAGCGGGTATTCGGCCAAAATACGGTGACCGCGCTATCTCCTTTATTCAGGCCGTAGAATTGGTGCAATGGTTCCCAGGGACTCTCCTCCTCATTCTCAGCAATACATATACCAAACCGTCCCTCATGGCCGAAAATCCCCATATCTTCGATACCGGGTCTAATTCCGGCAATATTCATGATTATAAGACCCATTGCATGAGCTATGGCAGCGTTGGCTTTATAGTAGGGGCTTAAAAGTCCTACGCCGCTGTTGACATTAAGGTCGTGCCGTATCGGCCCGTTTATTATCAATAAGGGAGCCCATGAGGCCACGCTGCATGTATATGCCTCCAGCCACATCCTGGGATCTACCATAGCCTTTACCGCTGCTATCAGCACCGGCATATAAGTCGGCAGACATCCGGCCATAACCCCGTTGACAGCAATCTTCTCGACAGTCGCTTTGCCCAGCATAGGCGGAATCTTAGCCACAACATAATCAGGTGGTAAATCAGTCCCCTTCAACATTTCCTTAACCGCTTCTTCTGTAGGGGGCATGACAGGCATTCCATAAGCCCACCCGCGCTTATAGAAGAATTCGTTGATCTCTTCCAGATTGCCTTTACATACAATCCTCGGCAACTTCTCGACTTCAATATCGGGAGATTTCTCGCCGGGAGTTAGCCGCCCGGTCAGTGCGGTTACGATATCGTCCAGCACAGCGCTTACCCGTTGAGGAATTAATTCTTTGATAAATGCTTCAAGATTATGCTCATTTGAAAGGTCAGGAATATTTATTTCTACGTATCTAAGTCCGGGAACACCTCTCAGGGCGGCTGCGCTTTTAGCGATATTAATAAATTCATTATTTACCGTCATTACTACCGGTTTGCCGGACAGTTCTACAAATGTCGTATTGTATGTAAGATAGAGAGTACAGGATCCGGCATCCCCATTGGCAACTATGACGGCATCAGTTCCTTTTAGCCACTCCTCAAACGCCGGTCTTACCTCAGGGTCTTTGGCCACTTCTGCTACTTGAGTATACGAGTTGAGGTCTTTGGTATATTGAAAACGAGTAAACTTTATATTGGGGTATCTCTCTTGCAACTGTCGGGCAACTTCTTCGAGAATAAGGACCCAGTGCTCTTTGAACGATGCAAATAAACCTACGGTCTTATTATTTAGATCTTTGACCCGGGGTTGAAGCCCTATGGTTTTGATTGGGTCAACCTCTCCACGGGGACTTAAAACACTATATTCCACTTTATTTCCCTCCCTATATATAATTCATCATTCAAAGTATTAATATAATACAAACTTGATGATTTTACCAGTTCATATTTTGTTCCTTAAAAACAGCGATTTTAGAGTTATTTTTCATTCGAATACCTCCGAGTTTATTTAGTTTTCCGGCTTCCCACATCGTTAGTACCTAAACTTCATCGCCAGCTATCTACGTTTACCATTGTTGGTGGGTTGAATTGCCAGGCTTGTGCAATCGGTTGGCCGGTCTCTCCACCGGCTACGACAACTTTTACCGACCCCGGCGGAAAATCTTTTACCATGGCATCATCACGTTTGGCACCCTTAGCCGCCGGTGTCACTGTCGGTATTTCGGGGCATCAAGAGCAGAGAAGGGCAAGATGCTGGACGAATTTACTTATGTTTAATTCGCTCAGGCTTGGTGATTCCTCCGCAGGTTAAATAAAATCACAAACGCATTTAGAGCCGTGATGGGGATTTCGGAGATCCGCTTGAATCCCCAGCTTGGAGGGAGTTTCGCAACCACCTGGTCGTATAGCTGAATAACAGGCACGTCTGTTTTGCTGATGGCGGCTATGGCGGATTCCAGTCCCTCAGCACATTCGAGCGACTCTTTAAGAAATAGTTGGATATCCGCGCCTTTTAGAATATGTATGGGCGGCACGGTAATCGCGCGATGGTCATGAGCCTGAAAAATGCATTTTAATGGCATTCCCTGTAGCCTTTTCAAAGATTCCCGGTAGCTTTCCAGCCCGGTTAGTATGGGAAGTCCACCTCCTTCGTGTAAACCCGGCAGGGAGTCCCCGGAAAAAAGAATTCCTTCCTCCTCCCAGTAGAAGCCGAGAGACCCCGAGGTATGCCCCGGTAGGTGCAGGACCCGTAATTTAAAACCACGGCCGAGCTCGATAATGTCATCTTCTTTTAAAAACCGGTCCACGGTAGCTTCCGGACCGGCTATGCCACTAAATATTTCCCACTCCTTTTTCGTCTGGTTTTCATCTCCTAGTACCTTATATACCGCCGGTGCGAAAAAATGCTCATAACAGTACTGGCGGTTATTTATAAACGCCGCTTCATCAATATGGCAGTATATTTCGGCTCCAGCTTGCTTCATCTCGGCATTTCCGCCGGTATGGTCGAAATGCCCGTGTGTATTGAGGATCAAGTGCACATCTTTAAGTGTCAGCCCCAGTTTCTTCAGAGAAGGTAAGATGTCTCTTTGCGGGCTCTCCTTTATCCCGGTATCGATAAGGGCATTTCTTTCCTTACCTCTTATAAAATACAGATAGACCTTGCCTTTCTCAAATGACGAACCGACCTCGGTGATAGCCAGGTGAACCAACATTGATACCCTCCTCAATTCAACGATAAAACCTGCGCCACCAACCAATGCCGGGGAACCGGGAATATCAGTTTAAAGCTCCTTCAGCGGCAGCCTAGTCGATTTCTTTCTGGATCATGCCTAAAATCTCTTAACAGTCTTCCTCTGCAAATTTAAGAGCTATACCCTTACCTATCCTTTCGAGCCTCCGGTAATGACGGTGACTTTGTCCGACAGGCATGTATGAATTCATTTCCCTTACAATTTCTGAAACTCTGTTCTGGCGATTATATCGTTTTGGAGGGTAGGGCTCAATTCAACAAAGTAGGCGCTGTAAGTGGCAACACGCACCAACAGATCCCGGTAATTCTCCGGATGTTTTTGAGCGTTCCTCAAAGTATCGCCGCTGACGATATTGAACTGGACTAAATATCCGCCAGTCTCACAGAATGTCCTGAGGAGAGAAACGAATTTCCGGGTTTTTGCTTCATCTTTCACTTCACTTGGGTTTAATTTCATATTGAGGACTGAACCGCCGGTCAGTTTGAGATGGTCTAGACTTGCCACCGACCTTAGGGTAGCGGTAGCCCCTTTTACGTTTCTACCCTGGTGTGGAGATATACCGCCTTCAGACAAAGGCTCACCGGCTTTCCTGCCATCGGGGAGCGCACCAACCAGTTGACCCAGTCCAAGATGTCCGGTCCCCGCCGCGGCAGCGGTTACGTGCTTGGTGCCACCGATACCTTTATATTTAGCTATTTCGTTACTGAAATGCGTAATTACCTCATTGACTATTGAATCTACATATTCATCGCCATTGCCGAACTTCGGAGCCTGACTGAGAAGGTATAACACCTCCTGTTCACCTTTAAAATTTTTATCCAGGGCATCAATTAACTTGGCCATCGTAATCTTCTTGTCGTCGAATACCACCTTTTTGATTGCGGCTAGAGAATCGCCGACGTTGGGAGCCCCGACCAGCCCATGGGACTGGGTGGCATGCGGCGCCATCCCCCCGTTGGTAATATCCAGCCCTTTTTGAATCAAAATCTGGTAAAGACTGGATTGGAACGGGTATGGAGAATGATCAGCGTACACTTGCCGGTCGGCATTGGTTGAAATTATACCGAGAGGGACTATAGACTCTACTGTTTTTTTATACGCTTCCCATAGCTCATCATAAGATTTGAATTGGCGCGCATCCCCCACTTTCGGGCCAAGCTGCTCCCCGGTCAACCGGGAAACGCCATTATTCAAAGCCAGCTCAAGTAATAGTCCCATGTTCACCATACAGCAACTGGTGCTGAAAGAGTACACGGGGACTGTCGGCGTATAACAGCCAACCACAACGTAATCCCGTGCATTCGGCTTCCCGTCTTCCATCATTTGCTGGATGGCAGTATCATCACTGAGAAATTTAAATTTTCCGGTTAACGCTTTATTTACTTCGCATGCTTTCATCAAGAAGGCATCAGGATTATTCCTGTTGATTCTAACCACAATTTCTTCTATTATCATCCCTACCTCTTTCTCAGCATCGAGGAACAGGTAGGATAAATCATTAACGGCATCTTTTCCTTCAGGGGTAACACCGCCCAGCGTGATATTCGCTACCGTCGGAAAGCCGGCAAGCTGTTCGGTAAATACACTGCTCATCAGGACGACCGTATCGTTTATTTTTATAAGCAGCAACTCGATAAGTTCCAGGGCTTTCTCTCGCGTCAAGCGTCCTTCTTCTATATCCTTCTTGTAGAATGGATAAAGTAACTGGTCCAGCCTCCCCAGGCCTAGTCCCGGTCCGAGTCCCTCGATCCTGAGGGCGATATAAGCCAGCCACAATGATTGTAAAGCTTCATAGAAATTCCGCGCCGGATTAGCCGGTACCCGGTCGCATATTTCAGCGATTTTCTGTAATTCGGCCTTCCTCTTTTTATCGACCTCTTTACCCGCCATACTTCTGGCTAGTTCAGCGTACCTTTTCCCAAAACATATCACCGCTTCGAGGGTGATTTTTGCCGCTTGTAAAAATTGATACTTGGCAAAGTTATTCAGGTCCGTTAAATTCAGGTTTTTTATTTCATTATCAACTTCTTCCTTAATTCCGTTTAAGCCTTTATGAAGCAATCGTTCATAATCGACCGAGGCATGGGCCAGATGCACACCGCTTACCACTCCGGTATTAGAGACGTGGACTCCACCAAATTGGATTTTTCTAACCTGCTCGGGCAATGTAGCTTCCCACCTATCGAATAATGATTTCCCTTTCCAATAAGGAAGGAACTCCCGCATTTTTTCCTTTTCCTCTTCCGATAGAGGAGTACATCTATCCCAGGCTCTGGTAGAAAAAACCTCCATTTCCTTGAGATACCATTCCCACTGGACTTCAGGAATTAACATAGCGCCGCGGGGTTTGCTTGTGGTTCTACCTACTATCAGTTCCCCTTCATCTATGATTACGGACATCTCGTTTAATACTTTGGCTAAGGCTTTGGCCCTCCGGATGACAGGCGGGTCGCTTTCAGTCTCTTTGTAGGACTCCGTCCAGAGGAGACCCCTTTCAATGCAAATTTGGGGCATTCCAAGCATTTTATTTCTTAAATTGCTTACCCTGTCATTAATCGCGGTTGGTTTTTTCACGGTGGTTTCTTTTATCACTTTTACCTCTCCTTAAACGGGTTAGTTATAGAGCCATAGAGACAGCCTATATTCCATACCCGCCATCGACATTTAAACATACGCCGGTGACCCAGGAAGCTTCATCAGAAGCCAAATATAGGGCGGCATAGGCAATATCTTCCGGAGTTCCGATACGCCCCAGCGGCGTCATGTCTACCCACTTTTGTTTTTCACTTTCAGACAGGCTTCCCTGAAAGCTGGGTGTGTTCACCGTCCAGGGACTAATGCAATTGACCCGGATATTACTGGGAGCCAGGTCAAGAGCTAAAGCCTTGGTAATGGCGATTACGCTGTTTTTCGCGCTTACCAGAGCGACGTGACCGGGTTGCGGTCTTACCGAATTCTGAGTTGAGGTATTTATCATGACCCCTTTTTGCGCTTTTTTCATGTAGGGTACAGCATATTTAGCGACTAAGAATACGCTCTTAATATTGACGTCATGCACGCGGTCCCATAATTCTTCCTCGATATCCTCTACCGGGGTCGGTTTTTGGGGTATACCGGCATCATTGATGATAATATCTATTTTCCCGTACTTCCGAATGGCGGTTTCCACTAAATTCTTGATGTCTGCGGCTTTCGTAACATCCGCTTTAACAAAGATAGCATCACCACCGCTCGCTTTTATTAAAGCCACAGTTTCCTTACCGCCTGCTTCGTTAATGTCAGAAGCGATTATCTTCGCACCTTCAGCTGAAAACAAACGCGCCTCCGCCCGCCCTATCCCTATCGCCGCCCCGGTAATCAAAGCGACTTTGTCTTTTAGCCTCATCTCAATCTCCTTTTTAATAGAGTCCGTTTTACCGGGCAATATTTATGCCATGAAGCCGCCGTCTTCGACGAACACCTGTCCGGTAACAAAGCTCGAAGCATCAGAAGCAAGGTATATTGCCAGACCTTTAATATCGTTGGCAACGCCAACCCGTTTCAAGGGAGTAACACTTAAAATAAATCTTTCCATATCCTCCAGACCGGCAGGGTTTTCTTCATGATGCAGACTTCGGTGATACCCCGGGCAGATAACGTTGGCCCTGATTCCATATTCACCATATTGTCGCGCCGCCAGCTTGGTCAACATGATAGCGGCTGTCTTTCCGGTGATGTAGGACGTCGCCAGGTGTAGGTCTCCCACTGGAGAAAGAGGCCATAAAGCAGTACCTGCTGAAGTGGTGATAAAGCAGCCCTTTCCTTTCTTCATCATGACGGGAAAGACAGATTTCATCCACACCAATAAACCGCGAAGATAGCGGGAGACAATCCTGTCCCAATCTTCCACCGTTGTTTCATGAATTTTAGCAGGAGTGGTATCGACAATCGCCGCGTGAGCGAAGACCACGTCGATAGTGCCAAGCTCGCTTACCGTCTTTTCGATAGTGTGCTGGATATCAATCTCATCGAAGGCATCCGCTTGCAGCGGGATTACCCTGGTGCCATGATGATTGATTAATACGGCAGTTTCTTTGGCGGCCTTTTCATTAATATCCACCGGGACGACATTCGCCCCGGACTCTGCCATGGCCTCGCATATGGCCCTCCCCATCCCCGAGCCTGCTCCAGTAACCAATACAACCTTGCCTGATAGGTCGAAAATAGTTTTTGCCATGTTATTTCTCCTCGAAAATAGTCCTAAGTAGAAAGCTGGGAAAACCTGCTCAGTTCCTGCGCAACCTCTCTCGCTCTAATTCCTTGAGACTCAAGCATACTTATTTTTTCTTCGTTAAGCGGCTTGGCCGCCTTAATCCAGCGTAAGCGTTCTTCCTGAGATAATTCCAGCATTTGATGCCCTTTCTGCTTCAGGAGAGCTTCGGCTTCTCCTGATTCAGCTTTCTGAGCAGTATCAAGTTCTCTTTGAGCCCATGGATTAAGGTTATCAAATATTTCCTGGATGTCCTGCGGCAAGCTGCCCCAGGTTTCCAGATTCATAATAGTGGCGTTTACGTCACGTACAGTGTTCAAATAGGTATGATATTTAGTTACTTCGTACAATTGGAAATCCTTCGTTACTTCAAAGGTGGATACTGTGCCGTCAATTGCCCCATTTTTTAATGCTGAATAATGAGCATTGGCTATATCCTGCCGGGACACCGATTCTCCAGGCTCAATAAGCGTTATAGGGGTACCTCCCCATATATCCACTAGTTCAGCCACCAATCCGTGGGCTTGAAGTTTAAGGCCGCGGAAATCCTCTAACTTCCTAACCGGCTTCTTAGTGGTATGAAGATTGTATGGACTCATCAGGCCCAGCCATAATACCTTGACCCCTTTCCATTCACAATAAAGATACTTATCATAGAGTGAATTCAGGATGGTTAAGTTATTCTCGCCGGATGGCATCAAGAAGGGTAGTGCAGGAACCGTGTGCAAAGGGAATGGGTCCATACCCATTGTAAAGACCCTGGCTATATCACTATAGTGGGATTTTAAATTAGTCCATTCTTCAATACCGAGAACTCCGCTATATAGAATATCAATATTGATCCTTCCGTTGCTTGCTTCTTCCAGCTTCTTTGCCCATCTTTCGTAGCCAAGCCAGGTGGGTCTCCCTGGTTCCATATGAATAGCCAGTTTTAAAGTGAACTTCTTTTCGGCTTTCACCCTTGTGCCCATTTTCCGGTTACCTCCGCTCGGCTTGACTTAATTATATCATACCTAATTTAGATTCACGATTAAAATGAACTCAGTGTTGACAAACTGTATCTATTATGGTAAATTTAACCCCAAGAAAGCTGAATTATATAATGTTAAATAAAATTGTCTCCCCAGTTTTATCTTTTACGAACTTCATCTTTACCGGCGCACTCAGTGCGCTTGGGGGGACAGTTTATTGAAAATTTAAAAATATTTAACCAGTAAAAAATTAAAGACTTAAAAAGTATCCCTCCAGGCGGAGGGAATTTTATTTATTAGGGGCAGTGAAATATCCGAAAGGAAGGTAGTGAGATGGCTGGACCTTTAGATGGAATAAAAGTGGTGGAGAAGGCGAAAAATAGCAAAATATTAAGCCGGGAGCCGAAAACTTCACCGGGCTCTCTAGGTAGACGCAATTAAAAAATCTCCTGCGGATAGATAAACACTCTTATTCACAGTTGCGGGAATGTATCAACTTAAGTTGCTACAAAGATGGGGCAAAGGAAATGGCGTCCTTACAAGGCATCAAAAAAGAAGTTTTATCCTTCTTTGAGGAAGAGAGGTTGTCACAGCATTTTGAACGGCAGTGAAAAGACGGAGTAGGCAAGCTCCTTACACGCTAACTATATACCCTCCCTACCCAACAAAAGAGGCAATTGTTGGATGATAAAGCTGGGAAATCAAAAGCTCCTTAACAAGTGAATATCGGAAGCTCAAGCCTAACGCTTGCCCTAATCAAAAAAGAAAGGGGGAAGCGTGCTAATAGGATAACTATTATCATTACCATAAGGTTTGGACGCTAGAAACGGGGCAAGGCGTGTGTCAATGGCGAGATATTCAGCAAGCTACGAAATAAACTTAATATGGATGTTCCGGTCACTCTTTACTATCAAACAAAAACAATTCCGGAATACTAACATCTAGCGCCTTGGCAATGGCGGCGATATTCTTTAATGCCGGGTTTCTCTCACCACGTTCAATACCGCCAAGATAAGTCCGGTGGATACTAGCCTTAAAGGCTAGCTCTTCTTGTGACAGGCCCCTTGCCATTCGTAGTTGACTGACTCGCCTGCCGAACAATTTCTTTATGTCTTTCATTTGTTGAAATATTACTGGGAAAGCTCGAAAGATGAATTATTGAAAAAGCTGATTACCCGCCTGCTGCGTAAGAGCATAGATATTTAATTTGATAAGAGCGAGCCAAATATTAGCTTGGAAAACCACAAACCTATCTCGATACATCCAAAAGACTATACCTATAGTCTTTTATCTGATTGGGTTTGCCATTTTCATCTGAAAATACATGTTTTTTATTTTATAGGTTTTATGGGATGACAAAAGGTCGGGACTTTACTAGATGGCAAAAGGTCGAGTTTTACTGGATACGTCCGTAAAGATTATCAGTAAAGATGCCCAGTAAAGGTTCCAGTAAAGCTATCAGTAAAGATTTACTATTTTTCACCTGAAAAAACTATGCCGCAATAACGCCAGGGGACAGAGAAATTGGTATACTTATGAATTTAAGCTGGCAGCTGCTCGTTCCCAAGAAAAGGCTGGAAGGAGTCAACCCAGTTTTTTAAGAGGTTAAGCATTTCAAAAAAGCTATCTTTGTCCTTCTCCTCATCAAGAAAATCCAGACCGGGACCATGGACGACAATTCTCTTTTTGTACCTAGGTTCTGACCAGCTCATCAGCCCTGGGACAGCACTTATTGAAGCAAACAGACTAAAGCGCAAGTGGATTGGGATAGATATAACTCACCTTGCCATATTTCTTATAGAGCAGAGGCTCAAAGATAGCTTTGGAGAGTCAATCAAGGACACCTATAAGGTATATGGTGACCCTGAAGATGTAGAATCAGCCAAAGCTTTATGGAGACACGACCCGAAGGAATTTGAGCTATGGGCTTTGAGCTTGGTAAGAGCGAGACCTAGAGCACGGGATGGTGGTGTTGATGGCGTTTTGGGATTTGTGGATGAGGGACGACAAACAAAGAGAATCGTCGTGCAGGTCAAAGGCGGGGAGAATCTTACTCCAACCATAATTCGTGACCTGATTGGCACAGTAGATGATGAAAAAGCAGCCATAGGTTTGCTAATCACATTGCATAAACCGACATCTGGAATGGTGCAACGTGCTGTTCACGCTAATTTTTATCACTCTCCGCTTTGGAATAAGTCATTCCCACGCATCCAGATACGCACTATACAAGAGCTGTTAATAGAAGGCAAAGGATTTGACTTGCCACCTCAAGTCGCCACTCTAAAGAAGGCAGAGCGAATAAAAGAGCAAGGCTATATTGAACCGCTATTATAGCCTAAAAACTGCTACCAACGTCAACCGAAGAGAACCACCGTAAAGCATTTATTGACGGCTGAAACTACGGCCTCCGGTAGCATCATGGTGACTGCCGGGCAAATTGTTCACCATAAATACTTTCTTGACAGCGATACACGTCTATTCGGTCTTGACATGTAGTCATTTATGTGGCAACATGTTAACACGTAATATTGATATAGCTAGGAGGACGATAAATGGCTGAGGCAATTTTCACTATCCCAGTTACCGGCACCATTGGCATCGAGGGAGACTCTATAACGATAAGAATTAGGGAATCTATACTAACCATTAAGATTGAAGAGGGTAAGGGGGCTGAGGCCCAAAAGAGACTAAAGCTAGAGCCGGGGCAAACACTATTTGATATCGTGCTTAATGCGGCCAGGACTTTCATTCAAGAGACTGGTGAGAACGAATTTAGCGCAGCTGACCTTTACCATATAGCTCTTTACAGGTACCCAGAGTTCAATTTGAGAAGAAATAGCTGGGGTTCCCACGTTGTAAGCTCTGCGTCAAATCACCCGTCATATCACCACTATACTGCCAGGCGCAGGTATTTTCGATATCTGGGTAAAGGCAAGTACTCGCTTGACCAGAGCCTGCTACCTGCGAGTCAGGGAGGGACCCTTAAACAGGATAGAGTTCGATTTCCGGAGGGAGGTGAAAAATGAAGGCGAGTGATGCCAAACAGACAGTATCCATCTACGCGAGGGTCAGCTCTCAGGAGCAGGCCACCGAGGGAGTGTCGCTCGAAGCTCAGGTAGTAGCTCTCCGGGCTTATGCCAAAAGCCAAGGCTGGGAGGTCGTCGATGAGTATATCGATGGGGGTTACAGCGGCGGCACCGACGATAGGCCAGCACTAAAGAGACTTCTCATCGACGCGAGCCAGCGCCGGTTTAACATCATCGCAGTGTGCAAACTGGACCGTTTCTTCCGTAACCTCAGGCTCCTGCTAAACCATCTGCACCGCCTGGAGCAACTGGGTATCAAGTTTGTTTCTACCCAAGAGGGGCTAGATACGTCTACACCTTACGGTAAATTTGCCATGCAGATTATGGGAGTGATTGCCGAGTTTGAGCGTGACAGAATTGGGGAAAGGGTAAAAGACAGCCGCCGGTATCTTATTAGCGGGGGTAACTGGCCGGGTGGTCGCACAGTATACGGTTATCGCTGGTTACCCGATCAGCGCTTATGGGTAGTGGTAGCAGAAGAGGCTAAAATTGTCCAGCGTATCTATGACCTATACGTCAAAAATAGAATAGGCATCGAGTCCATTGCTGCAATTCTAAATAAAGATGGCTTGCGAACCCGCGACGGAGCCCATTGGCGTTTGAGCAATGTCCGCCAGGTACTTTCCCACCCCGGATATAAAGGCCGACACAAAATAGGCATACCAATGCCAGTGATCATCGACGAGAATACCTGGCAACTGGCTCAACAGAGGCGCGAGAATGCCCGCAGCGTGTTAGCGGATCCCAAAGGCTGGCTCCTTCAGGGAATGTGTTTCTGTGGTCAGTGCGGTCGCGTATTGAAGTGTTTGCGGAAGAAACCCCGGAAACCTCGCTATTACGCTTGTCGCGGCCGGGTACAACACCGCATGACTCAAGATAGCGATAAGCGCTGCAACCTGCCATACGTCAGGGCAGACTGGCTGGAGTGGGGGGTTTGGAAAAAGGTAAAAGCGGTCCTTAATAACTCCGACGAACTGGCCGAATGCGTCAACAAAGCCCTTGTAGAGTTGGAGAAAAGGAAATCACAGATCGGCGCTGAGACACTGACTATAGATAACAAACTTGAGGCAATCAGGACCAAAGAAGAGCGCCTCGGGATGGTTTTTGCCGATGGAGCCGTTTCAGAGAGTGCGTACAAGTCAAAACTCAGTCAGCTAAAGAAACAGGAGGGAGCCCTCCTTAAATGCCGCCATAACATTGACCCTCTGGAGTTGACCGAGATGGCCGCGCTCGAGGCACGTATCGCCATGGTTAAGGATGTCTTAAGTCAAGGCACACTCAGCGTTAGCGAGTTTGGTATCTTCGGCGAGATAGGCAATGAATATATCCCTGCCGGCTTCAACGCCTGGCGGGAATGTGACGGCGGACTGGCTATCGGTGAAGTGACCGAGATGGACACTTTCCGGATTGAGGGTACAGACAAGGTGATGAGAGGTATAGATGCGCCGCCGGGTTTTTGGAAATGTGAGGACCCACAACAGCAGGAAGAACATATCAAGAAAAACATGAGAGCCGTATTGCAGTTATTCAATATTAAAGTGCTTGTTTTCCCGGAGCGTGTCGAAATTAAAGGGACCATACCGACACAGGTTTTGGATAAATTAACGAATAAAAAGGAACCTGAAACTGCGCTCATTATCAATTCCCCCTCCCTTACAAGGGAGGGGGAATTGGTTATATAAGAGAGGCTTCGCCTCTCTTTGACTCTTCTTTTTTATCACTCTTCATAATAGGGAGATGTATTCCTATCAAGGGGGGAGGAATAAAAAAGAGGGGGGCGAAGCCCCCCTCTTAAAATTACTTCCCCCTTCCCCTCAAGGGGAAGGGGGTCAGGGGGATGGGGTCAATTTCTAACCTTCAGGCAAGGAATAGAATACGCCCGCAGCTACTGCATTGCACCAGATTGCCGCTTCTTGCCCGGTGTAACTCGGTGATAGGTAGTGATATCCGACAGCCACGGCATATTCCTTGCTCCACTCTGGCTACCGCCGTCCCCTTTTCTTTTCTGAGTTCCTGATAGAACTCGGTTGTCTGTGGGTCAATCTCATTTGTCAGTAGCTGGCGTTTGCGCCTGAGGTCGGAGAGTATGGCTTTGAACCGCTCCAGTTCACTAGATAGCTGCTGTTGCTGGCGTTGCCACTCCGCTTTTAGTGTTTCCAGCTGATTATCTATCTTAGCTACGCTGGCTTCAGATAGCTCAACCTGGTCTATTATCTCTAGCGCTTTTTCTTCCAGCTGGTCGCGCCTGGCTTTGAGCACATCAACCTCATGCTGGAGATTGGTCAGCTCCTTGGGGTTCTTTATCTCGCCGCTAAATAGCTTCTCTTCGGCAGCACTGAGCTTGGTTATGATATCTTCTATCTCCCATTCTGCCGACCGCTGTTTCCGCCTTAATTCTTCCAGGCGTTGCTGCTCCAACTGGAGTTGGTTCTGGGTTGTGACCACAGCCTCACTTTCTCCCAGCTGACTAGCAATTTGGCTCAGCGTCCGCTCATTGGACTCAATCTCTGAGTCAAGCTCCTGAAGCTGATAAAGTTGCTTGGCAACACTCATCTTTCCGCCTAATTCTATAACGGTTGTTCAATAATATCAATTGCGACAATTGCTTGTAGTCAGAGTAGAACATATGTGCTACTATTTTATGGGGAAACAATTCAAGGCTAATTAGATAGGAGGAATTGTTTTTCTAGTTATGTAGAGGAGGAGATATGAGACTACTGAGGCTAGCCGTAGAGACTCAGCGGTGGGACCTGGCCGCCCATACCATTGTCCTGGCTACTGCCAGAGTACTGAAGAACGGAGATAGACCGCATGCCAGCAGAAGCGAAGAGAAAAAGAGGCGCCCCAAAGGGCAACCAGAACGCTAGGAAGCATGGCTTCTACGCCAAGGTGCTTGACGAGGCGGAACAACTGGATTTTGAGCTAGTCTCCGGCGTTGAGGGCATTGATGATGAGATTGCCCTGCTGAGGGTTAAGATAAAGTCTCTCCTGGAGAATGAGCCGGAGAATATCAGCCTGCTGATGCAGGCAACCAATGCCCTGGCCCGCCTAGTCAAGACTAAGTATAACATCGGCAAAGAGCAGAGGAAGGGATTAAAGGAGGCGATAGGTAATGTCCTCAGGGATATTGCTCTCCCGCTCGGTATTGGCATTGGGGTTGCCGCTAAAAAGCAGTGAGGAGGGCGAGGTTAATAAGCAATAACAATCTGCATATAAATAGTTTGCGCCCCTACCAGCGTGAGGTAGCTTTAGCCGTCCTGGGCAGCGTTTTCGGCAAGAAGGGGCTGACTTTCTCGGTGGAGATGGCGCGTCAGGGGGGTAAGAACGAGCTATCGGCTCAGCTTGAGCTTTTGCTTTTAACCCTCTATATGGTAGAGCCGAAGAACCTGGTGAAGTGCTCGCCCACATTCAAGCCCCAGACCGTCATCTCAATGATGCGGCTGAAGGATAGATTGAATGACGCCGGCTTTAACGGCATCTGGGTGGCGGAGCTTGGTTATATCATCAGGCTGGGGAACGCCCGGGCGATATTCCTATCGGCTGATGAGTCAGCCAATGTGGTGGGCAATACCGCTCATATCCTGCTGGAGATAGATGAGTCCCAGGATGTGAGCAAGGAGAAATACACCAAGGAGTTCAAGCCGATGGGGGCAGCGACCAATGTTACCACCGTCCACTATGGCACTACCTGGGATGATTCCACCCTGCTTGAGGAGGTAAAGCAAACTAACCTTGAGCTGGAGAGGAAGGACGCCGTCAAGCGCCACTTCCGCTATGACTGGCAGGAAATAGCCAAATATAACCCCGATTACCGGGCCTATGTTGAGGCCGAAAGGGAGCGTCTGGGCGAGAACCACCCCCTGTTTTTAACCCAGTACCGGCTTTTACCTATCCATGGCGGCGGGGGGTTCTTAAGTCAGCAGCAACTGGCTCAGCTCCAGGGAGAGCATATCAGAAAGCATCACCCTGACGCAGGCAAGGTCTATGTTGCCGGCATTGACCTGGCGGGGGAGGCTGAGGCGGAGGAGGGGGCATATTTAATAAGCCTGAAGCCGCGCCAGGATTCCACCGTGGTTACCATCGGCGAGCTGGACTTCTCCATTCTTGACGATGTCCAGAAGCAGCCCGGAATATGCGTGGTTGAGCATTACTGCTGGACGGGCAAGAAGCACACCGCGCTCTATCCCCAGCTGGTTGATATCCTCAAGAATGTGTGGCACTGCCGCAAGATAGTGGTTGACGCCACCGGCATTGGGCAGCCGGTAAGCTCGTTCCTGAGGCAGGCGCTCGGCTCCAAGGTTTCTCCGTTTACCTTCACCCAAAGGGCAAAGTCGGATTTGGGCTTTAACCTGCTGGCGGCGATTAACGCGGGCCGGCTCAAGGTTTATTCCGGGGATGGCTCAGAGGGGTACCAGGAATTCTGGTTGGAGATGGAGCAGGCGAAGAGCCAGTACCGCCCGTCGCAGACGATGAATTTCTATGTTGACCCTTCTGAGGGGCATGACGATTTTCTGATGAGCCTGGCGCTGGTGGTTGAGGCGGCGAACCAGTACGAGCCGAAGACAGCAGTGGGGGGTGTGAGGAAGGAGTGAGGGGGAGCTTATTATTGAAGTTCATTCTTTAGGAGTCACAGGTTTGCTTCCAACATATATAGGGTTGTCCTTCTTTTCAACAAAAGTTATACAATCTGCAAGAGTATCCACTTTGAAGAGATGCCTTATATTCTCTACAGTCTCCGGATTAAAATCCGTAAGTTGCAGACCAATAACGGTGGAAAAATCTGTGGCGAGTACACCAAGAGATTTATCATCCCAAGAAATAACCTTAATCGACACTTTGCTTTGGCTATTAAAGTAGGGTATTAGACGATGGAGCATTATTATAAGCTGGTCGATAACCCTCTTTTCTTCATACCATGTAGGTATCATGAATAACTCCGTGTGGTTTTCATAACCCAAATACAATTCTGATGGTTGGTCGATGCCTTTTGGTTTTGTCGATAAGGTCAAAGAGAGCTTGTTGGGCAATCCCGAACAGTCCTTCAGATAGAAGCCAAGCTCATTTGAGTTAATATCTATAACAGTTTTTATTTCTTTGCGCCGCAGCTTAGGAAGGTTAATCGATGAAACCCAACCACGTTCAGCAACAATTTTACGGTTGTTGATATCGTATAGAGCAAGCGCACAGGTAATACCCAATGCGTTAATCCACAATTTATCACACAGCTCAATCAATTGGTCCAACGACCAAATTTCGGGTCCCCAAGACCGGTCCCGTAGCTCTACCTGGGCATCGTCAAGGATTTTGTAATCCTCATGAGCATAAGCGTTTCTGACATGACTATTTAGACCGATTGCGAGTCTGTTATCTTTATAAACAAGCAATTTTTCCATCTTATTGAGAGCGTGCAATCGTATTTTACCATCGCTCTTGGGTATAAATGCTTTGTCTTGGACATTCTTACTAATTCCGAACGCATAGACAACCGGCGCACAGATTAAAGGAAGTAATCCTTCATACATAACCTTGTAGTATTCTAGGTACTGTTTAATCCTAGTATCAGCGTCGTCTTCAGGTACTTTCTTAGCTTCGCTCCCAGCCTCCCCACTACTATTAATAGCAAGTATGACTCTATCTATGATTAGAGCGAATTTCTGGGCAACAGCCTTATGTCTAATATGACTACCCTGCTCTAGAAAATGATATGCTGAACGGGCAGTCCTTTCAAAATTCTCATAGTCGTGCTTTGTGCGCCCAAACCACATAATATTTTCGAAGGTACCCTTTATGAGATATTCAGTAAAAGGTGTTATTAAAGCTTGAACACTTAGTAAATCACCAAAGCTTCTGTGAAAACGAGGCATTGCTAATTCGGCAAAAGGAGAGTGTCTATCCTGTGTCATGTCCTATTTATCACTCCTAAAGACAAACTTCGTCTACTGTCAAAATCAAAGCCTTATAATCTCCCAAAACTAATTATAACCTATGCCAGTCTATACAAAAAGTGATATAGCGTGTAATGTCTGGTGGGGGGAAAAGAAGAGAGTTTAAGAGGGGGCGCAAGCCCCCTCTTTTATAAAAAATACCCCCTCTCCTTATCTAATTATCTAAGGAGAGGGGGCTAGGGGGTGAGGTTACATATAATTAATTAATTCTTTCCGCCGCCCGGCGACTTTAGCGCCACAACTGCGTTGGCTAGAATTTTCCAGAGCATTGTACTCTATTGCTGGCGGCAGGCAAAAAAACCACTGGGCACTGTCACACTTACGCCCAACAGTACCGTTGGAACTACATATTGAATAGCTAAGCCTTCATACTTGTGGCTGGGTAGCGCTGAAGGTGCTCTTCGGGTGGCGTTATCGAGGCAACCCCCACGGGATGCGGGACAAGGTTACACCAACAGCAGCCAGAATGAGCAAGAGAATGACACCGACGAAGCTGGCAATCATAGACCCTCTGGCAATAACCTTTAGCTCGGGCTCCCTCCCCGAAAAAACCCAGAATGTAATCCAGCCGAACACGGGGAGAAAGAAGGCCACAATGTATACCAACCACCTGACCTTCAACCATTGAAATGCGTACCACTTGACCTCACTCATAGCGCACCTCCTGTAGCGTGGATTATACTACTAATATGGGTGGTGTCAATAGGGGCAAAACATGGGGAGTTTAAGAGGGGGCTAAAAGCCCCCTCTTTCATAAAAAAATTCCCCCTCTCCTTATTAAGGAGAGGGGGTCAGGGGGTGAGGTTAACTAATTAATAGTATTCGCCACCGCCCTTGGTTTTCCTGCCGACCCAAAAGCCAAGGAAGAAGAGGAAGAGAACACCAGCCCCTATCACACCGTATAGAACCCCGCCTGTCAACTCAGGCAGGCCCAAGATAAAGCCAACACGGAAGGCACGGGAAGTAGTCCAAGCGCTGGCATTTGAGGCCGCATCTACCGCCCTTGTCCTCCAGTAGTAAGAGGTGTCCTTCTCGGTTGACTCCAGCTTCTCCTCTTCCGTCAGGGTATATTCTGAGGTATCCAGGCCGGGCTTATCTCGCAATATGGTTTTGAAATCAGCATCGGAGGCAATCTGGAGGTCATATGTTACCGGGGAGCTGTCATCAGTAACATCCCCCCAGTCAAAATGCGCCTTTGATTTTGCCTTACCGTCGGCGGCCGGCAGCAGTGGTTCTGGTGTGGCTGGGGCTGTTGACTCCACAATAAAGGTGACTTGCAGACTATTGCCAATGGTATCAATAGCCGTTATGGTGTGAGGCCCGTGCGCGCTCTTGGGCACCTTGAAGGTATAAGAGAAAGCTCCATTAGCATCACTGGTGGTAGTAAATCTAACCGTCTCGCTGGTATAGGTGATGGTTATCTCGGAGGTGGGTTTGAAGCCGGTGCCGCTAACCGTTATTTCATCACCGACGTGACCGGGTTCAGCCTCGCTGGTAACCGGGCTGATGGTAACCTCAATCGTCGCGGTGAAATTAGCGCTAGCGCCGTAAGTGCCATCGCTGGCTTCCACCGGGTAGGTGCCGGCGAGACCGGCGGGCACGGTGAAACTTATTGCCGTGAAGCCGCCAGTGCTATCTGTAGTAATTGTTGTTGGGGTGGTGGTGACAAGATTGGCGTTGTATGTAATGGTTATAGTCCGGCTGGGGCTAAACCCATTGCCGGTAACGGTAACGGTAGTGCCGGCAACCCCGCTGGTTGGGGTAATGGTTATTTTCTGCGCTATGGTGAAAGTGGCGGTGGCATAATTACCGCTGTAATCCTGGGCTTTTATGGTATGGCTTCCTCTAGAACTTGAGGGAGCGGCGAAGGTAACACCACTAAAGGTACCATAGGCATTGGTGGTGGTAGCAGTGCCGACAGTGGCACTATCAAAGTAGATGGTTACACTTGCTGAGTTGGCAGCAAAGCCGGTGCCGCTAACGGTGACAGTGTCGCCGACACCCCCTGAGGTGGGAGTAACGGTTATCTTTGGTGAGACGGTGAAGGTGGCGGTGGCATAATTAAGGCTGGCATCCTGGGCTTTTATGGTATGGTTTCCCCTATAGCTCTCCGGTACGGTAAAGGTGGCACCGCTAAAGGTACCGGTGGCGAGGGCAGTAGCGGCGCCGGCATAGGTAGCGTCAAAGTAGATGGTTATATTGGAGTTGGCGTCAAAGCCGCTGCCGCTAACGATGACAGTGTCGCCGACATAACCTGAGGAAAGACTTAGCGTGATTTGACGCGCCGTCACTGTGAAATATGCCGTGGCTAGCGTTGTAGTACCCTCAACATTTTGGACAGTAACGGCAACTGTCTGTGCCGTGGTATAGGTAGAAGGAACTACGAAAGGGGCGCTGATGGTCCCTCCGGTAACCAAAGCAGACGTAACGTAAGTATTCTTAAAGAAGATAAAAACATTTTGACCGTTGTAAGTAGAAGGGAAACCGGTGCCGGTCACGGTAACGGGAGTCCCCGCCGCGCCCGAAGTCGGGGAGAGCGTAATTGATGCCGCCAGAGCTGGTGTCGCCGGTAGGGCGAGCATCAGCAAAGAAAAGATAACCGCCACCGCTAATATACGGGAAACCTTATTGTATTTCACCCCTCACCTCCATTATTTTTGCCAAATGGCAAAATCTATCCAATGATAAGACATAGCTTTATGCCCTGTCAATGCTCTTCAATGACGACAAAGTACTATTGACGGTAATAGAACATATGTGCTAATATTTTGCCAATCTCCCCCCTTAAAAGTGGAGGGGAAACACGGGAGAGTCGAAGAGAGGCGAAGCCTCAAATACATAATAGGGAGTTTAAGAGGGACGGAGTCCCTTTTCAGAAAAAATCATCCCCTTCCCCTTGTCAAGGGGAAGGGGATACAGGGGATGGGGTTAATAAACAATCTCTTGGGGGGTAAGCTATGGGTTGGGATGAGAATTTACCCCAAAAATCAAGATTTTCGGGAACCCTGAATACCACGCTGGATTTGCCACCGGAGTTTTGCCACTATCGGGATGAAGGGTGCGAACTGGCTGATTCCTGCCTTAGCTGCCCGTTTCCGGAATGTATTTATACTCAGCCCGGGGGCAAGCAGCAGTGGCTGAAGAAATTAAGAGATAGAGAGGTGTTAAGGCTGTTCACTAACCATGGTAAAGGGGTAAAGGAGCTGGCACTGGTTTTCGGCGTTAGCCAGCGCACCGTCCAGCGGATACTGAAGAGAGGCAGAAATGGATAAACCTTCTATTATTGCGCAGTTAAATCGTCTTGATATCGACCGGCTCAGGGGGTACCGAGAGCTACTTGATTTCTACCACGGTCGGCAGTGGGAAGGCAGGGAAAGGCGGGGGGAGAAAAGACTCACCTTCAACTACGCCAAGGTATTCGTAGATAAGATTACTTCATATTTAATGTCGGGCATTAACTTTGCTGTGGATGCTGTTGAGGATGCCGACGAGGCTAAAGCCCGGAGAGCCGAGACCGCCTTGCGCCAGGTTTATGAGGATAATAATCTGGAGCAGCTTGACCTTGAGACTGAGATTGATTGCGCTATCCTGGGCGATGCCAGCTACAAGGTTATCTGGGATGCTGAGGCAAAGAAGGTGAGGATTACCGCCCCTGATGTTCAAGGCATCTATGCCTGGTGGCTGGGGGATGATACCTCAAGAATATGGAAGGTAGCCTCTAAATATAGTCTAACCGCCGAAGAAAGCGAGTTCCTGTATCAGGTGAAGCCTAAGAATAAGACGGCGACCATTGTTGAGCTGTGGACCGGCGGGGAATTTGAGCTTTACCTGGATGATGCCCTGATTGAGAAGAAGCCCAATCCCTATGGTTTTATCCCCTTCATTATTTACACTAACCTTAGAGAGCCAAAGAAATTCTGGGGCATATCTGATTTGTCACAGATTATGGAGTCGCAGCGAGAGCTTAATCGGGCGATGTCACAGCTATCCCGGATATTAGAACTATCGGGAAATCCTATCGCCGTGCTGGAGAATGTGGAGGAGGCGGAGGATATTGCGGTTAAGCCGGGGGCGGTGTGGACTATCCCCGAGGATGCTAAGGCCTACCTTCTTGACCTGCTACAGGGGGGTGGGGTCAGGCTGCACATAGATTATATCAATCTACTCTATAGAACCCTGCACGATATAGCCGAGTCTCCCCGGGCTGCCTTTGGTGGTACCGAGCGGGACTTATCCGGGGTAGCCCTTGAGATTGAACTTAACCCGCTACTGCAGAAGGTGAGACGAAAGAGGCTCATCAGAACCGCCGTCTATAACCGCAGAAACCGGATGATTCTTAAACTCCTGGAGAAGTACCGGGGTGAAAGTTTTGGGGAGAACCGATTGCGGGTAATCTGGAGTCCGATACTGCCTCAGGATTTAACTAGGCTTGTTTCTAATGAGCAGGTACTGGTTCAGAGCGGTATCCACTCCCGGCGTGGGGCGATGGAAGAGGTGGGGATTCAAGAGCCGGAGAATGAGTTTAAGCGGTGGCTGGAGGAGAGGGAAGCCATTCTCAAAATGAATAAGGAGCTTAACGTCAGGTCAACCAGGGCCGAGGGAGGGAGAGCTTTAGCCGCCGACCGAGGCGTTGAGGAATCTCCAGCATAAGGAGGGTGAAAATTGCCGGATAATAATAACCAAAACCAAGAGCCTGTGGGGGAGGAGCTTGAGGGTTCCCGAGTTGTTGAGCTTGAGGAGATAATAGCCGAAAAAGAAAGGGAGCTAGCTGAGAAGAGTTCCCGCATCTCTGAGCTGGAGCAGGCAATAGCTATTCGGGATAGCCAGATTGCTGCCCTCAACCAGTCTCTGGCGGAGCTGGAGCAAAAGTTGACCGAGCTCAATGCTCGGCTATCTCAGGCGGGAGCAAGCTACCGGGCTTTGGTAATTAAATCAAATCCCGGGGTGCCCGCGGAGCTGATAACCGGGGACAGCATTGAGGCTATTGATAAGTCTCTGGAAGATGCCCAAAACCTCATCAATAAGGTGAGGAAGGGACTGGATGCCGAGATAGCCGGGGCTAGAGTGCCAGCCGGGGCTCCCCAGAGGACACCGCTGGACCTCTCGGGCCTATCCCCACAGGAGAAGATTAAATATGCAATCGGAGAAAGGAGATAAACAATGGCTTTAACATTAATTGAGGCAGCTAAGCTGTCAAATGATATGCTACTTCAAGGGGTGGTGGAGACCATAGTCAAGGACTCGCCTATTCTTCAGGGTCTGTCCTTCATTGAGATTGTGGGCAATGTCCTGACCTATAATCAGGAAAAGACCCTGCCCAGCATCGACTTCTATGATGTTGGTGATACCTGGGCTGAGTCAACGCCAACCTTTGAGCAGAAAACGGCAAGCCTGAAGATTATGGGTGGTGATGCCGATGTGGATAACTTCCTCAAGGCGACTAGGAGTAATATCCAGGACTTAGAAGCCGCCGTGGTCGAGCTGAAGGCTAAGGCGCTCCGGGATAAGTTCGAGGATACCTTCATCTATGGCAACTCCGCAACTAACGCCAAGCAGTTTGATGGTCTGAGGAAGCTCATTGATACCACCACCGCCAGCGGCCAGGTAATAGCCATGGGGCCTACCGGGGCTACCCTTACCCTGGGTAAGCTGGATGAGCTTATTGACGTAATAAAGGGTGGTAAGCCCGACCTGCTGCTGATGAGCCGACGCTCAAGGCGGAAGATTAACCTTCTGGTCAGGGCGGCCGGGGGAATGATAGAGACTGACCGGGATAAGTGGGGTAACTTCATCCAGTTGTGGGACGGTGTCCCAATTGGCGTTAATGACTGGATACTGGATACCCATGTCCTTAGCGGCAGCGTGGAGACGGCAACCACCGGCGGCACCTGCTCCACAATCTATGCCTTCCAGATGGGTGAGGGGGCACTATGCGGCTTGACCAGTCCTGGTCACATAACGGTGGAGCCAATCGGTTCGCTGGAGACCAAGGATGCTAGCCGGACCAGGATTAAATGGTACTGCTCGCTGGCTCTGTTTAGCTCAATCAAGGCCGCCGCTTTAATCGGCGTTCAGGACTAAGATTGGCGAATTGGGGGAGCCTCGCCAGAGGCTCCCCCAGCAGGAGGGGAAAATGAAAAGCAAGGATGTAGCTCAGTGGAAATGTCGTTATCGGCTTGAGAAGCGACTCGGCGATATAAATGCGTGTAAGTCGCCAGAGGAACGGTTGACCTTTTTGGGAAATACCAGGCCTTATGAGGTGATTGAGGGCGAGGGTAACTGTTTGCTCAATACTGGCATTGATGAGATGTGGGACCTGATTGTCGGTGATTCCGCTAACCACTTCAACAACGCCAGTGCCCAGATTGGTGTTGGTGATTCCAATACTGCCGCCAACGCCACCCAGACTGACCTTCAGGCAGCGACCAACAAGACCTATAAGGGTATGGAAACCGGCTATCCCACTTCTACCAGCCAGAAGGCGACCTTCAAGGCTAGCTTCGGTGCTAGCGACGCTAATTATACCTGGAATGAATGGGTGGTGAAGCAAGCAACCAGTGGCAAGTGCCTTAATCGAAAGGTTGACGCTCTGGGGACAAAATCAAGTGGCACCTGGACTTTAGAGGTTAGCATTACTTTGAGCTAGGAGGGGTGACAGATGGACAAGGCATTTTTGGGGATTTCTTGGAGAGGGAGTCCTCTACTCGGAGTAACTGCCTGTTGGCAGTATTGGTATATGATAAATTTCATGATAGTGCTTTTCGGCTTAGAGCTTTTTGGCTTCCAGTTTAAGAAGAGTCACGAAGAAATTGCCTGAGGCTAATAGAAAGTCATTTCAAGAAATCCTTGAGGGGAAGTGGCACTGAAAATGCATAGAACAAAAGTTAGGGATTAGCAATGTCCACCAAATATGAGTATTACAATACTGGAGATGATAATAACGGCGGCGGCTCTTGGAGCAGCTATAAGTTATGCCAAACCTTCACGCCTACTACTAACCATAAGATTACTTCTGTTAAGCTACTTCTATTAAGGGCAGGTAATCCAGGTACAATAACCGTAGGTATTTATAATACTACAGACAACCCCGCTTACCCTACAGGTAATGCTCTATGTTCTGGAACTACCAACGGCAATACGCTTCCCACGGGTAGTCCTTATGAATGGCGTGAAATTACTCTTGGTGATGGTTATGACTTAGTTGCTGGCACTACCTATGCCATTGTTACTCAAGGGTCAGGCGGTAATGGCTCAAACGCTGTATATTGGCGATGTGATACAAGCTCCCCCACATATTCTGGTGGCATGTATGGGCGGTCAACTTCTTCGGGAACATGGGGCACCGCCCAGATGGATAATAGCAAGGACGATTTATTTGAGGAATGGGGTGAAGGTGGGCAAGTTGAAACCCTCAGACCAAATGCTGCTGGGGATGAAAAGGTACTTATTCCGACTCCTGGCACTGGTGAAGATAACTGGGAAGATGTAGATGAAGTCTCCCCAGATGAAGATACAACTTATGTGTACCATTACTGGACAGTTACATATAAAAGAGACTTATACAATATCCAGAACCATAGTGCGGGTTCGGGCACAATAAACTTTGTTAAAGTCTATGCTCGTTGTGCCTCTGCTAGTACCCCAAATCAAGCCTCACTGAAAATTGCTCTCAAAACTGGTGGCACTGCTTATGAAAGCTCAGCAATAACCGTAACTACCAGCTATACCAATTATTCAAATCAGTGGACTACTAATCCCCAAACTGGAGCGGCTTGGACCTGGGATGAGATAGATACTTTGCAAGCAGGAGTAGTCTTGCGTAGTGCGAATGGTTCTACTCAGGTACAGACCAGATGCACCCAGGTCTATGTTGGGGTTGATTATACAATAGCAGCAGCTGAAAAAACTTCATCTGATACTGGTTCCGGTGCCGACGCCTATGTTTCGCTGCAAATGACGGAGGCGAAGACCTCTTCTGATACCGGTTCTGGTGTTGAAGGCACACCGCTGCCGAGCGCTACCTTGGCTGGCAGTGAAACTGGCTCCGGTATTGAAGCCTTTATCGCCCGGCTACTAGCCACTATTGATAGTGGCACTGGCACCGAAGCCAGCAGTCTGTTCCAAGACTTGTTCCGGGAACTGTTTGCCACTGAGCTGGGGCAAGGTATAGACGCCCTCGCTGTCAAGAGAGAGATATTTGCTGGAGGTGAAGGCACGAAGTTCTTTGGTGGGGGACACGAGCCCCCACATCGGGCGAGTTAAGCCCAGAGGGGAGGTATGAAATTATGGACCTAAATACTATGAGAAGCATTGTCCGACGCGAACTAAAGGATGAGGACGCGGGGAACTACCGCTGGAGCGATGATGAGCTGGACCGGCACATCGCCCGCGCGGTAAAAGAGTTTTCTGAGGCAGTGCCTTTGCCGGCAAAAGCCACCCTTCCCACCACCCCCGGCTCCAGGGTGATTGATATATCCCCTCTGACCGACAGGGTTATGGTGGAGGCGGTGGAGTATCCGGTAGAGCAGTTCCCGCCCGGCTACCAGAGGTTCGCCCTATGGGGACACGCCCTGACCCTTTTTAGCGATGAAGCCCCCGATGGCTCTAATTGCAACGTCTATTACGGTATGCTCCATACCCTTGATGCTGAGGGGTCAACCATCCCCACCAAGCACGAGGACCTAATCGCTACCGGTGCCGAGGGCTATGCCGCTGTAGAGTGGGCTAACTATGCTATTAATCGGGTTAGCGTTGGCGGCACCACCACCCCAAGGGAGTTCCTCAACTGGGGCAATCAGCGGTTAAAACAATTCAGAAACGAGCTGAAGAGATTGGGAAGAAGGAACCAGGTCAGAATCCGCCAGCTCTACCGAGTGTAAAGGAGGCTATGATGACAGTAAGAGAAGCATTACCTAAGACTAAAGAGGGTTTACCCAAAGAGGCGTTCGCCATTGTCGGCGACCCTAATGACCCTGATACCTGGAAGCTGCCCCATCATGGGAAGGGCATCTTTAGAGCCCTAAAGGGGAAGCTTGATATTGAAAAGACGGTTGACTGGGAGCGGATGCCGGCGGCAGTAGCTGCCCTCTCCCGGGGTGGCTACCGGGGGCAGAGGGTTGATGCCAACCCTGAGGAGATACTCAAGGCAGCTAAGCACCTGGCAAACCACTACCTCAACGCAGGTAAGCCATTGCCTGATACCCTGGCAGCACTGGCATAGAGGTTAAAGAAAATGATAAGCCGATTGTATAAGTGGTTCTGGACCAGGATAGGTGGCCGCCCCTGGACTTATATTATCCGTGATAACCAGAGGCAATACCCCCTGTTCTGGCTCCTCTTGCTTGGCGCCATTGGCATCCTGCTCGGTCACCTATTCTGGTAAATTTGGAGGCTCAATGAGACAACTCAGCTCAACATTGCTTGCCGCCCAGAAGCAGGCGACCCATGTCCCCTATGTCAAGGTGGAGGCATCAAATAAGCACGCCGGGGTGGTCAACCTGCGCTGGGCAAGGCTCTACACCGGCTCAGAGGACGATTGCTTTCACGCCGTGACCATGCCCGGCGATGGCTCGCTAATCAGGGTCAGGGTAACACCGCCGTCTGATTCCAGAAAGCTCTATCGCCAGAGGGTAACTGACCCCAGCCCCCAATCTGATTTCAGCCAGTGGGTCTACACCAACCAGTATGATGTGGTTATTGTGGCTTGCTGCTGTCTGGGGGCTGAGGTCTCCATCTTCTGGGTTAAGAGCGACCGGAAGCTCTACCAGCTAAAGAGCACCGACTACGGCGTTAGCTGGGGAAGTCCCCAACTCCTGGGCTATACCCCGACCACTGCCATCAATGGCATCGCTGCCTACTATAAGCCGAATGGCGATATTGCCCTTTTCTTCGCTGACCAGGCGACTCTCTATGTGATGAAGCGCATAAATGGTAGCTGGGGTGAGCCGGTTGCCTGGGACAAGTCAACCGGTGACCTGTCCGGTGTGGCCACAGTTTATAGTGGCGACTGGAACCTGTTTATTACCGGGAAGGACGCCGATGATAATTTTAAACTGTGGTCACTGGTTTACGGCGATGGCGGGGATGTCGCTGCGGGAACATGGTCAGCGCTGAAGGAGTTTGCCTCCGCCCCATCAGATGGCAGCTTTGAATACGGCGCCGCATTTATGGCTAAACCCGATGTCTATCGCGGCTTCTTCGTTGAGAAGTTTAGCGGCACCCAATCGTATAACCGCCCCTTCTGGTCACACTCAGTCCTGGAGACCAAGTTTATTGATAATCTATGGCATGAGCCAGTACCGTTTAATCTTTCCAGCCAGTATGGCATGGCTATTGCTCACCACGGCGAGTATTGCTGGCTATCCACTCCTTATGGTGTATGGCGAGCCAAGCTAACTGTACAAAGCCTTGATTTATCCGCCGACGTCCTGTCATTAAGGCAGGAGCTTACTGGAACCAGAGGTAACCTTACCGTGGAGATGAGAAATGATGATGGGAGGTATGCGGCGCCGGGGCAAGGCGACCTGTCAGTCCTTGACATTGGCTGTCAGCTTGAGTTCAGCCCGGGCTATGTTACCTCTCAGGGAAATGAGACGAGCTCAGGACTTACCTTCGCTCTTGATGCCTATGAGCATACCAGCTCTGGTGGTAAGGCGAGCCTGGTTCTCCATGCCTCAGACGGCTGGAACTTGGTTGAAAACTGGAGAGCCCGGCAACAGTTCCGCTGGAACAAGGAAAGCGAGGAGATGAGCGTTAAACAAATCCTTCAGTTTGTGCTCGCCAGGGTGGGGCTGAAGCTTGAGGTAAAATCCCAATCATCGGCTTTAACCGGCTACTACCCCGATTTCACCATCAACCCCAATAGTACCGGCGATACGGTTATTGCCAGGCTGCTATCCTTTGTCCCTGATTTTCTATTCATTGAGGGCAACAAAGCCTATGTGGTAAATCCCCTCTCCTCCGACGGCTCCGGTTACTCCTACGGCTCATCCCACTCTGTATTTGAGGGCAGGTATAAAGCCGAAGCCTTTGGGGTTAATCGGGTCCAGGTTGAGGGCTATGACACGGCACAAGGAGAGGCGATAGTGGTTGATTCCTTCACCTGGAACCAAATAGACCGGCTCTATGATCGGCTAAGTCAGCTTGAAGACAAGAATATAGACACTGTAGCTAAGGCTGAGCAGAGAGGGGAAGCTCATTTAAGGCAAGCGGAGGTAGAATCAGTTAACGGCTCTATCCTCACCCCGGTCAATTGTGGTCAGCAGCTATATGATGTCATTGACATCACCGATAGCCGGGCCGGGCTTGAAGCCGCCGAGAGGAGGGTGCTCGGGCTGACCCTGGTTTATAGTCCAAAAAGCGGAGAGTATGGGCAGCGGTTATTGTTAGGGGGAGTATAGGGATTATTTATCTACCTCACCCCCTTTATCCCCCTCTCCTTCAAAGGAGAGGGGGAGGAATAAAAAAGAGGGGTTAGCACCCCTCTTAGACACTCCATTAAGCTCGTCCCATTCAAAGGAAGGGGGAGGAATACAAAAGAGAGGCTGACGCCCCT
>Ga0315296_10000750_pt1 | contig 29249 bp, 32 predicted proteins | sample YL17G14_18_MG_FD_203921 | JGI IMG/M metagenome (GOLD analysis project Ga0315296, IMG submission 203921) | Sediment microbial communities from Yellowstone Lake, YNP, Wyoming, USA - YL17G14_18 | ecosystem: Environmental > Aquatic > Freshwater > Lake > Sediment | place: USA: Wyoming | collected... | reverse complement strand
CCTGCCTAATTTTTTCTCTATCTAAGGAAATTTTTGGCAATTTTTCTTCAGACTTTTCATATTTTAAATAAATATTTTTTACTTGGGCTATGCCTTTTAATTCTTCAACTAAACTTAAAATTATCTCTTCTAAAGATGAATTTTCCAGTTTAATCTGGATTTTGCCAGTTTCAATTCTGGAAACACTTAAAAGATTATTAACCAATTTTATCAATCTTTCATTGGAGAGATAGACATTTTCTAAGGGTTTTTCCATTTTTTTAGGCAAAACACCATAGGTTTTTTCCTGAAGCATTGAAATATATCCTTTAATTGCCGACAAAGGCGTTCTCAACTGATGAGAAGCAATAGAAATAAACTCCGTCTTGGCCTTGTCCAGCTCTTTCAGTTCTTCGTAAGCTACTTGTAATTCTTTAGTAATTTTTTGTTCTGTTATAATTCTTTTTACAAAATTAGAAGAAATGAAACCTACCACTATAGCTGACATAACTTGTAAGATTACATCAAAAATAATCAGGTAAGAAAGTTGAAATAAATCATTAATTAACAAAAATTCTCCTATCAAAAGTAAGCTTACAATTATTCCAATAAAAATAGGTATAAATTCGTCCATAAGAAGAATTGAAGAAATGATTAATAAAAAATACAAAAAAACAAAAGATCCTCCTAATTTTTCACCATATGAAATTGAGAATACAGAAATAATAAAAATAAGGATAGAGCTTTGAATTATATCGCCTATCCTCTGTGGAAATATTTTTTTAAAAAACGTGAAATAAGAAAATATCAAAATAAAAAAAGGACTAGCATATAGAGAAATCTTAGGTAATATTCCAGATGGCGGCGCCCATATACCTAAGTAAATAAGATACAAGTGGACGATTACGAAAGCTAAAATTCCGATAATCTGTATTTTAATATAAAATTCTCGAGGGTTTTTTGTAATTTCCAGCATACTAATTTTATTTTAATTTTACACTATTTAATTACATTTGAAAATAAAAAAGAGCAGGATTTTTATAAATACTAATCCTGCTTCACACGCCTAAAAGATATCCAGGAGTATATGGTACTTCTCTCATGTGTCTTGATGCTTGTACTAGATTTCTTGTTTTCTTCACGAACTTCAGAGGAACCCCTAGTTCTTCTGATATCCTTTCTGATGGTATCTTCTTTTCTATACCTAAAAGGGTTAAGTCTAGAATGTCTTCTTTTCCAAACAATCTTCCTTTGTTCTCAAAACCTGGAGCAATATCAGGGTCTGAGGGTTTGTTTACGATATCCCTTGGTAATCCTAGGCATCCCGCTAGTTGTCTGACTTGAGTTTTAAACAGAGGTAAAATAGGCATAAGATCTGCAATTCCGTCAATTCCGAATTTCACGAAGACCCCCGTTAGCCACTCGGTTTTATTTGCTGCTCCGACTGAGAATAGGTTTTTGAGATCGGCGTCGAGATTCAGGATAACCATTCGTAATCGGTGTTTCACGCTGACGTAAGCATTGCCTCCGGCAACGAATTTCTTATTGCTTCCCCTGCGACTTTCGATTATCGGGTCTATACCAGTGATTTTTTCTATCAAAGATCGGCTATTTTGAGAGATGAATCCCTGTAACTTTCTAGTAGGAAAGCGAGTCAGCCACTTCATTGGATATAATTCATAGATCCCTAGAGTTTCCAGCAAGGGTATCAGATTTACGATTTTGAAATGGATTCCTAGTAGTTTTGCTATTCTCTCCGCATCTCTCATGTTTTTCGGTTTATTATCTTTTTCCGGCATACATACACTGTAAACCCTTTCTGGTCCTAAAGCATTGACGCAGAGCGACGCTACTACAGCCGAGTCAACTCCTCCGCTGATTCCTAAAATAACACCATTTCTTCCTGACCTATTGATCTGTTCGGCGATGAATCTTTCAATTATTCCACGGACTTCCCTGGGATCTTTTAGGTAGAGTAGTTTAAGAGTTAGTTTTATTTCTTCTACTATTCCTTCTTCTACTATTCCTTCTTTTATTATTCCTTTTTCAATTGTCAAAATTGATCACCTCAATTGCTATTCCTATAATATCAAATCAAAAAAATTTGTCAATATTTTCCGACGAAAACCATCAACAAGGGTAAATTTTAGCTAAATTCAAGTTTTCTTCTCCAGTTTTTCTTCTAATTCCTTAATTTTGTTTTTTAGTTCTATGAGACGGTAGAATCTCTCTTGCCCTTATAAATTATCGATTTACGAAATCGATAGATTCTATAATTTTTAGAAATCAGAAGCTAGTTTATAAATATCGCCGGCGCCCAGAATGATTAGCACTTCCCCCGCTCCTCTAGAGCGAGGCTCGCCTTTTTTGAGGCGGCTACCCCGAAGGTTTTTCTTTAAGAATTTTTTTAAATCTTTTTTTGGTAAATAAATTACTGATGGTTTATTTATTGCTTTGACTAATTTTTGACTACTTACTTTTTTAATAATTTCTTTTTTTTCTCTGCCAGCCACGCTGTAAATATCAGTAATAATTATTTTGTTTATTGGCGCTTCTTTAAAGACTTTAACAAAATCATTAAATAAATAGTATGTTCTCTGATATTGATGAGGCTGGAAAATGCACCATATTTTCTTTTTTGGAAATTTTTCTCGAGTAACTTTTAAAGTCACTTTAACCTGAGTTGGATGATGAGCGTAGTCATTAATTATTGTTATGTGTTTTGTGTTCCATGTTCTATGACTTACTTCAAACCTACGCCAGGAACCCCTGTATTCTGAAAGGGCTTTAAAAGAGATTTTATCCGGAATTTTTAAAACTCTGGCCACTGTTAAAACAGCTAAAGCATTGGAAACATTGAACTCCCCAGGGATTTTCAAAACCTTCTTTATTTTTTTTACTTCTTTTTGCTTTAATGAATAATTTTTAACCTTAAATCTTAAATCTTTAATCTTTAATCTTGAGATGTTTTTATCATCTTTATTCGCCACTAAAATCCCTTCTTTTGGCAGATGAGAAATAAATCCAGCACCTTTCCGATGAGATTTAATATCTGTCTCGTATAAAAGTTTTTGTGCAGGAAAATATACAGAAAGGTGCTGGATAAATTTTTTAAAAGCATTTATATAATTTTTGAAATTCTTGTAATAATCCAAATGGTCTGGCTCTAAAGTGGTTAAAACAATAATTTTGGGCCAGTAGTTTAAAAAAGAAGCGAAATGCTCGTCTGCTTCAATGACTAGATATTTACTCTTCCCCACTCTACAGTTCGAATCACCAAATTCCCTAACTTTTGTTCCGACAATAACAGTCGGGTCAAGACCGGCTTTAGTTAGTAAAATCCCAATCATTGCTACTGTTGTTGACTTTCCATGACTTCCTGCAACAGCGATAGTAAAATACTTTTTTGTCAGTTCGCCCAGAGCTTGAGGATAGCTTTGAGCTTTAATTTTCATTTTTTTTGCTGCCAGTATTTCCGGATTGTCAGGTAAAACTGCCGGGCTATAAATTACTAAATCAAGATTTTTTGCTAAATTTTTAGTTTGATGTTTTCCAATAAAAATTTTAGCCCCTAATTTTTTAAGAGCTTTTGTAATTTCAGAGAAAGATAAATCAGAGCCATAAACTTTGTGGCCCTGAGAAAGATAATATCTGGCTAAAGCTGAAACCCCAATCCCGCCAATACCGATAAAATGCACTTTCATAAATTTTAAAAATTAAGAAATTATTTAAAAATTAAAAATTGAGATTTTAGGTTTTAAGAGGTGCTGATTCCAGCACTATATACTCTGCTCCTCCTTTTTTTAATTGACTTTCCATTATTTCAATAGAATTTACCTCAAAAGTTAAACTTATTTCTTCATTTATTTCCGGTCTTTCTTCAGGTTCAATTTGTTTGAATTCCCACATTTTAATTCTAGCTAAAGTTATATGAGTACTATAGGGTCTGGCTTCTGGTTCCTTAGAAATTTTAATTGAAGAAGAGAAAAAATAATTTTCTAAATCTTTTTGTAGTTTTCCTAATTCAAAACTCTTTTTTCCTTCAGCCCAAATCATTCTCGATGGCTTTTTTGGGGGCCCATAACAGACCTTGTTCAGATTTATTGAAAAAGATTGATGTTTTTGAGCCACTTCTTTGGTGATTTTACAGATTTCTGGAAGCTCTTCGTCTCCGAGATAACCAAGAAAAATTAAGGTAATATGTAAATTATCTTTTTTCGTCCATCTTACCGGTAAATCCGGCCATTTTGATTGAAATTTAATCAACTTCTTTTTAATCTCTTCTGGTAAATTTATGGCAATAAAAATTCGATGACGCATATTTTTTATTTTACCATACCCTAAAATTTAATAAAAATTGATTTTTTACCCCGTTAGAAAGGGCGGGACTTTCTAACGGGGCTTACTTGACTTCAGTTCTCCTAAGCAATAAAGTTCAAAATAGACCTTTAAATTTAAAAAAGAGATGTAAGACATTTGTGGAAGAAAATAAAAAAAGTAGGAATTGAAGACATGGCTATTGTTTTGCCGCCTTTTTACCTCGAAGCAAAAGACTTAGCAGAAGCAAGAGTAAAAGTTAATTCTACATCTACAGATACAGAAGAACTTTTTGAAAAATACAAAAAACTAAAGATTGAGAAGATTTCAGTTTTATACAAAACAAGCCTTATTGAGATTGCCACGAAGGCAACTTGGGAACTGATTCAAAGAAATAATCTCAGACCCGACGATGTTTCACTATTACTTACAGCGACAGAAAGCGCCCTAGACCAAAGCAAACCACTTGGAACTTTTGTTCTAGGGTCATTAGAAAGAGATTATAACTGGAGAGTTAATCATATCGCTACCTGCGAGTTAAAGTTTACTTGCGCAGCAGGATCGTACGGGCTATGGTTGGCATATAATTCTATTATTTCTAATCCCACTACAAAAGTTATCGTACTTTGCGTCGACGAAGCAAAGTATGATCTAGGTAGTCCTTCTGAACCGACTCAAGGAGCAGGCGCTATTGCTATTTTAATATCTGCCAATCCTTCATTGATAGCTCTTGATTTCAATAATATAGGGGTCTTTACAATGGATACAAAGGATTTTTATCGTCCGCCAGGAAAAGAAACTCCGATCACTGATGGTTGGTACTCAATTTGGTGTTACTTAAAATGTATGAGGGAAGCATTTGACCACTATTGCTCTATTAGAGTAATAGAAAAACAGAAATACTTAGAGGGGCTAAATTACTTAGTGTTCCATAATCCTTATGGATTAATGGTTCGAGACTTCGTTAGTTATCTCTTGATCCATACTATTAGAGAAACAGAGCAGTGGCCAGAGATTGTCAAAGAGATAGGGTCTGAACCTGTAGGTTCGGGGGTAATGGCATACGAAGAGGAAAACACGCGAAGAGAACATGCTCAATTTAGAGAGAAATTCAGAGAACTTCCTGTTTTCAAAGAATTTTTCAAAAAGAAAGTTTTGCTTTCGACTATCGCTTCACAACAAGTTGGGAATTTATACACAGCTTCTCTGCCTCTTCAGTTGATAAGTCTTTATACTTTTGGAAACCTAAAAAGATTTGACAGAATCGGTTTCTGGAGCTTTGGCTCCGGAGCAGGAGCGCTTTTCTTTACTGGGGAAGTCATAAGTTCTAACAAAAACTTTAATTTAAGAGAAAAACTCGAAAATAGAACCAGACTTCCCATTGAAGAATATGAACGTTGGCGTCAGCAGCATTAATAAGTATTAATACAGGAAAGATTTATCTTTCCTCTTTTTTTTGAAAAAATGATAAAATAAAAGAGAAATGAACCCCATTAGAAGTCCTTGGCAGAAAAAATTATAAGAAATTTTTTCTGCTTTGGGATAACGGGGTATAATAAAAAACAAAAGTTTGTCTGAAATTAACTATTCTGGTTATATAAGACAGACTTCTAACGGGGTGAAAGAAGCTTTGTTGTATAAACAATTAAAGGATAAAAAGGTGCAGTGTCGTAATTGTCCCCATTATTGCGTTATTGCTCCGGGAAAAAGAGGGATTTGCGGAGTGAGAGAAAATATTGATGGAAAATTATATGCTTTAAATTACGGAAAAGCTATTGCTGTCAATATTGACCCAATTGAAAAAAAGCCGTTTTTTCATTTTTTGCCCGGGAGTCATTCTCTATCTATTGCTACTGTCGGCTGCAATCTCCGATGTTTGAATTGTTTTACTCCAGAAACTGGTGTTATTACTAATCAAGGCCCACTTTCAATTGAAGAAATTTTTAATCAAGGAGAAAATTCTCAATTTAAAATTGATGGTAGTGAAGTAAGAGAATTTAAACAAAATCTCCAAGCTATTACCCACAAAGGTTGTTATAAAAAGATCGCTAGAGTCTTCAGACATCCTTACGAAGATGAGATTTTGGTAATAAAACCAAGATACACTCCTCCAATAGAATGTACCAAAAGTCATAATTTTTTTGTTACACGAGACCCCAACGACGGAAAGTTGGAAAAAGTCAGGGCAGATCAGCTCTCGGAAGATTATTTTTTAGCAATCCCTAAAAATTATCCATTTTCTATTCCTAATATCGAGCTAAATGTAAAAGAAATTTTATCTTTTCATACCCCACCTTTTTTAAAGAAAAACACAAAGATAAACATTAAAATCGCAAAAGAAATCTTGAAACTATCTAACCAGGGAGAAACCTCAAGAAATCTTGCTTCAAAATACCATTTTCATCCATCTTATATTAGAACATTAAGATCTAAATTTAGAAAGAAAGGAATTTCTCGCTATCTTTTTTGGGATGAGAATCAATTAACTGAAAAAAATGATACAGTGATATATAAATACGAGAAAAAACCCGGCATCCCTAAAAATATTAAATTAGACGAGCGATTAGCGAAATTATTAGGTTATTATTGTGCCGAAGGTTGTGTTTCTAAACTGAAAAATAGACCAAATTCGTATCAGCTTATATTTTGTTTTGGGCATCGAGAGAAGAAATATATTAAAGAAGTAATAAATTTAATTCAAGAAATTTTTTACCTTAAACCAAAAATCGTTCAGCAGCGAACTATAACTAGGATCAATGTAGGAAAAGCATCTATAGCTCTTTTCTTTAAAATTTTATGCGGTTTAGGTGCAAAAAATAAAAAGGTGCCAGAAATTTTAAACCAAGCAACTAAAAATGTAGTAAAGGCATTTCTTGATGGATTTATTGCCGGTGATGGAAGTATTCAAAAAGAAGAAATAAGTATCGGTACTATCTCCGAGAAATTAGCGCTCGGAATATATTGGTTGTGGTTAAAAATGGGTTTTCTCCCTTCTTTCTACAGATGGATTCCTCCTTCATCAACAACGATTGAAGGTAGAAAAGTTAGACAATCTCCTTACTATTATGTAAAATTAAAGGCACAAAAATTTCGAAAAAAGTTCTTAAATGATAATGATTTAATAATTAGCCCAAAAAGCCAAAAATCGTCTCGTTTTAAAGAAAATAACTTATATTATTTCATTCCAATTTTTAAAATCTCAAGAAAGAAATACTCTGGTTATGTTTATAATATAGAAATTAAGGAAGACCATTCTTATTTAGCTAATTTTATCAGTGTTGGAAATTGCCAAAATTGGAATATTTCGCAAACTCCGAAACCTAATAAACCAGTTTTGGGAGAAGATTTGCCTCCAGAAAAAATTGTTGAAATGGCGATTGAAAATAATTTGCCTTCTATTTCTTACACTTATGTAGAACCCACAATCTTTTTGGAATACGCCTTAGATACAATGAAATTAGCCAAGAAAGCCGGATTGAAAAATAATTTCGTTTCCAACGGCTTTATGTCGCCAGAATCAGCTAAACTGGTTATCCCCTATTTGGATGCCAATAATATTGATATTAAAGGATTTTCTGAAGAATTTTACAGAGAAAATTGCGGGGCTAAACTCAAACCAGTTTTAGAGACAGCCAAATTAATGAAAAAATCCGGAGTTTGGGTTGAAATAACCACTTTGGTTATTCCCACAAAAAGCGATTCTGAAGAAATGTTTAAAGGTATTGCCAAGTTTATTTATAAAGAATTGGGTCCGGAGACCCCTTGGCATATTACTCAATTTTCTGGCGCTATATCCTGGAAACTCCAAGATTTACCAGATACGCCGGTTGAAACTTTAGAAATGGGTTATAGAATTGGCAAAGAAACTGGTTTAAAATATGTTTATACTGGTAATGTTCCTGGTCATCAGGCAGAAAATACTTATTGTCCGAAATGTGGAACAATGGTGATCAATCGAATAAACTATATGATTCATCGCCACGACAAAAATGGGAAATGCCCGAAATGCGGTACTAACTTAGATTTAATTTTGAAATAAAAAATGTACGACTCCACTAAGCCCTACAAAAAACAAATTCTGCCACTCATTCAGAAAACCTGGGAAACGCCTTTTCTCTCCGTTAAAAATCAGATTATTAAAAAGAAATTTTCTTTTCCTGAATACCATCATTCAGATGGAATAGGCACAAAAGGAATTTACCATTGGCAAAAAAGAACTTTTAAAAACGCAGTTTTAGATGCTCTAGCAATGAACCTGAACGACCTTCTATTGATGAATGCTAGACCTTATGGTGTTTTGAATCATTTATTCTTGCCCCGAGACGATAAAGAAGCAATTTTAGAAATCATCGGTCATCTTTCCAGAGAATGCAAAAAAAGAAAAATCGCTATTCTGGGTGGAGAGACGGCTATTCATAATGATATGGAAGGCATGGAACTGAGCATTACAATGCTTGGTTTTGTAGAAAAATTTATAGAAAATCAATTTAAAGCTGGCGACACCTTGATTGGTTTGGAAAGTAGTGGATTACATTCAAATGGTTTCACCAAAATAAGAGAAATCTTTGGTAAAAGTTTTTATCCCGAATTTATTAAACCAACCTTTATTTATTTCGATACAATCTTTCCTTTAATTAAAAAATTTGATATCCACGGAATGATTCACATTACCGGCGGAGCATTTACTAAATTAAAAGATTTTCTAAAAAATTCCGATGCATTTTTAAAAAGAAAACATAGACTAAAACCCCGGCAAGTTTTTTACAGGATTTACAAAAAAATGAATAACGACGCCGGAATGTATAAAATTTTTAATTGCGGAATAGGTTTTATTTTATCAGTCAAACCGAAAGATGCCAATAAAATTTTATCTGAAATTAAAAATTTTAAAGCCGATGTAATTGGCGAAATAACGCCTGGAGATGGAAAAATAAAAATAGAGTCATTATTCAGTAATAAAACAATAATTTTAAAATAATATGCCAATAGTTTTTGCAGGTATCTCCCCTCACCCGCCGATAATTTTGCCCGAAGTTGGTTCAAAAGAAGACCGATTAAAGGTTAAAAAGACAATTGAAAGTTTGGAGTTTTTAGGGAAAAAGTTAAAGGAAGCAAATCCAGATTCAATAATCATTTCTGCTCCTCATCCTGATTGGGGTTTTAATGTACCTTTGTATTTCCTCGCCAAGGATTTTAAAGGAGAAATTAAAACCTATTTAATGGGGTTGGAGGAGCCAAAATTCTACTTCGAACAAGGAAAACAAATCGGTCGAGAACTGTTCTCGACCACCTTAATTAATAAGAGATATGCGGTGATTGCCTCGGGTGATCTTTCCCACTGCTTGAAAAAAGATGGTCCTTACGGGTTTAAGGCAGAAGGTCCGAAATTTGATAAGGCCTTGATTGAATCCTTGAAGAAAAAAGATATAGAAACTACTTTAAAATTAGACAAGAAATATCCTGAAGCCGGTGAATGCGGCCTTCGTTCTTTTTCTTTTCTTTTAGGAATTTTAGAAGCTTCGGGTATTAATTGGCAGTCAGAAATTTTATCTTACGAAGGACCTTTTGGAGTCGGCTATTTAGTGGCTAATTTTAAAATAAAATAAAAAGAGAGTATGGAGTTTCTTGGTAAAAGTACAATAAAAGTAGAGGAGATTGAAAAAGCCGTCAGATATTTCGACAAATTTGAAATAGGATTGACAAAATCTGATTTAGATAAATTTAGTCAAACAAAAAAAATATTAAAAAAATACAGAGATAAAATAGAGTCTATTCATACCCCTCATCTTACCGATGAAGAAACAGATTATTTGAAAAAATCAGATAAATTAGCGCTTGAATTAGGGAAAAAATTATTGATACTTCATAGCTTTAGACTCATCACTTTGGGATGGGAAGAAAAAGTTTTTGGAAAATATTTCCCTAAATCAGAATTCGCTATTGAAAACAATCCCGGTGATTCATTCGATTATCTTAAAAATAGTGTTTTAGCTAAATATAATTTATGTTTAGATATCGCTCATTTATATATTGCTTATCCAAAATTATTGGAATTTAAGCATGTTTTAAAAAGATTAATTGCCGAATATAAACCAAAAATAAAGCTTATCCATCTAAATGATTCATCTAAAAGAATAACAGGCAATTTGCCAATTGGTAAAGGAGAGATTAATTGGAAAACAGTCGTTCCTTTGGTGAAAAACTTTAAGTGCGTAATAGAGGTGATGCCTGAATATCAATTAGAAGGTAGAAAATTTATTGAAAAATTTATAAAATAGTAAATTTAAAATAATATGAAAAACTTTAATTTTAGGGATGAAAAAGAAGTCAGTCCTTACGAAATAGAAACCTATTTACCAGTGCTTTAAAATGAGATTTGTTATTAAAAATATTAGAGAAAGCATTAGCACTTTGGCTCGAAAAATCGGCTATTTTTATTTAAAAAAAGATGAAGCTAAAAAAGAAATGAGCTTTATTCAACCTATGGAAATTTCAGGTTATCCCAGATTTCATCTTTATTTGAAAATTGAGAACCAAGATTGGATTTTTAACTTACATTTGGACCAAAAAAGACCGATTTATGAGGGTACTCCGGCTCATAGCGGCGAATACGAAGGCGAAGTAATAGAAAAAGAAGCAGAGAGAATTAAACAAATTTTGCAAAAATAAAAAGTCGAATAAAGTTAATTAAAAATAAAAAACTATGGCGCAAATTCATAAAAAAATTAGACCCAATTGGTTCAAAATAATGAAAGCTGGAAAGAAAAATGCCGAGGTCAGATTGGCTGATTTTAAAATAAAATCGGGTGATATTTTGCTTTTAGAAGAATGGGACCCGAAAAAGAAATATACCGGCAGAGTAATAAGAAGAAAAGTAAAAAGGGTGAATAAGTTTAATCTATTTTACTATCATAAATACAAAGACCTCAAAAAATACGGTGTTTATTTAATTGAGTTTTAAATGAAAAATCAAAACTAATTGTTCTTTCACTGACTATTTCAAATAGTTTGACGAATTTTAATAAATGAGATAATCTTAAAATATGATTCAAAAAACATTAGAAAAACTAAATCGGAATTCACTCAAAGAAGAAATAAAATCTCTTCGTTCTTTTATTATTGGAGTTTTGGGACGAGATAAAGAGGGTGAATATAGACCAGAATTCATTCGCAAAATTCTAAAAGTTGCTCGAGAAAAAGCTAATTTTATCTTTAAAAATAAAAAGGATTTCTTAAGCCAAATTAAAAAGTCATAACTCCAAAATACAACTCATGGTTCAATTAGTTTACAGTCGGCATTTTTTGAGTTCGGCTAAAAAACTCTCTAATCAAATCCAAGATAAATTAGCAAGAAAATTAGAACTTCTTCAAAAAAATCCTTTTCATCCTCTTTTACACACTAAGCCTTTAACAGGTCAACTTTTCGGTTTTTATTCTTTCAGAATTACTCGCGAATGGCGAGTAATTTTTCAATTTTTAGCCCCGGAAATAATAAAATTAATTGAGGTGGGTCATCGAAAAGACATTTATAAATGACCATTGGTTTTGGGAAAAACAATTATAATGCTAAAAATTTATGATAACAAAAGCTGATATTTTAAATGATTTTATTGTTGCTATTCCGCTTTTTATTTGGATAATCTTTGTTATTAAATATCTTTCTCGCTGGGTTTATAATTTAGGAATAAAAAAGGGATATTTGCCAGAATCAGCAGCTTATTTAGGCAGAAAAATTATTCATATTTTTGGTTCAGGTTTAATTACTCTTTCAATCCCCTTTTTGTTTAAAGAACCATTTTTGCCTTTTTTATCAGCTTTGATTTTGGCAATTTATACTTTTTTGCCTCATAAAAAAGGCGAACTATATAACTGGTTTCAGGTTAAAGAAAATATTAATGAGGTTAATTTTTGCTTAATGTGGGGACTTTCAATTTTAATTGGCTGGTTTTTTGACAAAACTTTCTGTTTGGGAGTTATACCAGCTCTTTTTATCTCTTTTGGCGACGGAGTAACCGGCATTGTCAGAAATTTAAGATATAGAAAAAGGACCAAGGCCTGGGAAGGTTCTTTAGCAATGTTATTAGTTTGTCTTTTAATTGGCTCGAAAATGGGCTGGCCAGGAATTATCGCTGGTATTGCCGCTACTATTGCTGAAAGATTTGAATTTATTGATGATAATATATCAATAATTTTAGTTTCTTTTTCTATCCTGCTCATTTTCTTTCTTTTTTATCCTCATTTAATCCAACCCTTATTCTAAAATTCAATATGCATCAATTAGTTTTATTAGCTAAAAATGCGGTTGAAACCTATATCAAAGAGGGAAAAACTATTTCTATTCCTCTTGATTTTCCAAGAGAGTTTTGTCAAAGAAAAGCCGGAACTTTTGTTACCATTGAGAAAAATGGACAGCTTCGAGGTTGTATTGGCACTTATTTACCTCTCAGAGAGAATATTGCTGAAGAAATAATTTATAATGGTATTTGTGCTGCTACCGAGGATAATCGTTTTGGTCCTGTTCAAGAAGAAGAACTCCCCTATCTTTCTTATACTGTTTATATTCTGAACGAACCAGAATTAGTCAAAAATTTAAAGGAACTGGACCCCAAAAAATATGGAATAATTGTCAAAACCCTCCCTATTACTCATCCTAATACTGATGTTGTTTTTGATGGTCATTTACCTGCTAAATCCGGGCTTTTACTCCCGGATTTAGAAACCGTAGATACAGCGGAAAAACAAATCTCCATTGCCTGCCAAAAAGCCGGAATTGACCCAAAAAAAGAAAAAATCATTATTTACCGCTTTAGCGTTAAGAAATATCAGTAAGTTTATTTTTCAAAAATGAATAGGCAATGGAATTGGCAAAGGCGGCCGACTTGCAGGGATTTTTTGTTTTTTGGAAGTTTATCAAAAAGGCTGCTGCAAAAGTATCGCCCGCGCCGGTAGTATCAACAATTTTTAGTTTTTTTGTTCCGAAACATTTTGTTTTTCCCTTTGAAAAAACCTGACAACCTTTTTCTCCTAAAGTTAAAACTAATATTTTTGAAAATTTTGACATTTCTTTGGCTAAGGCAAAATTTCTTTTTATATCCTCTTCACTTAATATTGCCGCTTGAACCAAAGGCAAGCATTTTTTATAATTCTTCCACAGATTGAATTTAACCTCTCCCCTCTTCCCTTTTTTCCTCAATAGACCCTGAAGGCTTGCTCCAAGGAAAGAATCTTTAAATAAGAAAAAAAGTTTTTCATTTATTTCTTGGGCTACGGGAGCAAGATGAATTACCTTGGAACCTTGCCAATCGTTCGTAAGACAAAATGGTGAAATCTTTTTGGCTTTTTTAAACAAAAATTGGGTTCTTTTACCTTTTTTATAAACATTCAAAAAGGTAGTGGTTTGAGAAGAAGGAATGTTAACAATTTTAAATCCTTCTAAAACTTTCTCTGGCGAAATGTCTGGCCCAAAACTGGTGATAATCTTTACTTTCTCCCCTAACTTTTTCGCTATGATACCAGAATAATAAACGCTTCCTCCCAAAGCGAACCCTTTTTCTTTTAAATCCTTGGTAAAATGGCCCACTAAAAGATAATCATTTGACATACGCCTTGAATTTTTTTTATCTTTTTCTTTTTCCCGAAATAAATTCTTCGACCATTTCTTTTGCCTTATCATCTTTGAATTGCTGGGACGGATGTTTCATTAAATAAGCCGAGGCAGAAATTAAAGGACCGCCGACTCTTCGATTTAAAGCTAATTTTGCCAGTCTTATGGCATCAATGACTATGCCGGCACTATTGGCTTTATCATCAACATCCAAACGCAATTCCAGAGAAAAAGGGATGTCGGCAAACATTTTCCCTTCCAATCTGATGAAAGCTAGTTTTTTATTTCCCAAAAATGGAATAAAATCGCTTGGGCCAATATAGATATTGTCTGGATTTATTTTTTCCGTTAATTGACTGGTCACTGCTTGGGTTTTGCTGATTTTTTTACTTTCCAACCTTTTTTGCTCTTTCATATTCAAAAAGTCAGTGTTTCCGCCAACATTTATTTGATAGGTTTTTTCAATTTTTGCTCCCCGGTCATTGCAAAGTCTGGCTAAAACCCGATGGACAATCGTTGCTCCGATTTGGCTTTTTATATCGTCACCTATAATTGGCAATTTTTCTTTTTCGAATTTTCTACTCCATTTTTCATCGGAGGCGATAAAGGCAGGGATACAATTTATAAAGGCGCACTTTGTTTTTAAAGCCATATCTGCCCAGAATTCAGTTGCCTTCTGGCTTCCAACCGGTAAATAATTAACCAAAATCTCCGTTCCGGTTTTTTCAATTTCTTCGGCAATCTTTTTTTCTAATTTTTCTATCGGAGTCGGATTTTTTATCGGTTTTATTTTGTTTTCGACATATATTCCGATACCGTCCAAAATCGGCGCTTCTCTGACAACCGTCTTGATTTTGGGTAATTTTACCCAATTTACCATATTCGGGCTGGCATAAACTGCCCTATCTAACCTCTTCCCTACTTTATTTTCACCGACATCGAAAGCCGAGATAAATTCAATATCGGAAAAATTATAAGGACCGATTTTCCGATGCATTAAACCGATTACTTTCTTACTCTTATTTCTTTTGTAATAATCAATTCCTTGGATTAATCCGGAAAAACAGTTTCCGACCCCGATTACGCCAACTTTGATTTTTTTTGCCATAATGTTAGAATATTAAGATAATATTTTTAAAAACCTTTCTATTCTAACTATTTTACGACCGTAAAATAGTATGTCAACCCCCCCAAAAAAATGCTACCTATTGAACGTCTCCAAAAATCAAATACTAAAGAGAATTTATGGATTTATATTCTCTCTTTGCTTAAAAAAGAGAAAATTTATGCTTGGCGATTTCAGTCTTTGTTTGAAAAAAAATTCAATTTTAAACCGGGTAGAATTACTGCTTACCGGGTCCTTTATAGATTGGAAAAAGATGGTCTTGTTAAAAGTAAAATGGAAGATAGAAGAAGATTTTATCAGATTACTGAAAAAGGTAAAAACGAATTAGAAAGAGCTAAAAATTTTTACCGAGCAATTTTAAAGAAATTAGATTAATAAAATGACCAATCAGAAAATTGCCAAAATACTGTATGAAATAGAAGAATTATTGACCATTAAAGGAGTACCTTATAAACCAAGAGCCTACAGAAAGGCTGCTCAGGGTTTAGAAACAAGCCAAAAAGATGTTTCTGAAATTTATCGGCAGGATGGAATCAAGGGCCTGGAAAAGATTCCGGGTGTGGGTAAAAGTATCGGAGCAAAAATTGTAGAGTACTTGAAAAAAGGGAAAATTAAGTATTATGAAGAACTTAGAAAAGAAACAGCAATACGACAAATTATTTCTCATTATTTCCAAACCAAAGATATAAGTTTAGAAAAATTAAAAAGAGATGCCAAAAAGAGAAAAATTATTTATTCAAGATTTACCAGGCCGGCAAAGCAGTTATTAATACTGGCCGGTTCAGTAAAAAAGGCAGAAGAAGCCATTGATAAAGTAGCTGGATGGGCAAAATCAAGGAATTTAGATTATGCCATTGAAACTGTCTTTAAAAAATGGTTAGAATTAGACAGGTTAAAGCCGAAAGAAATTGTTAAAAAACCCTATTATAGAGGGAATCCAATGGTTTGGTCAGAGACGAGGAAGAAGTTTTATGTAATAGATGAAACCGGCAATTGGTTGGAATTCGCCGGGAAGAACTCTGATATCGAATGGCGCATAATTAAATAATGCAAATACTATGCAAATAATATGCCAATCTACGAACTGCGAATAGTATGAAAAATTTTTCAAAACTAGTTTATCCAGAACTCTCCTACAAAATAAATGGAATATTATTTGCTGTCCATAATGAATTGAGAAGGTTTTATAATGAACAACAATACACTGATGCAATAGAAAATTATTTTAAAAAACTTGGAATAAAATATAAAAGAGAAGTCATTTTATCATCTTCTTTTGAAGGAGAATTTAAAGGAAGAAATAAGATTGATTTTATCGTAGATGACAAAATTATCCTAGAAATCAAGGCTAAGAATTTTTTAAGTAATGAAGATTATTATCAAGTAAAAAGGTATTTAACAGCCTTAAATAAAAAACTCGGTATTATTGTAAACTTTAGAAAAAAGTTTATTCAACCCAAACGCATCCTTAATTCTCATGCCAAAGAATAACATTCGCAGTCCGCATTATCAGCATAAAATTCGTAGATTAGCATTATGTTATCATATTTTGATTTAAGAAAAGGAACGAGATTTATTTTAGAGGGTCAACCCTACGAGGTTTTAGAATTCAGACATGTAAAAAAAGCCCAAGGCATAGCTATTGCTCAGACGAAATTAAGAAATCTGATAACTGGCAGAGTTTTGGAAAGAAATTTTCATCAGGGAGATAGTTTTGAAGAAACTAATTTAGAAAGAATTGAAGTCAAATTTATTTATTCCCATAAGGGAAAATTTTATTTTTCCGAAGCCAAAAATCCTTCTAAACGTTTTGAATTAACCGAAGAACAAATTGGTCAGGGAGTAAATTTTTTAAAATCAAATCAAGTTTTAACCGGAATCGCTTTTCAGGGAAAAATTATCAATGTCAACCTGCCAATTAAGGTTCAGTTAAAAGTAAAAGAAGCGCCGCCCGGAGTCAAAGGCGGCAGGGCTCAGGCCGGAAGCAAAACAGTTGTTTTAGAAACCGGAGCTAAAATCAACACTCCCCTCTTTATTGAAGAAGGAGATACTATTGAAGTAAATACCGAGACCGGAGAATACGTCAAAAGAATTGAATAACAAATTAAAAAGCGGCGGAAATCGCCGTTTTTTGGACACCGACTCTTAACTGCTCTAAAGCTTCTTTTATATTACATTCTTATATTTCAACTTTTGCCAATTTCCCTTTTTCTCTGGCTTTTTCAAACATAAAAATAAAAAACCAGTCAGCTAAAATTAAATAAATTAAATTTAACCCAAAAGCCCAGAATAGATGTTCACTAGATACCATTCCATTTTTTAAGACCTCTCTCATTCCTTCAAAAATATGAGCGCTTGGTAAAAACCAGGCAATTTTTTGCAAGAAAGAAGGAAGGATGGATATTGGATAAAAGACTGCTGAAAGTGGCTGAAATAAAGTAATTAAACTCCAGGCAAAGCTTTGAATTCTCATTCCAAAACGAACAATTAAACCGGTAATAAAAATGCCGCTTGCCCAGGCAAAAGCAATAAGATTGACAAAAAATGGCAAAAGATAAAATCCAAGCGAAAAAATATTAAAATAATATAGGAAGAATGCCAGAGCTGAGATTACAGAAAGAGTTAAAAATATCTTAAAAAGCCCTAATATCATTGTGGCAACAACAAATTCCCCAGGAGTTAAAGGCGTAGAAAATAAATTTAATATATTTTTACTCCAGACATTTTTCAATAAAGACATAGAAATATCCTGTTGGGCTCTCCAGACAATATTCCATAAAATCAATCCAGCCATTAAAAAACCAATGACCTGGAAAAGAGAACCTTTTAATTGAGTAAAATAAGTGGTCATAAAACCCCAAATAATAACATCTATTGCCGGCCAAAAGAAAGTTTCAACAAACTCCTCCAGAGAATGTCTAAGATAAAAAAGATTTTGAATAACAATGCCTTTAATCCTTAATAAGTTCATAAATTTCTATTTTTTGATTTATTTTTTGATTGGACAATTTGTAAGAAAACATCTTTCAAGTCAGGTTTTTTAATTATAATGTCAGTGATTTTTACTCCTTCTCTGACTAATTGGGTTAATATCTTCCCTATTTCTTCTTCTTTTAAAGTGATTTCTAAAGTATTAAATCTGGGAATTTGAAAATTGAGTCCTCTTTTTAAACAAAACTCTTTAACTTTTTTTAAGGGTGCTTCAAAAGTCAGAGTTAAAAATGAATCTTTAATGATTTTAGTTAAATTTAAAGGGGTGTCAGAAGCCACAATTTTTCCCTTGTTTAAAAAAATTACCCTGTCGCACATTTGGGTGATTTCATCCATATTATGAGAAGTGTAAAGCATTGAGACATTTTTTTCTCTTCTTGCTTCAAATAAAAATTCATGGACCTTTTTAGCAATATCAGGGTCCAAAGAAGCGGTTGGCTCATCTAAAAATATGAGCTCAGGGTTATTTAAAAATGCCTTACAAAGATTTAATCTGGTTAGCTGACCGGTGGATAAACCCAAGGTTAATTTATCCTTAAAATTAATCAATTCAAATTTTTCTAAAAGTTCTTTTATTTTTTGGCTGGGATTTTTAATATTATAAAGACAGGCAAAAACATAAAGATTCTCAAAGACAGTTAATCTTTCCAAAAAATATGTATAGGCAGATGAAAAATTGATTTTATTTAGTATCTCTTTTCGATGTGTTTCAAAGTCCAAGCCAAAAATTTTAATTTTTCCGCTATTAGGTTTGGTAATTCCCAAAAGCATCATAATAGTAGTGGTTTTCCCTGCTCCATTGGGACCCAAAAGACCCACAATCTCTCCCCTATTTATTTCAAAAGAGATATTATTGACTGCCAAATAGCCGTCAAAATTCTTGGTTAAATTTTTAACTTCCAAAACAGCGTCTTCCATAGTTATTTTATTATTCTACTAAAAAATCGCCTTCAGGGCAATTCTTCGACTGGTCAAAAACAGCTCTTAACTATTTTTTAATGTTTTAAAAAAAATAGGGTTTTTGTTTAAGCCCTATAAAAGAACTATATCGGTATTTGAATGAGATCTTCGCCATATTCGCATACAGGTACAAAACCCATTTTGTCTAATTCGTTTACAAGTATAGCAAGGAATATCGGCACATTGATTAGGACTTGGATTGGAACCTCGTAGTTAGTTTCACCATCGTCATAAATAGTGATGATTCCTCGTTCTTCGAGGTCCTTGAGGTAATCGTTTTCACAGATGTCTACTAGTTTTTTAGCTCGTTTTTGAATCTCTTCTTCTGTGGGTTTTGAGTCGAACTTCAATAAATTCTTAATCATCTGCTTGATTTGCGGTCTTGGTTCAACTAGACCTAAGTCCAATAACTTTCTGAGAGGAGGATTCGATGTTAAATCTAGTATTATCTTTCTTTTTTCCACTTTTTCACCCCTTTTAAGATTCTAAATTATACTAATTCAAATAAAAAATTTGTCAATTAAATCAAGACAAAAAATCTATCGATTTCCGAAATCAATAAATACCTTTTTATTTTCTTCTATTCGAAGTCCATAAGTTGTCCCACCAGGTGCTGGGTTTTTGCTTCTTGGTCTGTTTGGCAATTTCTTTTGCCAATTTGGTGAACATTCTTTTTTCTTGCTGGCTTTCTTTGTAATTTCCCTTTTTATGGGTTCCTTTTAGCCAGTCTATGGCTTCTTTACTTCCCTGAAGTTCATATTCTTTTAAAAGAAAAACCTCATCTAATAAATCGGCATCTTTGGCAATTTTTGCTTCCAAAGTTTTTCTTTCCTCATATTCTTTTGAAAGCTCCAATAATTCTTTTGAATTTGGTAATTTCTTTAATTGTCCTTGTCTAATTTCATCCTCAAAAACTTTTAAGTATCTTTTATGAACCCAGTTTTGGTCGCCACACCTTGTTTCTTCAATATCATGTAAAAGACACATCTTTATTACTTTATCAGCATCGGCTTTTAATTCTTGGGCTAAAAAATAACCAATTAAAGCCGTTCTGAAAGAATGAGAAGAAATATTGTCGGTCGGGTCGTGAAAAAATAGGGTTTGCTGATGCATCCTTAAAATTCTTCTTAAAGTTCCAATTTCATAGAAAAAGGAAACCAAATTTTTAATTTTTTCTTGTTTCATTACTGTATTTAATTTTATAAAATTTTTATCTAAAAATAAATAGGCAATGGCTTTATTTTAAATAAAAATATTGTTTGGTATTACCTCACTCACTAGCAAACTTTTTATATGTGAGGTGGGAAATGTTTTTAATAATGTCTTGAAGATTTTTTAAATTTATTCCCTCTGCCATAATACAAATAATATACGGCCTATCCGGAAAATATACTATACCACAATCATGCAATTCTCGGCTTAGAACAGTTCCGTTTCCGGGATCCACCGCAACTTTTTCACCGAATTTATGCGCCACACGAACAGAAGAAGGAACTCCTGCTGTCAACCCCTCTTTAAATTCGCTATTATTTAATAGCTCTAAAGCTTTTTCTGACATAGTCCTATTCAAATAAGAAGCGTTGTAAAGAGATCTTAAAATAGCGGCATAAGTCTGTACCGATAAAAAATTCTGGTCAATGCCGCCGCTTGTAGGAATATAAACTCCTAAATCAGTATATACCTTGTTTAGATACTGCTGATTTAAATTCCTGTAAAGGAGTGCTGTTGCATCATTGTCTGAGTAAATAATCATATAATTAATCAATTCTTCTATGGTGTAAGTTTTTCCTTCCTCGAGAGAATGAGACGGAGTAATAGTTCTTAATTTATTTATATCTTCCAAATCTTTATATTCAAACTTTTGAGAAAGTATTTCGGACTGAATTTCTGCTATCTTTAAATAGGCGATCATCAATGGAAGTTTAAAAAGACTCCCCGGAGTATAATTTTCATTTATATTCACGCCAATCCACCGCTTAGTTTCCAGGTCGCGAAAGAATACCGATATGCGAGTTGCCTGCTTTGCGCTTATTACAATGTTAATGAAGTCAGTTATCTCTGCTTCCAAAGCCCCAAATCTGGTTAATTCCTCTTGTTCGGAAATTTCGCATCCGGGCTGCGGATTAATAAATTTGAAAGAAGTCTTACAGCTTACGCTGGCAGTGCCAAAGCCGTTTTTATAACTGCCTATGGTTTTCCATAATAAAAACGCCAAAAGTAAAAAAAGCGGCAAAATAATTATCACCAGTGTTTTTAATGAAATATTTTTATTGAACATAATCAATGATTGCTATATTCTCTAACAAAATAATAACAAATTTTTTCTACTGTGTAAAATAACTTACTGCTTGCACTGAGCTTGCCGAAGTGCTGGCAACCTCGGTCTGGAAATAAAATTTTGAGGTGAATTTTTGGGATTTTAGGTTCTTAAAATGACGTGGTTTTGTCGGAATTATCTTTCATAAACCCTTATGGTCTAAGCTGGATTGTTTGCGCGGTAATGCTTCCGTCTTGATTTCTCTTGCCGTTTACGACGACTGTATCACCGACTTTAAGGTCAGTTGAAGTTCCGTTAACGAATTTTCCAACTTCGGTACTGTCTGAATAAAAAATAATTATTGATCCGCCACTCTGAAGTTTAACGGTAATGCTTTTATCGTCTTTAGAAATGATTTCTCCGGTAGTAAAACCACTGCTTCTCGGTTCCGTCGTGGTACCTAATTGTTGAAGCATTTGTTGTCTCTGTTCGGGAGAAAGATTTCTTAAATCAGACCTGGTGGTTAATTTCTTGTTTTGTCCGTATTTCATCCCGCCGTAAAATGCTCCTCCACCGATCGCAATTGCCACTGCAAGAATAATTGGTAATATTTTCTTCATAGTATTTTGTTACTTTATTATTTTTTTAATAATCAATCGACTAAATGATTATTTTGATTTATTACTCATATCGTAACGCCTCAATGGGGTTAAGCCTGGATGCTTTCTGAGCAGGATAATACCCAAAAATAATTCCTATAGCCGCAGAGACGCCAACTGCTAAGACAATGGAAAATGACGAAACCTTGGTAGTTATGCCTCCAAAATGAGATATAGCAAGTGAAATAAACCATCCTAAAAAAATTCCAATAATACCGCTAATAAAAGTAAGCATAATCGCCTCTGAAAGAAATTGAAAATTAATATCTCTGCGCTTTGCTCCGATAGCTTTACGCAATCCTATTTCGCGCGTTCTTTCAGTTACGGTAGTTAACATCATATTCATAATGCCTATACCCCCAACCAAAAGAGAAATGGCGGCAATCGAACCAAGCAAAATTGTAAAAGTGTTTGTGATGGAAGAAGCAGCCGCCACAATATCGGCCTGATTAAGCGTACTGAAATCGGCAAGCTGCGGATTAGAAATATTGTGTCGTGCAAGAAGAAGTGAAGTAATTTCTTCTTGCATTGCGGTCATCGATTCTTGATTAATGGCTTGCGCACTAATAGAAGTAACGTAATCTTTGCCAGTAAAAAATTGTTGAGCGGCAGAAAGAGGAATGAAAATTATATCGTCTTGATTGCTAAAACCGGTTCCTCCTTTTGTTTTAGTAACGCCTATAACTTTAAAATCAATTTTTTTAATACGAATTGTTTGACCTGTTGGATTAGAGTCTTGTCCAAAAAGGTCATCTCGGACTGTCGGTCCTAAAACTGCCACCTTTGACATGCTTTTTTCATTGTAATCGGAAATAAATGACCCTTCTGCAATTTCAATATTCCGGACGGTCGGATAAAGTGCGGTTGTTCCTACTACTTGAGTATTGGTATTTGTGCCTTTTGCTGTTATCTGATAACGGCCGGAAACCTCCGGGGCAACAGCTTTAACGAGAGAAACTTCATTTTGAATAGCGTCGGCATCTTCTTTTGTAAGTGTTTGTGCACTACCCCTGCCCGTGCTTGCTTGAAAACCAGTAGTTTGTTGCGCTCCCGGCATAATTATAACAAGATTTGAACCAAGTGATTGAATACTTGATTCAATCATACCCTGAGCGCCCTGTCCGATTGAAATCATTGCGATTACCGAACCTATTCCAATAACAATGCCAAGAATAGTCAAACCCGACCTAACTTTATTAGCAAAAATAGCTAAATATGTTTCTTCAAGTAAGTCAACAATAAGCATTTTACCTCGTTAGAAGTCTGCTATTCTAGTATTATCCTTAATTACAGAATAAACAGACTTTTGTTTTTATTACCCCGCTGGTGCCTTGCATAAAAATTTTTCTTAGAAAAATTTTTATGCCAAAGACTTCTAACGGGGTTTATTCTTTAATTTGCTGAACTGTTTTAGAACGATGATTGACGACATCCTCGATAATTTCTCCGTCTTTGAGGGAAATTGTTCGCTCAGCTTTTTCAGCAATATATTTTTCGTGAGTAATCAAAATAACTGTTCGACCCTGCTTGTTTAAGTTTTTGAAGGTCTCAAGAACAACTTCACCAGTTTTACTGTCAAGATTACCAGTTGGTTCATCGGCTAAGATTAAAGAAGGATTATTTACTAAAGCTCTGGCAATAGCTACTCTCTGCATTTCGCCCCCTGAAAGCTGATTGGAAAGATGATAAAAATGTTTTTCCTCTAAACCCGTGCTTAATAAAGATTCCTTAGCAATTTTTTCTCGTTCACCCTTAGGGACATTGGCATAAGCTAAAGGTAATACCACATTTCGTAGAACCGTTGTTCTAGGTAGAAGGTTAAAAGCTTGAAAGACAAAGCCAATTTTCTTTTTCCGAATATCAGCTAATTCATCATCAGAAAGCTGAGAAACGTCTTTTCCTTCAAAAAAATATTGACCGCTGGTTGGTGTATCCAAGCAACCCAAAATGTGCATTAGTGTTGATTTGCCTGAGCCAGAGGGTCCAATAATGGCCACGAACTCACCATCTTTAACCGCAAATGAAATCCCTTTTAAAACGACTGTTTCTATTTCGTTGGTTTTATATATTTTGGTAATATTTTTACATTCAATCATGATATATTACTGGGAATTACTTTATTACCTTCCAGCGGCTCCGGGTATCCGAAACAAATTTTGACCTTGTGATTGTTGACTCTGCGTTCCCGTTGGGCTAATACTCCTAATAATAATTTGGTCACCTTCTTTTAATCCTTCTATAACTTCTGTTGATGAATCATTTGTTAATCCAATTTGAATCGGTTGTTGGCGGGGAGGTCCCGATGGATTATCCAATACTTCAACATAATCCGCTTCATTTGATGATTTTACAGCAGAATTAGGAATCAAAAGAACATTCTGTTTTGCTTCTGTTATAATTTCAGTCGAAACACTCATTCCCGGTTTAACACGTTCATCTTGCATATCAAAGGTAATTTTTACGGTATAAGAAACTACGCCCTGAGAAACGGTGCCAATTGTATCAATCTCTGCGACTTCTCCCGTAATACTTAAATCTGAAATGGCATCAAAAGTTATTGTTACTTTCTGGCCAACTTTTATCTTCGCTGCATCAACCTCATTAAGAGTTATTTCCGCTATGCGCTCTTTGGTAATAAGGGTTGCGAGCGTTGTGCCAGATGAAACCGAATCTCCTTTTTTAACATCTACTTTGGTAATAATACCTGCAAAGGAGGCTCTTACTATATAGTTACTAAGGTTTTCTTTAAGTACTTCTAAAGCATCCTCTTTCTTTTGGAGATTATTTTGAGCAACGGCAATACTTTTTGGGGTAGCTTTATTGGTATCATCAATGGTATCTTTAATTTTCTGAAGAGAACTTATATTAGAATAAACAGAAGAAATGTCGCTTTCGATTTTGGGCTGCATAGTATCGATATGAGAAGCTATATTAAAATGTTTATAATTCTCAACCATAATAGCATCATATAAATGACGAGCACTTTCTAATGCTTGGGAAATTACTTTAGTGGTCTCGAGAGTATCATCTATTAGCTGATAAATAGTATCGCGGTCACCGTCTTTATATACTTCTCTAAAAAAGGCAAATTTTTTATTAAAAAGGTCATTAGCTTGGTAATAGTCATCCAAGAGCTTTTGAATAAAGAGAGACTCTGAACCTAATATTAGTTTATAGGCACTAATATACTCTTCTTCGCTTTGTTCTGTTCCCAACACATCTTTCAAGTCTTTCATATAATCGGATAACTTAAAGAAAATAGTGGAGACGGTAGTATAACCATCTTCATACGCGGTTTTTAAAGTGCGCTCGGCATTTATTGTAATATCATCGTAATTTTCTTTTTCTTGATTAAGATCCCATTCGGCATCGGCTATTTCTTTTTGAATGTCAGCATCATCAAGGGTTAGAATTGCTTGCCATTGCCGTACCTCTTGACCAGTTTTTATTCCTATCCATGTCACATCTCCCGAAACTTTTGGCTTAATATCAACTTGGTCTAAAACAGTTACCTGACCCGAACCAGATACCGAAACAATAAGCGTGCCTTTTTCGACTGCTGCCATAGTATATTGGACTTCATTCTTGTTTTTAGTTAAGTTTCGATAGCCAAGATATCCCCCACCGATAATCAACAGCGAAATTATCCCTGTTATTAATTTGTGCTGAATTATTTGTTTAAATATTTTGGAGAGCATATTTACCCCGTTAGAAACCCTTGGCGAAAAAATTTTAGTTTTAAAATTTTTTCGCAACTCAAGAAGTAATCTAATTTAAAAAATAACGTGTTTAACCTCGTTAATCCATCTAATCTATATAGATGGGTTTCTAACGGGGTTTATCTAAAAGAAAGGAAACCAAGGCTGCTTTTGTAAATCTTTTATATCTTCTCCGTCAAAAAGTCTTATAAACTTTGCCTCAATTTGACCTTCTTCATTTGGAGAACCAATAACAACGACGCGATTGCCAACCTTTAATTCTTCTTTTTTAATTGTATTCATTCTTTCTTTTATAATGGTGTCTTTGGTTATAATAATTACTTTTTCTATATCACCTTGTCCTTTAATCACGAAATCAGAGTCATTTAGTTTAATAATTTCGCCAAAAGTACCATGGCTTTCAATGAAATCATCGGGAGAAAGAGGAAATCTTCGCCAGTCGCCGAGAAAACCACCCTGTGGTCCGGCAAAGTTCCTATGATAATTTTCTGCCCAGCGGTAGGAGAATCTTGCCTTCGTCCCACCAACAAACATACCAGCGCTAAATATTAAAACAATTATTACAAAGCCGATGAGTCCGATGATAACCCACTTAAGCACCCCGCACCAGAACTCGCTTCGCTCCTTCGGTACGGGGCAGGCATCACGGTTTATTTTTTTATCCGTCCCGTAGGAAGCTTGTTTTCCTTCGGAATTATTTTGTTCGTTATTAGTCATAAATTTAGCTAAACCCCGTTAGAGATTTGTTTGCCTTGTATTCTTCTCTTGCCCTATAATCTCTAACGGGGTAAAGTTATTTATTAAATATCCCAACAATAACCTTTTTTTATAAAGAAACAGTCGAAGGGTAAAAAGAGCTATTCCAAAACTTATTGTAAAAACTATTATCCCCATAATTGGCAGTGATTCAAGAATAGCTAAGCCGAAGTCCTGCCATAGAGTAAGAAAAGTTCCGAAATCACTAATCGCAGTAGAAACTAAGTAAAGAATCCCAGAATTCTCTACTTGATTTACCAGCATTGTCCAGGAAAGGGGTGTCGCAATAAATGAAGCAAACAAAAGAAACAAAAATCCGAACAATAGTCTTTTTGTCTGTCGTAATTCTTGTTCTCGCCTAATCGCAAGAATAATACGATCAAAAAGACCCGTGGGAGGTTCTGCGGGTTTAAGATGTGAGAAAAGTTTTTCGAAATCCTGTCTCATAACTCCCTATATACTAATACGACTAAGGGAGCTGTTTTGGTTCACCCTCACACCAAATTTTAGTATGGAGGTTCATTTCTCTTTTAAGATTTTTCTTAATATTGCAATTCCTCGTCTATGACGAGTTTTTATAGTATCAATTGACTCTTTGAGAATATTGGCAATTTCTCTAAAAGTAAAATGGTCATTATAACGAAGAAATAAAACCATGCGGTATTTCGGAGTCAGTCGTTTCATTGCGGCATTAAGCATTTCTCCAACGCTAGTTTGTTCAAAAAGTTCATCGGGAAGTAAGGCCGGATCAATAAGTTTTTCGGTAAGCGCATTCTCTCCTTCTTCGTTTTCAAACTTGGAAAACGGGATAGCTTTCTTTTTTTTAAGAAAATCAATAGAGGTATTTTTAGCAATAGTAAAAATCCAGGTTTTAAATTTTTTCTTTTGATTAAATTTCTTGAGATTTCGCCAAGCCTTCACGAATACCTCTTGAGTGGCATCTTCGGCTTCCTGTTCATTGCCAACATATCGATAAACAAAGCTATAAATCGGTTTAAGATAGCGTTTAATTAAAATTTCCAGCGACTTCTCATCGCCTTTAAGATAATCAGCTATAAGTTGTTGGTCAGAATCCATACTATAATTAAAATACTATTTATTTTAGAAAAAGTCCAGAACCAGTAAAATTCCAATTATTCCCACTAAAATTTTAGTGATTATATTTCTCATAGTAATTAGATTGTCCAATTAATCATTAATAAATTGAAGTCAAAAATATCGACTTTACCATCGTTATTAAAATCAGCAACACTTGTTCCGGTTTCAGCCCAATGAACCATCAGAGTATTGAAATCCAGAATATCAATTTTATTGTCTTTATTGAAGTCAACTTTCTGGACCTCGGCGCTTAATTGGCTGGGAGCTGGCAGAGTAAAACTACCCCATCCTCCGCCACTAGAAGCAGGAGACGCGGAAACAACAATAACTGATAAACTTACTTGATTGGTTCGGATATAACCTGATTTTCCAGCATAAACTTGATAAATCCCCGGATTATTAATAACTGAGTTGGCTTGACCATTAGCATCAGTTATAAAATCTTGCTCGCCAACATGAACTGTTGCACCAGTTAAAGGATGCCATAAAGAATTTTCAAAATATTCTACTTTGGCTTCAAGGTTATTTCCTGAATCAACTTTTTGGCTGGCTAAAGTTAATTTAGTAGGCAACCAACCCCAGTCTCCAAAATACCACAATACTTCATCACCTGGTTCCAAAATATAATCATTCGCTCCAATCATTGGCATTTCATAATTAACAAAATAGAGCCATCCAATTAAATCATGGGCTTCCTCATCGTTTATCCTTTTTAGATAAGGTCCCCAACCTGTCTGTTCGATAAAATAAGTATAACCACAAACAGTTGAACCATTTTCAACAATATCTAAGGCTGTTTTTACTTTTATATAAGCATCACAAATCTGATCATTCTTTCCTTCAATTCTGAGGCTATGTAATCGATTGACTGGGTAAGATTTTTCGGCTAAAGCAATTACTGTATAGGCAGTTAAAATTGGATAACCATTGTCTTCAGAAGTAATCCATTTGAAAGAGCCGTCTTCTTTTTGCAAAGATTTTAGGTGGTCAACTGGATTTTGACCTTCTTCTTTTTGCCAATCATAGGGATTCTGACCTAATTTATAAATGGCTGAAATTAACCAGGAATCTGAACCAGAATCAGACTCAGAACCAAACTCAGAACCAGGTAAGTAGGGAAAGCCACCATCTTCATTTTGACTTAATTTCAGATAGTCAATGGCTTTAGTAATTTCTGGAGTAGAAGTAGAAATCCCGGCTTCTAATAAGGCCATAATGGCAGCTGCTGTATCATTGGTATCGCTGTTTCCACTAATGGCATAGCTCCAACCGCCGTCTTCATTTTGATTGTCCAAAACAAAGTTTTTAGAATCTTGAATGATTTGGTCAGAAATACTCTCACCAGCTGATACCAAAGCCAAAATACCCCAGAAATCATCATTTAATAAATTAAGAGAGCCAATCTGGTTTGATTGATAAAAACTTTTTAATTGAGCAACAAAATCAATATTGCCAAAAGTTCTTGGATTCTCACCAGCAGCAGTTAGGGCTAAAATAGTTTTTTCATAATCGGTGGCTAAATTACCAGAAACCTCTTTCAAATGATTTAAATTTAAATCTGTCTCGCCAGCCGCTATCAAGGCCATAGTCTGCCAGGGATCGGCTGGTTGAGTTTTAAGATAAGAAACAGCTTTTTGAATCTCTGTTTCTTGACCAAAAATTTTAGGAAAGATTGGTGGGAAAAGTAAGCTAAAAATTAAGACACCAATTATTATTTTTTTTATTGATAGAGTCTGCATAATTTTAAAACCCACTTCTCTTAAGTGGGTTAAAATAAAAAATA